>ENA-UOXK01001875-UOXK01001875.1-mixed-culture-metagenome-genome-assembly--contig:-NODE-1875-length-13602-cov-47.658448_pt1 | contig 13602 bp, 9 predicted proteins | sample MGYA00238160_ERZ761638 | MGnify/ENA primary metagenome ERZ761638 (study PRJEB28912, sample SAMN08777098) | mixed culture metagenome | isolation source: Freshwater growth medium | place: USA...
TCTGATGACCTCTGATGACCTCTGATGACCTCTGATGACCTCTGATGACCTCGCAGATGCAGCTCGAGGAGATGAGCGTGGGCGCACAGCTTGCACAGGCGGAGGCGGCGAGTGCAGCGAGGGAGAGCACGGAGCTGTGGGCACGCCAGCATGAGCAGGCACGTCAGCTTGCCGACGAGAACACGGAGCTGCGGGCGCGGCTGCATGAGCAGTCACGCATGGTCAACGAGGCGACCGCCTTTTTAGAGCACCTCGTGGCAGTGCCCGGTACGGCGCCTCCGCCCGGCACGGCGCGGCTGCACGAGGCGAAGCTCGCCAAGTTTGAGAGCGAGGCCTCGAAGAGTGTGCAGTGCTCGGTGGGCGAGGGGGGCGCGGGCGCGCTGCGCAGCGGCGCGGCCGAGGGAAGCCTGAGGGGGCTCGTCCAGCACCACCGAAATCTCCAACTCGAGCTCGATGCCATTGCTGCCCGTGCGGCGCGCCACGAGCTCACGCCCACGACGACGCGCCACGTGTATCCGCCTCCGATGGGTGCAACGCTCGGTACGACGCCCGATCGGCGCGCGAGCCGATCGCCGGGATCGCAGACGCAAACCACGACAACGTCGCCCCCCTTTTCTGCGTACTCGGCATCGGAGCCATACGAATTCCAACACGCGTGGGAGGAGTGGAAGCTGCGGCAGGAGGCTCACGCAGCTGGCGCCTCCGCGATGGTGCTCATCCGCTCGCCAGCCGCACCGAGCCCGCCGCCATCGTGTTCTGAGTGGCGCTCCTCGACGCCCTCCTCGGGCACCAGCGGCTTGCAGACCAGCGACTTGCAGAGCCGATTAGCCGAGATACGGGCGCGTCGGCTTTCGAACGGGCTGGCGGCGTCACCCGACCTGGTGGCCTCACCGTCGGCGCCCGCTCTCTACGCGAGCCGAGGGGACTGATGTGCTGCAAAATGTATGAAAAAGGTGAAACGAATAGGACCCGTACCGCCAGTCGCTAGTGTAGATATTGGTAGAGTACAGGTACGTTGTACAAGACACGTTGAAAGGGGCCGAGCAAATATGACCGAATCAGTTTCGTCATTCTGCGCGCGCCGGGTTACGGCAAAGTTCGGATCGCGCACTTCGATCCAGCCGAGCTCTCGTTCCCAGCATGGATCTGTTTTCTGCCCTCATCGTGGCTTCCATGGCCCTCGCGCCCGCTCCGTGCATAATTTCCCGCCGTGCGGTGCTGCTCGGCGCACCTGCTGCTGCATGGCTCGTGGCGCCACGCGCGACCGAAGCCTCGTATGCCATGACCCAAGCAGCCCAGGCCCAACAGAAATGGGAAGCGACGGGCATCGACAAGGAGCGTGCTGCCTATGCGTCTATCCAGGCTGCTTTGGAGGAGAAGCGCCCCTACCGCGAGGAAGCCGGCGAGCTCGGCTACGTCGGCGGATCGTACACAAAGAAGAGCGCCGCAGACCGCCTCGAGTTTGATGAGAAGCAGAAGAAGGCGGCTGCGAGCAGCGGCGGTTCCTACATGCGGGCTGAAGACCTTGTGCTGCTCTCTACGCAGGCGAGGCGCTCCATCATTGCGCCTTAGCTTGCACGCGCGTCTGCAAGCGTGCCTCGGCGCACGCTGCTGTACATGTTCACTCGACACGATGGACCGGCATTTCGCTTGGTGTTCGTGCATGGTGTTCGCATGGCAGTGGGCGGTAGGTACATTTCTAAGCACGGTAGTGGTTATATAGGGCATGCATTGAATTGGCGACCCCGACCGAAGCCTTTCGGCTCCCTGTGTGGAATAAAAAGTGTTCCACTCTTCGCGCGCTCGGAAAGTTGTCGCGCGCTCGCATGGAGTTGAAAGCTCGCGAAGTTCCGTACAAGCATGCCGGACAACGATGACGATAACGTTCAAAGCGCACGAAGCAGCGCAGAAGCAAGGCAAGCACATCCCTGGGTTTGTTCGAAGTGCACGTATAAAAATGTCGCCAGCGCACGCTCTTGCGAGATGTGCGACGACGATGGCCGCGGCGCAGTTCGAAGGGCTCCAGATGGCGGCCGCCGACTCTTCGCTCCAACTCAGTCTCCCCCCATCTGGGGCTCCTTTGAGCCCAGCGATGGCTCATGGGTGCCCGACTCGGTCGCCGATACTGCCGCCATCGAGGATACGTTCACTCGAGGCCACCCACCCAACCGGTTCGCTCGGGCTGTAGAAGGTGCGCGCATTGGTGATGGCGAAGTGTGCGAAATCCCGTGGGCCTGCGATGCATGTACGTTTCTCAACGAGCCCACGGCAAGTCGATGTGCAGTGTGCGATGCCATTAGAGGCAGCTCCCTCCCAGCTCCCTCCCGGTTCCCAGCTCCCTCAAGTGAGTCCCATGCGACGCGTGAGAGGCGCCGTGCCTTTCGGGCGAAGGGGAGTATGGCGGGCGGCGGTGGTGGGGGCGATGGCGTGGGTAACGGCTGGCGTGAGCGCCGTGAAGCGTCAGTGCGTCAACGTGGGCAAGGTTGTCAAGGTGGTCTAGGTGAGGTGGAGCCTCTGCAACTGGCTCCTTCACCCCGGTCACACCTCAAGGAGGGCTTCTTGATGATCTGCAACCGCCACACGGATGCTCCGTGGCGGTACATGGTGCTGTTCCAGGATCGGCTCAGCTGGTACAGGGATGATTCAATGAACGAGCCGCTCGGTCAGTTTCGCTTCCGTCCGTTTACAGAGGTGCTGCTGACTCGAGACTTGGTGCAGTTGACCCTGAAGACTCCCAGTTCAGACCAGTGGGGTGGCAGCTTCCCCGCTGAAAAAGCTGAAAAAGTCGTCCTCCGTGCTGATGCGCATAACGCATCAGTCGAGTTGCAAGAGTGGCAAGATGCAATTCGGGAGCAGTTGCGGCGTTTTGCTGCCATGAGCTACGCACCCAGAGCTGAAGACGCGCTCATTCTGGAGAACGGACTCGCTATCGGCCTGTGCACCGAGGCTGAGCTCAAGGTCGGACAAGACACAGCAATCCGAGGCCATTGTGAATGCTGTGGACAGACGGCACCGCCACCCTTTGCTCCTCGGCAGTGCAAACGCTGTGCGCGTCTTCTCTGTGTGACATGCGTGCCGCACACGGCATTCTCGTACGAGGAGGCCGTGGTCGACAACGAGAGTGTCTCTGAGCCTCAATGCAATCATCCTATCTGTGTGGAGTGCTTCGAGGACGTCGCCAATAGATTGCGCCGCACTGTGGTGGATGGGAGTGAGCGCCGTTACTTGCAACAACTGAATGAGCAGCTGCAGCCTTGGGAGCAACAGCAGACTACTCGTGCCAAGGCCGAGGTCAAACAGCGTCTCGAAGCAGAGCACTCTTGGAAAGAGGAGCAACTTAATGCTATTCATGCTGCTGACATGGCCGCTCTTCGTGCGAAGATCTTCAAAGCGAAAGAAGAGACCCGGGCGCGTCAGATGGACGTGGAACGAGCGCAGATTGCGGCCCAGGCTGCAGAGGAGGAGCTCCGCCAAGATCATGCTGCTATACATGCTGCTGACGTGGCCGCTCTTCGTGCGAAAATCGTCGAGCTCCGTCAAGCTCTTGCTCTCAGAGCTGGTGAACGTGAACGGGGAATCGTCGAGCTCCGCCAAGCTCTTACTCTCAAAGCTGGTGAACGTGAACGAGGACGTCCGCCGCTTCATCATGTGCCTTCCCAAGCGCAGTTTCAGTGGCTGCGGCAGCAAGGGCGTCGACTCATGGGCCGCCGCGCTCATGCAGACGACGGTGCGCTGCCATGCGCTGGAGGCGCTGCATCGGTTGCTCTGCATCCTCTTGATGCGATGATGGATGCTCAACTCGCAGCTCTGAGGGCGGAAGAAGAGGAAGATGATGCGATGATGGATGCTAAACTCGCTGCTCTGAGGAGGGAAGAAGAAGAAGATGATGCAATGATGGAAGCTCAAATCGCTGCCCTGAGGGCGGAAGAAGAGGAGAGGGTGGCCATGCAGCCTGCGCCTCGGCTTCCTCCATATGGTTCGCTGCAGCCACCCGTTGAGCACGATTGGCTTCAAGGGCTAATCCAAGCGTTTCAAGACCTCTCCCAAAGGTTCATTCCTAACACTATCGATTTCTTGAGGCAGTGGGGCGGCAGCCTTGTGGCAGAGCCTCGGCCTGTTCAAGGGCTAACCCAAAGTCCTAACGATATCTTGAGGCAGTGGGGCGGGTGCCCTGAGGCAGAGCCTCGGCCTGCACCCGGTCATCGAGAGCTTGCCATGGGCCTGGTGTTTCCGACGGAGTTCGCGCTCGAGAGGCTCGAGAGGCGTGCTTTCGAGTGTCTACTTCTCGAATCCGAAGTGCGTGCACGACTTGAGATGGCGGCCAAGGATGCAGCGGAGCAGCGTATCAGTGAGCGAGGACAATTGGACACGGATCTGCTCCGGCTGCAAGGTGCAGCAGAGGCTGCGGTGCTTGAGGCGGACGCAGGCCGCCAGCGCGAGCGCGCGGCGCGGGAAGAGCAGGCACGCCGAGAGGAGGAGAGGCGCCGTGAAGAGCAGGGCCGCTTGCGACGGGAGCGAGAAGAAGCCGAGCGGCAGAAGCGGGAGCGTGAAGCTCATGAACAGGTCATGCGGGAGCACAATCGTAGGCTGAAGTACGCGGCAGGGGTGGCGCATTGCGCCTGCCAAATTGAACCGGGCGCGCAGTTTGCGCGGCATGAGCTCACCCCACAGCGCAGCTTCGACCCGAAGAACGTGCTCGACGCACACTTTCGCCTCTGCGAGTCGCATGTGCTGCGGCAGCTCGGCCATGCGAGCAAGCGGCTGGTCAGGGTCGAATACGTTGTCAACCCGCCACTCATCCGCCAGTTTGAGCAGCAGCTCGAGGACTTTGAGAGGGCCCACATTCCGGCCAACATGGTGCTTGCCTTTCACGCCACACGCGAGCGCGCGTCGGTCGACAACATCGTCCAACACAATTTTGATCCGAGGAGGATCGGCTCGCAGACCGACTCGGGGTGGTGGGGCCGCGGCTTCTACTTTTCAGAGTACCCTGCCACATCGCTCGGCTACGGGAGCAACATGCTCCTCTGCCGCGTCCTACCAGGCAAGACGTACGACGTCACTCAGCGGATGGACGGCCAGCCGCTCCGAGCGGGCTTCAACAGCCATCGGCTGCAAGCCGACGCCAACGGCTACGGGCAGGAGCTCGTCATTGACAACCCGAAGCAGATCCTCCCGTGCTACATCTTACATTTCCAATGAGGATGGATGGACGAGGATGAGGATGACGGGGCATCGACCGGATCTCCACGCGCCTTCAGTGGGGTAGGTACGTTTCGTTGAGCACGGCAGTGATTGAAGTGCATGCAGCGAAAGATTAGCGGCACACTCGTCTGCACGTTCGAGACCAGCATGCGCCTTTGCGCCCGCGAAGGCTCTTCTAGTGCATGAGGCCACTCTCGAAACACACCGCGCGCGCGTCGGTCCAGGGCGCGCCACCGTGCCGGCCGCCGCAGCCGGTGCGGTTGCCGGTCCTGCCCGCGGGCGGCCGCGCGTCTCGCCCACGTCGACGTCCCTCAGGTCGCGTACACCGCGGCGTGTTTTCCTTTGTTAAATGATGCGTTGGGGATTTCAAGGACGCACTGTGTCTTCCCGGATCCCGCGGGGGCAGCACCGGCAGGCGGCACGGGCCACGCTGCCATGTTCGTTGGAAACGTATCACGCGAGCTATCTCATAGTACCTACCGTTGAACCTTCCTACTAAGTACTACTTATAGAATGTAGCGTTCCGCTACAGCATAACTGTTGAAGGTTGAACTGCCTCTCATGACGGGATTGAGGGTTCCGCCGATGCCGCCTTGAGCATTTTGGACTCTTTCCATTCCTGGAGCTTCGCCGCGGCCTCGGCCGCCTTTTGCGCGGCCGCGTTCGCTTGGACACTCGCAGACTGGCCCTCTTCGTAAGACTGGCCGGACACGTTGAGTACATAGACCTTGGCGTGGCCAGCCCGCACGTCAGTGACGTATGCGCGCCCCAGCTCGTCCTTGCATACGCCCCATAAGCTGCCTGCACCAGGTATCTCGAGCACCTGCCGGCTCTCGCCCTCGGGTGAGAGCACCTGCACGCGCCTCGCCTCGGTCACAACTACCCATCCTTTGACGATCGCGACGCCACGCGGCTCGAAGAACTGTCCGGGCGCCTTGCCCTCGCCGCCCAGGATGCGCACGAACACGCCGCGCTTGGTGAACACCGAAACGCGGTGGTTTCCGAATTCGGTCACGAAGACTTCCTCACCCTTGAGTGCCATGTCGCACGGGTACTCTAAGCAGCCGGGCTCGGTGCCGCGCGAGCCGAAGGAGCGTATGTGCTCCATGGTGTTCGTGTCGAAGACGACGATGCGCCCGTTTATGTGGTCCGCCACGAAGAGCGTGTTCTGCGCCTTCACGAAGGCGCAGCCCTGCGGGCACCACATCTCACCCTTTTTCGAACCGTGCGAGCCCGCCTTGGCCAGCAGCGAGCCATCCGAGAGCGCGAGCTTCTGCACGCGGTGGTTGCCACCTTCCACCACAAAGAGCAGCCCGCCTTCGCACGCGACGCCGCTGTTGCCGCGTAGCTGGCCGGGACCCGTGCCCGGACTGCCAATGCTCTGCACAAACTCGCCATCAGGCGTCACGATCTGCAGCCGCAGGTTGACGGAGTCGCTGATGCACAGGTTGCCATCCGGCATGGCCGTGATGAAGCGCGGAAGCCGATACTGGCCGTGTGCACGGCCAGACTCGCCAAAACTTCGATCGAGCGTCAACACTCGAGCGTCAACGGCGCTGAGTTTGCCCACCATCCCATCCTTCAGTCTTCACCTTCTGCGTTGCATGGAAATGCAAAGTTGGCGAAATCCAAACTTTCGTGCCGAAGGCGTGTGGGGAGCGGCGGGGATCAGAGTACCCGGTGAAAGCCAGCCCCCACGCCCGCGATTGCGAGTTTGTGAGGTCGCGTCCCCTTCGTTTTGCATGCATTCCAAAACGGGATTCCCGTTAGCATTGCGCGTCATCGGGATCCCCGTTCAGATCTTCAGAATGGTTTCGATGATTCCTTCACGTAGTTGACATCCAGTGCGGGCGCTTGATGGCCTCGGACCACGGTGAGCTCACGCGCCTGACACGTGGCGGCCATGGCATGGGTGGCGGCTTCCACTCGATCAAGTATGTCAAGGCTGACTTCTTTCTCCTCGCCAAAATTGAGGGCCGATCCTTAACCGGCAAGGCTTTTGTGAACGCACGCACATCACCTCCAGCTCTGACGCTCGAGAAGACGGTGACGGTCCCGTCTCATCGGCTCGGCGGCGTCCGCGGGGGCTCCGCGACGCTCAAGAGCCTGCTGCACTCAGGCGACTCGGCAATGGGACGGCAGCCATGGGAAGAGATCATGCCCGCCGCAATCGGCATGGCATTGGACCTGTCCAACGAACAGAGCCGCGTGGAGAGCCGGCTCGGAACCCCCCGGCAGGGCAACCGGCCGCTCACGCCGGCGCAGCAGAGACAGGGCACGCCACGAGGGTACACCGCCTCGGGGATGCGAGAGAAGCCCCGGGGCCTCGGACAGAGCAACCTCACCATCAGCACGGGGGGCGATGGGGTTCCGCTAGACGCGCTCGAGAACGCCAAGGACTGGATGGTCCGGAGCCAAACGAGCAGCATCGGGCAGCGGGCCTGGGACGGCAAGAGCTGGAGTGTGCGGAGCCACCGCACGGGCTCCATCCACGGAGTGATCCCACGCGTTCTGCCCGATAAGCTTGACTACGTGCTGCAAGCACGCCAACGCGCTGAGATCCAGGAGGAATTGGCAAAGGTCGCCGAGCACATTCCCGATTACGCGTCTGCGGAAGCTCGTGCCGCGTACAAGAAGCTCGCAGACAGTCGGCTCAAGCCCAAGCTACCGCTGATGCCAGGACTCGTACACGCGTTTGACCCGCCGCTCACCCTCCCGTCACACAACCTACATGACTACCATAGTCCCAGATCGGTGGGTGCCTTCCGGGTGCCCTACGCCGCGGCGCGCCCGTCCTCGCTCGCCGGTTTCGAGACCTCGCCGCTCGTTCCAAACCTGACCATCAGGTCGCGCATGAGCTCGCCTGTATCGGAACGCATGCAGCTCCCCACGCCAACTGAAATTGCATCTCGCCACGCCCATGGCCACGTCACGCCATCTGAATCCGGGACCGATAGATGTCTGACCGAGAGATATCTGAGAGCTCTAGATATTCGAGAGCTCTAGATACAGATATAGAGGTTCGGTTGCCATGCTGTGCATACAAAAGGCCTAGCCTTCCTGACGGCTTCCAAGGATTCGAAAGACGAAACTTGTAACTTCTCGAAAGGGAAAGCGCGTATGCATTCGTCCTTGTCTGCATGCTTGTCTGCTTGATGCTGACCTAGCGATGAACGAAAAGTTCGACTCGCCATCAATGAATCACCCAATAAATACACAGTTCTGACGTCTGCTGCAACACACGGCAACGGCGGTACGCCTTCGACGTGTGAGATGGCCGCACCGGCCACATATGCGAGGACGGAGCCGCGGGTGGACGGCCACGTACCCTTGACTCGGCTCTATGCTTACGCCTCACAATCGCGTATTCCGGCGCTTCCTGGCCGGCTTGGGAGCGGCAGCGTCTTCGGCCTTGAGCAACGCCCACAGCGCGCTCGTCTTGTTGGCCACGAGCGCGTCGAGTTCCTTGAGTCTCTCCGCCATGCCGGCGTCGCGCCAGCCGCTGCGCGATGCCTTGCGTAACAAATTGGGGTCATGCAGCACACGGACGCGCGGCCACTCCTCGACGGAGAAGTCGGAGCAGCGCAGCGCGGCATAGCCCGCCGGCAACTCGTACACGCGCGAGTACAGATGGCGCCAGACGCTACCTTCACCAAGGTCATCGTAGATGGCGACACTCGCTGAGTGACTCAGCGTGTGAACGTTCACACTCGCGGAGTTACGCTGCATCAGCTCACGCGCTCGGCCCCAGTCGGCCTCATTCGGCCGCAGAACCATGAGCGCCACGCGCAGCTCGCGGCGCGGGTAGCACTTCCACCCAAACGTGGCCGCGGGCGGCGTCACAGCCGTCGACGCGAGGTGGTCGAGGCTTGCGAAGGCGACCGTATCGGTGTCGAGGAGCACGACGCGCTCAAACTCCGTGAGCGCGAGCACGCGCAGCTTTGCAAACGAGCCCTTGGCCCACTTGGAGCCCCAAGCCGGCGTCTCGACGGGTGGCGCCTGGTCGATGATGCGCACGCCAAGGGCGTCGGTCAGCCACCGCTCCGCCGCCGCAGATCGTAAGCCCGACGCCAGCAGCGCAATTGGCAACGTGGTGCCCGAGGCGCGTAGCGAGACCATGGAGCGCACGGCCAAACTGAGCTGCGAGTGGTAGAGTTTGGGTGCGTTGCTCCCGTAGAAGAAGCGAAGGCGAGAGCGATTCGCATCAATGACGAAGACGATCACGGCCTTGCTTGATGGCACCATCTGCTGTGGCGTGCTGCCGGGCCGCGCCTCGCAGAGCGAGGTCGGTACGCACGTTGGCATTGGGCTTTCGCTGTCATCGGGCGCAGCGGGCGAAGAGCTACAATTGCAGCTCGAGACTCGCTGAGGCGGGTCACAGACGCCAGTTGCATTGGACTTCTCGCCGCGTGAGCGCAGGAGCTGCCAGCCGCGACCGTAGGAGACGGAGGAGCGCACGAGCACGGGAGTGTCCATGCCGTATCCGTACGGGGTGTAGCCTTGTTTATCGGCGGCGGATACACGTGCATAAGCGACGAACGCCAAGGCAAACACACTTGCACATGGCCGACCTTTGGACGGGGTGTAGCCTTGTTTATCGGCGGCGGATACACGTGCATAAGTGACGAACGCCAAGGCAAACACACTTGCACACGGCCGACCTTTGACGCTCGCCATCTCGTGTTTTTGCGGAATCGCGTGTGAACATGCGTGTGAATAGACTTTTATAAAGTCTTTGTGAAGCATCTTTGCTGCGTCCTGCCACATCTACAGCTTGGGTTCGACCTCGATGACTGTGTACTCGACCTTCTCGCTGCCCTGACCGATGCAGATCGTGTCGCGCTTTCCAGTCGGGCGCAGGTACGTCAGCGGCGGGTACAAGAACTCCGCTTCGTTGGGGAAGGCCGAGAGGAAGCGCAGGTCGGCCCCACGGTCGATGAAGCCATGGGTGGCCACTTTGAACAGCAGACGCTTCTCCGACTTGTTCGAGTAGGCCAGCGCGACGCTCAGGTCGGACGACGTGGACATTGGCGCATACTCTGTGCCGCCCTCCACCGAGAACTCGTCGGGCACTTCGACATTGCGCATGCCGCGCCAGAAGTCGCGCCGTGCGTGCCGGTCGTCGCGCGAGGCGCCCACTGCGCGTAGCCGCTTGATGCCATCCGCCAAGTAGGCGATCGTCACCTTGAACGGGTGTGGCGGCGGCATCGGTGCGCTCGCCGATTCTTCCGCCTTGGCTCGCTCACGCAGCGGGTTGTTGAGGCTGCGGTAGCACGCCGTCGTGTACAGCCGCAGGCAGACGACATGCTCCTCGAGCAGCTCCGCCTCCATTGCGCTCGGGTGGTTGACAAAGTAGCTGAGCGGTTTGCCGGCACGCCCGTCCTCGTCTGCAGGGCTCCTTAACTCATCCATCACCAGCCCCCCCGCATGAGGCCACGTCTTGGCCGACGAGCCCGCCGTGCCATTCACGACATACTCAAAGCACTCACGGTCCTCGTCCGTGCCGTGCTCCATAAACTCGTCGCGGATCGCCTGCAGGCCACGTCCCATTCCGCTCCACAGCTCCTTGTCGGATCCGCCGAGGATCCGATTCACACCGAGCGCCGCGTTCTTGGGCTGGCCGAGCACGAACTTGCCCGAGCTGAACTTGAGATTCTCGTCGGCGTTGCGCTCGCGCTCGCGCGTCACAAAGTCGCGCAGCACGTCGTCGAGCGGCTTGCGCTCGGTGCTCTCGCCGACGGTGACGTGGAACTGGCACAGCTTGGCGGTCGCTCTCTTGATCGATTCGGGATCCGGCGTCACGGCTATGCGCGGCAGGCTAAGCACGATCAGTGCGAGTTGGCCGAGGAAAATCGTCGAGGCAATCAGACCGTGTGCCGACTTCGGAAGTAGAATGGCGGAGATAACGAGGAATAGCAGGTTCATGAGAGGTTCGAACATCGCCATCTTGAAGTACAAGCCGTACGCGGGCGCCATGGCCTCGTAGGCTGCCTGGATGTCGCGCGGAGCGTCGGAGGTGCCCACATCTAGCTTACGCAGCACCCAGTGGCCGTACAGAGCACAGGGGTTGAGTCTGAAGATGGAGAGCAGCACATAAAATCTCTCGTTGCACAGCAGGGTGCAGATCCCTGGGAGTGCAACCCTGAATGGAAATGATAACAAAAACCAGATCATCAGATGGATGAGCGCGATTGGGGTTGTGATGATGGTCAAGAGAACGACGACGAACAACTTGATGAAGCCGTAAACAGACGTGAGCTCGCCCCACGCCTTCTTCAATTCTTCCAAGATCCCCAAGAGCATCCTCATCTCCTTGCGCGCCTTTCGGCTATACGCCTTCCAGGTCTTGCCCAGTGTGGTCCCCCCTAATGAGAGGGCACCACATTGTCGCTCCTTCACCACAGCACGAAGCGCCTTGAAACACTGGCAGGCTTCTTCGTACTCTTTGTGCTCTGCTTGCTCCCGCAGGCGTTGCCGCTTCTGCTCGAGGTCCTCCCAGGCGTCACAGGACGATGGTAGGCTATCCAGCTCGTTGTCGCGCACCTTTGGCACCGGCTGATTCGGTTCGACGCGGACGTCTTGTATCTGACCGGGGCCAGGTACAATGAGGATTTCTTTCAACTGGGCGGTGGTGGGCATCAGCGCGGAACAGCCGATTTTGGGCTTTCTTGGTCGCGCGCGTCCGTGTTCATAAAGGATCTACGAAACCCTTCAAAAGTTAGTTTTCGCATGTCTGGTGCATGGCTGTATGGCTGAAAGGCTGTCCGATAGATCCGTCACGAAGGAAGCGAACTCCTCGAGGGGCACTTAGAGCTGTCGAGTTACATGTAAACACCTACAATTGTATCTCCTCAACTTCAAGAGAGAGGTGTTTACTCCGTGGGAAAGAGTGACTACTTGAGTAGTAGTGAGTAACCTTAGACGTCGCACGCGGAGTGCGCAGAGAGCTACAACAGGCGAGCAGCCCCCGACTCACGCCCAAGGAAGAAAAGCGCGCTCGCGGAAAGCGATCGCAATTCCCCTAAGTGAAAGGCGAACGCGCGCCCGATTAGGAAATCGGGGCGCGGTGCCACGCTCCGGGGGCCGCAAGCCAGGACAAGGGCCACACACAGGGGGCACACACTAGCACAAGACGGTAGGGACCATCTGACAGGGCAGCCTGGAGCGGCTGGAAGAGGCCGTTGTTGATGAAATGCTCGTCGAGGGCCTCGAGGATGCCCGTGAGCTCGGCGGGATTGCCCGTGTAGAGGATGGGCTCGCCGTTTGAGTAGGTCGGTGTTGACGGTGACTCATGGTCGTGCGTCGTTGCAGCGGATAGCGTTGACATTTTCGATCGGTCGAAGTTGGATGGGCAGGAGGTAGTCCGGGCCACCACCGATACCACGTGGGAAAGAGTGACTACTTGAGTAGTAGTGAGTAACCTTAGACGTCGCACGCGGAGTGCGCAGAGAGCTACAACAGGCGAGCAGCCCCCGACTCACGCCCAAGGAAGAAAAGCGCGCTCGCGGAAAGCGATCGCAATTCCCCTAAGTGAAAGGCGAACGCGCGCCCGATTAGGAAATCGGGGCGCGGTGCCACGCTCCGGGGGCCGCAAGCCAGGACAAGGGCCACACACAGGGGGCACACACTAGCACAAGACAGTAGGGACCTCAGGGCAGCCTCAGAATAGCCTCAGGCATTTCCTTCGGACGAAAGGGGTTCGCGTTCCAGTCCTGTTTTGCGGTTTGGTATTGGTTCGGGAACCGGTTCGGAACCGGTTCCAGTCCTGTTTTGGTTGTGGAACCGGTTCGGCGGAACCGGTTCGGAACCGGTTCCAGTCCTTTTTTGGTTGTGGAACCGGTTCGGAACCGGTTCGGAACCGGTTCGGAACCGCTCCAGTCCTTTTTTGGCTCTGGAACCGGTTCGGAACCGGTTCGGAACCGGTTCGGAACCAGTTCCAGTCCTTTTTTGGTTCTGGAACCGGTTCCAGGCCTTTTTTGGATATGGAACCGGTTCGGAACCGGTTCGGAACCGGTTCGGAACCGGTTCCAGTCCTTTTTTGGTTATGGAACCGGTTCGGAACCGGTTCGAACCGGTTCGAAACCGGTTCGTGAGGTCGCGAGTTTGGCCTGCACTCAGAGCAGCGCAGTTAATACGAACAGGAACGAAATTAAACGTGCGTTCCCTAAATAAAACGTGTGTGTCGTTTTCAGCTGACCTTTCCGCAAACTTCTCGTGGTCACGAAAAAATCATGCACGCGCTCGAGCGCGCCCGCGCGATTGAAGCCAGGCACGCTGCGAGTGAGGCTGAGGCGCTGCGACAAAGGAGGTGCCAGCCCAGCAGCGAAGATGAGGACGAAGCTATCGGCGGCCTCCGCGCCGCCGATGAACATGGCGAGGATGTGGAGCTAAGCAATG
>ENA-UOXK01001876-UOXK01001876.1-mixed-culture-metagenome-genome-assembly--contig:-NODE-1876-length-13595-cov-39.729099_pt1 | contig 13595 bp, 8 predicted proteins | sample MGYA00238160_ERZ761638 | MGnify/ENA primary metagenome ERZ761638 (study PRJEB28912, sample SAMN08777098) | mixed culture metagenome | isolation source: Freshwater growth medium | place: USA...
GAGCAGTGGTGGACGGCCAATGCAGAGTAGGGGAGGAGCTACGCAGGCGCGCTGTCGCACTACCACACGCACCTCATGAGTAGCATGGCCGGACGCGAGCCAGTCAGGCCGTACCAGGTAACGAGGGAGGGAGGGAGGGAGGCGGGGGAGGGAGGGAGGCCTCGACTCCCTCCTGAGTTCATACATGGGTCTCGCCGCACTCTCTTATTTTGGCTCTTTCGTGTCTCTTTCGACCTGTTTGCTGTTTTCACGTGTGGTGTGAATTCATAATGAACAGACCCCTCACGTTCGCTGGGACGGCGAAAGCGAGCGGAGAATGCGTCGTCGCCACCATGCCACCATGCGCGACGCCGCGACTATCCTGTCTATTGGCGCCGTCTCGGGCCTGGCGGCGGCTTACCTCATCTACTTTGCGCCCATCTCCACCTGCGCCATCGTCCTGTCCATGATCGGGCTTCTCGTCTTCCAAGCGAAACGGACCGCAATGCGCCGCGAGGAGCAGCGGCACAATGCTGTCGTGCGGTTGCGTCCTGTTGGTGAACAGCGCCCCGCGCCGTACCTCTCTCCGGCCTTCGAGGAGCGCAAAGCGGCGGCGCCCGTGAGCCAGCTGTACTATGGAGACTCCAACAGCTATGATTGTTCGATACAGCCTGGCACTGATCTTCGGTCTCCCACTCGTGCCGCCGTGCAGCCGATGACAACCTCGTACTCCACGCTCCCGTCGGCGCACGACCCTGCCACTCGGCCACCGCCGCCGCCATCGTACTTCGACCAAGATGCGCACGTTGCGCACGCCGCTGCGACGAGCCATGGTGCAGTCCCGAGGAGGGGGGGCGAGCCGAGGTGGGGCCTCGCCGCCCCCATCGCCGCCGCCACCCTCGCCGCCTTCGCTACCTCCTCCATCGCCTTCGCCCTTGCCGCCGCCACCCTTGCCGCCGCCCTCGCCACCTCCACCATCGCCTCCGCCGCCCGTGCCGCCTCCGCCTTCCCCGCCTCTGTCCGCGCCACCTCCGAGCCCGCCACCATCGCCGCCGCCGCCGAGCCCGCCGCCTTCACCACCGCCACCCTTGCCGCCGCCCTCGCCTCCACCCCCGAGCCCTCCACCCTCGCCTCCTCCACCCTCACCACCACCCTCGCCGCCGACTCCGAGCCCGCCACCTTCGCCTCCACCTCCGTCACGCCGAACACCACGCTTCGCTTCGGCGGCGCGAGTGCCTCCACGACTGCGGCGCCGCCGACTGCGGCGCCGCCGACGGCGGCGGCGACGGCGGCGACGGCGGCACAGCAGACGCCCAGTAGCTTCCCAGCAGATGGGGACGATGCGCATAGCATTCGGGGGCTCGGCCGCATGCGCGCGTCCCTCACCACCACCGCCCTCGCCGCCCCCTTCACCTCCTGGGGCGGCAAGGCGGGGTGGGTCTCAGCCTTCGGCGGCAGCAGCTTGGGCGGCAGCGAGTGGCCTCTGATGCGCGCATCCGCGGAACGCGCCCCGAAGCGTAAGGCCATCCTGCTCCGGATTCTCGACCTGTATCCGAACGCCAGCAGCCCAGTCGGTAGCCGGCTACCGGACGACGCCAGTCAGCATCGGATCATCGACGATCGACAGGTGAAGCTCGAGCTGTCGATCAGTCCGCCCAAACACGCCCCCCACACCGCCCAGAGGCTTCGCGCTCGAGACGACGCTCGAGACGACCACGTGTGCGGCGCTGCCCGGGTAGAGCGCGCCGTACTGAGCCCCCATGGGAGCGTGCCGCACTCTGCGCGGCAGCGGCAGCACGAGCGCCTTGCCTGGGACAGCGTGCCGCACTCTGCGCGGCAGCGGCAGCACGAGCGCCTTGCCTGGGACGATCCCAACGCTGAAACAGCAAAGGCTGAGCGCGAAATGGAGAACTTCTACGAGAGCGTGTACAGGGAGACGTCGGCCGCATGTGCGGCGGGGCGCGGCGTGGGAGAGAAGCTCAAAGAGGCACTTTCAATTCTGCAGGAGGAGCAAAAGGTGCGTGACGCAGCCCGGACCAAAGAGGAACAAGAGGCGCGCAAGGCGCGGGAAAAAGAAGAGGCACTCAGGGCGGCTCAGGAGAAGGAGCTCATGGCGGCTCAGGAGAAGGCGCGTCAAGAGGCTGTACAGAAGGCGCGGGAGGAGGCAGAGGCACGCAAGGCGGCTGATGAGCAGGCGAAAGCCGCCGAGGCTGCTAAGAAGGCGCCAGCAGCTGTTTCGGCCCCCGTCCAAGGCCCCGCCCCCGCCCCTGGCCCGGCACGTTCCGGTGCTCTGGCCGCCCCTGCCCCCGCGGCCCCGGGTGCGAGCAGCGGTCAGACGAGCGAGGCGGGGCTTCTTGCGGAGTGGGAGGGCTCGAAGGGCATTGCGCAGCAGGACGAGATGAATTCGAAGAATGCAAAGCAGCCACAGTCGCTAAAGGACACATGCAAAGCAGCCAAGATGCTTGTGGGGCAGGTCGTGTGCGTGCATTTCACCGTTTGGGAGCGCGCCGAATTGGTGCTTCGCGAACTGGCCAGTGCATCGCAAACTGGCCCCGAGGGGGAGCGTGCCGTGTGTGCCACCATCGCCACGCAGGTGATCGATACCTGCGCGACGATGGTAGACAAGCAGCCGGGGATGGCGTACGCGCTGTCGGGCTTCGTGTTGCATGTGGGCGAAAGGTGCCCGGTGCTTTGGGAGTGCCTTCTCGCGCGCCTGCAGGCCTCGTGCTGCTACTGCGTCCCATACTACCCGGAAAATCCCGGCAACACGGACGAGTTTAAGAAGCGCCTTGGCTACAAGCAGGGTGAGACCAAGAAGGACTTTTACGCGCGCATGGCGGGGTACGTGACGCTGTACGCCGCGCTGCTTCAGCAGTCGTCGATTGCCCAATTCCCGCCGCAGTCGGCCGGAAACGCGCTTTTCGATAGGACCAGACCAGACGCAAAGATGCAGACGCGTCCAGTGCAAGGGGGCTTTGCACCCAAGGGGGTTTCGCCCATGGCGCGCGCATGGGCGTGGCTCGCCCGGCTGCTCAACCATCCGCCGGGGAACATCACCGCGACCATCCTACTTGCGTTCCTCAAGCCGTGCGCGCACGCGCTACACGCCGCTTACCCCACGCAATTCCCGAAGCTCTTGGCATTCCTCGAAAAGGATTACAAAGCCAGAATCCACGTCAAGGTCTCCGGGCAAGGCAGCCCGGCCGAGGAGAGTGCAGCCCTCGTGAACCTCGATTCGTGGCTCAAAGACACGAACAAACTGCTTGCAAAAGGGGGCCGTTTCCCCGAGCCGAAAGAGGCTGATATGCCAGAGTACAAGCCGCCCGACGACCTGAGGGACGCCAATGGGGGCGACTTTTGAATAACAGGGGGGCAGTGGTCGAGAGATCCGTGCGTGAGGCGCAAGGATCTGTGTGCACGCTCGGAAATCGTTGTGTATAGCGCTGTGACACTGACTGCTGTATGTGTATTGGTCTTCTCTGTGCATCACACTTGTTAGGGATGTTAAGTAATAATCAGCCCCGAGAGCTGGCCTTGTGAGGCCGAGCTCTGAGTCCTGGTATTCGCGCGCTTCGGAGCGGTCCTCCGAGCACCGAGAGGCGTCAGGCGACACTTAAGGCGACACCGCCTGGAGCCGGAGGTGGGGAGGCCTCCAGCGCGGGAGGTCGAGCGCGGGAGCGTGTGCTGTCGGCTCTGCGCACTGCGCTGACTCAAAGCACGGCAAGTCGCAAGAAACGCCTCCGCGCTCCGCGCTGCCGGGGGCTCCCGGCCGGCACCCTCGCCACGCAACGGGACGACCAAGCACGTTTCCATGATCCATGTCCCGCGCCGTGACGTTAGCTGTGTTCAGTTACAAATCTGCCCTCTGAAAACGAGAAAAAAGTCGACTCACGTGTTCACACAAATACATCGTTCGAGCAGTTCCGAGACTCGAGTGCTCACACGCTCGAGACAGCTGCTCGTCTTCTGATGTGGTTTCTCTTCTCAGGCACCAAGCCGCGAGCGGCACGCACACGCCAGCATGCCGCCGCACAAGACGGTGGACTACTCCAAGTGGGACAACCTCGATGACTCGGATGACGAGGACAAGCCCAAGGCAGACCACGTTGCAGAATACACGGCAGCCACCATTGCACAGCGCAAGCAGGAAGAGGAGGAGAAGCGGCGCCAGGATGCAGAGAAAGCGGGCCTCGATGCTGCCATCACCGCAGCAGCCATGGCCTCTTCGATGGGCAACACTGAGGCCCTTGATGAGATGATGGCTCAGACGCAGGCTGCAGCACCTCTTGCGCCAGAGATGGAGAAGATCATCCGGTCGCTGCCGGCCGCTGCGCAGATCGCCGCACGCGCGTCCGCGGCGACGATGGTGGCCGCCGGGCCGATGGCAGGCGGCGGCAAGGAACCGACGCTCGCCGAGCTGCTCAAGGTGCAGAAGATTACAGTCGACGCTGAGGACCCGGGCTTGGAGGATGTGCGCGAGTTCTTCGAGACGGCGGATGAGGCGGCGGCCGTGGAGGCCGCCGCCGAGCGCGCGGCTGCAATCACGGTCGCGCAGATGCGTGAGCGCGACGTGCGATCGCGGCCACCCGCCAGGGCTGACGTGGTGGAGATCGGATGACGATCGCTGTATACAGAAGTACAATCGAAATCTCACAACTCGAGCTGGCGAATAAGTAGATGCCCGGTATTAATAGTCGGTAACGGTATTAAGCGCATACTTTTGGTCCATCTACCACTACTAAGGAATGTAATTACGAGTCCACGAGTCACAGAGACGACACACAGCTGACAGCTAACACGCATATAGCAATTGACGCATAGCCAATCGCGAATCGGGATTCGGGAATCGCGCACACAGCACAATCGCTCAATTGGCACAGCATTATCGGTCCTTTTTAAGTAACAGGACACCCGTTAAATACGTCGTCAGAGCAGAATGCGCGGTCCGTGTGTGAGGGTGTGTGACCGTTCTGTGGTGCGCCTCTGAAGGAAGCCTACTTGTTGTCTGGTCCGGGTTCCGCGTCTCCGACTGTGAGCGAAGGCCGGGCAAGACCCGGTGTGGGATTTTTGGTTTCACATCGGTTTCACACTGCAAGTGTAAGCTGCTTCCCTCACGCTGTGACGCGGGTCGAAGTCTTTCTGAAGTCGTCATTCCCCTGTATACGTCTTGCGTAGGGCCACCCCCGGCCGGGCTGCTATAGGCGTGCCCAGGGCAGCCTTGGTCGCTCTCTGCACTCGCGGCCGGCCCGATGTTTGCATCAATCATTTTCGGCGCCGAGGCAGTGCACCCCACGGCGAGGGCTTCCTTTGCTGACGTGGTTGCTGTGTGTCGCGATCGCAGCTGCTGCAGCCATGGACATGGACGTGTGCTGCGCGTACTTTTGCACGGGCTTGTCAGTCTTTGGCGTGATTGCGCTCGTACGCTGCCACCCTCCCTCGTCACGCGCGGCTCCCTCTCGCAACGCCCGTTCACCGCATGCGTACAGGGGTGTGCACGTGCCACCCGCCGGCCGACTCATCCCCGCCGGCCCGCTTCCTGTGGCAGCTCTTCTTGTACGGCGTTCTCACTTCGGGTGGTGAGTGGTACCTCGGCGTATCGCACGAGGACGCTCCCGCGGCGGCTTCTGCGTGCATGGTGGCGGCGGGCATCTACGGTCTCTATCTGATTTACTGCGGCATGAAGCTCATGAAGCCTGCGCCGACATCAACCAAAATCAAGGAGGATGAGGTCTGAGCGAGCCATGCATCATGTGGACCGTCGAGAGGGCATGCATGATGGGCATGCAGAAGAGTGATATTTACTCCGAGCGTAATCGACATTGCGTGAGCGGGTGCCGGGTCGCTTGTTCGATGTTCCACGCGGCCACGCGTGTCTTGTGTGTGTCGAACTCTCGCCAACTCGCCTATCCCGGGCTGTCCTATCGGCCTATTCGCTATCTTCATCCGATGCGATATAATCGCGGACGGGACGGCGCGCCGGCCCGCGGGCGCGGCGCGCCAAAATGCGCCGCGCGCGTGCCGCGACCCCACGTGACAAAAAATCTTGCCCAAACAGCGACCACCCACCAGGGTCGGGTGCGACTCACTCGACTTGGACTTCCACCTCGGCGTCCCCCCGGTCCGCTTTCACAGCACGCTCCCTCGCGTCTCGGTCAGTCCGGTCACGCAGCACCACGACTGACACAGCTAGAAAGTCCATCACACCCAGCCGCGAGTGCTGGGCCGCTCACTGGGCCGCTACATCCGTTCCACGTAACTCGGCCTAATGCCGGCATGTGCCGTGTCTCTCGCATCACGTGCGTTGGAACTGTCGCCGCTTTTCAAGATTCAGGCACATGCGATGCATGAGAGCGTCTCGCTGCTCTCATGCCTGAAGGCGATATTGCGGCGACATCGGCGACGGTGACACCATGATGCCCGTCAGAGCAGCAGCCTCCTGCGGTGACTGGCTCATCAGCTTCGCCTTCTCGGAGTCAGCGTAGCGCGAGGAATAGATGGCGTCGCGGACCCCCCGCGCGGTCTTGACGCGCTCCTCCCGGCTCTCTGCAACCTTCATCGCATCAGTCATCTTGCGCTCCTTCTCCTCGTTGACCTTTTCTGCATTCTTCTTGATGAGATCCTTTCGCACCTCGCGCATGTGCTCCTTCGTGTGGTCGTTCTTCTCGTGGTTGTCGTGCGCGTGCGTGAGAAACGCCTCACGCTCCTGCTTCGAGAGCGACCGCCAACGCCGCTCAGTGCGGCGCACCTCGCCGCCTATTTCCTCTCTTTGGTGGAAGGCGAAGTTCTTTGCCTCCTCTGCCGATCCGAAAAGCTGCTGCTTCGTAGACTCGACAATCTGCCGCTTCTCCTCGAGCCGAGCCGTGCGCTGCACGTGCCGCTGTTTCTTGTTGGCCTGTGAGAGCTGCTTCACCTGCCGCCCCTGCTCCGCCTTCAGCTCCGCTGTCTCTGCAAGCCGCGCCCTGGTGCGCTCCGTTTGCTCTGGCCCATGCTGTACGGTCAGCTCGTGGCCAAACTGCATCCACTCCTCCCGCTGCGCCGCTGCCATCTCCTTCATCTCTTCCAGCTCCGCCTTGTACTCCGCGCCTCGCGTCAGGTTGGCCTGCCGAATAGCTTCCATCTCCAGCTTGGCCTTGCCAAACTGGTCGACGGTTTTCTTGCACAGCGCTTGCTTGCGTTCCCAGTACTTGGAGTCTTCATGCTTCTTATATTGCAGGCGATCACGGTGCGCTTGCTTTTCCTGCTCGACGATGAGCTTGTTCTGCAGCTCCACCTTCCAGCGGCTGAATGCGGCCTCGGTGATATCTGAAGGTGCACCCGCCGCCGACGGCGACATCTTCGGAGAGCGCGACGTCACGGCGGTCGATGGGGGAGGCCCCTTGGCGACGGTTCCCGAGTAGAATTCCATTCCAGAATTGACCCGAGGGATGACAGATACTGTGCCCAAACAAGTTTTGCTTGGTTGTTTCATGTGGCGGGCGCCGCGCGAGCATATTTCGCGCTTCCACCTCGTGCGGTGGGGCTCAGGGTCCTCGGCCACTGGGGAGTGTCGCTAGTGAAAATTCCACTTGCATGCTTTTGTGTGTTCGACATCACTCATCAATCCGGGCGCGGCTTCGACGCTCGGGGCGTCGGGGGTACCCGTAATCGGGGGCGCCCAAACTCGCGCGGCACAACACTGCCGCGGGGACATGGGCCCAGTCTACTGTGGCCCAGACCGGGGAGGATGTTGCCCTCCTCGGGGACGCCATTACCTTTGAGAGGTAGGGGGGGGGGAAGGTTTTGTGGAAAGTTCACAACGACGTTCCACTGACGCTCGAGGCGACGGATGCCGCCGCGCGCGCCACGCCTGCCATCATCCGCACGAGCCGAAGACTCGGACGAAGATCTGGTAGACGATTCGAGCCGGCTACGCGCGGCCATCGCTTCTGCGACCGCGCCCTCGGCGTGTGGCGTTCGCGCATCTGCCTCCACATTTTCCATCGTCGTCGAGGATGCCGCGTCGCGCCGCCCGGCCACGGACGCACACACAGCTGTGATGCGTGCGCTCGAGGCGAATTTGCAGCTGCAGCGCACGTGCCGCACGCAGCTCACCATGATCGAGCGTGCGCTACAGCACCACGAGCGGACGCGCATCCGCATGGATGACATGGCTGCAGATTGCGCCGCCGACCAGAGCGTGCGAATCCAGCGAGTCATCAACGCGCGCTGGCGCCCGACGGTGCAGCCATTGCTCCCGAGCGACCCATCCGTACGGCCACCGCCCACAGACGACGCGCTACGCCGCGCAAAGCTCCATGCCGCCGTGCCGCTGCAGCCACCCCGCGAGTGGGCGACCTCTATGCCGTGGTGCCCAGCGGAGCGTGGGGCCCTGCGCTCGGGCGTGATGCGCGTGGCGATCGACGCCATTGAAGCGTCGATCGTGACCCGGCTGGCGTCAGCACCGGCAGAGCAACCCAGCCGTGCTCGCGGCGATGGCACCAGCGGCGACGGCACCAGCGGCGACGGCACCAGCGGCGACGGCACCAGCGGCGACGGACAAGGCGGCAGCGGCCAGGGCCCAGGCGATGATGGCGATGGCGCCGACCACGACGCCGCCGACAACGACGCCACCGTTAATGACGGCCAAGGGGTCCTGGTCGTGTTTGGCGCGCTAACGGCGGAGAAGCGGGAGGAGCTCGAGGCCATGCACGCACGAGTGCATCGGCAGCGCGCGACGCTGGCGTGCCGCGTGTCCACGGATGATGTCGTCGCCGTACTCGAACAGCTGTCGACCTGTTGGCCAGGCACACCGCTACATCTCACGCCGCGAGATTGGGAGCGCGTCGCAGCGGAGCATGTGCCACAGCGCACCGCGCGCGAGTGTCAGATCCAATGGTCACAACGCGACGATCCGAGGCTTCGCCCCTTTTTTGGCGCCGGCTGCGGGCGCAAGAAGGCCACGACCCCCGCCGCTGCTGCCGCCACTGCTGCCGCCGAAGATGATGGCGACGGCGTTGACAGCGACGGCGCGCCTGACGCCCCAGCAGCGGTGGCGCGCGGTGCGCACGGCGGCGGCAACGGCGGCGGTGGCAGGGCCCCTTCCGGGCGGGCAACCTTCGCGCGCCGCGGTACCGACGTGTCCGCGACAGCGCGATCCGACGTGCCCTTCGATGCTGCTGAGGAGGCAGCGCTACAAAATGCCATCGAGGTGCATGGACTGCATGCATGGGAGATGGTCGCGGCGGCATTGAGTGCGTCCGGCTTCCCCGGGCGCACGCCGATGGCATGCCATCGTTTCTGGGCAGCGTCGAAGATGGACAAGGAAGCAGGGCACATTCGGCGCTCATGGAGCGTCGAGGAGGACGAGGCGCTGCGAAGGGCTGTCGAGCGGGTCTGCGGAGTGGCCGCAGACACAAGCCAGTGGGTCAGTGTCGCCACGATCCTCGGCACCGGACGCTCGTCGAATGACTGTCTGGAGCGCTGGCGCTTCGCTCTCAAGCCAGGCCTCAAGAAGGGTCCCTGGACCGTTGAAGAGGATGCAAAGCTTCGCGAGCTGGTGGCTGTGCATGGGGCCAAGGACTGGGCATCATGGTGCCCGCAGCACATGGGTGGTCGACCGTACACTAGGTGCAGGGAGCGTTGGCAAAATCGGCTTGCCACGAGCGTGGTCCCGCATTGCGGTGTTGATGCATGGACTCCTGAAGAGGACGCGGCCCTTCGCCATGGCGTCGAGACGCACGGCAAATCGAGTTGGGCGGCTGTGGCCAAGACCTCTGAGCTGCTTGCACGCCGGGGCAATAAGTACTGCCGGGAGCGATGGGTGGTTCTCGGGCGTAAGGCGCGGCGGGAGCGGCGCGAGGCCCTGCACGCCCTCGAGGACGCGCGTGCGGTGTTGGACCGGACTGGCCTGGAGGCGGGCGTGATGGTGCACGAGGTTGAGGGTGTGTTTGAGGCGTGGCAGGAGGGTGCGCCAACGGCTGACGTGGCCGGCACACGGCCGCCTGCCCCTCCACGACCCGCCCTCCCGCTCGTCCCCGAGATCCCACAGTGGCTCATCGACGAGGCCGCTGAGCGTCGGGATGCAGAAAAGGAGCAACAAGAGCGCCAGCGCCTGGCGCTGACCGCCCTCTCAGGCAACGATGGCGCCGGCGCAGGCAACGATGGCGACGTCTCAGGCAACGATGGCGCCGGCGACGATGACGATGGTGACGATGGTGGTGGCAGCAGCGGGAGAGATAGGCCAGCATCGGGACGCAAGCGGCGTCGACCGCCAAACAGGGACGTCGCTGCGATGGCCGCCGCGGCCATTGCCGCCGCCTCAGCCAGCGGCGAGATGATGCCCACGCACGCCGGCGGGTACGAGCTCAAGCTACAAAAACGGAAGCAGGTGGGCGAGTCGAGCAGCTCGACTGGCTACGAAGGCGTGAGCTACGTAGATCGTAGGAAGAAGTTTGAGGTCAAGTATCGCCACATCTACATCGGCACGTTCGGCAACGCTGTCGAGGGTGCGCTCGCGCGCGCGATGTATGCGCAGCACGAGCACCCCGAGGCAAAGAAACCTCGACAAAGGAAGAAGGCAACGGCAGTGGGCGGATTGGGCGAGGGGCCACAGCAGCTGGAGAGCGGTGCCGTAGACGAGGGACATTGGGCAGGGCAGTGGAATCAGCCGGCAGAGACGGCCGAACAGCCGGCCGAGACCGCCGAACCCGCTGGCACCTTCCAAAGCTCTCCACTGCCGCCCGAGTCCGTTGGCGACCTCGAGGTTGTCAAGGACTTTCCATATATAATCGATAGGGCCTTGTTCAAGGGTGCGCACGAGTTGGGCTGGCGGCGAGCTCTGCAACGGCCAGCGTCGGCACAGCCCATTTGCGAGGACCCTGGCGATCTTGTTCCTGTCCATGACGGTCTTGTGCCGTCGACACTTGCGCCGGCAGCCGACCGAATGGAGGACGAGGGTGCAGACGAGGCCGCAGACGAGGTCGCAGGAGAGGGCGCAGGAGAGGGTGCAGATGATGGCGCAGGAGAGGGTGCAGATGAAGGCGCAGGAGAGGATGCAGATGATGGCGCAGGAGAGGGTGCAGATGATGGCGCAGGAGAGGGTGCAGATGATGGCGTAAGAGAGGGCGCAGGAGAGCTCGCTCGCGATGGCGCTCACGATGGAGATCACGATGGCGCTGCTGTCCCCGCTCCTGCCGCTGCTCCAGCCAAAGGCTCGCGCCCGCCCGCTTTGACTAAGGAGCAGCGCAAGCTGTACGTGGACTGCGGCGAGTGCGACAACTGCCTGGATAAGCCCAAGTTTGGCGGGCCCAAGAGGCGCAAGATGGCATGCTCGGCGCCGAAGCTCAAGGGTGCCGTCGCGGGGGCAAGGGATGGACGCCCACAACCGCTCACGCCAGACGAGGCCAGAGCAGCTGCGGCGGCCGAGGGGCTCGAGCTGGTGCCGGCCTTTAGCAATAAGACAGGCTTCAAAGGTGTGAGCTGCAAGCAATTTGGCAAGTACGATGCGATGGTCCGAACGAAAGGCACGCAAATTTTCCTCGGCACTTACGCAACGCCCGAGGAGGCAGCCTTGCACTACGCGAGGCACATTGGAAAGGAGCGAGCGGCGGCAGAGGCGGCGGAGGCCAGGGACAAAGGAGAACCACAGACTCTCACGGCGGACGAAGCGAAGGCTGCCGCGGCGGCCGAAGGGCTCGAGCTGGTGCTATCAAGCAGCAGTGAGACGGGCTTCAAGGGCGTGCGCAAGAATCATGGCAAGTACAGGGCGGTGATCAAGGAGAACGGCAAGGAGCGCCTCCTCGGCAACTTCGCGACGCCGGAGGAGGCGGCCTTGCACTACGCGAGGCACATTGGAAAGGAGCGAGCGGCGGTAGAGGCGGCGGAGGCTCGTGCGCAGGCTCCTCGGATCCCGAGGATCAAGTACTTGTACGTTGCACCAAGCGGAGCTGTCTTTGCGAGCTTGTGGCACGCTAAGCAGGCGCACTTGGCGGGTCACCTAGCTACGCGACCGCTCGTGGCGGGGGATACCGATGCGCCCGCCGCCGCGCCTGCCGCCACCGCGCCTGCCGCCACCGCGCCTGCTGCGCCCGCCAAACGTCTTGGCATCGCTCCGCGCCGGCTGCAGGTTGATTCGGCGTTGACGGCAGCAGTGAGTTCACTGGATGAAGAGCCAACGGCCCTGCCAGTTGGCGACCCGACCCTTGACGCTCTGCTCGCCAACCGCCGCCGGAACACCGCCCTCGTGGCGGCGGCGGCGGCGGCGGCGGCGGCGGAGGCGGAGGTGGTGGTGGAGGAGGAGGAGGAGGAGGAGGAGGAGCAGGAGGACGCAGTGCCGACGGGGGCACCCACGCCTCTGGACGCATTCAAGCAGGGGCCGTGCGACATCCAGGCAGGCTGCACGCTTCCCAAATGGCACCGTGGTCCATGCAGCGTGCCGCCTACCTTCGGTTTGCCGAAGAGACAAAAGAAGGACGCCCTCAAGGCGGCGGCTTCGGTCGACGACGCTAAGGCCGACGCCAAGAGCAAGCGGCCACGTGCTGTGAGGACAGAGGGAGTCGGGTCGGAGAAGCCGCCGCTTAGTCGGGCTTCCTCGACGGACGTCGGGTCGGCGGCTCCATCCAAAGTTTGCTCGGCGGCGTCCGCTGACGCGCCCGCTGATGCGCCCGCCGCCAAGCGCCATGCGAAACGTCGCAGCCTGCCGAGTGCCGTGCCGAGCGCCGAAAAGAGCGCCGTACCGAGCGCCGTACCGAGCGCCGTACCGAGCGCCGTACCGAGCGCGACGGCGAGTGCGTCCGCGGCGGCGCCGGTGGCGGGAGCGATACAAAAGGACGTGGTGCCGACGGGGGCACCCACGCCTCTGGACGCGTGCGACATCCAGGCAGGCTGCACGCTTCCCAAATGGCACCTTTGTCCATGCAGCGTGCCGGAAACCTTTAGTCTGCCGAAGAGACAAAAGAAGGCTGCAGATAGAAGGTAATCCCAGGCCGCAGATTGGAGGTGATCCCCGGCCTCCATGATGGCCGCGGATTGGTAGGCAATGCTGCGGCTGCCTGTCGACCGTAGGCTAACATCGGCTAGCATCCAACAGGCGTGGAAGGCAGTGAGCTTTGAGGTGCACCCTGATCGCTGCAAGGCGCCCGGTGCAGAGGACGCCTTCATGCGTGCCGGAGAGGCGCGTGATGCCCTCGCGTGCTGCCCTCGTAGAGGCCCTCGAAGAGGAGACGAAGCGCGCGGAGGAGAAGGCGGCCAAGGGCGCTGCAGCTAAGCCAAAGGCGTCCGCGGCGGTCCGTTCGCATCAGAAAAAATGCGCACTGAGAGAGTGTGCGTGAATACTCAGTGAAAAGGTCAGCTCCGGTTGCGGCGCGTCGCGCGTCGCGCCGAAGGGGCGAAACGTACGCACCGCCGCCGGCGCCACGGATGGATTTAGACTGCGATACACACGTTAGAGCGACGCGCGCGCCGGCTTCACAGCCATCGTTGGTTAGATTAGAAACTCGCGACACCAACGCGACACCGTGTTTCCGTGAAGCGTGATCGTCAATTGTTTCCCACACGGCCTAAATAAAAATATAAATAATTGCAAACTGGGAACCGGAGCCCTTGGCTCCAGGGACCCTTGCATGCCGCTTAGGAGGTCC
>ENA-UOXK01001879-UOXK01001879.1-mixed-culture-metagenome-genome-assembly--contig:-NODE-1879-length-13583-cov-33.484698_pt1 | contig 13583 bp, 8 predicted proteins | sample MGYA00238160_ERZ761638 | MGnify/ENA primary metagenome ERZ761638 (study PRJEB28912, sample SAMN08777098) | mixed culture metagenome | isolation source: Freshwater growth medium | place: USA...
TGACTGCCGACAGTGTCCCCCGACAGCCGATCTGTCGTTTTACTATTTCCCGAACCCCCCCATTCCGCTTGTCGTTTCACCTGTGTATGTCGCGTTGTACCGGTGCGTTCCCTGTGGGATCTTCCGTGGAACGTGATTCCTCGGAGTGGTCACGCGTGCGAGGCGCCGCGTGTAGTGTTGCGCGGGTTTGTCGTCTTACCCCTCTTTGCTCAAGGACAATACTATGTCTTCTATCTCCTCTTCACCACAGGGGGAGGTGGGTCAGTCTCACTTATCACGATCTGCCTCCTGAAGCAATTGTCCTGAAGACCTCTCATCTGTCGTCTGTGAATATTCTGAATCCTCGTTATTGGCTTATGCGTTCAGTCCCACACCGGAGGGCTCGGAGATTGACTCCTGCTTGCTCACTCGTCGGTGTACTCTCGCACCGCGCGTGCGACTCGGAAAAACCATCCTAGGCTCAGACTCAGATCCGTTCTTAGCTCTCTCTTAGCTCTCTCGGGGCGAAATCGGCACACGAAATCGGCGCGTTGTGCCTCGTCCTGCGCCCGCCACGGCGCTCTCGCCATGTCGCACGCTCGTCCTCTACTCCACCTTGACGGCCGCGTAGATGGCACGCACGAAGAACCAGGAGGCGAAGAAGCCGACGGTGCCAGTGAGGATGGCGAAGGAGTACGAGGCGATGGCCATGTACCCTACGTACAGCAAGATGGAGACGCCTCGCGTCATGACCATCTTGGTGAGCATGTAGATGATCGAGTAGATGAAGAGATAGAGGCCGGAGCAGCCCGAGGTCAAAAAGGAGCGCCACCACCAGTGGTAGTCCTCGGCGCACAGCTGGAAGTAGCACATGACGATCGTGATCTCAGCGCACGTGACGATGAGGATGAGGAGGACGAGGAAGAGGAAGCCGAAGACGTAGTAGTACTGGTGCAGCCAGATGGAGGAGAGGATGAAGAAGAGCTCGATGAAGACGGCCCCGAACGGGAGCACGCCGCCCACGAGGACGCAGAAGACGGGCGTCATGTACCACGGGCGAGCCGGCACCGAGCGCGGGATCAGGTTCGTCTTTGTCGGATACTCGAGCACCTGCCAAATTAGGAGAACTCGCGCTCTCCTCATTGCGTGCCATAAGGTAGCAATCAAGCGCAATCAGGTGCACTCAAGGGACCCAAATCAGGGGCCGAGGCACCTTGCGCATGTACCCAAAATAGGAGCCGCAATCAAGCGCAATCAGGGGCAATCAAGCGCAATCAGGGGCCGAGGCACCTTGCGCTTGTACCCAAAATAGGAGCCGAGGCCCACGAGGGGCACGGACACCCCAAACCACATGCAGAGCAGCGCGAGCAAGGTGGTGAATGGCACGGCACCTGATGAGGGAGGCAATCAGAGGTCATCAGGGTGAGGAGCACCTGATGAGGGAGGCAGTCAGAGCAGCGCGAGCAAGCATGGATGTGAATGGCACGGCACCGCTCGACTTCACCTGATGAGGGAGGCAATCAGAGGTCATCAGGGTGAATGGCACGGCACCACTCGACTTCTCGCCCCAGATGAACAGATTGAGTGTGAAGAAGATGATGGCCACGATGCCCGGGAACATGAGCGCCGTCTTGAGCGTGGTCAGCCTCCACTCAGTGCCGCGGAAGCCCTTGTACATGACCGCCGATACGTAGCCGGCGAGCGCGCCCATGAGCACGAAGAGCAGCAGCAGGGCCGTCATGAGCCCACCTCGGTTCGAGGGCGAGAGGAAGCCGAGCACCGCGAAGGCCATCGTGACCACGCACATGCCGAGCACCTGCCAAGTAAGGAGCGCTCAGAGCGCTTATGGAGGCAATCAGAGGCCTTATCTAAGCACCTGATGAGGGAGGCAATCAGAGGTCATCAGGGTGAGGAGCACCTGATGAGGGCAATCAGAGGCGCCATCTGAGCACCTGCACGCCGGTGCCCAGATAGACTGCAAGCAAGCCCGCGCGCGGCGGCGGCCGGAACACATCCCCATGCACGAGTTTCCAACCACTCTCCTCCTGCGCCTCCTCCTTGGACTCAAGGTCGTTGTACCTGATGAGGGAGGCAATCCGAGGGTCATCAGTGATGTCATCAGAAGGGGTCATCAGTGGGATCGTCATCAGTGGTCCTTTGGCGCCACCACGTTCGACTCTGGGATCGCCATCTCGAGATCGCCATCTCGAGAGCGAGCAAGGCAATCAAGAGCAATCAAGAGCAATCAAGAGCAATCAAGAGCAATCAAGAGCAATCAAGAGCAATCGAGAGCAATCGAGAGCAATCAAGAGCAATCGAGAGCAATCAAGAGCAATCAAGAGCAGAATTCTCGCGAGCCAGGGCAATCAAGAGCAATCCTAGCAATCGTTATGTACTGGCGCAGGTCGCGCAGCAGCGTGCGCGTCATGATCATCGCGAGCATGCCCGACAGGAAGAGCACGATCATGAGTGAGTTGATGATCGAGAACCAATGGATCTGCTCGTCGGTGGCGTACAGGTACACGTCCCACCGGCTCGCCCACTTGACGTCGCTGTACTCCCAGCGCACATCGTACGTGAAGAGGACTTCATCTGACTTCGACACCTGCTGCGGCGTCAGGTCATGCGTCACCTCCTTGCGCGTCGTGCAAGTCTGGAGGCTCGTGGGCAGGTTGGTATGCGGGTCGAGGTCGGTGCCGTACTGGTGCTTGACCGAGAAGGGCTCCACCTCGAAACCGACGATGCGCGACCCCTCAAACGACGCCTCCATGTGGTACTTGAACACGAGCCGCAGGTGGTTATACAGGTACGCCACGCCGTTGGCCGTGCCCGGGATATCACTCGAGCCTTTGAAGCCGAGCGGGAAGCCGCGCTCGTAGATGGTGATCACGCGCGAGGGCGTCGTTGGCGTCGCCGGCTCCACCACGCGCGTTGCCGCCGGCAGGTTGTCCACGATCATATCGGTCACACGGTAGTCCTCCTCGATGCGTGAGCTGAAGAGCTTGGCCTCGTCGAGCGAGAGCTTCTTGCGGCAGAGGATCTTGCACGACTCCTCGACGCCCATCTTGAGCACGTAGTCGGAGTTCATGATCTTGTCGCCGCGCAGCACCTCGCCGAGGTTCTCAGCCACCGTCGCCATTACGGCTGGTTGGCAAAAGGGCAGAGAGTAGTACTCGTACGGGAGCTGCGTGACCGTCGAGGTGAGCTTGTTGACCTTGAGCTCGACAAGCTCGCCATCCTTGTACTCGCGCGGCGCGACTCCGGGCAGGTAGAAGGCTGAGGCGCTCGAGAGGGAGAGCAGGCCTGCTAGAAGGCTGAGACGCACCATTTCGCACGAGGTGTGAACATTCCGGCTCACCCGCAATGCCAGCCCCATGATAGATAGCGGAGTCTGCTGCTGGTTCTATTGTAAAACTGCGGGGTGACCAGCATGCCCTTTGCAGCCATGCGCATCTACGGCGTAGGCCTTGCATTCTTCATCACCCACTCAATGGCCGCGACGCCTATGTGTGAGCCGTGGTGTTCCAACTCGTGTGCTGATCTCACCGGCAACGTTGAATATGAATGCGGCGGCTGCGCTGTGACCGAGCCTGGATGTCGACCGGGTGCCGCAGGGTGGCCTGACGATTCCAGTGGCGTGGTCCGGCCAGCTGCCGAGACCGACGACGACGGGTGGCCTGGCGTGGTCCGGCCAGCTGCCGAGACCGGTGAGGGGCCCAGGCTCTCGCCGACGACGGCCGGCGAGGGGCTGGGACCTGCACACATGGAGTCGCTCTGGCCGACGACCATCTACATGGCGATGCAGCCGGAAATGGAGACACACAACGAAGAGCTTGCCGCGCTCATTGAGGCGCGCTTTGTGCGATTGGAATCACAACTTCAGCGTAAAGGAAGGTCTAAAGATGAGTCGCTATTCGACGCGGACGATGACCTCAACGCGCTCTTCCACGACCAGCATCGGTACGGTCTGAGCGATGCCATGAGGAGCGCGCGACAGTGCCTCAGAGAGAAAGCCCATATTAGGCCGTGGCAGCATATTGATCGGAAGGCGGTGGAAGCCTGCGAGGCCGAGGCGGCGGCGAATAGTATCTGGCCTGAGCTCATGAATTCCACAGCCTTCCGATCCTTATTTGGGCATGAGCGAGGTCATATCTGGCGCCATCTGCGGCGGTACGCGGCTCTACTCACAGGAAGTCATCGCGAGGGGCAGTGGGACGCCACGTTCGCATGGGATATGACTTCGGATCTCGACGTGTGGGGAACCTTCCATCGTGATGGCCTCCGTCATTCGAGTCACTCCCATGATGGGTCCACCTTTGCTGGCGTCTATTATGTGCGCTGCCCGGAGGACGCCCGCCCCCTTCTCCCCCCTCATAACTTGCCCCCCCTGCCCCCCTCCACTCAGGTGCGCACCCCAGAGGACGCGGGAGTGCTGCAAGTCTTCGACCCGCGTCATATTGAGCTCGAGACCCTACCGGTATTCTACCTTCCACTGTCCACACCATCGTTCCACAGCCTCACCTCTCCCCTTCACCCCCCACCCACCTTTCAGGTAACCCAACGGCGGGTCACTTCCACTGTCCACACCATCGTTCCACAGCCAGGACGGCTCGTCATCTGCCCTGCGTATGCCCAGCACGAGGTACAGCCTACCCGTGGGCAGAGCCCACACGCATTTAGAAGAACTCGCCCCTGCCCCCCCTTTCCTCCACCACCCCCAGGCACAGCCTACCCGTGGCCACAGCCCACGCATCAGCCTCACCTCCCCTACTACCCCTCCCCCCATAGGTACAGCCTACCCGTGGCCACAGCCCACGCATCAGCCTCGCCTTCGACGTAAACATGAACTCCTACCGAGGCAGAGGGGCCGCCGGAGGACCCCGACCCAAATTAGGAAGCACACACAAGGAGCATCAGGAGGGCTACCCCAAGCTATGGCCGATGCGCTTCCCACCGATCGAGGAGACCCCACGGCCGCCGAAGCTGGTGACGATGGCACCGCATGGGCTCGCCGCGAGAGACGACGCCCAGGACGACGCCCCGCGCACAGTGACAGTCGCCGCAAATGGCAGCGCTTCATGAGCCGTGGCTACTGCGTGTCATCAACTATCTGTGTGGACCTGTGTCGCCCCTCATCGGCGACGACCCGACGTGTCCGCTGAGGTGTGAAGAGCGGAGAGGATGTACAGAGAGCGGCGGAGGATCGTAGTTAAAAGTTATTCGTTTCTCACGATGGTTTCTCAGAATATCCCGTCCGTCTATAGTCTAATTTCAAATGGAGAATTTCGCTTTCTTTCGCTTACCCCGCGAAACGAGGCCCCCGCGCCGGGCGGCGGCGGCGTCGGCCGCTCAGCGGCGCGCAGGCCTCAGCAGTGACTCCTGACTCGACTCGCTCGCTCGCTCGTTGCGTTGGACGTCGCGGACTAACCCCCAGTTACACACATCGTGCATTTACACATATGCAACTACAACATGGTCTGGAGGTGCTGATCTTTCAACAAGTTGAGACCGATCCCTCCCGAAAACCGCTGGTCTCAGAAGGATCTTGCTCTCCGCTCAGAGACCGGAGAGCAACACGAAGCGCCGCCAGCGCGGACATACGCACGTCCCCTCGTGCCTCGTGCCTCCCCTGCGCTGAGCTGCCAGTCTCGCGTTCGCCAGTTCGCACCGCGTTCGGATCGCCGGTTCGCTGGGTCTGGTAGCTAAGAGCAAGAGGATGGTGCGTGCCTGTGCCACGGCGGCAGGCGCTCGCGTGGGCAGATTTCATCTCTCCGGCGGTTCCAGATTAGGATGTTCCCCCCTCTCCTGACGAATGTATACACGCGCCCCGGCGATCAGAAGCGGGCTTCGAATATCCGTGCTCCTCTCGCCACGAGCATCGCCATCATCGAAGACATTCCGAGTGCTTCCACCACTCACCTCGACGACCACGTCAGCAAACCCAACGGCTTCCAAATCGGGCCATGGGCCACGTCAGCAACCCAACGGCTGAGAGGCACAGCACGTGCCTGTGCCCGCGGCAACGGCCGCCTTAAGGGGATTGTGCGCGCGTCACCTTCGCCGGGGCATCGCCGAATAGATCAAAGTCGACTTTGTCCGAAGTGTACGAATCATTGTCATCACCGTCGGCAGGTGCAGGGGAGGGAGGGGGAGAGGGATCTTGCCCCTCCGCCTCGTCCTCCTCCTCCTCCTCGTCCTCCCCCTCGTCGTCCTCGTCGTCGTCCTCACCATCTTCGCTTGGGACATAATCCGGGTCGTCCTCGTCGTCGTCCTCGCCGTCCCGATCCTCCTCCTGCATCATCGCGTTGACGTCCACGCGCACGCGCTCGTCGATCGCCTCCAGCTCCGCCTCCGCCTCCTCCTCCTCCTCCTCCTCCTCCTCCTCCTCCTCCTTCGCCTCCTTTGACGCGGTCTCGGCCGTCGGGATGTCTGCCGAGAGGGTGAGGGGGACTTCAGCCACACCAGCCGTTGCCGGCGGTGCCGGCGCATCTGCGTCCGCGCTGGCTGGCGCCTTGACGGCCTCGGGCGTGCTAACGACGATTTCGGCGATGGCGGCGGCGGGGGCGGCGGAAGGGGCCCCGATCGGGACCGCGTCCACACCCGCCGTCTCCGTTGGCGCAGGTGCTGGCGTGTATGCCTTTGCTGCCGATTTGGGCTTGGGCTCCGCCTCTGACTTCGTGGGGGGCGGCTGCTTCGGCTTCAGAACAGCAACGACACCAGCAGCCAGAGCAGCAACAATAGAAATGGCCACCAAGTAGAGTGCCGTCTGCAGCACGCGCAAGTACCAGGCGAGGACGACCTTGAACACGCTGATCGGGTCCGAGATCGCAGCCTTCATGATGGACCATACGCGGTTGCGATCTGCTTTGAGGAGATCGAACTCCGCCGCAAGGCTGTGCTTGACGTTCTCATATGTCTTGGACAAGATTCCCAGCGCGTTCTCCACGACCATCGGAGCTTGACGATCAACAAATCGTCCCGAATGACGAACGACACGGCATCGCTAACAAGATTATAAGATTCCGCTCTTGATTGCGCATCTAATCCGTTTTCGAGAACGTCTGCAGCCCCCCCAAAGCAAGCAAAGCAACATGAAGCAAGCAAGCAACCAGTTCGTTCTTTCGACTAATTAGCGAATTAGCTTGCTTGCCCCCCGAGCCATCGCAGCCCACACGACGTCCATCTAGAACCTGATCCTATGAAGAGTACTCAAAATAAACTCAAGTGTTATCTTAAATGGCCTGAATAGAGAATAGCCTGCATGCATTGACTTGACTATAGGGCACTTGACTCCGGCTCGACTTTCTTCCGTACACGCACTCTCTGTATGCCCGTGGGTATCCCCCTCAGACGCCTTACTTACTTACTTACTTACAATGGCTTACTTACTTACTTACTTACGACTTCCTTCTTGCTGCTGGTCATCTTATCTCTTATGCGTCTGGCGGCGGGGATGACTCTGACTTCCTCCCTTTCCATACCCAGCCCAGCCGGCCAACCGCCGTCGAAAGCATGGTGGTGGTCTTCGCGTCGCCCATTGAGCTGCGCACGCGCCGCTGCGCATGGATGAACTCGTTGAAGTCGATCGAGCCCGAGCGGTCGAGGTCTGCAACCCGAAAGAGGGCGCGCAGCTGCAGCGAGTTGTACCGCTTCCCCGTCGTCTCGGAAAGCTTGCCCATGAGCGCGACGAACTCGTCGAAGTCGACGATGCCGTCCTCGTTCGCGTCCGCGTTCTTGAAGAGCGCCTCGAGCATGGCGAGCTCAACTTCCGACACGTCCGGTCGAGGCGCCTTGAGCGCGCTCTCGACGGCGCGCAGGCGCATGAGCTCTCGGTAGCGCTCATCCGCCGCCGCCACGGACCAGGTCTCGTCATCGTGCTCTCGGCTCGCCTGGCTCAAGTTCGGAGCCGTCGAGTTTCGTCGTAAAGGCGAGCGCTTCTTGGGCGAGCCGTCCGCGACTTGGGTCTCGAAGTGGGCTTGATGGAAGGTGACGCTCCGGGCAGCCGTAGCGGCCTTCGGAGGGCTCGATGGCAAGGCGGCGGCGGCGGCGGCGGCGGCGGCGGCGGAGGAGGAGGAGGAGGAGGAGGAGGAGGCGGGAGCGGCAGAGGAGTGAACGCCGAGGTGAAGTGCGCAGTCTGACTGCGCCGCGCAGCCACCCTCACCGCCACTCACACCGCCCATCGCCGCAGACGAAACTCGGTTCGAGTCTTCCTCTTCCTCGGTGCGCACCCCGCCGAGCGCAAGCCGCGCGAACGCGGCTACCGCGTGCGCCGCACGCTGCTTGAGCTGCATCGTGATGAACTCTTCGGGGTCGATGGCGCCGCTACGGTCCACATCGGCTCGTCGGAAGAGCATCTCGATCTCATCGTCGGTGAAGACCGTGTTCCGGAGTGGCGGCGACGCGAGCCCGGCACGGCGCCTGTGCGCCGGAGACGGCGGCTTCTCCTGTAGCTGGCGCATGAGGCTGGTGAACTCGGCCAGGTCGAGCACGCCGTTGCCGTCGCGGTCCGCCGAGAGGAAGAGAGATCGCGCCTCGCGCAGCTCGTCGCTCGAGAGCTCGGGATGAGCTCGCCGAATGCGCCGAGATGTGGGCGAGATCGAGTCGGTCTCTGCGCCGCCGCTCTCCTCATCCCCGTCCTCGGCGCCCCCGAGAGCCCGGCTCGCCGCGGTCCGCGGCAAGGCTGGCGGCAAGGCTGGAGTATTGCGCATGAAGCTCATCGTGCGTCGCGCGGCGCGCCCCTCGATGTCATCGGACGCCAAGAAGGTCGATGGCGGTCGCGACTCAAGTTTCGTCTCAAGTTTCGTCTCAAGTTTCGTCTCAAGTTTCGTCTCGAGTTTCGTAGCACGCTCGGGGGGGTGCAGTGGCAAGGGCGGCTCGTCTCGCAATGACGCCACACCGCCCGCACTGCCAAGCACGCTGCCGCCCGCCGTCGTGCCTGGCGTGGCTCGACGGGAGTTGGCGGGACCCGACCCCGCCATCTCGAGCACCGAGGTGGCCAGTGGGGTTTCGTCATCGGACGTCGACTCGTGCGACGGTCGCCGTCCGATGGCTTCGGTCTGCGCGCGCTTGAGCTTTCGCTTCTGATGCGAGGACGTGGCAGCCGCCACAAGCACTGCCTTGGACGCGCCGGCCGTTGGCGCTGTATTGGGAGTGATCAGCTTGACGCCTGAGGCCGTAGGCGCCGTCACGGGCGCTGCTTGGGACGCCTCGCCCTTTGCCAGCGTGGAGCTCGAGCCCCGGTGCGATGAGCGTGCGGAAGGCTCTTTGGCCGCTGATGGCCGCTGATTGCCTCCCTCATTGCCTGCAGGTGGATGAGCGCTGGAGGGCTCCTTGGCCGCTGCCTTGGCCGTGGGCTTCGGTGTCTTCGGTGTCTTCGGTGTCTTCGGCGTCTTCGGCGTCTTCGGTGTCTTCGGCGTCTTCGGCGTCGTCACCTTCGGAACGGTCGGCTTCGGGCTAGCGGGCTTGGGCGCTGTATTGGGCGGCACGGAACCCGAGCGCTTGAACCCGCGGGCCGCCGCTGCCACCACAGCCTTGGTCGGTAGTTCGCTGCTCACTCCTCCTCGCTCCTTGGTCGGCATCGCCTTGACCGGCAGCGCCACGGCCGCCCCCAGCGCCTTGACCGAGGAAGAGGCCGCGCTGGGCGTGGGCGTCGGAGAGCCCGCTCCGTGTTGGGCGAGCGCCGCGAGCGCCGACCAAGCGGTCGCGGGCTCGCTGTCGTCGTCGTCGTCGTCGTCGCCGTCGTTGCGCACAAACGCGGATTCCAAGAGGCTCGTGTACGCGGCGCCCGACCGGCGCACAAATGAGCCCGCCGCGTACGCCCCCAGCTCCAGCTCCGAAAAGTGCGCCGCCCGCGCCGCCTCCACTCGCCACGGCGACGTCACCATCGCCCGGAGCAGCTCGCTGATCGCGGCATGCCCCCCCGCGCCGTAGACGCTCTCCCCGAGCGGACGCGAGGCATCAAAAATGGCCTGCGCCTCCTCACGCGTGAGCTTGTACCCTTGCGTGCTCGCGTGCACCCGGATCATCGGCATAAAGGCCTCATAGGAGAGCAGCCCGTCATGGTCGGTGTCGGCCTGCGCGAAGAGGGCCGTGAGCGAGGCGAACTCGGCCTCCGTGGACGAGGAGGTCATGCCCTCTTTGCCGGTTTCCCCCATGGAATCCCGCCAGAGCGACAGGGTGGGCGCGACCAACACGGGTACACGGCCAGAGGTTGCTTGGGTCCAGGTCGCGGTGATTGGCGGTTTGACTAAAGTGCGTTTCGGCAGAATGCCGCGACGATGCCGCACGCGCGTTTTGTGTTCGTCAGGGGAAAAGAGGGTACATGTAAGCGTGGATAATAGGACCCAAAAAAGGTCCGAACTGTTTTCGAAATTGTGCGACATTCACGAATTCCGGAAGAACTGGCCTTTCCCAACGGATTACTGCTCCGTAGGAGCCGCTCGCACTTGGACCGTGTGCAACGTGCGCGCAGGATGGGCGCGGCTTGCGGCAAGTGTGGCTGCTGCGGCAGCTCGGTCGCTCCTGCACCGCCCGAGCCGGAGGTCTTCTTCTTCCACAAGGTGCGCCGCGCCGCACAAGCCTCACTCTCTCACAGCAAACACGGAATCGGCGTGCCTCTGCCCAACATGTGCTGAGTGCATGGCGGCCTCTGCTTCTCGCCGTTCGCAGCGCCGTTGCACGGACATCCTCTGCCTGCTCATCTTCCTGGCCTTCTGGGGCGGCATCATCTTCCTGGCCTCCCTGTCGGCAACCGTCGGCGACCCGTACGAGGTCCTGTACGGCTCAGACTACCTTGGCAACCGGTGCGGCGTGGGCGCCATGAAAGACAAAAAGTACGTCTACTTCCCGCGGGCCGACAAGGACATCATCGCGCAGGCAGCGATCGCCTCGACGATGCCCTGGCGCGTCCGCTTCTACGGGCTGTGCCTCGAGCGCTGCCCGCCCGTCGCGTCGCCGACGGCATGCATGGACGACCCGAGCACGTGCTCCGTGGTGGACTACGGAACGCCCGCGCAGTACAATGCCGCGGGCGGCTCGGCCTCGTACTTCGCCGTGATGCCCTCGATCCCCGTGATGCATCGGTGCATCCCGCGCGACAGCTCCGACATGTACCAGGACGACGACCGGTGCGCCTTCCCTCAGTGCGACGGTGTCAACTACGCACCGTGCGACACGGAGTTCAACAAGACGTGGGTGCTGACGAACAACTACCCGCGCAGCAAGCTGTGCCAGATCAAGTTCCGGCGCGGCGAGGTGCAGCAGCTCAGGCCGCTCGCCGAGGACACCCTCTCCCGCAACATTGGCGCCAAGGTCAACACGTGGGCTCGCTACGTCGAGGCGGTCGTCGAGGGCGCGCAGGAGGTAGGCATCTTCGGCTGCCTCGTGCCAATCGGGATGTGCTTCGCGTGGCTGGTGCTGCTGCGCCTGTTCGCGGCGACGATCATCTACGTCTCGCTCATCCTGCTTGGCTTAGGGCTCGCCTTCTTCTCGATCTATTGCTTCGCGCTCGCGGGCGCGTTCACCGAGCTGTTCACCAGAGCCCAAGCGAGCTCGTTGAACGTGACGACGAACATGAGCTCAGCCGAGGCGTACGCGGCGGATGCGGCGATGAGCGCGCTGGGCCTCGCCGCCTCGGCCCAGTCAAGCATGGTCGCGCTCGCGCCCTCCGAGCTTGACACGACGTTGACAGAGGCCAACAGCGACCCGACCATCTGGTATGGGATCGGCGGGGTCTCCTCGATTGTCTTCATCATCTACGTCATCATGATGTGCCTTTCGCGCAAGCGCATCAAGACGTGCGTGGCGCTGGTCAAGTCGTCGACCGAGGTGCTCAAGGATCGGCCCCTCATGATGTTCTTCCCCTTCGGCTCCATCTTCGTGCAGTGCCTCTTCCTCGTCTTCTTCATGTTTGTGATCGCATGCCTCTTTACAGCGAACCTCGACTCTTCACACTTTATGGGCGGACAGTCGGGCGTCACGCAATCGGCCTCGTTCCTCGATGCGATCACCTGGTACAACCAGACCCTCGAGAAGAGTGGTGCCGCAGGGATTGCCAACGTTGACAGTTCGGCTACGATGGTCCAGACCATCGTGTACCTCTACCTTGCCTTTTCGTTCCTGTGGACGATCAACCTCGTCATCAGCGTGTCGTGGACTGCGATGTCGGGCTCCGTGTGCCACTGGTTCTTCTTCCGCGGGAATGACCATTACAAGACCAAGATCCCGCTGCTGCGCTCGCTCGGCCGCGTGCTCTTCTACCATCTGGGCTCGATCGCGTTCGGATCCTTCATCGTAGCCGCCATCCAACTCGTTCGCATCATCCTGATGCTCATCGACAAGTACACCAACGACCTGCAGAAGACGAACCCGCTCTTCCTCGTGATCATCAAGTGCACGCAGTGCTGCCTCTGGTGCCTCGAGAAGACGATCAAGTACATCACCGGCTACGCGTACATCTACGTCGCGCTCCAGGGCTCTTCCTTCTGCGGGGCATGCTTCTCGACATTTAGCCTTCTATTTGCCAACCCCGCTCAGATGGCCATCAACGGGCTCGTGCGCGTGATCCTCTATTACGTCCAGGTGCTCACGGTGCCCCTCATCAGCGCTTGGATCGGCAACATCGCGCTGATTGGCAACAACAGGCCCGATCCCATGTACGCGACCGTCGTCATTGGTATCCTCGCCTTGATCTTCTCCTCGCTGTTCGCGACGGTCTTTGGGTGCGTCCTCGACACTCTGTTCGTCTGCTGCTGCCGGGACCGCGCCGACTACAGTGGCAAGCACATGCCCGACCGGATCAAGGAGGCATACGGCTTCGACAAGAATGCGGGCAAGGGTGACGACGATGCCGAGAAGAAGGAGGCCCTGGTCGGCAAGCCGTAGGCGGGCCACACACACCCACGACCCCGAGACGAGCGCGAGAGAGATGTGCGGACCTGCGGTGCGCGCGCGCGCGTCTCGGCTGGGGGTGGCTCGCAGGCCGCCGTCAGCTTCGAGCTTGAGTTTTTCATGTGACCCCGCTCATTGTACGGTAGTGTATACAGTGTCTCAGCGTGACTCAGTCACAGTGCGTCCGCGGTGTCCGCTGTCGACACAAACAGTGTATACAGTATAACCGGTTTGTTTGCTTGTTTGTGTGTCCAGTATCACCATGCAGGTCGCTGGTCGGGTAGTTTTTATTTCCGATTGCATAAATTTGCTTGTTTGACGTTTGGGTTTGCTTCGCCGGTCGCTCCCCGGTCGTTATGATGAACAAGAACATGAAGCAGGTGAGAAGGATCGGATGGTCCCGTCGGCTGACAGAGGCTTTGAGCAAAAATCATCTAAGCACGTCTAAGTTGCGTGAGCAAAAAAGATGCAACGGGTGAACGGCCCGGGAAGAAACGTTAATTTGAAAGGAAGTTCCGTCAAGACGACGTGCGCGAGCAGCGCATGTAATTGCAGCAATTGCGGTACCGAGCTGTACCACGACGGCCAGTTGTTTTTTTTCGTGCCCGCCCGCCGCGCGCGTCGCAAAATCGCCAGCCTGGCCAGCTTGCCAAGTCGCCTTCGGAGGAAAGCACCTCTTCCTCGAGCGTGTGCGCTATCACCTCTTTCAGCATCTC
>ENA-UOXK01001887-UOXK01001887.1-mixed-culture-metagenome-genome-assembly--contig:-NODE-1887-length-13540-cov-34.486096_pt1 | contig 13540 bp, 11 predicted proteins | sample MGYA00238160_ERZ761638 | MGnify/ENA primary metagenome ERZ761638 (study PRJEB28912, sample SAMN08777098) | mixed culture metagenome | isolation source: Freshwater growth medium | place: USA...
ATTGCCACTCTACTCGAACAGGTGAGTGCTACTGATGGGCACCTTGATTGCCACTCTACTCGAACAGGTGAGTGCTACTGATGGGCACCTTGATTGCCACTGACCGCCAAGTACACCGTGCCCACGCTGTGCCACCCGCTGCTCACCTGGAACCAGGTGCACGGCATACATTGCACTGGAGCAGTATGGAAAGGCGCTGGAGGACGCGGACGAGTGCGTGCGTCTGCAGCCCAATTGGGCAAAGGGCTATTTGCGACGCGGCTCCGTCTTCTTCCGGATGGGGCAGCTCGAGAAGGCTGAGCACGTGCTCAAGGAGGGCCTTGAGCTCGACCCAAGCAACGAGGCGCTCAAAAAGGAGCTCGAGGCGGTCATGAACGCGATCGCCGAGCGTATGGCCCGCCAGCGAGAGTCGCTCGAGTGCAAAGAAAAGGCCATCGAAGCCTTCAATGAGCAGGTGTTGACCTATGATTGCCTCTCTGATGATCTATGATTGCCTCTGGTGATCTATGATGGCCTCGGATCACCTCTGACAGCCTCTGACGACCTCTGACGACCTCTGACGACCTCCGATTGCCACTGCCTTGAGAGAGCAGAACTACAAGGGCGCAGTCGAGCTGCTCAAAAAGTCGATCAAGCTCGACCCGGACAACCATATCTTCTATTCCAACCGAGCGGCAGCCTACATGGCGCTGGAGCAGTACGAGAAGGCGCTCGCCGACGCGGACGACTGCATCCGGCTGCAGCCCACGTGGGCCAAGGGCTACTCGCGCCGCGGCGCGGCACTCTTCAGGCTCGACAAGCTCGGCCCCGCGCGCGACGCGTTCGAAAAGGGTCTGGAGTTGGACCCCGAGAACGCAACGTACGTGCGGTGCACGAAGCAGGAGTTGCAGCTGGTCATGGACGCGATAGCGCAGCGGAAGGAGGAGAGCCTTGAGTTTAAGGAGCGCGCCATCGAGGCGTTCAACGTGCAGAACTTCAAGCGCGCCGAGCAGCACCTAAGCAGCGCCATTGAGCTCGACCCCGAGAACCACGTCTTTTACTCCAACCGGGCGGCCGCCTACATGGCCATGGAGAAGTTCGACTTGGCGCTCAAGGACGCGAATGAGTGCGTCCGGCTGCAGCCCACATGGGCCAAGGGCTACTCGCGCCAGGCCGCCGCCTTCCTCTCGATGGCGGACCTACCCGCCGCGCGCGAGGCCTGCATGAAGGGTCTCGACCTCGAGCCCGACAACACTCAGGTCAAGGAGGAGCTCCGCCGCGTCGAGATCGCGGAGTCGTTGGCGCTCAAGGACGCGGCGACGGAAGCCTTCAAGGCACAGGACTACGAGAAGGCAGTAGAGGACCTAACGGCGGCCATCGCACTTGACCCATCCAACCAGGTCTTCTACTCCAACCGCTCAGTGGCGTACACTGCCATGCAGATGTACGAGAAGGCGCTCGAGGACGCGGACGAGTGCATCCGGCTGCAGCCCACGTGGGCCAAGGGCTACTCGCGCCGCGCGGCGGCCAAGTTCCACCTCGGCGACCTGCAGGCGTCCAAGCTCTCATACTCGAAAGCCTGGGATCTCGAACCGAGCAATGCCAAGACGAAGGCGGACCTCGAGCACGTGCTCTCGGAGATTGCGGGCATGAAGGTGGTGCTGCCCGAACGGAGCTGAGCGAGATCGCCCCGAGATTGACAAGGAAGGCGGCAACGTTGGCCGCGAGTACGTATCTGCCCGCTCGGGCAAGGGGGTGGCGGTGGTGTAACTCGATCTTTCGACGCATGCGGTGGTGAGCCAGGCTTGGGCGATGCGAGCGCAACGACCCTCATGCCGCGCGGGGACTTGTACGTTAATTAACTGGGCGCCAGGACGGCGCCTTAGGCTGCGCGCGCCCTGAGCCATGAAAATGTCGCATGTGTCGATGTGTGTGGCCACCGGCCCAATTAGGCCTCCGCCGTGCGTATGGGTGTGGAATCTCCTCTCGCATCTACTTGATGTGAGCGCGTGCGTGTACTCGCCTCTCTCTTGTGTATCCGGATATGTATACGTACGGAATACTGCGTACTCGAAATACGAAAAGTAGTGCCAAAAAACGGGCACATGTGCGATCTCACTGGGGGCCTCCGATAATGCGTAATCGAATCGACGCGCCTCGAGAGGACGAGACGCGCATGGAGACGCGCCGGCCTCGCGGCCAATTGCTCGCGGCCCGCGACGGGCGAGTTACTTATCATGCGCTAGAGAGAAGAGACGCGCCTGCGGCGCCGCTTGCTGCGCGTGCAAAATACAATAGATTCAACGTGTATCGAAAAGTCACACAGTGTGGGCGTGGTTGTGCGTGTGCATTGGTGAGTCGGTTTGGTCCCGCCCGCCCCGCGCCCCCCGGTGTTTTTGAACGGTACAGTACCTTTCACCATCACCATCACCATCACCATTTATGCATGCGTTCCGAACCGCCGGTGAACCAAAGGGATCGAGAAGGGGTCAGTACAAGTTCCAAACGGCGCGCCCTCGTGGGCGCCTCCCCTATTCTCCGAGTTCGCTCCCCCGGAACGGAGGACGTCGTCGGCAGCGCAGGGACTGTCCAGTCGCTCAAGGACATGTTGCGACCGCGTCGCGACCTCATTCCGCTGCTCTGTGGCTCAACGGCCGCGGCAACCTTCAGCGCTTCGACGGGCGCAGCAGCAATTCGGATCGCCGTCGTGGGCGATGTGCACGGCCAGTGGGACAACGACGATAACTCCGCACTGCAAGGGCTTGCGGCCGACCTGAACCTTTTTGTGGGCGACTTTGGCAACGAGGATGTGCGTGTCGTCCGCACAATCGCACTGCTGCAGGATAAGCTGCACGTCGCCTCCATCTTTGGCAACCACGACGCGTGCAATCTAGGCCGAGGTTATTCATATAATCGCAAGAACCTGCCGATGATGGGCACGCCTGCACCTGGATCTAATCCGCGGCTCGGCCGAGGCCCTCGCTTTGACGCGGTACGCGAGATGCATGAACTTTTGCAGCGCTCGAATGTCGGCTGGGGTCGAGGTGACTTTGAGGCCTTGCGTCTCAGCGTCGCTGGCGGCCGGCCGCTCTCCTCGGGAGGGCAAAGCCTCGAGAGGAAGGCCGACATGTACGCCGACCTGTGGGGAGTGTCGGACGCCGCCGCGAGCTCGGAGCGCATCCGAGCGCAGCTGGAGGAGGCTCCAGAGGCACACAGCTTGATTTTGCTCGCGCACAATGGGCCGACGGGGCTGGGCGCTGAGGCGCATTCTCCGTGCGGTAGGGACTGGGGCGCACGCGACAGCATGAGGGGAGCGAGGAAGGCGCCAGCGACGACGCCTTCGGACGGGGACTGGGGCGACCAAGACCTCGCCGACGCTCTGCAGGCATGCACGCGCCCGATCCCGCTCGTGGTCTTCGGCCACATGCACGAGGCGCTCCAAGGCGGCGGCCTCCGCACGATGGTCCACGTGTCCACCAACGGCACCGTCTTCGTGAACGCCGCACGCGTGCCGCGATGGCGCCGCCGGCCCGGTACGAGCGCTGTGGAGCGCTCGGTCACGCTGATCGAGATGAGCGAGGGCGAGCTTGGAGGACTGCGGGCTGTGGCCTCGGTGGAGGCGGCCTGGCTCGATCCCTCTGGCGCAGTCGTCGAGCGCAGCGTGCTCTATACAACGCCGGTTGGTGCGGCCGCAAGCGCTCCAACTGCCGAGAAGAACGACTGTCAAGCGGCGAGCCCTGTGTGAGAGCATCGAGTACTCCATCGTGTGAGCAAGGTACATCGAATTTCTCATGATTCTCGGAGAACAGGCGATCGTAACAGTGGCACACAGCTAGGACCCACACACGCCGGCGCCGCGCCGGCACACGAAGCAACGCCGACATCAACCGAACGGTGTGCGTGGCGCGGCTGTGGAGATTTTCGTTTGTCGATGTCGTCGAGCGAATGTGTAATGCGACGAAAAATCTGCCGTGCGGCCGGGCTGCGCGCCACATCACATGGCAGCAGCGCACCAGCCGGTGGGGCGCCACGACGCACGAGCAGGGACCCTCACTAAGACGCATCGAGAAAGTCACAAACAGCGCCCCCGCGAAACCACTCCCTTGCCTTCGAGTAAATGTACCAGACCAGAGAAAATCATGATGTGTGATTCACATTATCTTCGTGCAACGCGATCGAGTTACCGTTAGGGTCCCGTACCGAGGGTCCGCGTTGCGGCGTGCGTCCGTCATACCGTTTCCGTGAGTCAGACTGTGCTGAGACTGTGTGTGAACCGTGTGTCACCTGAGACCTGTAGTGTCCCGGCTCCCCCCGGTGTCTTCTAGCAGGTGCTGTATGGTTTACATGAATGAACATTCGCGACGACAACGTGCGTGTGAAGGCACAAGCCAGGCGCAATTGAATCCCTCATCAAGGGGCGCCTATGTGGCCGCGCGCGGCAGGCCCCGGCTCTCGTGTGAACTGAGCACAAACGATGCGCGTGCCGCCACTTCGCGTTGTGCTCTGTATCTTTGGAGTTGTGCCCCGCGCCATCCGTGTTACATGGCCAGCGATCAATGCGCGCATCGTCCAAGTTCTGCGAGACCAGAACATGCTTGTTAATGTGACAGTCTTCACCAATGATGTCGGTGAACGGCTCGTAGATGGCTGCCGAACAGAGCAGGCCGATGTACATCTGGTTCCATACAGCGTCCTTGAGATACATCCGCAGGCAGAAGCCGACATCGTCATCAATGAAAGCTGCACTCCTACTTTGGACATCTGCCCCATGTTATTTATACAAAGACTGCCGCTCGAGCAGCGCCGCAATGCGCTTCGACAGATGTACATGGAAGCCGTGGTTGGACGATTCCTCAATCGCAGCAACTCATCGTTTGACGCGGCCGTCGTCATTGGTGGAGACTATTACCCGCTGCACAATGTGAGCGCGAATGACGTTTTGGAAGCTACAAACCGAACTCACACCATGTTTATCAGCAGAACCTCACCATCAGGGGGCTTCACGAATGGCTTCTACATCGGCCACCTGCATGCCGTGTCACGCGTCATGAGTCGTGCCGATATCTACTTTCAGGACAGGCTCCTCCGCACGCGTCGAGGCTACGAGGCCCATCTCGCAGCAGCTTTTGCCCACTTTAGCATCAAAGAGAAATACACTGATTTCCTCTTTGCCAAAGTCAGAGCCTCAGGAATGTTTGCCGGGTACACGTGGCCACATTTGTGCAACCGATACCAACAAATCAAAGCTGGGCTCTCGCCCACTGGGGCTGCTTGGCTCCATGAGACGCTCGAAATCATCGCAGCCAAGATGCGACTCCCGGCCATAGAAGGCCTGGAATTGCAGTCCAATTGCCTAACTAAGCGTCCAGCCGTCAGCTTCCTTCTAACCGAGAGAGATCGCCAGGATCCCCCCGATGAGCTTTACTCATCTCCCCATACATGCCGGGGAAGCGCGTGCAAAGCCACAGCGATTGCCGACCAGAGGCGCTGCATGACATATGCGAACGGAAGCACTCGTGAAGAAGGCAGGCCATCCCTGCAGACCGAAAGCGATGCTGACCCGAGAGACCACACTCTGCGCGTTTACCGCAGGGACATGCCAGCTTTCGATGAGGCTGAGCATAAGTGTATCTACACGCCATCCTCGCTCGAGGTTGCATGGGCTGATGTTTGGGCACAATGGGAGATTCAGCGCACGCCAGTGACGCAGGCGGTGCTGTGTGAGGCCTCCAGTCGCCTGGGCGCTCCTCAGAGACCAAGAGATGCGAGCATGTTCACCTGTGGCAGCTCACAGGTTGAAATTGAGCCTCTCGTTGGGATACTGCGCAATCCAAGAGTGCCATGTGAAGACAGGTCGCTCAGTGCAGTGCTGAATCAATCATATCTATGGTTGGATGTACTTCCACCTTTGAACCCTGGCTCGCATGCGTACCTTTTGGACATGGGCGCGTCGACCTGGATGGGCGGGGGACCTGGAGAGAGAGAAGTAGGCGCAAGTGGAACCTCCTTTATCGTTGATCGATTCGCACAGCTTGGACTCGCGTTCGACCGCATCTTGGCATGGGAAGCAACACCGCACTCAGGTTCGGAGATATGGTCTTCTGTCCCAGTCGAAATTCAGGCAAGGATGAGCTACTACAATGTTCCCATATCCGACAACGAGAACCAGTCGAGCTATCCATGGCGGCACCTGCTAGAGCTGGCAGCGCCGCGCGACTTTGTTGTCGTGAAACTCGATGTTGACAATCCAGTCATCGAAGCTAGCCTCATCCATCAGCTGATGCAAGAGCGCGCTATTTCCTCACGCGTCGACGTGCTACTGTGGGAGCCACATTGGCGGTCAGCATCGAAAATCTCGCGGCTTGCGTGCGCTGATCCATTACAGCTTTGCATTGTTCCTGGCTTCCACCGCAACGCCAGGCATCCTTCTCCACTGCACACTTACCTCAGCGAGACAGTGAAAACGTTTGCAGAGCTGCGGAAGCTTGGTGTGCTTGCTCATGCTTGGTACTAAGCCTCAGAGGGGGGGAGGCCCGACGCCAGCGCGCACGACCCTTAAGTGTAAAATTAAAGTGATTGATTCACATTCGATTAGACCATGATACCTTTGGCACGTTAATTTGGGTTTAGGGATATTACATGCTCACAGTCGGGACGTCCTCCCGATTGGAGCTCGCCTTCGAAGCGGCTTCTCAATGTGAAAAAGTACTGAGAAAGTTACAGATACAGCGCTGTGCACGGATCACGGTGTCGTCGTCGAGACAGACGACACGCAGCCATGCGGCACGCAGCACACAACACCGAGTCGCCGTACAGTAGACCTTCCGCGTTGCGGCGACGCGCGGGGGCCGGTGTAGCTGAACACACTTACACACAACTTTTCCAGCAGATCAGGCGCTCTGGCCGAAGGCCGAACGTACACTCGGGGCGCCAAAGGGTATAATTTTTCAGCTGAACGGCTGTGCAGGAGTCACGCTGTATGAGCCTCCCTTTCCCTCAATTCACGACGGACATCCTTGGGCTTGGCGCTTGGGGCGACGAGCAGGGCGTTGTGCGATGAAGCCTCCATGAAGCCTCCATGCATACGTACGCGATCCGCACCAGCGGCAAGGGGCCAAGGCGCCCTCGGATTCGATCACGGGCCCGGCTCGCGAGCGGCTCAGACGACGTAGGCGCCTGGTCCGGGTGCGGAGCTCGACGTACTCTTATTCCCCGAAAACCGCTCGGAGGTGCCGAAGCCCCACGAGGCGGAGGTGGCCTGCGGGAGCAGCAAGCGAGGGGCAGGTGGTGAGCAGGCAGTGCGAGGAGTCGTACCGGTAGCTCGGGTCTAGCCTCAGGTCTAGAACAAGGTCAGGTCTAGAACAAGCTAGGGTCGGGCGAGCGCACGATCGCGCGCCGCGGCGAGGGGGCAGGGTAGGGGCAGGGAAGAACGCGGGGACGCAGCCAGTATAGCAGCGCCAGTAGAGCAGCCAGTAAAGCAGCCAGTAGAGCAGCCAATTATAGCAGCCACAGGCAATGTAACGGCGATGTGGCAGCGGAGGATCAGCACGCACCCCATTGTTCGATGATCGGATTTGGGCGCCGGTCATGCTGCCGATCGGGTAGGCGCCCGGCCCAGGAGCGTCGCGCCCTCCGGTCACCTTCTCATGCTCGGACGAGATGTACACCTTGGCGGCGTGTTCGCGCGTGCTCGTGCCAAATCCGAATCGTGGTGTCGAGGGCTTCGTGGACGAGTTCTGTGGGCCGATCGCCGCCGTGACATCGTAAGAGCCGGGCGAGGGTGTGCCCGCTGCGCGCTTGACGTGGTCGTACGTGAAGCGCTCCGACTTGCCCATCACCCAGCCGGGCTGTGACTCGTTCTTGCTGAGAATCTGTTTGCCCACCGCATCTGTCAGAGCGACATATGCCGGGCCGGGCGAGTTGATGCCGAACAGCGCCTTGTTGTGCTCTTCCGTCACATACACCTTCGCCACGTTCTCACGCGTCGCCGAGCCCATGCCGTAGACGGGCGCTGATGCCCTCGCGCTGTTCACCTGCTTGCCAAGACCCAGCGAGGGTGCATAGGCGCCAGGGCCCGGGGCGCCATCCTTGCTCGGCTTGAGCCAACGGTCAGCGGTGCCAAAGGCCCATAGCGGCGCCGAGGCCTTGGCACCGTCCACTTGCGGACCGACCGCCGCCCTATGCTTGTAGACTGCCGGGCCTGGCGACGCATTCTTGTCGACACACAGTTTGGCGTGCTCCTGCGATATGAAGACCTTGTCCCGGCCTTCGCGGGTGCCGGAGCCGAAGCCGTAGATGGGGCTGGTCTTCCACCCACCGCGGCTCTGCGTCCCGAAAGTCGAGCGCGTGCCGCCCACTATGCTCACTGGCACCATGATGCGTGATGCCCTAAGCGGTCCGACACTGGTGAGTGCGTCGAAGGAGGAACAACTTCGTTTTCCGTTTATCTGAACATCTCGCCGATAAAGTTCTTCCAGCAATTCAATGCATGCATGCTCTCTCAGGCAGTGCATTGAGCACAAGACAAGGAATGGCGAATAATAAACGGCACCCGTTGTCCTGTGTGTCCGGCTCCCCCCGAGCCCCGGACCCGGTGTCTTTTTACAGTCGATGTACAATTGTACCGGGGTGTCTTTTTACGGTAGTGTCTTACCGGGTCAGTAACTCGTGGAGCCTAAACCCTGACTCCGTGGCGATAAACTGTGGTGATCAGCGAAAGCGTCCATTGCGATTGCGGCACCCGTGCTTGGAGAGTGTGCTGTCTGTGTGTGTGTGCGCCGCACTCTGCGCCCCCCACGTTGTGTCTCCACGGGACCTGTGGCTGTGCGTCTTGCCGAGATGGCAAATTAACGTGAACGTGTTTCACAGCAGCAGCACAAGCGTTTGGTGGCGACCGCGGTGGGTGAGTGCCCCCGATGGCAGGCCGTGTTCAAGACATGTCAACGCGATTCGACTGGAGTGACGTGTGTACGACCATCCTGTCGATGCAAAGCTCGCACACGCATCGTGCCTCGGTCATTTCCCAGCTCGGTTCCGAAGGGATCTCCGAGCGCATCTCCGTGTCACCGGGCATCGTGCTCAGCGCAGAGACGATCGAGCAGGTGGTTGGCGATGCCGCTCAGAGCTGCATGGTGCCACCCGACTACGCTGCCTCCGGAAATGTGTCGACGCGCTGGTTTGGAACCATTGGCAGCAGCCTGGCGCATCTCAACCTGCTCCACCGCTTCGATCGCCGGCGGCCAAAGTGCTCCTGGCTGATGGTGCTTGCGGACGACGTTGTGCTCTTGCCAGGCTTCGCGGAGTGGGTCCAACGGAGCGTGTTCACTGCGTCGAATACCAATGTCGACTTTGTCAACCTGGCTGTGGTTCGGGCATGGGGCGAAGAGTCCGGGCAGGCAACGAGCAAAGAGGCCTCAGCGGTCAAGCGAGTGAGCGGCTCACAGGACTGGCCCGCTTGGACTGCCGGGCGATCCCCCGCTGACGCGATCGTCAAGAGCCCCAACCTGCTCGTGAGCGGCTATCTCGTGCGGATGGCCACGCTGCCAGTGCTGCTCAAGTCCTTTGGTCTGACGCGCAACTGGCGGCGCGAGTGCTCGATCGACCAGGTGCTCGCTCGCGTGCAGTACGCGCTGGCAAGCTCCGGCCAGTACCGTGCAGTGAACGTGGAGGCTGAATGGAGCAAGCTCGCTCACTGCGCGGTGGGCGAGAGTGAGAAGCAAGTCATCCAGAAGCGCTTTCCCGACCGGCACGCGGCGTGCGAGACCCAACATAAAGAGCTCTACGGTAGCGGCTCCCGGTCGCATGATCGTCGACGACGGCTATCGAGCATCGACGACACCCTCTTGATGACCAAGAAGAAGGCGTCCGTGAAGAATGGCCACACGCAACCTTCGGGTGCGTGCTTCCACGGCTTCCAAGTGCCCGGTGATCGGGTGACAGTCGATGGGGAGGGGAGGCTCGTCACACGTCCGCTCGGGGTTGGAGGAGCAGCTATTGTGAGGGAGGTGGCGGATGAGTGGCCGTCTCGGTGCGCATCCGCGATGCGCGGCTTACTGGATCGCGGGCTGTTGGACAAGGGATCCCGCGCACCCCATCACGCCCAGCCGACCGCGGCGATTGCGACAACAACTGCGCCCATTCCGCCAAAGCCGGCGACGGTGCGCATCGTCGAAGAGCTCGGGCTGACCTTTGGACACTCGTCGAACAAGAACTTTCCGCAGACGTTTCCGTCAAGAAGTACCCCCCGGGCGCCGATCACGGCGAATCAGGCGCAGCTGCTAAGCAGCGAGGACCTCGAGCTCCTCAAGCAGTTGGTGAACGCCAAGGGCTGGGACGAAATTGCCGCAGCACGCGAGTACCCGCAGCGGGTCCCCCAGCGGGGACGTCGAGGTTGTGCCGCCGTCACGGACCCACTGCACTGCTGCTACCGCGTCTCACTGGTGGAGCGGATGGAGCGGATGTCGGCGTGGAGTCGCTCGCATGGTCTGCCGCAGAGCATTGACGTCCTCTACCCCTACGCCGGCGTGGATCTGCTCAACTCATACGGTCTCTTCCCCTCAGCCCCAGTCCACGTCCTCTCGGCGTACCACGTGGCTTACTCACCGAACGCGGAGACTGACGACCCGGCGGACCTGTTCGCGGAGACGCGCCGCTGCCTGCGCGACGCCGAGTGCACCCACATAATGGTCGAGTCCGCAGCCAACTATTACCGGCACCTCATGTGCCTAGGCTTCCGCTCCGCCATGTCCGCGTGGATGGAGGGGCGCTATTTCGCAAAGGGGATTGGTGTCTTCCCGTCGATGCTGATGCTCATACGGCTCCTTGACATGGACCTACTTGAGGTGACGATGCTGCGCCGGCCAAACGAGAGGACGGGCAAGAGGGCGGAGACCTACCACGGCACCGGCTTCGTCATGATCGTCCAGCGGCGCAGCAAGCTGCCCTCGGAGGCAAAGCCCCCGCCGCGTCAAAAGATCGTGTACCTCGGAGAATTGTACGGCCCTAAAACGGTTCGGAGCTTCTTTGACGAAGTGGAGAGGCACATGACGCTCAAACCGTTTGTCTTCATCAACAAGGCCATCCTGTTGAACATGAATGAGCCTACCGGCGAAGGCGACCATCTCATCCACGGATCGTTCTTTCGCAATGAGCTCTGCAATCGAGGTGCGATCGTCGGCGCCATGGTTCAAGATCAGACGGGCTTTGACATTTACTTCGCGGGAGACTTTGGCCTGAAGTACACGCGGTGCGCCTCGCGCTTGCAGGCGGCGTGCGGCCTGCCATCCCGATCGCACATGCCGCACCCGCTGCCCACCGCATGTGCTTCTCACCGGTCGCGGTCGCATACGGCAGGGGCATCCGGATCTACGGTGACTGCCAGAGCGCGAAGACGAACACGGACCAGCAGGAATGGATGGCGCGGGCGGTGTTGGAGCTACCGCATAAGGCGACCATCGGCGCGCGCTGGCTCAACCAGTCGAGTGGCAAGCGGTCGGAACGTCGGTTCTACAATCGGTCGGAGCCTCTTGTGCTGGCAGAGCCCCTGCCGTTCGGCTGGTCGCATTACAGCATGAATGATGAAGGCGATACTGGATGTCTTATGGTCCATCTGCCGCCACAATCCTTGCCCGCTCCAATGTCGAAGTCCTTCTGGCCGTTCGCTCAGAAAGCGGAAAGCCGACTGAATTATCCACAGCCGCCAGCGTGCGGAATATTCAGTCGGCCATGAAGGGAAGGCCGTTGTGCTGGCCGGCTGCAGATCGGTTCGTCGTAGCTTCATTGCGCGTGACGATTCGGCGTGGGTCCGGCTGATGCTGCAATGCCCAATCTCGAAACCACAATCTCAGCACACAAACGACATAAAGACGTGATGTGTCGGCTCGCAGCGCCGCAGCGGAGACAGCTCCCCACCGCCAGCTCTCGCTCCCCATAGTCTCGAGTTTGCGGTGACCACGCGACGTCGAACTCGATCCAACACCGCCACAGCAAAAAAACGAAACTTCCCACCCGCACCCCCCGGGGCGGGAAAGCGGGATTCGAGCGGGTGTCTGCTGCGTGTGGGTTCTCTCCAAGGGGGGGCTAGTTCCTTGTGAATACAACTGAATACAACTGCAGACCGTATGTGTACCCGCGGTGGCCAACTACCATACCGTGAATAATGGTCCGTCACCACCCGATAAGTACCCCTGGCTTCTCCACTTTGGGCTACAAGGCTCCTCTAGACAGGTGACATCGGGTTTGCCGAATGCGCGGAACTCGATTTGCCAGAAAGCCCCGCACGCCGAAGGAGCCTCCGAAGAATGGCGATGGCAGCAGTTTGCCCATACGGAATGTAGGACAAAATGTACCAAGTCAGCGCAAAGAATTGGAGGAGGATGAAGACGAGCGAGAGCAGCCCCGAGTGCAGGACGAAGATGCACACGAGCGTTCCAATGAGCGTTCCAAAGTACGCGATCGACGCAAGGCGGCGCGAGGGCTCCATCATTTGTTTCAGCTGGCGGGTAGGCCCAACAAGAAAGGATGTTGCGCCAAGCGAGAGCAAATTGCCGAGCGTATACTTGAACGCGAAAGGGATCGGGTTGCCCATGAGCAGCTTTGCGATGGACATGAGCGAGCCCAGCGAAAGCAGGCAGCCGATGGCGAGGCAAGTGAAGGCGCCGATGATACGTTGCTTGAGGCTCAGGGCTGGGCAGCACTTGCATACGCGCACGAGTCCGCTATCCTGCTCCTCCTTCGCAGCGCCGAGACCACCAAGGTTCACGCCAGTCATCATCGAGGCCGCAGCAGCCGCCTCGCCGCATCGCTCCTTGGCCGTCGCCGCTGTGGTCTTGAGCTTCTCCACTCCGCTCGAGCCCAGATCGCGTGCCTTCTGACCTGCGGCCTGCACCTTCTCCACTCCGTTCGAGGCCAGGTCGCGCGCCTTCTGCGCCTTCTCAAGGCCCAAATCGCGAACCTTCTCGAGCGAGCCACTGACTTTGGCCTGCGCCACTGACTTCAGCTCTACTAGCTTGGACACGCCAAGGTTCTCGGTGAAGCTGCCGAGCTTACCCAGGCCCGACCGGAAGGGGCTTCGTGGGTCGCTATCGCTCAAGAGGCGATCCCGATCGCAAGTGGGCGACTCGCCGTCGCTCGAGGGCGCCTCGCTCCCGATCTCCGGCTCGGCCAATTCCACGCGCGTGAGTCCCTTGGGCAACGAGCTGCCCAGCATGTGCAACGAGTTGCTCAAGGCCGCCTTCTTCTCAGAGACCTTTTCGAGCTCGAGCGCTGCCTTCTCCTTGAACTTGGCCACGCCCTCGCTCAAGCCGCTACTAGCAACCTTCTCCTCTACTAGCTTGGTCATGCCCTTGGTACGAGCCTCCTCCATCGTGGACCGTGCGCTCGCGAGGCCGGCGCTCAGCTTACCCTTGAAGCTGTCCATGTTCAGCTCTGCCAGTTCAGCTCCTCACTGCACTCGGGGAAGGAGCGTGGGCTGTGTCGGTCTGCAGTCGATTGGCGTGAATTGTTCTTTGCCGCTTGACCCCAACGGTTAAGCGGCCGTGAACCAACGTGTGAAGAGAGACAG
>ENA-UOXK01001901-UOXK01001901.1-mixed-culture-metagenome-genome-assembly--contig:-NODE-1901-length-13439-cov-52.456665_pt1 | contig 13439 bp, 6 predicted proteins | sample MGYA00238160_ERZ761638 | MGnify/ENA primary metagenome ERZ761638 (study PRJEB28912, sample SAMN08777098) | mixed culture metagenome | isolation source: Freshwater growth medium | place: USA...
CCTGTATTGTATTGTACTGTATTCTCTTCACGGCTCTGTTGCTTACGTGTTGTGTATTCATATGAACATGAACGACAGCGGCCAATGGGAACTGTGACGACGTCCAAGGGCGAGCAGTTCAGGCGATGGGCGGCGGTGCGGCAACGTGATGGCAACGACCGCTGCGCCGAGTGCGAGTCCAGGGACACATCATGGGTGGTCCTCAATTGTGCGCAGCCTCCTCTGCGTCCAACGCTCGCCATGCGAGTTGAGGAGGCTGTGTGAACCGCGCGAGCCCCTGCGGCCCTCTGCTGAGCGCGCCCTCGCTTTGGACGCAGATGGCATCCTCATTTGCGCCAACTGTGCTGGCTCTCATCGGGGGCTTGGCACGCACATATCCAAGGTGCGCAGCACAGACCTCGACACATTCACGGATGACGAGTTCGAGTGGATAGAATCTCTTGGCAACGCAAAGAGCAATGGCCTGTGGGAGGCGGGGCTGCCATCGAGCATGCGCCGGCCAGCAGCTGACGCGCCCGCGTGCATCCGTCGCATCTGGCTGAAACAGAAGTATGATGAGCAGCGCTTCACGGCCGGCACACAGTCGAGCGTACCACCGGACCACGAGAGCCACCGCGGGTGGATGTGGAAGCAGGGGGGCGTCGTGCCCACGTGGCGCAAGCGCTACTTCTGCGTCGACCATGGACGGCTGCTCTGGTTCACATCTGAGGCCGTCGGCGACAGCTCCTTCCGTGGCTCGATGCCGCTCCTCGGCACGAGCTTGCATCTCGATGACGCGGATGGTCGCACACTCACGTTGCGCGCGCCCGCCGAAGATGGTCGCACCGTCTCACTGCTCCTGCGCACCGTCGACAGTGAAGCCGCAGAGGAGTGGCTATGGTCGCTATACCAGAGCGCGGCCGCGGCCGAGTGCATGAGCCCGAGCGCCGCCGCGCCGCCGCAGCGCCGAAAAGGATTCCTTAGCTTCCGCTAAAAATTGAGCACAGCGCTTCAGCGCTGTTAGAACCGACGACGACGTCGGTTATTACGAGAACAGGTAGGCCAGAAGTAGTATAGCACCCGCTCGGTATATACTTGTCTCAGATGTGACTAGAAGGCCCTTGCCACGTAATTATGTAGCTAAAAGGCTTGTTCTAAGGACTTAATCGTACACACCGATCACCGTCCGAGTCAAAGCCTCAAACAGAAACACTCCCGGGACCGGACTCACTCGCGAGTGGTTCGCGTCGACCCGGGGGCGCGCGACGGAGCGACGCTGGCCCCGGCCCGCCCGCGGCCATGCTCAATTCAAACCTCCCACTGCGTCGCTTACCCCCGAGTCTTTCACTAAGGCATAACTTCGAGCCACCGAGCGGCAACGGCCTTCCAAGACTCCGACCGAAGCGTAGGCGTATCGACGTTGGGGAGCTCGCCCGTGCGCTCGTATGTTTGAAGCAACTCAGCGGCCCGCATGGCGGCAACGCGTTGCGTCTCAGGGAGCATCGGGTCGCCTGGGACGCGCACGCAGTAGTCCTTGGCAGGGTCGCCAAAGACGGCGACGCTCGACGTCAGAGGAACGCACCCAAGCATGGCAGCCTCCCGCGCCGCGATACAGTCGATCTCCGGCCAATGGCCGACATAGTAGAGCATCTGCGCGCGCGCCTTGGCGTGCAGCAGCTCGGGCTGTCCCACACGTCCGTGGTCGATGACGCGGCCCTCGTGGCTCGCAATGAGAGCACGCATCTGCTCACGCCAGCTAGAGACTGGATACAGGAGCTCGTGCGTGCGCCAGCCGTAGTACAAGTGAAGCGTCGCGCCGGGAACGGCCGCGCTCAGGAGCGGCCAGCCAAACCGAAGCATCTGCTCGAGCCCCCGGTCATAGGATGAGGTGTACACGAGCTGCGGCCGAGATCGCGCCGGAGCGGATCCCTTCGCCGTCGGGTCCGATGACGTGTCGGTGGCCGCCGCGTGGTCCGCCGCGCCCGCCGCCGCCGCGCCCGCCGCCGCCACAGCAGCCCGCACGCGCGCGATGAGCTCCTCGTCGACGCCGTTAGGGATCACCGAGGCAGCGAGCGTGCTGGCTCGCTCGGGCAGGGCCCGCTGCTGGAAGCTACTCTTCAGCATGAGCCGATCGACCATGCCAAGACGGCGCTCACTCATGTCGTGAGGACGCGGCATGTCGTGCAGGTCGAGGAGGACGTGGCGCGCATGCATGCGCTCGTCGCGGCGCTCGAGCACCTCGAGCTCGTCGAGCACCTCGAGCGAGCGCCACACAATCAGGTACTCGAACTGATCGGCCGGGTTGAAGAGGCTCACATCGACGAGCTCCACACCCTCCCATACCCGAGAAAATTCCCGAGATAATTCCCGAGAATGGCCCTTCTCGGACGAGTCTACCTCGGTAGGACCAGCGCTGTTCGCAGTAGCGCCGCTCGCAACAGCACCGCCCGCCGTAGCACCGCACGCCACGGCACATGGCGCTCGACATGGCGCGAGGCGCAGGTACACAGTGACACGACGGCCAGCCTGTGCCCAGCGCCTCGAGAGCTGCAGCACGGCCGTCTCCGAGCCACCGAGCCCGGTGTCGAGGGACTCAGGTCCCCATGCCTCAAGGGCCACCCCTGTGTAGTACACGATCGAACCCGCTGGCCAGCGGCGCGGTGGCGGGCGCGCGCTTGGGGGTCGCCAGTGACGCGCCTCCGTGCGAGTGAACGCGGCCACGATGCGTGAGGCCGTCGCCTGCGCTTGAGACTGCGCTTGCGACTGCGCTTGCGACTGCGCTTGAGACTGCGGCCCGGGCTGCGTCGTCGCTGAAGGGTCTGGAGTAGACGAGAGCCACTCCGCTAGACTCGAGAGGAGTTTGCCGTCCGGTAGAGCCTTGGACGCCTGCTCTCGAGCCCTTGCCGAGACGACACACATGCGCTCGAGCGCACGTAGCGAGAGGTGCACGGCCGGCTGCTTATGAGGCAGATGCAGTGCGAGCGCCGCGGCCGCGCCCGCCTCGAGGAGCGCGCCCATGGCGTCGTCGTGAGCGCTCGCATTGCAAACTGCACCCGCCGCGCGACGACGGACGGTCGGGTCGGTCGACGAAAGGGCGGCCACGAGCGGCGAGGCCACGGCACACAGCGGCAGGCTCGTCAACTTCACTTGCTCGGCATGCCTTGTGAGTAAGTGCTGCAGCGCGCCGGCCGCAGCGGCGCGCCCGCGCCCGTCCTCGATCTCATGGCAAGCCAGCACTGCGCCGAGCACCTCGAGCAGCGATGATCTCGAACGTTGCTCGCCGCTCCCATCCGACGGCAGCAGCGGCGTGCGCGTGCGGAACAGAAGCTCCTCAGAAAGCTCGGCCGCAGCGCACACCACGCTGCCGGCCCACTTAGCGGTGGTGGGTCGCAGCCATCGTGTGTCCATGAGGCCGAGCACATCATGCATGATGCCTTCCCCGAGGAGACCTTCGGCAACCCCCGACTCGTCGCGCGAGCCTGCTGCACGTGCGCGGTGGTCGGCTGAGAGCATGCGGAGCGACTGCAGCGTGCCAACGACAGCGCGCGCCGCGGCGCCTTGCGCGGCATCATCGGCGCGTCTCTCGTCGGCTGATTGCATGCCGACAGCGGCGAGTGTAAGAACCTCCGCGTGAAGTCGCACCGCAGATGCTCGAAAACCCTCCGTCACGAGCGGCGCTGTGCTTGAACCCACATCGTCGGCCGTTGACGACGCCGGTACAACATGGCTCGAGCTCGATGGCGGCGACCTAATTTGGGTCGAGCTCGATGGCGGCGAGATGGCCGAGATGGCGTCCTCGTGGGCGTACCTTATTATGGTCGAGCTCGATGGCGGCGCGGGCGGCGGCACAGGCGGCGGTGCGGGCGGCGAAGAAGCATACCTCCCAAGCCTACCTCCCGGAGCCAGCTGGTTGCATGCGGAGAGGAGGAGGAGCGCCTCGTTAGCTGCGGCCATCCGTCGTGCCGCGTCATGCAGCACGGCCTCAAGACCCTCCTGAACAGGTGGCGGCGGCACCCAAGGTGGTGACACCAGTGACAGTGCCGGTGGCACCACGTTCGATGCGTCCGCGCGTGCCGTGGGCATGAGGCCCGCGTCGCCGCCCGCATCAACACCCGAACTGCCACCCGCGTCGCCACCCGCGTCATCGCCCGCGTCATCGCCCGCGTCGTTGCCCGCGTCGTTGTGAGCGTCTTGCGACGCGTCGACGGGAAGCGCTCGGCGCAGCGCGGCACAATGTGCTCGATAGAACGCCACGTCATCAGCATGGAGACACGGCGGCGGCGACGTGGCCGGCGGCCTGTCGAGCGGTCGCAGCGGCCACTCATGGTGGTAACCGACGAGGCGCACCGTCATGAAGATCGCGTGCTCACGCCCCTGTGCGAGCAAGGCCTCGCGGTCAAGGAGCTGGTGAGTGCATCGGCGTGGGCGAACGCCCTTGAGGAGCGGCGAGTCGGACAGTAGCAGCCGCATAAAGTCGAGATCCTCGCACGGCGTGTCTGGGTAACCGAGCAAATGATTCGTCTCCCACACGACGCGTCGCACTGCCACCGTGCCCGGATTGCCGAACCGCGCAGAAAAGATGCCGTCGCCGCCGTCCGCAATGTCAAAGTAGCGCACAGCAGAGGCGCACGGATCGAGCTCAGATACGTGCCGCACCTGCAAGGTGCACAAGTCGGCGCCGCTGGCATCGAGGACGTCCAGCTGCGCCTGCACGCTCTCCAGCGCACGCCAGTCGTCATCATCGCAGAAGATGGCGACCGGGCCTCGGCATAGGAGCAAGCCGACGTTGCGCTTGAGCCGCATATTGACATGGCCGTCGTTGTTCGGCGGTAACGCCACGTAGCGCAACGCAACGCCAGCCTCCGCCGCAGCCGGTAGGAGGCTCGCTGTCGTTGGCCATGCCGCGCAGGCGGGTTGGTCATCGAGCACAATGACCTCATGTCCCAATCCGTGGCAGAGTCGCTGCCAAATGGCACGGCGGATGGTGTAAGCGAGCAGACGCAACCGCTCGGGCATTTGCGCGGGCGCGGTCATGATCAGGAGCGAGGCCGCTAGTGACCGCTCGTGCTCATCAGCAGCCATCATGACGCGGCGTGAACGTGTGAACGGCTGTGATAAGGGGGTTCTGGGGTCCCCGAGCCAATGGTAACCGCACACGTATGTACGCCAGTCCGGTGATTTGATCCGAGTTTGGCTGTTTGCGCGAAAATGAAGCGAAAAAGTCGGTGCATGGCCGTGCATGGCGAATCCTCTCAAGTGAACTCGGAGCGACCCGCATGTTCACCATCGTTGCAATTGTGATCGCGGTCCATGGTTTGCATCGCCGCCTCAGTACATCGAAGGCCGACGTGCTCGCAGTGATCAGCAATCCTGAGGAGAGTCGAGCGAGTCGCTGCTGGGCGGCTAGAAGTCTATCAGGCACAGATAGAACTTCGACGACGACGCAAATGGCACCTTTGCCGCCCATTGAGGTAGTGTACGGCGCCAATATCATCAGCTTCGCTCGTCAGAAATCCGTGAGCATCATAGAGGCACAGCTCGAGTCACTGGAGCTGGTGGGTTTGTTCCAGCCCCAGCACGCACATGTGCACGTTGTGCTCTCGTATATCTTTAGCAGTGGCACTCAGGCTGGAACGTGTCACCAGCCTCCTTGCTCTGATGCGGAGAGAACTTTTGCTTGCTCCGATATCGCGAGAAACGTGTCGACCAGACGTGACCAGGCCGATGCGTCGAAAGCCATGGCCTTGATCGGTGAGCAGGTGAGGCGGCTGAACGGTACGTTGTACTCGAGGATGGGCGAGAACCTACACGAGTGGCCTGCCCTATACCGCCTCTGGCGACTCGCCTGTAAGAGCCCGAGCCATCTTTTCCTCTACTTCCACAACAAGGGCGCGACGCGCGATCTGTTTGGCGTTACCCGCCGCGCTCTTTCCGAAATGGTCCTCTTCAAGGAGGTCGTGGCCAGCTGGAGAGCCGTGAGGTCTTTGTTCGCGCTGCACCACCCTGTGGTGCAGCACGCGGGGATTGCGCCGGCCGAGGGAGGATGGGAATGGTTCAACTTCTTTTGGGCGACAGGAAGCCATCTTCGGAACAATGTGCAGCCCATCATCTCGGGGCATCGCCACTATTACGAACTGTGGTTGCAGCGTGAGGCATCGGTCTCTCAGTGCTCCAACGCCATGGAGCGCAGTGCCGATGCCACCTCCGCGTTTAGGAGCATGTGCAAGCTAACTGCTCAAGAGGCTACAGCCAGGGAGGTTGTGGGTATGTCGAGGGAGCGTGGGTGCGAGTCGAGCTTGAATCTCGTGGACTGCAGCATCGGGAACAGCTGCGGCCCCTCACGCTGGGCTGCGCACACTCTCGGAACCCTTGAAAATTCCATGAGAGTGGATCTTGCGCGCTTGGGCCTATTCGACTCGGCGCTCCACCGGATTCAGAAATGGGTGTCTGATGATGTCTATTGGGCCCGCACCGCGATTTCACATGTCGCAAGTGGGAAGGTCTGGAGTGATCGGGGACTTTTTGGACCGCCTGCTTCGGAGCTTTGAAGCTCTTGAGCCAGAGGAGCGACGAGGCGTCACCATCTCAACGAGGCATCACCTTCCCGGTGCATCAACCTGCACTGTCGTGCGCCCTCTGGGTCCCACCTACCACTTTGGCGGCGCGCATACTGCTAGGGCCCATTCTGCATCGTTTGAACCGGAACTCTACATGAATGAATTATATTAATCATTTACACGTCGGGTCTGTATTGTGTGGTGGACCGCCGGCGGCCGGGGGATATTTGTCCAGCACCGTGCGACGCGACCGCTACGTGGCAGTGCTTGCGTGTTTTAGATACGGGCCGTTCGAGCGGCGGTCCGGGTTCCGGGAACCCCAGACCGGACGTGTTTGTGCATGCCAGGGTGAAACCAAGGGCAAATATTGATTCGGCTTGTTAGAAAGAAATGGATAGTGACACGGAGTGTCGCTGAGGAGAAGCTAGTATCCACTGATGCACATTCCCAGCCCTTTTCAGAACCAGAGGTGTTGGTTCGACGTTGAGACGCTGTTGAGACGTTTGTATTAACACTTAAGCTCAGGAAGTGTTTACCTGTCTCAACACCTGTTTCAGGAGCTGTTGAGACAGCCTGTCTCAACACCTCTACAGCCCGTCTCAACACCTCTAAAACACACCCGGTACGTCCGGCCAACGAGAACGACTCGTGACTCGCCGCCGTTGCACTCGCGACGCGCCCTCCATGTCATGCCCGCCTGCGCTCTCTACATGCCACGTTCCTCTGCCAGCACCTCATTCATCATTCGTCTGCGGCAGAGGAAGCGGCCGAGGTGGCCGCCTTCACAGGTGCACGGTGCTTCTCGTACTCGTACGTTGGAACCGCCGCCGCCCGGTGCCGGTGGGCCTTGCGGTTGAGCGTGCCGCCATTCTCGAATGCCATCGAGCGGAACTCCTTGAGGATGGCCATCACCGGCACGTCACAGCACGGCATCTTGACCTTTTTGCCCTCCGCGTCCGTCTTGTAGCCCATTATGTGCCACAGCATCAGGTTCTTGAGGTTCTGCTGGCCCATCGAGTTCCGCTCGGCAGTCTTGAGGTCGTTCATGAGCGAGAAGATGCGCTCGCACTCCGACGTGTCAGCGGGGATGAGCAGCGAAATGACAACGAGGCGCAGCACCAGCGCATACTCGTCCGCGTACTGTACGAGCATGTTTGCCCACAGCTGATGAAAGGTGAGCGTGCGCAGCGTCGGCACGTTGATCTCCGCCTTCAGGTCCTCCCACTGCTCGAGCACCATCTCCTCCGTCTCCTCTTCTGCATAGAAGATCTTGTAGGTCTTGTAGAGCAGCTTGATGCCATCGATGTACGATTCCTTGAGGACATCCTTGTCCTCGGGCCACTTGCGCACGTCGAAGATCGAGAAGGCCTCAAGGATAGGATCGTCGAGCACCTTCTGGAAGCGTTCAACGAGGTGCGAGCTGAGCGCGTCGATCACCTCGATCCTGTCGGTCTTGAGCGCCTTGCGGCCCGACTCACCTTCCTCGAGCTGGCACGTGCGCAGGCAGTCCGCATCATCAGTGTTGACAAAGCCCCAGAACTTGGACTCCTCGGGTCCGCACGACTCTTCTTTCTTGAGCTTCTCGAGCGAGCGCAGCGTGCGATTCAGGTTCTTTGAGATGTCAAAGATGACGAGGGTGTTGCTCTGGAAGCCCTTGGAGAGGATACCCAGCTGGTTGTGCACATCGAGCATGAAAGCGGTGAAGGCGGCAAAGCGGAAGTTGATGAGCCGTGAGCGCAGCTGCCACGTGTACTCGTCGACCAGCCCTGAGGCGTCCTCGTCGGTCAGGAAGGCCACAAGCTGCGCCTTAGAGATCTCCATGGTCGTCTTGTTTGAGTACGAGAGCACGAATACGTCATTGGCCGCAACACCATCATCGCTCACCTTGACCGACTTCACAGTCGCCTTCCAGTCGCGCGGCCGCCCGCCGTCCTCGGCCTCAAAGCGCTGCTTGAATGACTTGCCGAGGAACGAGTTGGACGGGGTGAGCAGGGTGTACTGGCAGCCCACCGTGGCCTTTGCGGTCTGCTCCAGGTCGACCACCACGGACGGCAGGTCGGCAAGCAGCGCAGTTAGCGTGGCCGCCTGCGAAGCCGCCCAGCGGATGCCGTGGGTGCCCTTGATCTTGAGCAGCTTGTCCTTGAGCTCGTTCGCCACCGCCTCCAACCCGAAGCGCTTTTTCCCAGAGGCGTTGTAGTAGACGTAGACCTCCTGCACGATGCCACCCCACTCATCGTAGTATGTGACCTCCTTGAACGCATCGCCGAGCGCGAGCTGCTCGACGTGGGCCGCGGCGTGGAGGATGGTCAGGTGCGTCTCTACCTTGTCCTTGAGCAGCTTGGCAGTGCCGCCCTGCGAGCCGAGCATGACTGTTGCACCGTCGAAGCTGCCGCCAATGAGTGCCTTCTTCCAGTCCGACAGGTGCAGGAAGCCCTGGTACTGGTTGAGCTGGTCGAAGCTCTTCGAGTAGCAGGCGAGCATGCACAGCGCATCAGGCGAGCGCTGGTCGTAGCTGGTCGTCAGGTCGAGTGGGGCCAGGTCGAAGAAGGAGTTGTACGGCTTGCCGTCAGCGCCAAGGTGGCGTGTGACCACGGCCTCCTGTTCGACCAGCGAGCGGTCGTTGCTGCCGTCGCCGAGGAAGCCAAAGGGTAGGCCGCGAGGGAAGACGGACTGCATGATTGGGTTCTGTGCGCGAAGGAGCTGCTCTGCACGCCAGACACGTCCGCCAGCCTCAAGCCAATCTGCTAAGCCACCGTACATGAACCCACCTTTTGGTTCAGCGTGATCGAAAGAGATGATGGCACCGTTTGCATTCTGAAGCTCGAGGAGGGAGTACATGTCGTTCAATGAGAGCTGGCGCACCACGATCAGGTGCACCGTACGGATGGTACGTGCGTACAGCTCATCTTCGGGAGTGATTGTCAGGTACACAGGCTGGCTGCCCGTCGTCCTCGTCAATGCCCCAACCGCGCCCACAGCCATCTTCTCCTTCTCCGCGTTCGTCACATTGAGCCGGTGCAGTGGAGAGTTCTCGTGGTCAATCAGCTTCTGCTCTGACGGGATTGGATTCAAGAGACGCTCTTCACCCTGGCCGGTCCAGCCGTATCCGGTGGTGGACAGCTTGTCCTTGGGCTTGGTCAAGGAGACGATGCATAACTTGCAGTGTACACCCTTCTCGTTGCTCTTGGCCAGCCAGGCTCTGTATTTTTTTAACCACTCTTCCTGTTTGTTGACCTTGCGTGCCTCATACTGCGTGTGCCGCACCTCGGACTTCTTCTCCGCAGTCAAAGCACAAAAGCCAATGGGCTGGCGGTGCTTAGCCCCAGCTAAAGCCCCAGCAGCCGGCGTGCCGCCCTCAGCCTCATCCTCATCCGAAGCGTATTGGAGACCAAGCAATGCGATGCCGGGTAACTGCTGGTGTGTGACAGCGGGAGATGGTGTTGCAGTGGCCGGCTGCGCGGCTGCTGCCGCAGTGGCCGGTGATGCCGCAGCGTTCGGCGTCGCAGTGGGCGTCACCGCAGTTGCCTTGGGCGCATTTGGGCCTGCAAAGGGGCCATGGCGCTGTCGCTTCTTCACCACCTCGGCACCGACAGGAGCCTCGTGTTCTTTTCCAAACAATGAAGCGAGGAGGCCAACCTGGCCTTCAGGTCGCCTTCCGGTGCGCTTCTGCTGCACGCGTTCACGCTGCTCGAGTGCGTATACGTGGCCCTTGGTCTGATGCTTCTCAATGCGCTCACCATCCTCAAGAAACTCGATGATGATCATCCCGCCATCGATGCGAACGGCGATGCCCTCGCCGAGAATGTCATGATGGACCTTGTCACCGACGAACACACACTGCTCGCCGTGCTTCTCCACATTTGCACCCTCATACTGCCACACGAGCCGCGACATGATCTGCGATGATGCCGACGTCAGAGAGAGAGACGGCCGCGAAGAAACCACGCTTCGTTTGTCCCCTGAACTTTGCGCCAACATGACGCCAAATACGAAACGGAAAAATGTCCGAGATTGTTGAGGGGTTCTACGTTCAAATAATATCCGCACTTGACGATCGTCCATTATTTTGACCCCGATTCGGCGCTCGATCCCTGTCTCAACACCTGTCTCAACACCTGTTTTCCTGTCTCATCACTTGGTGTCTCAACACCTGTTTTGGTGTCTCAACACTTGATACTTAACGAAAAAAAGTGTCTCAATGTTAAACCCACCCCCCTGTCGCCACGCCGGACCCACGGTGAACTTGCTCCACTGGGTGACAATTAGGGAGCCCAGCTTCCCGCCCTTGGCACCTAGATTGGCACTCGCCACCCGGATGTGATGCATGGATGTGAACTTTCCATAGGTGGCGGTGGCCACCCGCTTCGCCGCTTGACCACTCACTCTCGCCCCCAGCTGCACTGGCCACTGCACCTGTGCGCTGTGGGCAAGGTGAGGTAGGTGACAGTCAAATGGGGAAAGCGCAAGCGCCGCCACCTGAGCGAGCTATAAGTATCTACGCAAGGATCTTCGCAATTGAGGAGGTGATTTTTTGTTTCCCGTTTTGGTAAAAAGGGCGCGTCTCTTCCCACAAATGAATCCCGTCCAACATAATAACTTTCCTTCAATCGACGCGTGCCGCGGCAAAATTAATGGAGGTGCTGCTATTATTTTCTCATAACTCCTTGATCGGGCCGGTGTTTCTCAGCGCATATGGAGCTGCACGCCATCAATGGAACTGCGACCTCTAGCGACGCTGAGCTCTCCGACATCGGCAATCGGGTGAGTGGCGAGAATTCAAGCAGAACGCTCATGTTTCCGAAGGCGAAGATCAACTGGTTGGTGGGCAAGCATGGCACGCACGTGCGCGAGATTGAGGCAATCTCGCGTACGCGGATCGCCGTCCCGCGAGTGGAGACGTTTGGTCCGCTCTGCCCGCTCACCATCGTCGCCGCCACCGCCCATCCCAATGAGAATCAGTTCGCGTTGGATGAGTGCGTGCGGCTCATCCAGGAGAAGCTTGCCCAGCTGGATGCCCAGGACGCGGTGCACGCAATGCACGGCCAGAATGGGTCGTCCGGACCCGCCCCACCAACGCATGTGGGTCCACCGGGGTATACCGGCAGCCCCCACAACCTGCCTCCACACGGCCCATATCGAGACGAGCGAGGATGGTTGCACGCCCAGCCAGCCTGGGCATCGTCGGACAGTCCTGGCGACAGCGTGGAGCGTCAGGGTGGTGGGCCTCCGGAGCGCTACAGTAGCTACGGAGGGCCACCGCTGCCCTTCCACGGCAGCGGGTATGGGCTGGGCGGGCCAGCCGGCATGGGCAGCTCGGGGTGTGACAATTCACAGCGAGGCTCGGGAGGGCCCGGAGGGCCTGGGCCACGCGGTGCCATAGGGCCGCCGCGTGGTCCCGGCCCGCCGCCGTCATTTGGCGGTCAGCTGCCGCCGCGCGCCGCGGGTCCGCCACCGTTTGGAATGCCGCCCCTGGCTGTGCCAGGCGTGCCGGTGTCCAGGAGTCCAGGAGGGCTGGGACCGCTGCCTAATATGGGACCTCCGCTAGCTCAGGACGGCGCTCAGGACGAGAATGACGGCATCATCACGCACACGATCACAGAGACGACGATCCAATTGACGATCCCGACGCCCAAGGCCAAGTGGCTCATTGGCAAACGTGGCACGCACATCGTCCAAGTCGAGCTCTCGACGAGCACACGCGTCGACCTGACCAAGGTGAACGAGATGGATACCCTCGTGACGATCGTCGCGGCCACGCCTGACGCCCGTGACCGCAGAGTTGCCCTCGAAGCTTGCGAGCGCCTGATCCGCGAGAAGCTGCGCTTCTGCTTCGATGAGGACCCGAAGATCCTCGCAATGAACGCCTCGTTCCTGTCGCCGCGTGGGAAGGGAGGGCCTCCGCATCCGTCTGGGCACGAAAAAGGCGGAAGCTACGGTGGCGAGCTCGGCCGCTATGCCATCGGCAGGGGCGGCTATGCCGGCGGCAGGGGCGGCTATGCCGGCGGCAGGGGCGGCTACGGCGGCGAGCAAGGTGGCTATGGCGGCGAGCGAGGTGGCTATGGCGGCGAGCGAGGTGGCTATGGCGGCGAGCGAGGTGGCTATGGACACGGCCCGCCTGGTGGCTTCAACGGCCCGCCACGTGATTGGGGCGGCGCTTATAATGAGAGCGATGCTTGGGGCGCTGGCCCGTATGAAGTGCCTCCTCCAGGCAGCAGGCTACCACCGAGCATGGGTGGCCCGCAGCCGCGGCAGCACTATCCGGGTCCTGCCTATTTTGGAGGGCGTGGGGAGGTTCCAATTGAGGAGTCTCGTCAATCTCGTCAATCTCGTCAGGGGACACAGCATCCCCCGGGGGCTCCCTATTTCGGAGGGGCGCCACGTGGAGCGTGCATGGGTGCAGGTGCAGCCTCATGCTCCGACTGGAGCACGCCCGTCCACGAGTCATTGCATGATCCGGCGGCGCACCCGGCGTACGTGCCAGCGCCGGCGGTTCGCGCGCCAGTGGATGTTGAAGCTTTGCGGGCGCTCGAGCAGAAAGTTCAGGTGCTGCAAGCGCAGCTCAACGAGAAGGTGCAGCTGCTGGAAGGCCGCACGAGCTCCTCAACTTCCACAGCCCTTGAGTCCGCCGCCGACGCATTGCCTAATCTGGGAGAGGGTGCGGGTGCGCCAGGGGTGCTGAGCACTCCAGCGAGCCGGCTCCTCGGTCTCAGCAGAGACGAGAAGCCCAAAGCTGGCTGGCTGGCCGGCCCGCCTCACGCTGGCGTGCCGGAGGGCGCCGTAGCGGGCGCGCCCTCCCAATTCGCTCGGCCGGAGGGCGCCGTAGCGGGCGCGCCCTCCCGATTCGCGCGGCCGGAGGGCGCCGTAGCGGGCGCGCCCTCCCAATTCGCTCGGCCGGAGGGCGCC
>ENA-UOXK01001906-UOXK01001906.1-mixed-culture-metagenome-genome-assembly--contig:-NODE-1906-length-13422-cov-33.480212_pt1 | contig 13422 bp, 17 predicted proteins | sample MGYA00238160_ERZ761638 | MGnify/ENA primary metagenome ERZ761638 (study PRJEB28912, sample SAMN08777098) | mixed culture metagenome | isolation source: Freshwater growth medium | place: USA...
CGATCGGCCGCCGATCCGCAGGGGATCAGTCGGACCGAGTAAAGCTCCGCTCGCTGATCGTCCTACGTCCTCCCTGCCCAACCCCCCGGGCCAGGTGAAAAGAAAAAAAAAGGGTAGGTTCGGAGTTGGGGCGGAGCTTCGAGGTCAGGTCCTCGATCGGCCGCCGATCCGCAGGGGATCAGTCGGACCGAGTAAAGCTCCGCTCGCTGATCGTCCTACGTCCTCCCTGCCCAACCCCCCGGGCCAGGTGTCTGCGTTCAAAGAGCCCAACAACCCATCGCCCTTGTAAAAGGCGCCAATGCCCTCGCTGCGCAGCATCGTCTGGCATGCATCGAAGAAGCCACGGTACTGCGTAGCGTCCGTTGCTGATGCTCCCTGCACCATCAACCGTGTTCGCACTACCACAGCTGGCATCGTTGTCATCTCGGCAATGGAGCCCGCAATGCCGCCAAGCGCGAAAGATTGAAGAACAGTCAGCCATGTTTTCAGAAGACAGAACATATCGGTTCTTTACTGTTATGAATACATGTACTGTACGTTGCGCGTACCAGCAAGTGAAAGTAAGCGAAAAATTTTGGAAAAAATGAGCGTCTCAGTACTAGCGCGTTCCCCGGGGGGGGCGCTTACATAACTACTGGCAGCAGGCCAGCAAGCGGGGCGTGAGTCAGGGCGCCGTTAAGGAGGTGATATTTCCTGTCTTTCGCCCAGACGCGAGACGGCGACGGGGAGCGCCGCGCCGATCACGGCGGCGAGCGAGATGAGTTGCGCAGGTGCTGCGTGAAGAAGGAGGTGGTGGCCACGTGCGCAAGACAGCCGTGTAGACCGTGCGAACTTGAACTTGAACTTGCGGTCGATGTACGCCTCTGAGAGATTGCGCGTCGCCCATAGGTATTTCATCTTTTCGAGTTTGGGTGTTTCATTTTAGTTTCCATTAATTAATGGCCTTTTGATGAACCCTGGTGAGAATATTCAGGAGCTCCATCCACTCAGCGCGAAGTAAAGCCGACCTCAGCGCGCGAGCGCTCAGGAGCGACCTCACGCGGCCATGCCGCTGCTCTTGCCAGCCGAAAGCAGCGCCATGGCCTCGCTGATTGCTCAGGCGGCGCCGCTCCGAACCGACCCGGAGCTCCTGATCAAGTTGCAGGCCTACAACTTTGATCATCGCTGTCGCGAAAAAGTCATGATGTACATAAATGAGGTGCGCACGCCCGACTCGTGCGCCGCCGCGCCGACGCGCGCCACGACCTCGGACGTATCTCTGCGCCCCTGTGCACCGCGTGCTCGAGCGCGCAGCTCCTCCGTCTTCGCCGCATCAGCACATGCCGTCATGTTCCCCCGGAAGTGACCCGTGTAACTACTTGACACGAGCCCCCTTGTCCCAATGCGCAGCTCTCGGAGGACTTTGGTCTGCTCGTGCAGACGAGTAGCATGGCGTGTAACTACTTCGACCGCTACATCCTCGAGGCGCTGCGCGCGGGCCCCGTGAGCCACCACCAGATGCAGATGATTGCCACAACTTGCGTACTCATCTCCGCCAAGTTCATCGACCGCAAGCTGCCGCCGCTATCGGAGCTCGTGAAGGTGCACAACCAGACGGCGACCGCCGAGCAGTTTGCCGCACTGGAGCGCGTGATCGTCGTCGCCCTCGAGTGGAACCTGCACGTGCTCCTCCCCCAGAGTTTCCTCAAGCCACTTCGGGCAACCCTTCCCGGCGCCCCCTTCAGCCGCCTCGACGAGCAGCGCACGCAATTCTTCATGGACCTCTCTGTCTACGGTGCGTGGTCCACCGGCCGACACCTCCAGCCACGCCGACGCCCCCCAACGCCTCTGCCCCACCCCTTACTCACTCGCTGACGGACCGCCCGTCTTCCCCTCCCCCCCCCCTCTGTGCTGTCGACCTTCTCTGGCAGACGGCCATCTGCTTCAATATACGCCCGCCGAGGTGTGCGGCGGCTCGCTGCTCGCCGCGTGGAAGTTCTCCTCCGAGACCGAGGCGATCGCGTGCTTCCTGCCCGCCCTCGCGCACTCGCTTCACACCACAGAGCTGCGGCTCAAGCGCTGCACCAATCAGCTCCTCAGGTACTATCAGGTGTGCTTCGGCCAACCGACGAGGACCGCACGGGTGGTCTCCAGATTACAGCCATTCGACCCACCTTTCGTCTCGGATGTGATGAAAGAGCTCGACGGTGCGGTCGCTGCTGCTCATCTACCCAGTCCTGCACCGCCGCCGGCGCCCGAGACGGCGCTCGCGTCGCCAACAATGCCCTCTTGCGCGCCGTGGTCATCGAGCGACGCCGAGACGGACCCGAGTCGCTCATATGATGGGGACGCGCCGCAGTTCGCTGCCGGTGCGCTGCCGGTGCTCACTGCGCAGGCAGCTGCACTCGGTGCCGCCCCGGCCGCCGGGCGCGTCGTGATGGGCGCCGGGCGCGTCGTGATGGGCGCCGGGCGCGTCGGCTCGCCCGACACGACGCGCGAGATCGACGGCCTCAAGTCGCTGCTGTGCGACGAGAATGACATGCTGGATGACATGCTGGCCTCAGTGGACGAGGATCGCTTCTCACCTGACACCGTCATGATGGACTTCTTCTGTGCCCCCAACTAGCAAGATGAGTCACTCGCGAGGCAACTCACCAGCGGACGGCGGACGACTGGATACAGCTCAAGCAGTACGTCCTTGGAGTCGCGATGCGCGGCTAGAAGGCGCGACCCTCGATTGGCACCAGGAGCATAGACTCGCCTAAGTTCAGCCGCTGTCGGAGAGCCTACGTGCCCGACGGCGGGGATCTGCAAATCAATCATGATAGGGCCTCGAGTCAACTCGCGAATCAACCATGGAATCCACTCGAATCAATATTATGCCTCTAGAGTGTTTCTAAGGCGTGCCCCGTGCGTGGAGTCGAAGCCGTAATCACTGACCCACTGTACGTTATTATTAAACACAGTTGAGCTCGGTCTGTAGCTGAACAGTGTGAAAACGAAAGTGTAAAGCACAGTCGATAATCGAGGCGGAGCGCGCGTCGAGCGGAGTAACATACACGCCGACGGCTGCGCAACGCAAGCCAACACGTCGTAAACACGCCGCGCACGCAACCAGCTGCCGGGCATTTGTGAGGCGTTGAGACGATGCACGACACCGTCGCGGTGAACCCCGCGTCACGTCTCGCCTCGCGTCATCTCATGACTTTTCTGACTGTGCTATAGCGCCGTCACGCGTCAGATCGTGGTGAGATCGTCGTGAGATCGTGGCGAAGGAGCTTCTTGTCCCATCCACCGCTCAATAGGGTGAGGCCTCGGTCCGACCCGCCAGCCGCCGCCGGCAGACCCGCCACCGTGGCCGCGTTGCCTTCGTGCGCCACGGCCGATGAGATGACGTGCAGATCTCGAGGGTCCACAGTGAGAATGATGCCCTCCTCCGTACCCGCGGCGACGAAACTCGATGAAACCACCTCCGAAACTACCTCCATACCAGAAGGGACGCCCAGCTGACAGAGAGCCGTCAACGCCGCGGCTGGCTGTGGCCGATCGCCGAGGGTCGAGCGCACCGACACACTTGTGACTGGCTCGCTCAGCTTGCGTGCGTCGAAGAGCAGGAGGTCGCCCGACTCGGCGCCTGCAAGCAGCTGCCCGTCTGCAGCGCCTGAGAGCAGGCTGAGCACTGATGCCGTGTGCGGCGCGAAGCGGCTCGCGGCGGGGCGCGCGCTACGCAGATCCCACAGCCGTACCACGCCGTCGCTCGCGCCGGTGCCCATCAGATCTGAGGAAGCGCCCAGCCACGCGGCACAGTGCACATGCACTTCACACCAAGCATGCACCGGCAAATGGTCCAGAGAGGTCGTCGCGCTGCCCGCGACGCTCGCCGCCCAGACCTTGGCCGTACCGTCCAGGCTCGTCGTGACTAGCCGTGTTGGAGCCGATGGGCACGCCACCACGGCCGTGATGGGTTGCGAATGCTCGCCAAAGCTGGCGATCGGCGACAAGTCACGCTTCCCGCCGTCCGCAGGAGCACCGAGCTGCCAGAGCGAGAGGTCGCCAGCATCGTCGCCCGTCGCAAGTGTATCGACTGACACCCACGCCACGCCCGCGATGCCGGATGCTGAATACGCCTCCGCCACCACCGCTGCACCAGTGCCGAGCTCTTTGGTGCCTTTCAAATCGAGCACCTGCAGCCGACCATCCCATGTGTCGCCGGTGAGTGCGCTCGCGGCACAGGCAACAAGACCTATCTTGCCCGGCACGATGGCGTCAATGTGCTTCGTTTCGTTGTGCATAGTGCGATAGGCGGCCGATAGCATTGTTCGTGCGTGTGCGAAAACGTCGGACGTGCGACCGGGGAGTGCCCCTCGTGCCAGGTCGGAATGCTTTCATGGTGCGATGGAGGCGACGTGCAGTCGTGCACTACTGATGACGTACCCAATCAACTGCACTTCATGCGCCAGCAACAAGCAAGCAAGCAATGAACCACCTTCAAAGCCGTGGGCCCATTTGGCACTGAGCCACGTAGCAGACTCTCAACAAACAAATGCATACCGGTGGGGGCGACGCCGACGAGCAACACAACAGACACTTCTCACTTGGTACATGTAATCGGGCAAAGACTAGCCGATGGTGGACGAGCGCCAGGTCTGCGCCACACTCAATAGGCGTCACGAATGTGCGCGAGCGAGCGCCTATCAGCTCGAGCGCGGCCGCCCGATCCTGATAGCCTGATACTCAGGTCTGACTAGTCGTGCCCCGCAAGCCTCTTCTGAAGGGGTCGACATGCTGCTCAGAATCCTGAGGCCCGCCGAACCGCCACGCCAGCGCCCTCCTGCGCATCCCAAACCTTTTCAAGGCCCGCAAAGTCCTCCTCCGCCGCCATTGCCATCGCGCCAGCATCCCAGTTCTCGGCCTTCTTGGTGCCGCCTGCGTTCGCCGTGCCACGCGGGTCCCATACCATGCTGCGGCCCGCACGCGCGCGGCCCACCGGCGATTCGATGAAGCGCGCGTCAAAGATCGCCTTGCCGTTCGGCCGCGGATCGTCCATCTTGGACGAGACACTCCAGTCAGGAGGCGCGAGGCCAAGGTCGGCCTCGTACTTCATGGACAGCCTGAAGTCGCCCTCGTGAACCTTCTCAAAATGCTGAGTCTGGCGCTTCGGCTTATCGCGGGAGCGCGGGATGACGAATTCCGACTCCTTCGCCGCCAACTCCCTCTGTCTTTGCGCCTCCGCAGCTTCCTTTCGTTTTTGCTCCGCCCAGTGCGGGTTCACTGTGGGGAGACTGTTGCCAGTGGGGACCCAACCACCCTTGAGCGGGTCGAACTTCATCGGCTCGCTTTTCACCGCGTGTGGGGCCGCGCCGTACGGCAGCATCTGCGCCATTGGTAGCGGCTGCGAGGTGTCTGGAGTAGAGGATCTGCCCACCGACCGCCTCTCTCCAGTGGAGCGACTCGGGGCGCGTTTTGGCACCAAAGTTCCTTGAGACGTTTCAAGCCAAGCATGGACAAGTTCTTTCGAACCAAGTTTTCATTCGACGTCAGCGACAAAAAAAGGTAACCGTCGATCCTTCGCTGCAGACAATAGGAATATGTGTGCTTCTTCCGAAGGGACTTCACAACTACTTCACATGAAAACGCGAACGGACTTTCGTGACGCGCAATGTTCAACCCGGTCGCGGTCGCCATGGCGGTCCAAGGCCGGCAGAACAATGCTGGCCTCCACGATTTGTTATCTGTCTTCGAGGACAGCGTTTCTTTCAGAATGTTGCTATTGGTGCTATGTGGCGTGCTGTCTGGCGGTGTCGCCTGGGTATCGTTCGTGGTGATCTTAGTCTTGCCAAAGCCCGCAAGCGTCGTGTACTGGCTCTGCGGAGGGGGTTTCTCGCTCTCAGTTTCCATCGCCATCTACCTCCTTGAGCCACGGCCGCAGCACCTTGTACCAACATTGGAGCGGATACGCGAATCCTTGGGCTCGCCAAGTAGCTGGGGGCAGAGTGCACGCCGTTGGTGGCGCTGGCGCAAAAAGTACGAGAATAGGACAAAGCTCAACGTATAAACGATGCGCCGCCTGCACACCTGTGCCTCCATGCAGCATGAAGAGAATGGTCGCCATCGCACGATGTTCGCAGACTCGCCAAAGCTGTCATCGATGAAGTATACGTGAGGTTGTATGCAGTCGGGCGCGAACCGTGACACTCTGCTGCACATGAGTCTGCAGAGTATTGTAATTTTGTGACCGTCGAGAGAGACGAGTCCAGAAAAGGGGGGAACGCCCGCGATATATCTGCCTGGCTCACTGGCGTCATACACGCCCCGCCGCGCCACCGGAGAGCGACACAGCGATCAAGACATCGGATCCAATATGGCGCTCATACATGACAGACTTGTGCCCGGCTCACGCCATCTTTTTGGCAAGGGCGTTCACACGCTCCACCTGCTCCGTCAGAAAGTGGCAGTAGTCTGGCTCGGTGTTGCCCTCGCACCGTGCGGCGGTCGCAGCGGAGCACGCGGCTTGTGCGCCAGCCTTGTCGCCGGCGACGTACTTGAATAGGCACACGTAGTAATTGTTGCGTTTCGAGCGGCCGCTCGTGGCAACTGCGCGCTCTGCCTCGACAAGCGCGCGCTTCTTGTCGCCAAGTGGCCAAGGCGCGACGTGATAGAAGCCCGCCAGGTACGTGTAGCCGACGCCACCGTCGAAGCTCGGAAACGTGGCCGTGAATTCGTCAGCGAGCTTCTTGAACTCGACGCCCGCGCCTGTGAGCGCATTGCGCACGATGCCCGTCGACGCAGTCTTGTACATGAATGCGTCGAGCTCGATGACGCGAGCCAGATCGTACGAGATCAGGTCTGGATCCTCTGCAAGGGCCGCGCGGGCGAGCGAGAGCGCCCTCGGCCCGTGCTGACCCCAGAACTTTTTGTTGTCGGCCGTGTCGAGCGTCCCCTCGACCAGCAGGATGTTGCCTTTGCCGTGCGTTCGCATCGCGCAGTTCAGAGCGTCGGCAGCGAAAAGGTGGTTCTGCGCCGCAACACGCCATGGAGCAGACCCCCTTGGCGTCCCGGGGGCGGCGGCGGCATCGGCAGCGGACTCAAACGCATCAGCAGCGGCAAGGCAATTCTTCGTTGAGCGCTTCCGCATGAGCGCTTTGCCGCTCAGCCCTACGGGATCGGTTTCTGGATCTTTCAGAATCGAACTAACGACACACTTGCCCTGGATCTTGACACAGCCCTTGGCGCAGCCCAGCCCTAGGAAGCCGCCGCGCGAGCATGCAGCTGGAGTGTTGAGTGTCGGTGGCGCGGGTTCGGAAAGGTAGATGGCGCGCAGCACGAGTCCGAAAACCAGCAGGAGGTAGGAAGCGGCTAAGGTATCGCCTTTCATGGGTTTCGTCGCAAAGTGCGGATTCCGCAAGAAATCTCCTTGCACCTCGTTGTGGAACGTCCTTCCATTCAGATTCCCTCACCCCCCCGAGCTCAGGACTACCGTACTCTCGGTTGCATGCCGTAATTGCATTGGCGGGTTCGCGATTATAGAAAAGCAACCGACGACCATGGGGCCCACCCGACGGCTTCTACTCTGCGTCATCGGCACGTCAACCGCGAATCACGCTCCGCGTCGACTGCCACCTACGCTGCCACCAATACCGCCAGGGCTGCCACCTCTATCGCCGCCGCCGCTTCCACCTGACGCGCCGCCCCTCCTTCCACCTGCCGCGCCTCGGCCACCTGCCGTGCCTCCATGGCCGCCTTCGCCGCCGAGCTTGCCACCGCTGCTCCCGCCACCTCCACCCTGGTCACCGCCAGCACCGCCGCCACCATCGCCTCCACCACCGTCGCCACCACCTCCTTCGCCCCCACCCTCGTTGCCTCCGCCATCGCCGCCCTCACCGCCCTCACCTCCTTGCACGCCACCATTACCACCCAAAGCGCCGCTGCCTCCTCAGCAGCCTCCGCCCCCTCCATCTCCGTCGCCGCCACCACCGATCAGCCCACCGTCCCTCCCGCCGCCGCCATCAACGTCGCCAACACCGCCACCTCCACAGCCGCCCTCGCCACCCTCGCCACCGCCACGTCGACCGCCATGCCCGCCATTTCAACCGCCACGCCCGTACTATCCTCCGTCGTGCCCGCCACCCTCGCCACCCTCGCCGCCCTCACCACCCTCGTTGCCCTCGCCGCCCTCGCGACCTCCGACGCCCCCTGCACCGCCCTCGTTGCCACCATTGCCGCCGAAGCCGCCGGTGCCACTACGCCCACCCCCGTCACCCAGACTGCCACCGCCACCACGACCGCCATCTCCGCCGCCGCCGCCCGCAAACCCTCCCCTTGCGCTCGAAGGCCTCGTACAGGCGCTCGATGCCGCCTCACGCATTAATTCTACTGAAGCTCTCGCAAGTGCTGCCGCCCATGCGTTCAGCGCTGGTGCCGCACTCAACCTCGTCGCGCTGGACAACGCCACTGGCGCCACGGCACGCGCTGCACTCCGCGCCACATGCCTGCAGATGCTGCTGAGCGCCATGGAGATCCACGGAGGGCATGCCACGGCCACGGCAGCCACGCTGCTTGCCGCCACCGCCGCGCAGGTGCGCATCTCCACAACCCATGTGTGGCCGCCACTCTCTAATGAGGCAGTGCTTGAGCGAGCGCGGCGGCGCATTGCGTCGACGACTCTGGCGACAGCGGCGGACGCCACCTCCGCGCTGCTCGCTGTACCGATGGAGGCCACGGCGTCGGCGCTGGCCGATGGAGTGCTCGTCCTCGAAGCCGTCCTCGCTCTCGCGGTGGCGCTCCAAGGGCCCCTCGACGAGAGCGTCCTCAGCTCGTTCGCACGCGCCGTAGGTGCCTCGATGGCAGTGGTGTCGTCGCGCGTGCACCCGCCGAGCGAGCTCGGGAGCGACGACGCAGCCACAGCCTACCTGCCGTACGCTCACATGGCCAACAGGCTCGCCGGCTCGCTACAATTGCTCGCCGTCGAGGCGATGGGCACAGGCCAACTGCTCGGACTCGCCGACTCCGTGCAGCCGCTCTCTCGCTATGTGAGTGAGGACGGGGTCGGAGTGCACGCACTCCTAGGGGTCCCTTGCGACCCGAGCATCCGGCCGGCACACCTCAGCTTGAGCGTACCCTCGCGCCACGGGCGCGTCGGGGGTACACTCGAGATCGCCACGATGGACGTGTGCGACTTTGGTGTCGGCCTTGAGATATACGACTTCCATGCTGCCGACCATCCCGCGGGTGCCAACCTCCGCCGCTTGCAGAAGCAAGCGATGATGGACGCCATGAAAAAGCCCTCCGCATCGCCACTCTCGCCACCGCCATCTTCGCCGCCGCCACCCTCGCCGCCGCCTCCCTCGCCGCCGCCTCCCTCGCCGCCGCCTCCCTCGCCGCCGCCTCCCTCGCCGCCGCCTCCCTCGCTGCCAATTCCTTCGCTGCCGCCTCCCTGGCCGACCCTAGTCACTCAAAGGCGAGCGGCGGCAAGACTTTTGCAGACGACGGTCGCGAGCGGGTGCCTATGCTCGAATACGTGCCACTTCGCCGCCGACAACCTCTGCGACGACGGAGGCTCCCCGTCCTCCTTTGATTATTGTGGATACGCGACCGACTGCAGCGACTGCGGTCCGCGCTGCTCGCCGCCGCCGTCGCCTCCGCGGCCGCCCCGACCCTCGCCGCCGCCGCCTCCTTCTCCGCCACCAAAGTCACCACCCCCTTCACCTCCTCCGCCATCACCTCCCCCGCCATCTCCTCCCCCACCAAGCCCTCCACCATCGCCTCCGCCCTCTCCATCTCCACCAGCACCTCCTCCGCCCTCGCCACCGCCTTTATCACCTCTACCTTCACCTTCACCTTCTCCGCCTCCGCCATCGCCGCCGCCGTCACCACCGCCACCTTCATCCCCTCCCTCTCCTCCTCCTCCATTGCCGCCGCCTTTGCCGCCGCCTCCATCCCCGCCACCGTCCCCGCCGCCTTCCCCGCCCCCACCGAGCCCTCCGCCACTGCCGCCGCCACCTTCGCCGCCACCCTCGCCGCCCCCTCCGTCTCCGCCGCCCTCGCCACCTCCGCCGTCACCTCCATCACCATCGCCGCCGCCTCCGTCGCCGCCTCCCCCTTCCCCACCGCCTCCCTCGCCACCCCCATCGCCACCGCCTCCCTCGCCCCCCCCATCCCCCCCCCCCCCGCCCCCCCCTCCGCCACCTCCGCCGCCCCCGCCCCCGCCGCCGCCTCCGCCTCCCCCCCCCCCCCCGCCGCCCTCGCCACCGCCATTGCCACCGCCTCCCTCGCCACCGCCATCGCCACCCCCGCCGTCGCCACCTCCATCGCCACCGCCATCGCCACCGCCTCCATCGCCGCCGCCAGTCCCACCCCCTCCGTCGCCGCCACCCTCACCGCCTGAATGGCACTCGTGGCGCTTCTCTGTGGCAAATGTGGCGTTGGCTGCGACCGATGTCAATCCGTACGCCGCTGCGGCGCAAGCATGGTCAGTTGCCACGCGCGTCCTCTTTCTGCCGTGGGGTGGCAGCATCTGGACCAGCGCCACGGCAAGACGTTTGCAGACGACGGGCGCGAGCGGGTGCCTATGCTCGAATACGTGCCACTTCGCCGCCGACAACCTCTGCGACGACGGAGGCTCCCCGTCCTCCTTTGATTATTGTGGATACGCGACCGACTGCAGCGACTGCGGTCCGCGCTGCTCGCCGCCGCCGTCGCCTCCGCGGCCGCCCCGACCCTCGCCGCCGCCGCCTCCTTCTCCGCCACCAAGACCACCGGCTCCATCTAGACCGCCACCACCTCCGCCGTTTCCTCCCCCGCCGTCTCCACCGCCCACGCCACCTGATCCCTCACTGCCCCCGCCGCCCCCGCCGCCGTCGCCGCCGCCTATACCGCCCCTGCCTTCACCCCCTCCCTCTCCTCCTCCTCCGTCACCGCCGCCTTCGCCGCCGCCTCCATCCCTGGCACCATCCCAGCCTCCCCCGAGCCCTCCGCCATCGCCGCCACCACCTTCGCCGCCACCGTCGCCGCCTCCACCGTCGCCGCCACCCTCGCCACCTCCACCATCACCTCCACCTTCTCCGCCCCCACCGTCCCCACCGCCGCCTTCGCCACCTCCGCCGTCACCTCGGCCATCGCCACCCCCACCGCCAATGCCCTCACCTCCCGAACCATCACCGCCGCCACCTTCGCCGCCACCTTCGCCGCCCCCACCGTCACCACCTCCGTCGCCACCGCCGCCTGCTCCGCCGCCCTCACCGCCGCCGCCATCGCCACCGCCGTCACCTCCGTCACCACCGTCACCACCGTCACCACCGCCACCTCCGCCCCTTCCATCTCCACCAGGGGATACTCTTTCGATGACATCCGGCACGAGCCGCGAGCTTGGACTGCGCCCGCGCCTGCACCGCGCACGTCTCACGATCCCCTTTCTTCCTGCTACTCACGAACGTCGGTCTGACCACCTCGTCAACGACGCAGAGGGCTCCTTGCCACTCGCGACGGCGATCGCTGCAGAGCTCGGGCTTACAGTCAGCTGGGTCTGCTCAATGCCGCCGCCCTCGCCACCGAACTCGCCGCCACCCAGGACGCCACCGCGGCCACCTCGGCCTCCACCTGCGCCGCCCCGGGCGCCACCGAGACCGCCGCCCCCTCTACCACCTTCCGCGCCGCCCTCGCCGCCGCCCCCCTCGCCGCCGCCGCCCTCGCCGCCACCGCCCTCGCCACCTCCCCCGCTGGGCTGCACAAACGCAATCGCGCTCAACTACCGCTGGTTCGCGCTTGCGGACGATGGCACGTGTATCCTTGGCGGCTGCATGAACCGCACCGCCATCACGTACGACCCGCTCGCCACGTACAATGACGGCACGTGCATCGTGCCGCGGATGGGCTGCATGAACTCGCGGGCCTCCAATTATCGTGCAGCAGCTCTTCGCGAGGATGGCAGCTGCCGCTACGTCGGATGCCTCGATTCGAATGCCTTCAATTTTGATCCGTCTGCAGTGGTCGCCGGAGCATGCACGCCGGTCGTGCAAGGCTGCACGGACACCAATGCGACGAACCGAAGCCCGACCGCCAACGTGAATGATGGGAGCTGCTTGTACCTCGGATGTACCGAGGCCCTCAGCGCCAACTACGACTCCCGTGCCACCCTCGACGACGGCACTTGCATGCCGCTCTATGCGGGCTGCATGGACTCGAACGCCCAAAATTACCATGCATCGTACACGCTACATGACGGTGGCGCGTGCTCGATCGGCGGGTGCCTGGACTCAACGGCGTCCACCTTTGACGCAGGGGCGACCTTTGACGATGGCTCATGCTGGCTCGCGCCGTTTGTACAGAATGGCTCGAGTGGCCGACGGCGGATGCAGGGGAGCGAGGCACTCGGCTGCATGGATCCTTTGGCAGCGAGCTTTAGCTCGAATGCGACGAGGAACGACCCGGCGGCATGTTCATACGAGGTCGTCGGCTGCACCGACAGCACCGCATCCAACTTTATGAGCGCCGCGACTGCCCCGCTGGACGCAAGCATCAGCAGCAGCAGCGTGCTCCAGCAGGCTGGCATCGGCTCCGCAACCTGCCGCTATGCCATACCCGGCTGCACCGTCGTGCAAGGCTCGCTGAACTACGACTCGATTGCAACGCGATTCTCGTCGTGCAACTGGATCGTGCGAGGCTGCTCCGATTCGATGGCCCCCAACTATCACCCCGCTGTCAACGTCATGGACCTAGCACTCTGCGCGCCACTGCCTGTGTACGGGTGCGCCGATTGGACTGCACTCAACTACGCAACAACAGCCACTGTTTCGGTCGGATGTGTCTACCGCATCGATGGCTGCAACGACCCAACCGCGCTCAACTATGCGCCTGATGCCACGCACTGGATGCCGTGCGAGTACGCACGATTGGGTTGCATGTATGCGTCTGCCATCAACTATGACTCACTGGCGGAGCAAGACGACGGCTCGTGCGTCGTGCTGAGCCCACCGCCAAGCCCCCCTCCCCCCCAGGCGCCCCCTCCACCACCTTCCCCTCCGCCACCCTCTCCTCCGCCGCCCTCCCCTCCGCCTCCGAGGCCGCCTCCACCCACGCCGCCTCCACCGCTGCCGCCTGCGCCTGCGGGAGGCTATTCCCCGCCACCTCCCTCGCCTCCTCCGCCATCCCCGCCACCAAAGCCACCCCCGTCGCCGCCTCCCCCTTCTCCACCGCCACCATCGCCACCGCCGCCGTCGCCGCCTCCGCCGTCGCCGCCACCGTCTCCACCCCCGCCCTCTCCTCCTCCAGAGCCTCCCCCATCCCCGCCCCCACCCTTACCGCCGCCGTCCCCTCCGCCGTCCCCGCCGCCGCCGGCTCCGCCCCCGCCGTCCCCACCGCCGCCATCGCCACCCCCATCCCCGCCTCCTCCGTCGCCCCCTCCTCCGTCGCCGCCCCCCCCCTCTCCGCCGCCGTCACCCCCGCCTC
>ENA-UOXK01001910-UOXK01001910.1-mixed-culture-metagenome-genome-assembly--contig:-NODE-1910-length-13392-cov-53.298793_pt1 | contig 13392 bp, 12 predicted proteins | sample MGYA00238160_ERZ761638 | MGnify/ENA primary metagenome ERZ761638 (study PRJEB28912, sample SAMN08777098) | mixed culture metagenome | isolation source: Freshwater growth medium | place: USA...
GTAATGTGACCGTACGGTGGCTACGGCACTCGTCCCATTGTTGCCGTCCGTCGGCTCCACCCCGATGCTAAATTCTATCTTTGTTCCAAAGAAATCGAGTATGTAGGGTCTGTGATGGTCTGATATGTGGGCATGACTGCTCCAACTGTGAGCCGGAGAAAAATGAGAATGCAATCACCGACCTCCTCTACTACGACCTCGGGAGAGCCCCGCCGTCGCCGGCGACGTCCCCCGTGGTGGCGGCAGGGTTGCTTGACTTGGGTCGTGACATCATGCGCGAGATCAGGATGGATCGCTTCCTCAAGGCTCGAGCTTTATCACCAACGCCCCCATTCATCGTCAATTGAGAGATTCTCCGTGACCTATACCAGACGTCCAAATTTGGTGCATAACTTGGAGAGTTGTCGATGGAAAGATTTTGTGCCCGCTGTTTAAAGGAGCACCTGGACTGACATGCATTTGTGGCAATGTCTGACAGGGAAAGTGCCGCATTTGGAGCCCAGTGTCACGGGGCATATTGTGTATGTACATGTTATAGCTATCGCCGTCTGTGCACACCACATTCCATGTTGCATACAGTTACCACAGGACTATGTACAGTAGTACCGGTACCTGTGGGGAGTTGCGTGGGAACGTGGTTCGTTAGTTTTGTGTGTTGGGACATGCTGCCCTTCGTGGTCTTCGTCATTCCTCTTCACCTCCTCTTCGCCCGCGCGATCCATCCGCGCGTGGAATCGCCACCGTGCTTGGTCCTACCGACCGACCGGTGTTATGGCTTCCCGCCCGGGAATGGTCTGGCTTCTTTGCTGACCCTGGTCTTGCAGCAACGTGATGGCAACCCCTTTGGTGGGCACTTTGCAAGTGCTCGTCTGCTGAAACCATGCAATGTGGAACATCCCTTGCCACCTTCGATGGCCACTGCGCTTCTGCTGCGCCTGGCAGCGCACTTCATGCCACCTTTATCGGCCAATGCGCCTTTGCCGTGGCGCCAGCGTCACCGCCAGCCTCCATCGTCTCGTGCACTTTTACTGCACTTCGTGCCGTCGTGCCATCGCTCCAGGCTGCGCCTCTGTCAGAAGCCTTTATCTCCGCTTTTGCCGCCGCCTGCAGCCTTGCCACGGTGTGCTGTTTCACTGCCGATGGATGCGCCTTCGTCGCCCCGGCATGAATTACTTTCACTGCCGATTCGTGCGCCCTCGTCGCCTCGGCATACGTTTCCACTGCCGTTTTGTGCGCTGTCGTCGCCCCGGCAAATACTTTCTCTGCCGAATTGCGCACCTTCGTCGCCTCGGCATGTGCTTTCACTGCCGACTCGTGCGCCTTCGTCGCCTCGGCATGTGTTTCTACTGCCGACTTGTGCGCCTTCGTCGCCTCGGTATTTACTTTCACCGCCTGCAGCTTCGCCGCGGCGTGTTCTGCCGATTTGTGCGCCTTCGTCGCTTCGGCATTTGCTTTCACCGCCTGCAGCTTCGCCGCGGCGTGTTCTGCCGATTTGTGCGCTCTCGTCGCCTCGGCATTTGCTTTCACCGCCGACTGTTGCGCCTTCGTCGTCTCGGCATTTGCCTTCACTACCACTGTCTGCGCCGATGCTGAAGACGCCACCGCCGTCGCCGCCAACGTCGCCGATTTGCGCGCCTTCGTCGCTTCGGCATATGCTTCCACTGCCGATTTGCGCGCCTCCGTCGCCTCGGCATTTGCTCTCACGTTCTATGCCCGGCTCGGCGCCCGTCGGCTCGGCGCTCAACAGTTCGATGCTCAGCTCGGCGATCGATGGCCTCAGCGGCTCAACGTTTTGCTCGGCACTCGATAGCCTCGACTGCTCGGCAACCGATGGCCTTGGCGGGTGCTCAGCGATCAGCTTCGCGCTCGTGGGCTCGGTGCTCGGCTCAGAGCTGGATGGCCTCGGTTCGGCGCCCGACGGCGTCGATATCTCGACGCTCAGCTTGGCGTTCGATGCCCTTGGCGCCTCGGCGCTCGGTCTTCTGCCGTTGCAGACGCAGCCGTCGCCGCTGCGGCCGCCTTTACCGATGCTGACGCCGACACTACCACCGCCGACATTGCCCTCGTCGTGGATTTGGAGCTGTGCCATGTCGCAGTTAGTCTCCACATTGACTTTGGGTCGTGCACTGTCGGCTGTGCCGTCGGCCTCGGCGCGGGCTCGTGTGCCGTCAGCTGCGCCGTCGGCCTTGGCTAATGCGCAGTCGGCCTCGGGCTCGGCTTGTGCAGCGCGGTCGGCCTTGGCTCCTGCGCAGTTTGCCTCGGCCTGTGCAGCGCGATTGGCTTGTGTGCCTTCACCGTGGGCTGTGCTATCGCATTTGGCCTCGACCCCACCGCTGCCTACGGCGACGCGGGCTGGGCCGTCACCGTTGCCGTCACCGCCGGCCCGTGTGCCACCCTCCTCGACCTCGGCTGCAACGTCGGCCTCAGCCTTGGCTGTTCTCTGTGGCGAGACGTCTACGGATGGCGATTGCGATACCGCCGTCCCTGCCCGTGGCATTGCCGCCCTTGCCACCGCTGGCAGTGCCAACATTACTGCCGTTGCCGCTGCTGCGCCTTTGCTCTCTGCCCTTGCGGCGTCGGCTGCGCCGTCGGCCTCGTCAGCTTCGGCTCATGTGCCGCCGGCTTGTGTGGCGCAGTCAGTTTGTGCGTTGTGGGCTGCGAGGTCGCCCTTGGCCCCTATGGCTGCGCCATTGCCCTCGGCGCGAGCTGGATCATTGCCATTGCCGTTGGCCGCGCCGTTGCTCTTGGTGCCGGCTCGTGCGCCGGCCCCCTCGGCCTCGGCGCCGTCGCCTACCCCGGCCTCGGCCGCGCTGTTGGCTCTCGCCTCAGTGTCGCCCTCGGCTCGTGTGACCTCGACTGCGCCATCGGCCTTGGCATTACGCTCAGCTCGTGCTGCACGGTCACCATCGACCTTGGCTGCGCCGTCACTCTTGGCGTCGACTGTGCCGCCTGCTCGGATGCAGCCCTCGACGGCGCTACAGTCGGCTGCCGTCGCTACCGACGCTGTCGCCACCGTCGCTGCCGTCGCTGCGGACGACATTGCCGACGCTGCTCCCGTAGCCGACGGTGCCGACTTTGTTGCCGTCGCTGCCGATGTGCCATCGTCATTGGCTTGCGCATTGTCGTTTTCGGCCATTTCTGTGTTGGCGTCGACCTCGGTTGCGTCATCCACCTCAGCCTCAGCCTCCGCGCCATCGCCCTTGGCATTGGCTACGCCCTCGGCCTCGTCATCCGCTATGCCATTGACCTTTGAATCGGCTAAGCCATCGACATGTGCTTTTGCTCAATCGCCCTTGGCATCGGCTGCGCCATTGGCCTTGGCACCGACTTTGTCGGCCTTGGCATCGGCTGCACCATCGCCCTTGGCGCCGGCTCTGCCGTCGCTCTCGGCTCGTGCGCCGTTGCCCTCGGCTCCTACGCCATCTGCGCCGTTGCCCTCGGCTCCTACGCCATCGCCATCGGTTCATACATCATCGCCATGGGCTACGACATCACCGTCGTCGGCTTCGCCATTGGCCTCGGCGTCGGCTGCGCCCTCGTTGGCATTGGCTTCACCTTTGGTCTCGGCATCAAATGCACCATCGCCCTTGCCCTCGGCTCAGCCATCAGCACCAGCTCGTGTGCCATGGCCCTTGGCTCATGCGCCGTCACCCTCAGCTCGTGAACCATCGCCATCGGCTCGTGCGCAACCCCCTTCCTCGGCCGGGCTATCAGCCCCAGCTGTACCACGGCTCTCGGATTGTGCACCATCGCCACCGGCTCATTTGACTGCACCACCAGCATCGGCTACGCCCTCGTCGGCCTCTGCCTCGGCTGCGCCAAACTCGCCATTGCCATTTGCCCTCTCATATGGTCTGGCCGTCATCATGCTGATACGTCCAGGGGGGGCCGGGTCGAGGGCTGATTCTGCCGCGGCCGCGTTCGAGCGCGGCCTCTGTGGCTCTGCCACCGGGTCGAGGGACGGCTTCTTAATGCCCCATGGCCACGCGCCACTCGGCGGCCTCAGCGGCTCTGCCGCGGCCGCGCTCTCGCTTGGCGGCCTCTGCGGCTCTGCCGCGCTCGCCTCGTTTGGCGCCTTGTTTAGCGGCCTCTGCGGCTCTGCCGCGCTCGCCTTGCTTGGCAACCTCTGCGGCTCTGCCGCGCTCGCCTCATTTGGCAGCCTCTGCGGCTCTGCCGCGCTCGCCTTGTTTGGCGGCGATGGCTTCATGCTCGCCTCTCTCGGTCGCCCTAGCAGCCTCGGCGGCTCATTGTTGCTTGCCTCATGCCTCATTGGCTCAGCCGCGCTCGCCTGCGGCGCCGCTTTTGGTCGCCCTTGCGGCTCGGTGCTTGCCTCACTCGGCGGCTCGGCGCTAGTGCGCGTGGCGTTACTTGGCAACCTCAGTGGCTCACTCAGCAGCCTCAGCTGCTCTGCCGCGCTCGCCTCGTTTGGCGGCGGGCGATGGTTCATGTGCAGCCTGGTGCTTGTTTTTCCTTCGCCCGGTGACCTCGGCGGCTCAGCTGATCACTCAGTACGCCCAGCTTCATCATTGCCATGGGCTCAACCCGCTATCTGGCCAGGAGGGGCTTCGACCAAAATTCAGCCTGCCATCTGGCCAGGAGGGGCTCCAACAGGATTTGGCCCATTTGCTGCCGCCGTCGCCGATATTGCCGTCGCCTATGCTGTCGTCGCCGACGCTATCGCCGTAGCCGCTGCCGTTGCCACGGTCACCATCGCCACAGCCGTCGATACTGCCGTTGTTGATGTCGCCGTTACCGCAGCTGCCATCACCGTCGCCGCCGTCGCTGCTATCTCTGACACTGCATTTGCCGCCTCAACCGTCTCCGAGGCTAATGCAGCAGCCTCTGCCTGCGCTGCGCCATCGGCCTCAGCTCGTGCGCCGCCATCGGCCTTGGCTTATGCTGCGCCATCAGCGTCATCTTGTGCGCCACCGTCGGCCTCGGTTCGTACGACGCCATCGGCCTCGGCATCACCATCAGCTAGTGCTCCATCACTATCGGCGACCTTGGTTTGTGCGGCGCCATCGGCCTCGGCATCGCCATCGGCTGCTGCGCCATCGCCGTCGACTGCTGGGCCATCGGCATCATCTTGTTCTGCACCACCAGCCTCGGTTCGGTCGGCACCATCGGCCTCGCCGTCGCCGTCGGCCGCTGCGCCATCGCCGTCGGCCGCTGCGCCATCGCCGTCGGCCGCTGCGCCATCACCGTCAGCCGCTGCGCCATCGCCGTCGGCCGCTGCGCCATCACCGTCAGCCGCTGCACCGTCGGCCGCTGCGCCATCGCCGTCGGCTGCTGCCGTCACCGCAGCTGCTGTGGCCGCCATCGCTGTCGCTGCCATCACTGCCGTTGCTATCACGGATGCCGCTGTTGCCCATTCTGCCGTCGCCACCGCTGCGGTCTCAGATCCCATCACGGATACCACTTTCGCCAATGCTACCGCTGCCGTGACGGTCGCCGATGCTACCGACGCCGCCGTCGGCGTCGGCGCAGATGCTGCCATTGCCGCGGCTGCCGTCCCAGCCGACACAGTTGCCTCGGCACACGCGTCTGCCGCCCATACCCTCGTCACTGGTCATGAGTTATTTGACACAGAGCAGCTTGCGCCTTCGCTGCCTCTGTCGGTCATCAATGCGACCCCGAGCTGCACGCGCGCCACCATCATGCCGCCGCCCCCATTACCACTTGTGCCAGCACAATCAGCTGTGCCTTACGATACGCCCGCTGATCTACACACATGGGTGCAAGTTGACGCGCTCCAGTGGCTATTTGGCTCACCGCGGTCAGTGTGGCCACCTGGTCTCGAGAGCCACTGCCTCCGAATCCTCTGTGAACGCATTGCATTGTTGGCGTCTGATCTTGCCGACACTGGCTACACACTCGACGACCGGACGCTCATGGCCGCTGTGGAGCGACACATGCCCGACTCGTGCTCAGGACTTCGCACCGTCATGCGGTGCCCGTACCCGCCAACCTTCGCGGCATACGCGGATGAGATCGTCAGGCTCGCCTCTCTCAGTGTTAACGCAGCACTTTTCCGGGACGCAGTTCAGCGTTTGGAGAGCTCTGTACTTCCGCCCGAGGCTCCAGTCGATGTCCTGTCGCTTCGCCGCCAGATTGATTTCACCTTAGCAGCTGCCGCTGACTGGTCCCAGGCTATGGATGGTCTGCGTATGGACGACTGCCTCCTGCAGTTTACCTTGGCGCGTGCCTTGCCTGTATCCTATGCACCGCTACGCGTCACCGTCAGACGCATCGCCCCTTCTACCTTTGGCGACTACTGCGCTATGTTGATTGCCCTTGCGTCAGTTGACACAGAGCGGTTGGACCGTGGTTTGCCGACCTTGTCGGCAAACGCTACCGACGCGTTCGATTTTCTGCGCGGGCTCCAGAATGCTTTGCTGACGTTGCCGCCGCCGCCACAGCCGCCGCAGTTGCCGCGGGTATCATCGTCACTGCTGTCGCCGATTCTGCAGTCACCGCCTTTGGTGACGTTGTCGCCGCCGCGGTCGCCGCAGTTGCCGCCAGTACTGTCATCGTTGCCATCGCTGATCCTACCGTCACCGCCGCTGCCGACGTCGCCACTGCCCTCACCGGTACTGCCATTGTCGCCGCTGATGACATTGCGGTCGCCGATGCTGCTACCTCCACCGCTTGAGTCGCCGCTGTTACCTGCCATGGCAGACGATGCCGTCGACGTCACTGCCATCACTGCCCTCGCCGACACAGCCGTCACCGTCGTTGCAGATGCCGCGGTCGACACTGTTGCCGTCGCGGATGTCACCCTTGCTGCAGCTGTCGTCGTCACCTCTACCAATGCCGTAATCGATCACGTCGCTACCGTCGCTGGTGCTAAGCCCGTCATCAGGCCAGGAGGGGCTTCGACTAGTCTTTGCCCGCTCCGCCATCGGCCTCGGCTCGTGCAACATCGACATCGGTCCGTGGGCCATCGGCATCGGCCTCTTGGCGTCTCCCACTACTGTCGACCTGCGTGCACACCCTATGTCCAGCCTAACCTTCGTACCTGCATTCAGGTTAGGAGGGGCTGTCGCAGGGTGTTATCAGATGCCCCGCATAGTACGGCTGCATGGCTTTCACCGCAGCCGTGAGGGGCTGTCACGGGGCATATTGTGTATGTACATGTTATAGCTATCGCCGTCTGTGCACACCACATTCCATGTTGCATACAGTTACCACAGGACTATGTACAGTAGTACCGGTACCTGTGGGGAGTTGCGTGGGAACGTGGTTCGTTAGTTTTGTGTGTTGGGACATGCTGCCCTTCGTGGTCTTCGTCATTCCTCTTCACCTCCTCTTCGCCCGCGCGATCCATCCGCGCGTGGAATCGCCACCGTGCTTGGTCCTACCGACCGACCGGTGTTACCCAGTGCATGCAAAGAAAATCATGACATTGGCACGGCCTAAAAGCATCGCCGCCCATGTCAGCAGCAGCGCACCCGCGGAATTCTACAAGCACGCTTTCGCAGCGCTTCGTGCTGACGTTCTTGATCCCTTGGAGCTGCTCAGCACCGAACCAGTTGAAGCTACCGCATTGAGAGAATTCGGTGTGGCTCGTACAGTGGCCGACGTCGATGCCGCCTTGACACGGTTCGACTACATCGTCACTCCGTATGCAATCAAGGTGCATCGGGCCCGATCGCATGCGTGGCGCATCGTGTGGTCTTGGTGCGCAGCACCGACGGAAACTTGCCAGCTGCTTCCTCGCACGGTCGCTGATGTGACCGTGCTAGTTCGGAGCCATCGGGGGCCCTCAGCACTGCAGGTGCGCACCACGCTTTCGCCCGAGTGGGTCGACTACCAACCCGCGGGCGAGGAGTCAGTCCATCCATCGGCATGGCGCCTCCATGACATGTGCGTGTGCTACCGGCCAGCTCGCTACGGGCAGCAAAGGATGCTGCTTGCCAAGGCGGACGCTCGCACCGGCCTGTTGCTCTGGCCGCGCCGTTGGCCGGCTCACTATGAACAGACCGGTTGGGAGCCTGCATGGTACAGCCGGAGCAACGCCGAGGAGCGCGACGGTAGGTATACCGACAACCGCACCTTCCCCCGGACGTGGCCGAAGGTTGGCCGTGCACTGGTGCTTACCCTTACCCACGATGGTCTATGGCATGCGCTCTTCCACGGCGTCGCCTTCGCGGAGTATACGCCGCCGCCGCCCGCTTCGGACGTCCGCCGTACATCCTCGCCCCATGACCTCTCCCATGACCTCTCCCATGACCTCTCCCATGGCCGAAGCAGTACATCCTCGCCCAGTCACCCCATGACCTCTCCCATTGCCCACATGGCGTCCACGCCGACGACGACGACCACGACGTCCTCGCCGCCCACACAGGCGCCCACCGAGCTCTCCACCGAGCTCTTCTCCGAGCTACTCCCCCGATACACAACGCTTTGGCCCGGCCAGGACGCCTGCGAGACCTGCACACGCACCCGGCGGCGCTACCTGTGCGCGCGCTGCACCGGGCGCTCTCCTCCTGTACGGTCATGGCATAGTCTGGAGCTTGTGCTGCTCGCGCAAATGCATGCATCCCTCTGGCCGGCCGTGCATGCACGCACACAGGAGCTGGTTCGGCCCGATCGCTTCCACTGCTATCGTGAGCTGCATGGAGGCCCCGGTGCCTTCTACCCCCGCATCTTACCCCAACGGCTCTGGCCCCTTCGCAACTATTCGGAGCTGCTCATGGCCACCCCCCGGGTCCACGCATTTCGCCTGCGCGTGTGGGCGCGCGCTGGTCTCGCAGGCGGCCTCGCGCTTCCGAGCATACTTCCCAGCACAGTCCATGGCACAGGCTCGGCATCAGCTGCTGAAGCGGCGCCAACGATGACGCATGCCGGCGGCGGCCACGCGCGCACCAAGCCCGAGCCGCGCTCCATCCTCTTTGTCCTTCGACGGGAATCTCGCGTCATCGTCAACGAGGCCGCGTTGCAGGCGGCGGTGACGGCCGAGGCGGGCCTGGAGGATGTCATCCAATTCGTGCGGATGGAGGATGTAGGTCCCCTCGTCGCTCAGATTGCGCTCGTCGCGAGGGCTTCGGCCATCGCCGGCATGCACGGCCAGGGGCTCGCCTTGGTGCCGCTGCTGCCCGCGCACGAGCGGCCTTGCGCCTTGCTCGAGCTCCGATCGAAGCGCATGGGGCGCCAGGCGACGCATGCCGTCTTCGACCTGATGCGCTGGGCCATGATGAGCGGCGTACGCTACTTTGTGCTCAAGCATCAGCCCGACACAGCGCCATGCTTGGAGGAGGACTTTCGCCTCTGCGGCAACGTCACCGTGAATGTGCCAGAGGTCGTTGAGGCGCTTCACAAAGTGCGGCGGCACATCCATGAGATAGTGCGGAGCGCTGAGGTGTAGCTTATAAAAGCTTCGCCTTCGCACCCTCTTCCGGTCCGCCGCCTTACACCCTCTTAGCCTCTTCCGAGCAAGGGCTTACATGAAGCACACCACAAGCTATTAGGATGTTAGCAGTACGTCATAAGGTAGTAGTTGTTAGCACTATGGCAGTTAGCACCAGTGCGGCCGCCGCTGAGACACCCCGCAAGAGATACCCCGTGGGTCAATATAAAAGTCTTCGAGCGCCATGCCGAGCGCCTCCCATGACCCTCCATCCGCCGGAATCGGCACCAAACTAAGAGGCGAATGCTCCTTCTATACCGCGTACCCGCCGTTTAGAACGCATTACGGCACGCGGCGCGCGAAGTGTCAAACCTGTGAACTCTTCTTATGTGTCCACTGTCCTGTGAATACCGGGGGCCTGTATGTGAGTAAGTATGTGAGAGACGGAGAGTAAATCTAGTAAATCGGGTCGACACAGTACAGGTGCGGCGCTCATTCCTCTGCGGCCTGTCAGCGCGCCCAGCGGGGGGCGCTTTCATGACTACTGGCAGAGGGCCAGCACGACAAGCGGGGTGTCACTAAGTACCGTAAGTGAGCTTTCTTGAGATTGTGGGGTGGTTTTGAGGTCCTCTGCTCTGGTGTACTGGCGCACAAGAGCGCGCAGATCCATGGCAAGCGCCAACCCTCCCGACCCTTCGCATGTGTGTTATCCGATTGGTCAGTGTATCACTCACTGCGCTCGTTCAGCAGGCGACTCGGCCCCAATGATAAATGTAGCTTTGCATATCCATCTCGGTACATTTTCGACCGAATTTCTGCGGGTGCGTGGGCGCGTGTACCGGGTACCCATCCGTGTTCAGGGTCGCCGCGCCGCGCCTTAGCATGTACCGAAGGGAGGCCACAGTGTGAACCGTCTAATAATAACTTAGACGGTTCACACTGTGGCTTTGCGCCCCTGCGCTGTGAACGTTAACACGACAGACGCGACAATCGGTGCTGCTGTATAGAGTACTTGTACGGCACAGTGTGTGTTCGCTTCGAATGCCGGAGCGTGACGCGCGGAGCTTTCTGCAAATGCCCTCAACGCGCCAGATCGCCACCATCGCAGTCCTTGCTGTCACCACGGCCGCGTGCCTTTGGATGCTGATGCGCAAGGCCAAGGAGCCGAACTTCACTGAAAATGGAATCAGGTATGCTCGCGAACCGAACGGCGTGTGCCAGCTTCGGCTCTCCTCTTTTGGTCGTTGCCCAGGCCACAATCTGTTAGGCGATCCTGAATGGTCAGGGGGCAGGTCAGACGCTACGATTTCTTCTTGCCTTGACACTGCCTCGGCGTGGCAACGCAAGTGTGGCTCCACCGTCAACGTCAGCCACACGTGGACTCCATACACGCTTGAGAAGCTGTGCGCAATTCCGATCGGATCAGAGCACCACTTCCTCGTTGTGGTCGCGATCTTCCGGAATGAGGCCGATATTTTGTCCGAGTGGCTCGAGCACCACCTGTGGCAAGGCGTCGAGCACTTTTTCCTGATCGACAACAACTCGACGGACGACTGGCGAACTGCCGTGGCTCCTTTTGCCAAGCATGTCTCCGTGCGAACCGAAAACGAGCGACACCAGCAAGCTCGTCACATCAATACATGGCTGAAGCACCTCCAAGCTCGCGCTCGATGGGTGCTGGAAATTGATGTAGACGAGTTCGTGTATGTATCGCCACGCTCTGGCTTCTCAGATATCCCAACGTACCTTCGCCACGTGGAGAAGACAGACTGCACATCGACGCTCATCTTGCTGCACTGGCAGATGTTTGGTAGCAGCGGCCACGTCGTGCAACCTCCCAGCGTGCGCCTCAACTTCACACGCGCGTCGTTGAAGCCATCACATCCCGACCTCAATACCAAGTACATTGTCCGAGCACACGCATTGACTTCCATGTGGATCCACTTTCCATACATTGGGAAGAACCTGTACAAACGATGGCAGCAGCCCGATCCCGAGCACGTGCTCCTGAACCACTACAACATCCTCGCACGCGAGCGGTACAAGAGGGTTAAGATGACTCGAGGGGCTGCCGACTCACCTCTTTTTGAACAGATTCGTACCATGGAGTACTTCAATACATATGACAAGGTTGAAAACGAGACAGACAATGTGGAGCTCAGGGATCTCGTGCTGAGCGCAGAACCTTCGAGGTTGCGACCCTCGACGAGCCACCCGCTGACCCATCGCAAGCCTCCCTACATGCATGGCTTCACCACCAACGCGGGGCCACGCGATAGCGCGCTCGTCCCCTCTCAAGACGTCTGAGCACTGTAGTCTGAGGTTTCGTCTGAGCAGTGAGCTGTTGCTAGAGCTCTGTCGCGCGCGCCGTCGCGCGTGGATCGGGCATAGTGAGGTAATGTCAAGGGCGGGCTGGGCGTCTGAGGGCGGGTGCTGGGCGGGCGGAGCTACCGGAGCGCCTTACCCTTAACGTCGAAGGAGTGTATTCGTTATCGGTAACGGTATCCCGAATCGTTGTAATATCAAATTGTGTTCGGTGTTTAATAGCTTAGGTGTCTCATTACTCCATGAAGACGGTACGACTAATTGGCGGTCACAAAGGGTGTTATTCGTTAGTTATTCGCTTTGTATGCCTGGGCGTACCCCCCTCGGCCTCGCCACGTGTACGCTGCCTGTTGGCATGTTTTACTTAATTACTTACTTACTCGAGGTTTATAAATGACCATCCACAGCGCACAGGACCGGACCTGCGTGTGAGCTAAGTCCAAAACAAAAGCGGTGGCACACAGTGAAGGTCCTGCTAGGTGGCACTGGCTGGCAGCTGGGGCAAAGGTAGGGCGAAGGCTTTTCACCCGCTTACCGCACTTAAAGCCATGACTTATACAATGTACTTAAATACAAAAGGTAACCACCTGGGAGTGTGAAACCCTCCCCCAAGGTCAAAATCGCGCAGCAGGTGATATATCCGGATACTCCTTATACTGTGTCACAGGTCGAATATGCTGCTGCACAGTCCAGCCGAGGCAGGTGACGCCCCCTCTCCCCTCTTACTCACTGCAATGGTCAATGCATCCAAAAAAGCAAAGAGGCGTCATTCACAGTGAGTCCATCCAATTCACAGTCAACGGCTAAGATTTCCATGCAGCCGCAGCCCGCTGGCGTCGTTTCCAAGAGCGGCAGCCAAGCAAGCCGGAGCGGCAGCCAAGGAGGCCGGTGCCACAGCGTGAGCTTCTCGGATCAGAGTACGGAACCGGCCGCTACGCGTTCGGCATTGGGCTCTGTCGAAAAGCGAACGAACTCGGGCTCTGTCGAAAAGCGAACGGCATCGGCATCGGCGTTGCTGTCTGCGGTGGGATCGGCGGCATCGCGTATGGGAGACGCTGCCGGTCGACGGATGAGCTCCGTCCTGAACGAGATCGCCGGAGACGACGCCTCGTTCAGGCGAGACTCGTTCATGCGACAAGCCACCTCCGGTAGCTTCGTGCGGGCAGGTAGCGAAACGTTCGTGCGCAAGAAGCACACGCGGCAGCTCGCCCAGGGTGCGCTGCGCAAGCTCGAGAGCGACGAGATGTTCAAGGAGCAGAAGGAGAAGCAGCTCACTGAGGCGAAGCTCATTGAGACGATCCGCGGCACGATCGGGTATCTCTTCTTCGTGATGATCTTCACGGTAGTCGCCTTCACCACACGCAACTCGTCAGAGTACTGGGCCAACGCCGCTATGCGCGGCAAGTTCGTGGACGACGCCTTCTTCTTCGGCGAGGTCACGCATGAGAAGACGCTGCACGACGTCCACTTCGTGCATCTCTTCTATGACTGGCTCGGCGGACAGTTCCTCGAGTCGGTGACCTCCGTGGAGCTCGGCGGCGAGAGTGGTTATCTCAACGGGTACAATCGGATCATCGGGCCGGTACGCTGAGGAGCCTCGGATGGTCTCGGATGGCCTCGGATGGCCTCGGATGGCTTCAGTCAGCTGGTTCTCTGGCAGCTTCTGAGTGCCACCCTCATCAGCACTGAGTGCCACCCTCATCAGCACTGAGTGCCAC
>ENA-UOXK01001924-UOXK01001924.1-mixed-culture-metagenome-genome-assembly--contig:-NODE-1924-length-13326-cov-59.041519_pt1 | contig 13326 bp, 7 predicted proteins | sample MGYA00238160_ERZ761638 | MGnify/ENA primary metagenome ERZ761638 (study PRJEB28912, sample SAMN08777098) | mixed culture metagenome | isolation source: Freshwater growth medium | place: USA...
TGATGACCTCTGATGGCCTCTGATGAGGCGCTCACCTCTTGATGGCCTCCTGATGGCCTCCTGATGACCTCTGATGGCCTCTGATGAGGCGCTCACCTCTTGATGGCCTCCTGATGCTCACGAAGTGCACTGCTTTGGGTCCCTCCTCAGGCGAGACGTTCGGGCCGGACACCCCGATCGGCGACGCGATCGGTGACGTGCTCAACGCAACGCAGCACGCCCTCGACGACACCTTCAAGCCGACGACCGATGCGCTCAGCACGGCGCTCACGCCCGCGGGCGAGGCTGTCGAGGGGTTCCTGAACGCGTCCTCCCACGCGTGGTCCGATCTCTCTGAGCTCACTCGGGGGCTTCTGAACGCGTCCTCCCACGCCTGGTCCGATTGGGTGGGGGGGGGCGATCAGCCGCTGCTCAACACGACGCAGGTCGACTGGGCGCTCAGCCAGCAGCCGCCGCTACACGCGAGATTCAATCTGACGAATCTGAGCGTCCCGTATGAGCTGAGCGACGCGCTCACGATCGTGCCTGAGGAGCAGGCGAGACTCTTCTTTCAGGCGGGGCTCGCCTTCATGCTGACGCTGCTCATCTACGTGTTGACGCTCTGCCTGCTGCGCAAGCATGACGAGCGCTGTGTCGAGCGCGTGGCGGTCCTCACGCGCGAAGCGACTGTGGCGCTGCGCCACTCGAGTGGACTCGTATTGCTCGCCCTCGTCGTCGCCTTGGGCCAGCTGCTTCTCCTCGGCTTCTGTGGGCTCTTATTACTCGCCCTCGTCGCCGATGACAGTGTGAAGGAGAGTGTGAATGAGAGTGTGAAGACCGAGTCGGAGGCCGGGGGCTCGCCCTTCGAGCATCTCGGAGATCTCGGATGGGAGATGCCGATCTGGATCTCGGGCGCGAGCTCGATCCTCACGCCCACGCAGACGAAGCTCGCTCTGGGCGCGTACGTCGCCTTCACGCTGCTCTGGTCGTATGCGTGCCTCGGCTCCCTCTTGGCCCTCGTGATCAGCGCCGCCGTCTACCGCTCCGTCTTTGTGGATGGGTGCACGGGGGCGCGTTGTGATGAGCGCACGGCGGGGCGCCCCTCGACGAAGGCGTCTCTCATGAGCATCAACGACGAGTGCGCGATGGACTGGCCTGTCGTCACGCAGCTGCTTGGTGTGGTGCGTTACCATCTGGGGACGGCCGCGTTCGGGTCGCTTGTCCTTACCGTCGTGCTGCCGATCCAGGTGGGATGGCCTCTGATTGAATAGGATTGCCTCTGATTGCCTACGATGGCTCCTCACCGTCGCAATCTCCCGCAATCTCGATCTCCCGATCCAGCTCCTCTTCGGAGGCCTTGTGCAGGCGATGAAGGAGGTCAAGGAGTCGTCCTCGCTCTCGCAGGTGTGATGGCCTCTTCTGGCCTCGGATGGCCTCGGATGGCCTCGGATTTCCTCTGATTGCCTCTGATTATCGTCGTGCTCTGTGACTGGAGTCGTCCTCGCTCTCGCAGCTCATCGCCGGCTGCGTGCGCTGCTGCCTCTGGTGCTTCGAAAAGTCGATGGAATTCGTCAACGGCTCCGCGTACGTCTTCGTGTGCAGCGAGAACTTGGGCTTCTGTGCGAGCTGTGCGCGCACGCACTCGCTCATCACGGCGCACCCCAAGCAGGTGATTGTCGCTGATTGTCGCTGATGATACCTGAGTACCCCTGATGGTGCATCCGTTTGCTCACCACGGCGCGTTCACCACGGCGCTCCACGCCCAGCTCGCCATCCAAATGAGCGTCCAGCTCGTGCTCACGACTGTCCAGTTGCTCGGCGCCCCACTTGCATGCGTCGTGCTTGCCCTTGGCGCCATCGATGTTTCCCCTCACGACCAGCCGATGCATGCCCAGCACGACGCGAGCGCCGAGCTGGGCGTCTGTCTCGCGGTCTTCGTGCTTGCGCTCAGTACGACGCGCGCCTTTAGCCACGTGTATGAGCACGCCGTCTCCACGCTCGCCCTGTGCGCACTCCACGATGTGCAAGAACACAAGGGACGCTTTGTGAGCGCGTCGGTGCTGGAGGCCTTCGAGCTGCATGACGGGGTCCACGGCAAGGATAAGCAGCCTGATGTGCTCAACAGCTTGGTCACTGTGGTGCCGAGCAGCAGCAGCGCGGTGCTGCAGCGCGCAGCCTCGGTGCGAGCTGAAACCGCGTTTCGCGTCTAGTGATGTGCCCCATGCAGACTGGGCGCGGCACGGAGAGCGTGCAGCGGGTGGAGTGATGCCGCGGCTCGCTATTGCTCTAATGCGGCGGCGGGCCGCAGGCATGGCCGCGGGTGACGCGATCCATGTTAGGAAAGTGCCGGCGGGCACATCAGGTGACGCGACCCATGGGCGACATGGCGACCCGCGTCGCGTGACGACCCAAGACGATGTTGGGCACGGGCTTCTTGTGGAGCGGCAACAACCCTATATAGGGGATGGGAGAAGCGACGCGATTGAGGTGTGACGTGTGTCTGCGGGCCTCCTAGGGTACCTGTGGGTCGAACCTGTGGGACGCTGGGAGGCGAGGCATCATTTATCTTGAGGGCTAGAGGGCTCACTCTTCACAGCGTGGTTTTTTTTTGCGTTTGTGGTCATTCACAGCCAATACTTACTTACATTCACCCTGTGAGGGCTCCAGAGAGAGTCGAAGCGTGTCGCTCCGAGCCTCTTTGTGAAGCTCTCGGGCGAAGACGTGGAGTCCTGGCTTCAGTCAGCAGGCCATATGCTCCTGGCATCGCAGATCGCCAGATTTGAGCAGCTCGTACGCCTTGGCCTCGCGGCCGAGGCACCGCTGCGCGAAAAGGCCGTTTCCACCGTTTGCGCTGCGGTGCGAGCCGCGCTTCCAGGAGCGCGCATCGAGCCATTCGGCTCGTCCGTCACAGGCCTCATGCTGCCCAAATTGAGCGATCTCGACCTGGTCGCGTTTCACAAGGGAGCGAATCCGCGTGCCTCTTTGTCAGCGGTGGCGAGTGAGATGCTCAAGCGCAAGCTCGTATGTAAAGGGAGCCCGCTCCTCAAGTTGACACACAAGTCCGTGAGAGTGCCCATCGTGAGATTCCGCGAGAGGACGAGCGGCGTGCAGTTCGATGTGAGCGTCAACGAGCTCAACGGCCTGCGCAACACGCGCACGCTCATCGAGCAGCTCGGAAAGCACGCGGAGGTGACGCCGGTCATTCTCCTCCTGAAGGCCTTCTTGCATCAGCACCGTTGGCAGTCCACGCAGCAAGGTGGCGTGGGCTCGTATTTGCTGTACGCGATGGTGATTCAGATGGTGCGCGAAGACGCGGCGGCCAGCCGTGCCACGGCATCCGAGCTGCTCGCGCTCTTTTTCCGCACATACGGCAAGACTAATGGCTTGCGAGGCTTGACGGATCCCTTGAATGGCAGCCAGCTGACAGGCGCGGCGCACCCTGCGAGCGTGTTCCGCTTCAGCGAGATTGCGCGGGGGTTTGCGGCCACCGCCGACGAGCTCGCGCGGCGCGAGTGCCTCTCGGCGGTCCTGCGGGGCTGGCCCGAGGGGGGTTTGCTCTCTTCACAGGAAGAGCTCGGTCTGCTGATGGATTCGACGCCGCAGGCCCCTCGGGCTCGGATGCGCAAGAAGCGGCTGAAGCTCGCGGCCGCCGAGGTAGACGAGGAGGTGGAGGCGCTCGAGCCGGTGCAGAAGACGCTCGAGCGGAAGAGGACGCCAAACAGGACCCCTCAGAACGGCCTCGATGGCTCTGACGCGTCGACGCGTCGCTCGAACCCCTTTGTGCTCTTTCGGGCAGCATACCGCAAGGCGAACGACAAGGCAAGCTTTGGTGAGGTAGATGCTGCGTGGAAGGCACTCCCTCGGGCGAAAAGAGCTACATACGTGGCGCAGGCAAAGACCGAGAGGGAAAACCGAAGGGCCGCCCTCACCGTCGCGAGTGATGCGGTAGATGCGTGCCAAGCGGAAGCTGAAGCTGAAGTGCCGCCGCGAGCAGCGCGCCGCCACGCGGGAAGAGAAGGAACTCAAGCGGCGACAGGTGTCCGGCGAGCTGTCGGACGCAAAGAACGCCGAGCTCACGAAGAATGAGGCGACGACGTTCGGACTAGAACCAGACCAGTCTTCACTAGTCACTAGAACACACACACTTGAGAAAGACCACTTCTCGTCGTTCACAGTTTTTGCTGTGGACGCTCCCAAAGTCTATCCACAAGACACGTGTCACAATTTTTGTGCTTGCGTGGCATTCGCTCCGAATCCTGTCTTGTTCGATGCCCTTGCCACGGACGATTCTGATCACAGGGTGCTCATCCGGCTGCGGGCGTGATGCAGCATTTACGCTTCGAGAGCAAGGCTGGCGCGTGTTTGCTTCTTGTCGGAGGGCAGTTGATTGCGACGCGCTGAGGGCGGAAGGCTTTTGAATCGCCGAGGATAGACTATCAAGGTGACCCGGCAACAACTGATTGATTGGGTCGCACGATCAAAGCCTCTGACGCGTTCCATGGTCTGATCCTGTAGATGAGGCGAGCATTGAGAGTGGCTTCTCCGAGGTGATGGAAGCTACTGGCGGCACACTCGATGCGCTGTTCAACAACGGCGCCTTCTCGATGAGAGGCGCTGTGGAAGACGTGCCCACGGCAGCTCTACGCGAGATCTTCGAGACGAATTTCTTCGGCTACCACTCGTTGACCGTCAAGGCAGTGGCTGTGATGAGGAAGCAAGGCGGCCGCGGCCACATCATCCAGCACTCCTCGGGATTTGGCTTGCTCGCCGGAGCCTTCAACATGTGCTACTGCGCCACCAAGTTTGCGCTGGAGGCACACAGCCAGTCCCTTCGGCAAGAACTCTTCGGAACGGACATCAAGGTGGTGCTGCTCAACACCGGCCTGATCAAGACAGCCATCCGCGAAAAATCCCGGGCTCCCTACACCAAATGGATCAAGCCGCGCGTCGAGAGCTCATACTTTCAGAACTATTACCTGCGGATCATCGAGCCACGGCTGTTCGGACCGTACAAGAAGGACCCTCTCGAAGATGAGGTGGCCGCGGTGACGCGCCAGGTCGTCAAGATCCTCGAGACGCCAGAACCGTGGGCCCGATACTATGTCACCCCCTTGATCTGGCTTGTAGCCTTCCTCGTACGCGTCCTGAGCTCGAATATGCTCGAGCGGGTCTTGCTGTGGACGGGCATGACGACGGGGGGGCACCGTGTGAAGGACAAGGCCGCCGCCCGCGCATTGTTTCATCCGCCCGACCAGTAGTCGTGCTCGAGGGCATGACTACTGTGCCGCTTTGGAGGTGAGATTTCCTGTGGCTTTCGCCCAGACGGCGACGGGGAACGCCGCGCCGATCACGGCGGCGAGCGAGATGAGGCGCAGGTGGTGCATGAAGAATCTAGGTGGTGGCCGTGCGCAACGCTCCGTAGACCCGTGCGGCGTGTGATTTCTAACACACGATATGTTCACTCGTTCATTATACAGGAGAGGCCTCAGACCGGAGTACCGAGCGTCTTGACATGGCGTCTTGCGACGGTAACGCAACGCAATGCGGTAACGAAGAGTTTTCTTTGTCGTCCTAGATCGTAGATGCTAGAAAAGTAACCCATGAAACGACTTCTCTTAAGGGGGGGTTCTAGCCCGATGTTCGCCCGCCTCGTTAGAACTTGACTTGACTTGAACTCTTGAAGGTACGGTTCGGTTTCAATATGTGTAAAACTTTCCTACTGGGACCTGTGGATTGTCCACAGGCGTCAAGTCTATACATATACAACAGACAACCGAACGGAAGCCTTTCCGAATGTGCATGATGTGCTCCGGATTTACTTCACTTGACTCAACAGGCGGGACTCGCGATGAAACGACATCCGACGCCCTTTGTCGCCTGCGCCGGCCCAGCAAGAAGACCATGTACGCGCCAGATTCCGTCATGGTGCCGCGAAACATCTCCTTCGATCCCGAGGTGGTGACACCGGCCATTGCCGCCCGTGACGCAATTTTGTCGGACGATGAGAGCAAGGCGATCAGATTGTGGCAGCACGAGCCGATGCCCTTCACTGCCAAATCGGTCACCCATGAGGACTTCCGACAACTACATATAGTGCCGCCGCCACCAATGCAGCGGCAGAGCTACTCGCCCAATCCGCACCGTCTCGACAGCCGCACGACCAATGGTGAAACGTACAAGGCGATTCCCGTCGAGCGACCGCCGCCGCCGCAGCCGCCACAGTACGTGCCATCGCCACATAAGTTTGAGGCGCGCTCAGTGACGCACGACGACTTCACAGCTCCGGTGGTGCAGCCGCCGCCACCGGTGCAGCGGCAGAGCTACTCGCCCAATCCGCACCGTCTCGACAGCCGCACGACCAATGGTGAAACGTACAAGGCGATTCCCGTCGAGCGACCGCCGCCGCCGCAGCCGCCACAGTACGTGCCATCGCCACATAAGTTTGAGGCGCGCTCAGTGACGCACGACGACTTCACAGCTCCGGTGGTGCAGCCGCCGCCACCGGTGCAGCGGCAGAGCTACTCGCCCAATCCGCACCGTCTCGACAGCCGCACGACCAATGGTGAAACGTACAAGGCGATTCCCGTCGAGCGACCGCCGCCGCCGCAGCCGCCACAGTACGTGCCATCGCCACATAAGTTTGAGGCGCGCTCAGTGACGCACGACGACTTCACAGCTCCGGTGGTGCAGCCGCCGCCACCGGTGCAGCGGCAGAGCTACTCGCCCAATCCGCACCGTCTCGACAGCCGCACGACCAATGGTGAAACGTACAAGGCGATTCCCGTCGAGCGACCGCCGCCGCCGCAGCCGCCACAGTACGTGCCATCGCCACATAAGTTTGAGGCGCGCTCAGTGACGCACGACGACTTCACAGCTCCGGTGGTGCAGCCGCCGCCACCGGTGCAGCGGCAGAGCTACTCGCCCAATCCGCACCGTCTCGACAGCCGCACGACCAATGGTGAAACGTACAAGGCCATACCTATTCCAACGGGTGTTCAAGCACTTGGCGTGCGCACGCAGAATGATGGCTTCCACGCGCTCATCGCCTCCGGCAGCTACCCGCCCTGCAAAGGCGCCGCCGTCTTCACCACCACACACGATCATCAAGAGACGGTCTCCATCAAAGTCCTTGCGCTCATCGGTCATTCCGCAGGGGACGCGACGCGCGTGCCGCTGGGCTCATTCGAGCTCGCGGGCGTGCCGAGCGCGCTCGCGGGCGTGCCTCAGCTGCTGGTCACCTTCGAACTCGATGCTGACATGGTGCTGCGTGTCACTGCGGAGGACCGTACACGCGCGCACCACGGCGCCCATGTGCGTGCCTCCATCACCATCCACGACCGTTTGCCAACCCCAGAGCGCGAACGACCCTCGACAATGTGAGCCCTAGTGAGCCCTAATGAGCCCTAATGAGCCCTGATGAGGGTGCTATTGCGCTTGCGGGCTAGACGCAGCGGCAATGAGGCCCGTGACCGGTACGTGACCGGTACGTGACCGGTACGTGACCGGGCGCACGCGACACATGCCGCTGCGTCGAGCCGCGACAGACCGGACTGCTCGCAGCTTGCTCGCATGCCGCGATAGGGCGCACGTGAGCAGGTGCAGGCGGCTCAACGGGACCGGCCCACAGGACCTGTCGAGTAAACACCTCTCTTTCCCCACAGCACGCTGTGCTTGACCGACCTACAGGACCGAGATGATGGACCGATATCGAGCAATGAGACACACAAGAGAGGGGCACGGGACCGACGGCCGAGAGAGCAGATGACGATGATCTCGGCAATCACTGATCTCAGCGACCACACCGCTCAGATCTTTTAACTGCGTGCAATATGTACTTACATTGCATGTCGAGTGCATATGTTGTGTGCGTACCGTCGCCGGAAAAAACCGTACACGTGTCTCGATAAAGTTTGGAACGTTCTCCCATCTCCCCGCTGTGCGGCCGTCCCCCCCGCTGAAGTGTTCACGTTCACGTGAGAAAAAAACGGGTTCACACCTTCTTTTCTACGGCTCTCACATCGCTCAGGGGGCGCGGCGCTTCCGCGACGTGGTTGCAGCCTATACACATGGGCGACGCGCAGCCGCCGCGCAGCGGCGCCCCAGGGTGTGCCATGGGTTTGACACTGTGCGCGCCGTCGCGTGCCGTACGATGGATGCGCGTCGGCGGCACGTCTTCAGGCGGGACGCAAGGTGCGAGTGGAAGTATCCGAGGACTCTCGCAGCTAGGAGGTGCGCCCTGGAGAGTTTGGTTGATGTTTCTCCTCAGCTTCAACATGATGGCAAGTGTTGAATGCCAGGCATCCCCACCGCCGTCGCTGCCACCCTCTTCGTCTTCTCTCTCTCCTCCGCCGCCTGAAAGAAAACATGTTCCGCCTTCGCCATCGCGAAGCCCACAGTCATATTCGGCATCGTGCGCAAACTGCGGGAACTATGGTGCGTGTGGAAAAGGCCAATCTCCTGAGGCTTGCTGCTATGGAGGCAGCCAGCTCGATGGAATTTGCTTGGAACTCCGCCTGGTCGCATGGAACTGCTTGCAGCCGGACGTGAAAGTTGTTTATTGTTGGCGGCCGCCCTCGCAGCCTCCATCTTTGCCGCCGCCGCCAACTTTGCCGCCGTCCCCGGCGTCGCCGCCGGCTTTGCCGCTGCCGCTGTTCTCGCCGCCGCTGACTGTTGATGCGAAGAACAACATGAGCACGATCGAGTCCCCCAAATGGGCCGTTCAGACGGGGGGTACCGGCCCGGTCCTTGGCTTCGGCATCGAGTACGATGGCGTGGGCGGTGCTCTCGTGTCGGGCTACTTCAGCGGCCAAGCATCGTTCGGCTCGACGTCGCTCACGAGCCGCGGCGCTGAAGACGCTTTCGTGATGCACGTGACGGCGTCGGGCGCCATTGACTGGGCCGTCCAGGCGGGCGGCGAGTCAGTTACCGAAAGCAACGGCATCGCACACGATGGCGTGGGCGGTGCTCTCGTGACGGGCTACTTCAGCGGCCAAGCATCGTTCGGCTCGACGTCGCTCACGAGCCGAGGCAGTACCGACGCTTATGTGATGCACGTGACGGCGTCGGGCGCCATCGACTGGGCCGTCCAGGCGGGCGGCGCGTCCCAAGACCAAGGCTACGGCATCGCACACGATGGCGTGGGCGGTGCTCTCGTGACGGGCTACTTCAAAGGCAAGATTTCGTTCGGCTCGACATCGCTCACGAGCCGAGGCAGTACCGACGCGTATGTGATGCACGTGACGGCGTCGGGCGCCATCGACTGGGCCGTCCAGGCGGGCGGCGCGTCCCAAGACCAAGGCTACGGCATCGCACACGATGGCGTGGGCGGTGCTCTCGTGACGGGCTACTTCAGCGGCCAAGCATCGTTCGGCTCGACATCGCTCACGAGCCGCGGCATTGAAAACGCTTTTGTGATGCACGTGACGGCGTCGGGCGCCATCGACTGGGCCGTCCAGGCGGGCGGCGAGTCAGTTACCGAAAGCAACGGCATCGCACACGATGGCGCGGGCGGTGCTCTCGTGACGGGCTACTTCAGCGGCCAAGCATCGTTCGGCTCGACATCGCTCACGAGCCGAGGCAGTACCGACGCTTTTGTGATGCACGTGACGGCGTCGGGCGCCATCGACTGGGCCGTCCAGGCGGGCGGCGAGTCTGTTACCGAAAGCAACGGCATCGCACACGATGGCGCGGGCGGTGCTCTCGTGACAGGCTACTTCAAAGGCAAGATTTCGTTCGGCTCGACATCGCTCACGAGCCGAGGCAGTACCGACGCGTATGTGATGCACGTGACGGCGTCGGGCGCCATCGACTGGGCCGTCCAGACGGGCAGCAGCTCCGGCGGCAGCTCTGCCCAACCCCGCGCCCTCGCGCACGACGGCGTGGGCGGTACTCTCGTGACGGGCTACTTCACCGGCAACGCATCGTTCGGCTCGACGATGCTCACAAGCCTTGGGAGTGCAGCAACCTGCTTTGTTGCTTCGCTCATGCCGCCTCCAGATCGACCACAGCTGCTTCCGCGCCCGCCGCCAGCGTCAGCGCCACCGCACCCACCACCACCAGGCTCCCCTCTGAAATCATCTCTGTCGCCAGATCCGCGTGGCATGATGGATCTCATCAAGCAGCCTGAAGTTGCGGTGCCCGCCCTCGCAACCAGTCTTGCACTTCTGGTACTGCTGCTGTTGGCGTGCGTCTATCGTCGCCACTATCGTCGTCTTGCCGACAACTTTCGAGCCTCGCTCGACCGCCGCGAGCTCGACATGCAGCTGCTCGAACACCGCGCCAAACAGCAGGCGCCTTGGAACGTGTGCTCACCGTCTGAGTGTGCGCCCAACTCGATACCGCCCGGCCCACCCTCCTCTATTGGCAGCAGCAGCCTACTCGGCAGCGATGGCGGTGGTGCTGGAAGCGATGCTGGGAGCTCGATGGGTGGATGGGGTCGTGGGAGCTCGAGGGCGGGCTCGGAGGTGGCCTCGGACGCAGTCGCAACCTCGCTGGCCCGCGATGGCGGGGGAGGCGGCGAAGGCGGAGGCGGGCCAGCCATAGAGCCCGAGCCTAACCGTGTGCAGTATGCCGTCACGAGACCTGCGGCCGTGGAAGATTTTCCAGTCCTTGAAGATCTTCCACGACCAAGGAAGGCAACGAGCTTATTCGATGTCAGTGAGTCGTATGCTTTGAGCGCCACGGGGTTGTTTACCGAATCATCGAATCTGGAAGGAAGTCCCTGGCAAGTTCCGCTCGATATCATGAACATCGCGAGCTCAGCTCAACTCGAAAGCATTGCTGAGGAAGACGAGAGGATGGGTGCACCACCTCAGCCATACGCCGATGGCACCATGCATCGTCCCGGGGAGCTTGAGGGCTCGAGCGATCACCATGGCATGACGCCGATGCCATCACGCCGCGCAAGCGGGGATCACGCGCCGACTCCTTCACACGCTGACGCTGACGAAGGCGACAGTGAGGGCAGCGACGAGGGCGACGGCGAGAGCGGCGACGAGGGCGAGTGCATGGGCGGGCTGGTGCTCCGCCATGATGGGCGCGATGGTTGGCGCGAGGGCGGCGCACCCTTCGATGGCCACGACGCCTTCGCCATCTTCATCGATGGGGAAGAGGACGACCGCATCAAGCATCCTCCCGTGGACCGCTTGAGCGAGATCCTTGGCTTCATCCAAAGAAAAGAACCGTGGGAGATCAAGCCAGAGGATGCGAAACTGCTCCTCGTGAGCAAATTAGAAGGGGGGGCCGCTTTGCAAGTGCCGAGCCAGAAACATGCCAAATGGGTGAGCAAGTCTGAGCCGCACGTCTTCTTTGTCGAGAGCGACACACAAGATGCGGGCGACATCGAAGAGAGCGACAGACAAGTAATCACGACCAGTGGCGCGGGTTCGCACACTGTGACTCAATTCGACGACTTTATCGCAGTGACACGGGCAAGCAGCTCGTCTGGGAAGGATAGTCCATACCCCAAAAAGGTGGGTCAGTTTCATCTGGCGCTTCTGGAAGGCCACCCTGATTACGGGAGTGACGTCTTCCGAGGCATTCAGCTCAAAGAGGCGAAACGAGGCAAGCTCAAAGAGGCGAAACAGATAGGCCGTGAGAAAATACGGTGCAGAATCTTTGGCCCGAAACTCGTTCACTCGGTCCTAATCTTTGGCCCGAAACTTCCCGTTGTCCCCGACATGAACAAGAGGCGCAGGGTCGGTGCTGGCTCGAGCTCAGGTGCTGGCTCGAGCTCAGCCTGAGATGCGACATCCGCGAGATCGAGTTGATGATCGCATCCGAGAGCCGTCACCGGCCTTGTGGCAGCTCTGAATAGGACATTCTTAGGTAGGGAGGGAGCTACGTACGGGTCTTGTATTAGGTGCACGCAGCAACTTTTCAATCGCCCGACACGGCCGTGCCACCCCGCCGATCGCCAACAAATTGTGTTCCGCTTCCGGTCGCTCCCGAATTCCGTTCGGAATTGGGGTCGTGTATAAGGTGACGACCCAAATGGGGTCGTGTAAGGTGAGTGTATTCTGAGCGGGCCGTAACACCGATTGTTGCGTCTGTCGTGTTCACGTTCACGTGAGAAAAAAACGGGTTCACACGTTTCTCGTTTTCTACGGCGGCGCTTCCGCGCCGTGGTTGCGGCCTCTACACCAGGGGGCGACGCGCAGCCGCCGCGCAGCGGCGCCCCAGGGTGTGCCATGGGTTTGACACTGTGCGCGCCGTCGCGTGCCGTACGATGGATGCGCGTCGGCGGCACGTCTTCAGGCGGGACGCAAGGTGCGAGTGGAAGTATCCGAGGACTCTCGCAGCTAGGAGGTGCGCCCTGGAGAGTTTGGTTGATGTTTCTCCTCAGCTTCAACATGATGGCAAGTGTTGAATGCCAGGCATCCCCACCGCCGTCGCTGCCACCCTCTTCGTCTTCTCTCTCTCCTCCGCCGCCTGAAAGAAAACATGTTCCGCCTTCGCCATCGCGAAGCCCACAGTCATATTCGGCATCGTGCGCAAACTGCGGGAACTATGGTGCGTGTGGAAAAGGCCAATCTCCTGAGGCTTGCTGCTATGGAGGCAGCCAGCTCGATGGAATTTGCTTGGAACTCCGCCTGGTCGCATGGAACTGCTTGCAGCCGGACGTGAAAGTTGTTTATTGTTGGCGGCCGCCCTCGCAGCCTCCATCTTTGCCGCCGCCGCCAACTTTGCCGCCGTCCCCGGCGTCGCCGCCGGCTTTGCCGCTGCCGCTGTTCTCGCCGCCGCTGACTGTTGATGCGAAGAACAACATGAGCACGATCGAGTCCCCCAAATGGGCCGTTCAGACGGGGGGTACCGGCCCGGTCCTTGGCTTCGGCATCGAGTACGATGGCGTGGGCGGTGCTCTCGTGTCGGGCTACTTCAGCGGCCAAGCATCGTTCGGCTCGACGTCGCTCACGAGCCGCGGCACTGAAGACGCTTTCGTGATGCACGTGACGGCGTCGGGCGCCATCGACTGGGCCGTCCAGGCGGGCGGCGCGTCCCAAGACCAAGGCTACGGCATCGCACACGATGGCGTGGGCGGTGCTCTCGTGACGGGCTACTTCAGCGGCCAAGCATCGTTCGGCTCGACGTCGCTCACGAGCCGAGGCAGTACCGACGCTTATGTGATGCACGTGACGGCGTCGGGCGCCATCGACTGGGCCGTCCAGGCGGGCGGCGCGTCCCAAGACCAAGGCTACGGCATCGCACACGATGGCGCGGGCGGTGCTCTCGTGACGGGCTACTTCAGCGGCCAAGCATCGTTCGGCTCGACGTCGCTCACGAGCCGCGGCACTGAAGACGCTTTCGTGATGCACGTGACGGCGTCGGGCGCCATCGACTGGGCCGTCC
>ENA-UOXK01001941-UOXK01001941.1-mixed-culture-metagenome-genome-assembly--contig:-NODE-1941-length-13276-cov-43.438318_pt1 | contig 13276 bp, 15 predicted proteins | sample MGYA00238160_ERZ761638 | MGnify/ENA primary metagenome ERZ761638 (study PRJEB28912, sample SAMN08777098) | mixed culture metagenome | isolation source: Freshwater growth medium | place: USA...
TATGTACGCCGGTCCGGTGTCTTGGGTGTCGAATTATAAACATTGGCTGTGAAGAAGGTACCGCCTGGAAGCGAGTCGGGAAGGAAACACGACAGCGGTTTCCCCATGATGCTGCTCCAACAAAAGAGCACACGTCGAGCGCTGAACCGGCACCCAGCGCGGGGCGACACCACCACAGTGGGTGCAGGGAACACACGAGAGTACGCACACGTGAGATGCTACGAACTACATGTAAAAGTACATCGATGTACGATCGATGCTGGATCGATGCCGTTCCGTTCCGTACGGCTTGACAGACCAGACACGCATCATCAGGCTCCGGAAGAGCTTGGTGCAGTTGCTTGCCTGGGGCAACAGGATCCATGCAAGCGCACATCAGAACCATCTCGATCCGAAAGCGGCAAAGCGCACGCGAGGCCAAGAAGAAGGTGCCGCCTCCGCTAAGAAGAATGGCTCCATCTGTGTCGCACGAGAGCGCGGGCTGCTGAAATTGCCATCGCCCTTTTACTCAGCCTTGCTCTCAGCCTTGCTCATGCTCTGAGCCTTGCTCTGAGCCGTGTGGAGGAACTGTTCCGCAATGACGAGCTTGGATTGCGCCTCTGATTGCGCCGCAACGAGGTCGGTAATGACTGGATCCACATGCTGCGCAGCAACGAGGTCACGAACGACCTTGGCGGCATAAGGGTCGGCTTGGCCGTATCTCATTCCCTCGTAGACGCCACCAACATCGACGTTGTTCTGCTGGAACTCGTCGAAATGCGCAGGCTTCCGGCGGTGCACCTGAATCGCATCGTAAGAGGCCTGCACCGCCTCCCTGCTGATGCCGTGCGCCTTGAGGATCTGATCAATATCGACCACATGAGGCACATTCGGATCTTGGTGTTCGTGGACTTCACTAGTGACATCGTGGCCGCCTTGTGTGTCGATGTTTGCTGCAGTCACCTCGTCCAATGAGTCGTCTGCATTCGGGTTGGTGATCAATTTCCCGTGTAGGCTTAGCATGCCATTTTGCATCGGCAGCGCGAAAATGGCCAGTGCCATGGCCGCCACAGCCATCATTTTACTTAAGTAGTCCGGGTCCTTCCTAAATTGGTGCAGCGAGCGAGAGTCTTTGTGGGAAAGCTTAATTTGGTAAGGACTCAAACTTCGACACATCCTCTACGTTGTACTCTACCAGCATTCGCGCGTCCGCGTCACCCGAGGCACCCACGAGTGCACCACCTCCGCCTCCTTGCAAATCAGCCGGTTGATCGTGCTGCTGAACTGGCGGCCCTGTAGCCCCGCGCCATTCCAATCGTAGAGAGCGAGCGCGTAGACGCGCTCCCACGCGCGCTGAAAGGCGTTCAGTCCGAGCAGATCGACGCGGTATCCCGCGACGAAGACGGCACGGTTACGCGGCACCGTCGCGGCAAAGTGTTGGACGAGGTGTGTCAGGTTGCTCTCGACGTCGATCCCATCGCCTTGTAGGCACAGGCAGTCAAAGGGCGCCGCCTGCTGCACCTGTTGTCGCACGTGCCGACGAATCTCCTCACGGTACGCGACGCCGCGCATCACGCGCGCCTTCAGAGCGCTTGCCTCAGCCTCGCTCGCTTCCACAGAAGCGCCCGCCACAGCGCCAGACGCCGCCACAGCGCCCGCCACAGCGCCCTCAGCCGCCGCCACCGCCACCTTCCCGTCGTCTGGGTCACTCTCTAGGTGGGCCGCTAGCCGGCCGGCGAGGTCGCCCATCTCGAGCAGCGGCGCGTTCGCATACGGCGCGAGCCAACCGACAATCTCTGCGTCGGTCGCGCCACGGCGCATGTCGGCGGGGGTGAGGACGAGCGCATCCGATGGCGGTGGCACGAGGCGCCATTCTTCGTCTGCGTCGATGAAGAGAGTGGGCGGTGCCGCTTCCACGCCGCCCGCGGCCGCCTGTGCCTGCGCCAAGGCCGCACTTGCGAGTGGATGTGAAAGGAAGCTCGCTTCCCGGTAATAGCCCGCGAACTCGTCCTTGAGGGCGCTAAGGTCAAAGAACCATTCGACGGTGCACCAGTCTGCATCGACGGCGTCGTCCAGCACGTTGTCGTCGCGTCGCCCGTCGCTGCCATGGTACACGAGAGGCGGCGGCGGCACGAGCCCAGAGTCGTTGGTGAAGGCGCACGTCGAGGGCAGCAGCAGCACGCGCCCGAGGAGGACGGCAAGGCGCAGCGCATTCCGCAGCGCGCTCGTTTCCCTGAGGAGCCCGCTCACGCCCGGCTGTGCCGCCGCGTAGCGTAGCAGGCGTAATGGCCGTCCGGCCTCACCTGATGACGGAGGCGCTCAGAGGCACTCAGAGGCACTCAGAGGCGCTCAGAGGCGCTCAGAGGCACTCAGAGGCACTCATTTGCTAGCAGCACAGTCGGCCATGACCGCGGTGTAACGGGCGCATGCACGCAGCACAGTCGGCCATGACCGCGGTGTAACGGGCGCATGCACGCAGCACAGTCGGCCATGGCCGCGGTGTAACGGGCACACCTTGGTAGTACGAGGGCGGGTCCTGATTCCACAACTGCGCCTCCCGGAAGCGATGCCGTTTGTTCTCGGCGCCGCCGATCCAATTGTTCTGCACGACGATGGGGGCCGTTCCCTCACGCTCGCCCGTTCGCTTGACGAAGTACTGGGTATCGGGAGTGGCATGGGGGGGGGGGGTTGCAAGGGACAACGACCGTGAGGAGCATGGGTTGGGGGGAGGCGAGGGCAGCCAGAGGGCAAGTCGGAGGGAATGGCAAAGGCAGGCTCCACTCTGTTCCACTCTGTTCCTCACCTGAAAGCCGTTTGGGAAGAGGCGAGGGTGCATCACCGCCACATTCAAGTCGACGACGAGCAGCTCGGAGAGGATTTGGTTGAACGACTGCTGGTCGTGCTGCTCTGGGTGGCGCGCCTGGACGGATGGGGAGGGACATGGTTGGGGCGAGGGTGAGGGTGAGGGTAGCCATCGGAGACGCCATCCAAGAGGCCATCGGAGAGGCCATCAGAGAGGCCATCCGAGAGGCTAGCCAAGAGACTAGCCGAGAGGCCCTCTGAAGCTCACCTGGTAGTCAAGATTCTCCTTGAGCAAGATGAGTGTTTCATTGAGGGCAATCAAGGGTAATCAAACGAGATCGCACCTGGTAGTCGAGCACCTCCTTGAGCAAGATGAGTGGGCGCACGCCCGCGCGCGCATAAAAGAAGCCAGCCATCACCATACCCGGGGCCTCGCGCCAGTTGCGCGGCACCACCGTCGAGTCGCACGCGACGACCAGCTGCGCGCGGGGCGGGAAGACGGTAAACGGCGATGCGCGAAAGACGGCGTCGGCGTCCGTGAGGAGCACATTGTACCCGCGGACGAGCACCTCAGCGAGGTAGAGCAGGCGCAGCTTCATGATGTCCATGAAGGCGGCCGACGTGTGCGCCGCGCTCGCCGGCTGCATCTGCGGCATGCAGGGCGCGTGGTACGAGACGAAACCCGCCGACCCAAAGATGGCATGTGCGGTTTCGTCAAGTGCGATCACGAGCGTATTGGGAACGACCGCGGGTGCGAAGCCGTTGAGCACAAAGTCGGCGTAGCCCGCGTTCGCAAATGTGAGGATCACGTCGCGCCCATCCACGCCTAGCGTGCCGACCGTGCTCCCCGCCGCCGCCGCCCGTTGCAACGCGTCGTCCAGATCGGCCAGAAACGGCTCCGAGCATTTCGTCTCCGCCAGCCACTCCGCGCGGAGCATGCGCATAATCTCGGTGGAGAGATCGTGCTCGTCGTCCATGTACTCGACGAGGTTGTGGAACGGGACGCCGTGGAGGCCCGAGCGGTGCTCCAAGGGCTCGTTACGCGAGAAACCGCCGCCGCCGCCGCCGCCGCTGCCGCCGTCGCTTGCACTGCCGGCCGGCGCAAACTCGTCCACCAGCTCAGGCGATCCCAAGGCGTCCTGCTGAGTGCGCACGCCCCAGCGCTCGTCCCGCTCGGGTGGACCATTGTACGCTGCGCGACGCTGCCGGTAGCGCCGCATCGCCTCGCGGAGCCCAGGGTCTCCTTGGCCACCATTGTGCTCCGAAGCTGCCGCCGCCGCTACTGCCGCCGCCACGGCACGTGCGACTGCTGCGCTGGCTGCTGATGATGACCTGGATGCTGCAGATGGCTGATGCTCAGCATCTGATCGTAGTCTGACGTAGCTGAGCGGAAGCAAGCCCGTGCGGCCATCGGTCGCCTGGCACGAGATCCACTCGTCCTCGCCGTCCGCAAGGCCATGCACGCGCAGCTCCTCGCCGCGGATCACACTCAGCTCGTCCGTCTCGCGTGCGCGGTAATCGAAGAGCGCAACTCCAGAGGGCGCGGATGCGACTGATACGAACACGGCCAGCAGGCACCGCGACGACGTGATTAGCATTGAGAAGACGCGTTTCTAGAACATTCACTATGAAAACACACGTAAACGGTATCACTGTGAACAGAAATACAGGACTCGCGATACATTCACAACACCGGGAGCGGTTGTATGAGAGCTTTACTGTGTCGAACTGTTCACACACACGTTCACACTGTTCTGGAACCATTGTGCACATGCTAGAGACCCTTCATCTCAACACTTGGTTGCGGCTGTTACGCCCGGGATCGAGCTGGGTTGCGCCGTATGTACCAACGCCCATGGCAGTGGCAAGCCGCCTCCTCTCTCTAGCTCGCCTGAAGAGGGGCGAAACCATAGTGGATCTGGGATGCGGCGACGGCCGCTTGCTCACCCTGGCTGCGCAGGAGTTTGGCGCTGCGCGAGGTATTGGCTACGAAATGGATGCACAACTGGCCGAAAAGGCACGCGCCCTCACGGAGGAGGTTGGCAATGTCCACATCTTCAACGAGGACCTCGCGAACGCTGCGCCAGCGCTCGAGCAGGCGGACGTTGTGACACTCTATCTTTCGGTCAGCGGCAACGCCTTGGTGTATCCGCTGCTCACGCGTCATTTGAAATCGACGGCGCGCGTGGTGTCCTACGTATGGGATATGCCAGTGGCGCCCACGCGCACTGTGCTGATGCCCGGGTCAGGTGCGCCACTGCATCTGTTCGAGCACGCTGATCTCGTGAAAGGCACCCGGGTAGGGGCGGAATAAGCGGCGGAATAGCTACTCTCCGCGGTTGAAAGCTTCCTTAGAGACTCTACCCGTTTAAAAAGGGACACAACTCCGTCTGATTCCTACGCCCGATGAGAATGACTTGAAGGAAAATGCAAGAATCCCCTGTCGAATCCCCTGAAGGTCGTGCTCTTCCGAAGGTCAAACGCTGCCGACAAATGAGCTCTCGGCGTCTGGGAGGGCGCAGGCATCGCTTGCGACGGGGCGACGGAGGAGGAGGCGATGGAGGGGGGGGCGACGGAGGCGGAGGCGATGGGGGGGGTGGCGACGGAGGCCGAGGACTTGGAGGAGGCGAGGGCGGAGGCGATGGAGGCGGAGAGGGCGGCGGAGAAGGAGGTGGTGAGGGCGGCTGCCGACAATTGAGCTCGCGGTGTCGTGGAGGGCGCAGGCATCGCTTGCGGCGGCCCCAGCGTGGCGGCTTTGCGTGTCGCTACGCCTGGAAGGAACCAGTCGTCGCCATGCATGGATTTCGAGGGGCTCAACCCAGAGTCGTTCTTGTCGGTCTCGCCGCTACCGGCGGGTGGAGAGGAACCAGCACCGTACTGGGCGGCGGGTAGAGGGGATCCAGCAGCGTTGCGAGGCGCCTTGCGCGGCGTCCCCTTGCGCGCGCTGTCCTGCTGCTGCTGCTGCTGCTCGCGCTGCTTCCGTACATTCTCATTGTGGGCCGCGAGCTTCTCTTGGGCAGTTTGTGGCGGCGGAGTGGCGTCGTGTTGAGCGTCGTGGACTGGACTGAATAGCTGAGTGCTAAACGAGAGGTTCGCCACCACGGTCGGGGACTGGTGCGCGCTAGCTGAAGGTGGCATTTCGGGCGAGGCTGTGCTTGTTGCGATTGGTGGCGACGCCGCATCGACGAGTATCGCACTCGCAGGCGGCAGCCGGCCCGCGGAGGTATTGCGGGTGGCGCCAGAGCGATTCGCGCTGTTGTCGAGTTGACTGGGCCGCGATTGGGTCAGCCGGTGCTGCTGCGCTGAGGAGAGCCTCGACGGCTGCTCGCTCGAGCCGAACCAATCGAATCCACCAAGACTGCTCAGTAAGGACGTGATCACCGAGCTCTTGTTCTGAGCAGCAGCAGCAGCCTCGGCGGCCAGGGCTCGCTCCTCCATCGATGCGAGTTGCACCTCGAGCTCAGCGACCCGGGCTTCGGCCAGGTCGGCGCGTGCCTCAGCGGCCAGTGCCCGCTCTTCGATAGACTGCGAAGTTCGCGCCTTCTTCACCTCCTCCTCCAGTAATGCCTTCTGCGCCGCCCGGGCATCGCGCTTGACGTTGATGGTCTCGGCGTGCTCGCACGCCTTCACGAGCAATTCATGAGGACGCTCATACGCCCAGCACTCGAAGATCTTGATGCAATCCCTCTCGTTCAAGGACTGCGCGTCGCTCCTCGCAGCTTCCGCATCGGCTTCACAGGCCAGCAACAGCGCGACTGCGGCAGGCGACTTGCCAAAGACAGCCATCGACAGCGGCGACGCGCCGTCAAGGTTCTCCGCGTCGACGTCCGCGCCATACTCGAGCAGCAGCATCATCGCTTGCGTTCGACCGAGATACGCGGCTACTCCGAGTGCCGACGTCCCAGAACGATCGCGGCAGCGGTCTGGATTGACGCCTTCCTCCAGAAGGCGCTGTATGGTGGCAAGATCAAGCGGAAGCACCGGCCCGTCCTTCTGGTGCGGGTCCGCCCCAATGGCGATCAACAGGTCGCGCTCTTTCGACGCCATCGCAGCCGAGCAGGCTCCGTAGCCAAGGCTCCGGTTCAGCCTTCGCCCCCCTTCGTGCTAAAAACCCGCGCGGCCCCTTCCAAAAAAATTGCTTCGCTTCGGAACTCAAAAGTTACGGTAGTTACGTCGGTCAGCAAGTTTGAGTGGCGAACTGTGACTTCAGTGATCAGTGTGTTGACGCTACATGTGTGATGTGATCGGATCGGTGATCTCGGATGTCTCACTTCGACTCATTATTGGCCTCGCGCCACAGCACTGTCAGTGGCGCACTGTCTCCCGCAGCGTCGCCACTGCCCTGGCCTCGAGCTCGCCGGCGTCGGCAGCTGAAACGCCCCGCCGTGCGAGCTCCTCGAGGAAGCGCCCCACCTGATGAGGCAGGCAATCAGTGGAAATCAGTGGCAATCAGTGGCAATCGAATCTCCTCGAGGAAGCACCCCACCTCCTCCTCACGCACGCCGTTGACGCCATACGCGGAGGGCTCGAGGGCCGCCGCCGAGTGGTAGAGCAGCGCGGCCTCGCGCGAGGCGACCACCTGATGAGGGAGATCATCTGTTTTAATCTCGCGCGAGGTGATCACCTTGGGTTTGGCGAGGCACTCTTAATCAGTGGCCATCCAGTCGCACTCAGTCGCACTCAGTCGCACTCAGTTGTAATCTCGCGCGAGGTGACCACCTTGGGCTCGGCGCGATTGCCCATCTCGCGCTCGAAACGGCCGAGCGCCGTACCGAGCGCCGAGAGCCGCCGGTCCGCGCTCGCGTCGTAGCGGGCACTCGCGTCGTCATGGGCATCGCGCGCGTCCTCTCGGGCGTCTGGAGGCTCGGCAGCGTCCGCAAGCAGTGCCGCCGCCACGCACTTGGCCATCAGGCATGCGTCTACGAGGGTCTGATTCGCGCCCTGACCCTTGAACGGGGTCATTGCATGCGCGGCATCGCCCAGCAAGGTGACACGTGAGTGCCACGCGCTGGCGGCGCCCGCAACGGCGCCCTCGCCCGCAACGGCGCCCTTGCTCGCCACAGACGTTTTACGGCGCAGCGGCAGCGCGGGACGATCGAGCAGCGGCGTTCCCCAGACGGAGGAGGCGAGCGTCTCTTCGAGCATCTGCGGCACTGGCGCGTGCCAGTGCTTGCATCTCGCCTTCATCTCGGCGAGCAGCGCCGCGCCGCCCGCCCGACACAGCGCGCGCGCGGCTTCGGCGTCCTCGGCACGGAAGGAGAGTTGCCACATGGTCGTATGCGGCGGCCCCTCGTCCGCAAATAAAGGCGGTTGGCTCGTTTTTGGCGGTTGATTGCCAAGAGGGGCCTGGGCGGCGACCTCAGCCGCGGGCGCCGTGTCGGGCACCGACTCGGTGGTGGAGGCTCGCTTCAGAGCCGCCGCGTCGTCGGTCGCGTCGCCCGGCCCCTTGGCATCCTCTAGCGGCTCGTATGGCATCGTGAACAGGCGGTGGGTGCCATCGACGGTGTAGAAGCCCTGCCGATGAAGGAGAGGATGCTGCGTGGTCGAAAGCCCGAGCACGACGACGACGCCGACCTCGCGCAGAGCATCACCCACCTTCTGGGCGCGCACGGCGGAGCGCACGCCGTCCGCGCCAATGAGCACGCTGCCGTACGCCACGTGCAGCTCGGGCGGCTGCGGCTCTGGCTCCGGTGGCGGTAGTGGCCGATCGTGCGCACGCTCGCCGGCCGCGCGGCCCACTCTCTCGAGGTGCACGGCGACGCGCCGCTTCGCGGGCTGCTCTTCGTACCGGCGGAGCCGCCAGCCCCAGCGCACCGTTCCCGGCGCGAGCCGCTCATACAGCAGCTGGCGCAGCGTGTGGCGCGGCACCCGGAAGTTGCGGCCGTCGCCCGGCTTACCACTGAAGCAGATGCCAAAGTATCCAAGCACACGCCCATCCGCGGCGAACACCCAATGACAGTTAGAGGAGGCTTGCATGTCAGTGGCTCTGATGGCATGTGTGAGCCCGAGCGACGCGAGCGCTGTGCTGCACGTCGGGCCGAGCGTGAGACCATAGCCACGGCGAGCAACCTCCCAGCTCTCGTCCCGTTCATACACCAGGCATCGAACGCCGCGGTCTTGCAGCGCCACAGCGACAGCTAAGCCGCCAATGCCACCACCGATGATGATTGCCTCGGCGTCACAGCTTTCCTGGGCCGCAACCATCCCGCGCTGATGCCGTCGGCGCAGGGGCGGTCACGGCTTGGCGGTGTGTGAGCTCGCTGCTGCTGCTGTGAAACACACACGCGCACAACCTCCGGACCCCCAAGCACGAGGGCCTCTATCGCTATGGACGGAGGTGTGGCCGACACAACCTGCTATTACACAGGCCGTTAATCGGCGGCATGGGGGGAGGCGCAGCCTCCCCCTCTAGAGTAAACCGATAGTACCGATCGGACCGCTGCTCGCAGCGGCAGCCGCCGCGGCGGCGCGCACGCGCGCGCGCCGCGGTGGCGTCTCTGTGTGAGCTCGGCGTCGTATGACCGCTACGGCGCCATGCTAGTCAAGTCAAGTCAATATTGTTTATGTAAAGACTTGACTTGACTTGATCATGTCCACACGGGTGTAACATAAATGAATAAAAGGAGCCAACTACTCGACAGCTCCTGACGCCGAGTAGATGACCGCCGCCCCCCTCGTGGCCGTGCCGCCGTTGCTTGCCGACCCCTCAACCGAACGTCTCCGCTCCGCCTCCGCCAGCGCGGCAAGCGCCGCTTCCCGCCCTGAAGAGAACTTGATAGGCATCAGCGTCACCTCGCTGCCGGGGGGAGAGACGAGCGGCGAGTTGCCCGCACGCGCCGCGGCGAGCGCCGCCGCCGCGGCTTCGCGGCCGGACGTGAATTTTTGGATGGGACTGTTGAATGACGTGGCCGCAGGCTCGGAGATTGGCGACGCCGCCGCCGTCGAAGGCGCCGCCGCCGCCGTCGAAGGCGCCGCCGCCGCCGTCGAAAGCGTCTGCGACTCGGGCGGCTCGATCGACTCATCCTCGTGCCGTCGCAGCCGCTCGATGGCCCGCCACACGGGCGCGGCGAGAGCGCCGAGTCCCTTGTCGCTCAGCCTCGCCGCCAGCCGGGCCTCAGTTAGGCTCGTCACGAATCGGTGGGCTTCGTCGCCTGGCGGTGGAACCAGCGCCTCCGACACGAGGACGTGGAGGGACTGGGTGCGCAACCAACGGAGGAGACTCCAGCCCGTGCGCGTCGCACCGCCCGCTTGCAAGCACCGTGCTCGGCGCCGTCGAGCGCTGCGCTGCAATCGGCACAACGCCGCGCCTTCCGCCTTCGCCTGAATGGCCATCAATGCCTGCTCGATCGCATTGGCAGTGAGCAACGCCGCGATGCTCGCATGCTCGGCGGCCATGGCTGCGGGCGCAGCGTCATCGTCTTCGGTGGATTCATCGGGTGCGTCGCCTGCCCCTGGGTCCGGCAGGGCGCCGAGGAATCGCATCAGACCCTCGGGAGGTGGCTCGTTGGCAACAGCACAGAACGCGACCAGTGCGTTGCAGTAGAATTGTAGATGCGAAGTGCGTTCGTCGAGCGAGCTCGAGAGGTGCAGCGAGAGCTTCGGCACAGGGAACACGGGAGGAAGGCCCACTATGACATCGAGCATCTCCGCATGCAGCGTGACAAAGTCATTGTATCTATGCTGCGTCGTGAAGTGGGCGTCGCCGATGGTGGTCTCGACGAGGTACAGGTGCGTCAGCGGCGTGAGTAAACTCGCGCCCTGCACGCGCCCTGTGACCTTCACGTGCAGCACGTTCGCCTCGCCCGCTATCTCCGTCAAGCCCCGCATTCCTTCCGCGTGCGAGGAGCCGCGGTGGGTGTGGTTGCTTCCCACACCCATCGTGCAAATCAAGCTCAAATCCGCAGTCACCAAACAGCCTTTCTACATCAGTTGTCGCGACTCCATACGCTGAGCGGTTGACCGGTTGTACCGTATACGCGTGCAGTAGGAATTCACTGAACAGTACATGGACCTGACTGTCAGGACACTGGGCGACACACTTTAATGACATGTTCGCCGCGGCCCGCGGGACCGATCATCTACGAGATTATGAACCCTTGGCACCGAAAATGAGATTGTAATCGCGGTGCGCATCGCCGAGGCCAGCATCGGTGTACATGAGCAGGAGTAGCTCCTTGGTCACGCCGCACGCAGGATTTGCGCCGATCTCCTGACATATTGAGTCGTACGCAAGCTTCGGCAGCTCACCGCCCGTCGCTTCACCCAGCTTCTTGAGCTCAGAGTAATTCAGGTAGCCATCTCCATCAGCATCAAAATGGCGAAAGATCTCGTCACTCTTACGCTTGGCAGATGTCATCTGCGGATCGCGCTCAGCGCGTCTCCTGGCCACTTCCGCCATGATCTCCTGCTCCCTTTGCACCTCTGGATCAATTTGCAGACCCGTCGTGAGCCCCTCAGCCTCGAGCAGCATAGCAGCTATTTGGTCCGTCGCCATATCCTCGTCGCCTTCCTCATCCGACGAGCTGGACGCCTCGTGGTTATGCATGGGTCTGAGAATGACCGGACTTCACACTCTTCCACGGCAACGCTCAGGACGACGCGGAGTCCCAGGATGCCCACATGCAAGAGTGCCCCAGTCTCACCCTCTTTCAGTCCTTTCTAAAGCTGAGACCCAGGGGTGTGAACGACTTGACTTGACGGAACGAACGATGGAAACAGCGCGAGTCACGTCTCTGCTCGTGGCGCGCGCTCTGGTGCCGGCTGCACTGGTCGTGCTTCTGGCGGATTGGTGGCGGCTGCGTTGCCAACGTAGCATATTGGAAGATGAGCGCGATCGCGAGCGCAAATTGCGGCTGTCGGAGCGCGCCGGCCGCACGGCGGCCGAGCGCAAGCTCAGGCAGGGATTGCAGCAGCAGCAGCAGCAGGCTCCAGCGTGCAACAGCAATAGCGAGTGTGCGCCTGCCGCGACCGGACCATGCACGTACGTGCCGATAGGCCGCATCGCGTCGTGCTTCATAGAGCGTCGAGGCACTCCACGACAAGGCCTGCTTGCACCAGCCGCACGTGCAACGCTGAAGCTGGACGCGCACGTTGTGCAGCCACGCGCGGCGCTCGAAGGCCTCGAGGACTTTTCGCACGTGTGGCTTCTGTACGACTTCCACGAGAATACCAACGCGACCAAGCTGAAGCCGCTCGGCGGCAGCAGCGGCGGCGGTGATGGCGGAAGCAGCAGCAGCAGTGGTGGCAGCCGCACAAGTCAGGTGAAGGCCAAAGTACATCCACCGGGTCTTGGCGGAGAGCGTGTCGGCCTATTCGCCACACGCACGCCGCACCGTCCGAACCCGATAGGCCTGAGCGCCGCCCGGCTCCTCGAGATTCGCGGAGATACGCTCGTGCTCGGCGGCGCCGACCTCGTGGACGGCACGCCAATTTTGGATGTGAAGGTACGTTGATTGCCACTGATGGCCTGCGTTGCATGCAAGTGCTCACCACATCGCGCTCCTATTTTGGATGTGAAGCCTTACCTGCGGCACGACCTGCATGAGGACGCACGGGTGCCCACGTGGTGCGAGCGGCCAACGGACGCGTCGATGATCGCCGAGGTGCGCTTCGCGCCGTCCGCCGCCCTCGCACTGGATCGGCTCGCGCCACGGATGCGCTTCTACAGCGACGCAGAGCTTGCACGCGAGGCGATCGAACAGATGCTCCGGCTGGACATTCGCTCCGTGGTGCGCCATCGCCGCCCTGCTCCTCCTGCTGCTGCCGCTCCTGCTACTGCTGCTACTGTTGGCCCGGCCTGCGCTACGCCGAGCCCGGATGTGCGCGGGGGCGCGTACATCATGCGCACGACGCGCCTATGCTCCATGTGCATGACGCGCCTATCTCGAGTCGCTCGGCCCCTCACAGCACCAAGGCCGTGGACAGGCCGTGGGCGACGCAGCCGGGCAGAGTTACACGTGCCGCTTCGATAACCTCGTGCTCGGCTTCAGCACCTTTGACACGCACGTCGAGGTGACGGAGATCACCGGGTTCAAGAAACTGACAGTTGAAGTTGCGGAAGAAGATGGCAGTTGCCGAAAACGCCAAGTGGAAGACCCATAGTGGGCCCGACCGTCGCGCGTCGAGTGGCTGCGGCCGTCGGCCGTGCCGATGCGCCTAGGCGTGGCCGTTGGGCGCGTGGGCCAGGGGCGGTCGATCAGGTGGACGCGCGGCCCGGACGTCTTCCCTCAGTGCTACGTGGTGACGGCTTCGCTTCATCTCCGGGTCGCTCGAAACTAATGCTGAGTGATTGACCGGGAGCAATTGGAGATTGGTTTGAACGCTCGCGCGATAAGCCGCGCGGTCCCCGGAAGAGTAGTGACGACACACGTCTGAAATACTGAAAATACGTACGCCCGTCGCCCCGCGTTCGCTTATTACGTTAATATCGCCGAACGTAAGGCATAGATCCCGAGTGAGAGGGTCCCGCCCTGGACCCTCTGGGGGTCCGGCTGGA
>ENA-UOXK01001945-UOXK01001945.1-mixed-culture-metagenome-genome-assembly--contig:-NODE-1945-length-13259-cov-38.056422_pt1 | contig 13259 bp, 8 predicted proteins | sample MGYA00238160_ERZ761638 | MGnify/ENA primary metagenome ERZ761638 (study PRJEB28912, sample SAMN08777098) | mixed culture metagenome | isolation source: Freshwater growth medium | place: USA...
ATAATGATATCTTGTATCGAAAAGAGCCTTTTCTTGTATCGAAAAAAACCCCAATCCCGTCCACAATGAGCTGCGAGGAGGCGTTTTTGGACGCCATTATGAACGCTTCGTGTTCATATGAACACACCTGGTAGACGACCACCCCGAGCCGACAGCTCCTGCCCCTTACTCCATCCAAATCCACTGTTTTCCCGTCGGTTTCCTCGGTTTCTCCGGCGCGGCCAATTCACACATACATGTCGGAGACCCTCGGCGACTGCGCTGCCGGCGGCGTTGGCGACGGCAGCGCGACGCCTCACCTCGAGTTGGGCAGCAGCCGGTGGACCGTACTCAGCTTCTTCTTCGCCTCGCTGATCCTTTCGCTCTCGCACGCTGCGCTTGCTGCGGTGCTCGCGGTCGCACCTGCCCTTCTTGGCGAGCGGCTTGGCTCGGTGGCGTGCGGCACGCTCTTTGTTGCTTGGGTCTTATCATCGCTCGTGGCGCCGTACTACATGCGGATACTACGAACGCCTCGACGTGCGCTCCTCACCGGCCTCGCCGGAAATGTATGCTACTTGGGAGGGATGTGCGCTGCGTGCTACTTTTACAGCGGCAACAGTGCGAGCAGCTACCTGCAGTGGGCGTTTGCGATCGGAGCGGCGCTCGTTGGCGGCGCAGGCAACGGGCCGCTCTTTGTGGGCCAGAGCTGCTACTTCGCGCGCGCGGCCGCCGAGCTCGATGCGCAGGCGCGCCGGCGCAGCAGGAGCAACCCTGAGTCGTTCGCAGCGGCCGCAGGCGGCAGCTGTGGCGACAGGGGCCACGGCAGCGCCGGCAGCAGCACGCCAGAATCGCGCGCCCTGCTGAGTGCGCTCTTCGCGACCACGTACCTCGTGTGCGAGGTGTGCCTCAAGCTGCTCGCCTGGGTGCTGCAGGGCTGGACGTTGCTCGCCACGTTGGTCACGGTAGCGAGCGCGTGCTTGCTAGTGGGCGGCGTGGCGATGCGCGATGCGAGCGGTCCGGCTCTCGAGCTTGGCGCGGGCGGCGGTGTCGGGCGCGTCGCCGCCATGCTCGTCTCCGATCCACAGGCGGCTCTTGCACTCGTCGGTTACAATCTGTGCTATGGCTATGGGCTCGGGTACGAGGGGACGGTGCTGCTAGCGCGCGGCGTGAGCCTCGGCCCCCTTGGATTAGGAGCGGTCGGGCCTGCCTCGGCAATGGTGGCCGCCGTGGCCGCGCTCGTCGGCTGGCCTCTCTCCTTCATCGCCACGTGCATCAGTAAACGGTGGGGTCGCGTGCTCGTCGCGCTCGTCGCGGGTTCGTGCTGCTATGCGGGCGTGGCGGCGCTCGTGTTGCAGACAGGCAGCGCGCCGCTCGTGCCGCCGGATGCGGGCGGTGCGTCGGTGGACAGTCCTGTGGCGACGCACGCATGGGGATCGCTCGTGCAGCTGCAGCTCCTCTTCGGCCTCAGCCGGGCCGCCTGGGAGTCGGTCGGGGTGGCGCTCACTGTCGAGTGGTTTGGGACGGACGATGTACAGCTGTCGGCCGCTTTCGCTGCGCGCCTACTGTTTGATGGGCTAGGGGGTGCCGCCGGCTTCTTTCTACTGCCGAGCCTCTCGACCGCCATCGCCACGTACCTCCTCGCCGCCCTGGCCGCCGTGGGCGCTCTCGGTCTCATCGGGGCCGCCGCACTCGAGGCAAGCAAGCACGACGTGTGGAAGCGCGACGTGGCCGCCGGCGCCTGTGCCGAGCTCGAAGCGCGCTGGGGCACCCCCATGCCGTCGGAGGACCATGCGCGTAGCCTCTCGCTCCCCCTCGCCTCGGAGCTCGCGCGCGATGCTGCCGCTCAGATGGCACCTCACGTTGACGGCGACGAGGACGATCCAAATATGGACGACGCCGCGGCCGCCGGCGTAACGCACTCCGAGGCCGCGCTGGGTGCGCCCGGCGTGGAGCGCAGCAGGTACGCTGATTGCCACTGATGACCTGCCTTGCATGCAAGTGCTCACCACAGCGCTGTGCGTGGAGCGCAGCTCGTCATTACTCTCCCTGTCGGCTGCTGCGGGTCTCGCGCGCACCGCCTCGTTGCTCTTGTGGGACTTGCCGCCTCGCTCGCCCGGCATCCAAGCCGGTAGGCGCGCGGTGGCGGTGGTCGTGCTGCCCTCGGGCCTTGCCCGTGGCTCCTCCTTCCTCGAGCCATCTATCCGCCAATGTGATGCGGAATGAGCACTTCCGAGAAGGGGCGCGCTCCTCCGGCCCGATACCCCGCACCGCGCACGGCGTCGACCATTGTACGCGATGTACGCAGATCGCGAGATTCAGATACGGCGTTTTAGTTTGCAGTGCCGAGCTCTTTACGCGGAACGCGCCTCAGAGTAGCACTAGCAGTGCGGATGGCTGTTCGCTGTTCCGCGCCGTGTTTGCTCTTGAAGGGCTTGCACGTGCGTAGCCTAGGTATAGGTGCTGAAGCCTGAACGATCGTTGACCGGCGCGGCGCGGATTACTGCGATCAGCGACCGCACACAGGCACAGCGGCGGTTTTTATGTGTCCCGATGCGCGCGCCGCCGGCTCGTGCATGGCCCGGCTCGTGTCGCCCCGGGACGGTGTTGCTGTTGGTGCGTTCCGCTCGCACGCCACCCGCCAGAGGGTCCGGTCGAGGCTCAACCTGCTCAAGCGCGAGCCGCGCGAGGCCGATGACGAGACAGTGAGGCACACGTGTGACGTGACACGACCCGAAACGACGATTCAAACGACTCATCTGTGTGACGGGCCACAATCCGGAGTCCTACCCATTTTGCGTCTTTCAATCGAGTACCCTTTAGGGGGCCTCTCTCTTCCGGCTCTCTCCTCTCTTCCGTGCTGGCACGTTCTCTTCGGTGCCCACACCGTTGTCCTGATCGGAGATCGCAGAGTGGCGAGCGCATCCCGCTGCGCTCGCGCGCTTATCAACGTCCCCTCCCCCCCGCATACGGGCGCTCACTTGCGCGCCTTCTTGGCAGGTGGCGCGGCGGCCTCGGGCGGCGGGCCCGTCGGGTATGGTGTGATCTGGCCCGCGATGGCCATCATGCGGGCCTCAACGGACTGGACCTCAGCATACCCCTGGCTCGAGACCGGGTTGAGGCCGTCACTGGCCTCCATCGACGAGTCGGCCATGTTGTAGAGCGAGGCGCTCACGTCCTTGAGCGAGATGAAGTGCACGTTGCCCTTGTACGCGCCCACCGTCACCGTGCCGCTCGCGTGCTTCGTGAGCTCCTGGATGGCCTTGATCGACGCCGTGGTCACCGGGTCGAAGAAGCGACCGTCGTAGATCTGGTCGGAGACGATCTTGGAGCAGTGCTCGAAGAGCCGGGTGGCACGCCGGTCGAGGATGGCCTGATACACGTAGCGCAGCGCCTTACCGAGCAGCTCCATCCCGGGCGCCTCGTACACGCCTCGCGACTTGGTGCCGATGATGCGGTTCTCGAGCGCGTGCGCGATGCCCACGCCGTTGCGCCCGCCGATGGTGTTGGCGAGTCGGATGGCCTCCTGTGGCGTAACCTTCTTGCCGTTGATCTTGACGCACTGCGCCGCCTCGAAGGTAAAGGTCACCTCCTCCATCTTGTCGGGCGCCTGGCTCGGCCACACGCCCATCTCCGGGTCGACGATGAGCATGGACGTCTCGACCGACTCGAGGTCCTCCGCCTCGTGCGAGAGGCCGGCCAGGTTGGCGTCGGTCGAGTACTTCTTCTTGGGGCCGACGAAGGCCTCGATGCCGAAGCCGTTCAGGTACGCTGCCATCTCCGTGCGCCCAGGGAACTCCTTGAGCAGCTCCGCGTCGCGCCACGGCGCGAAGACGGACATCTTGGGGTACAGGACGTTCGTGTATCGCTCGAAGCGCATCTGGTCGTTGCCGCGGCCGGTGGCACCGTGGGCGAGCACGTCGACCTTGTGCTCATGCATCGCCTTCAGCAGCCCGCGGCACGTCACGTACCGGCCAATGCCCGTCGTGTTCCAGTAGCCGCCGTCGCCTTGGGCCTGGCACTGGATGATGTCGAAGCAGCCCTGGGCCATCTCGTCCTTCAGGTCGACGATGACGGTGTCGACGCCAGTGGTGGCCATGCGCTTCTTCACGTTCTGGATGTCCGTCTCGTCCGGCTGGCCCAGGTCCGCGCTGAACGCAAGCACATCCATGCCCGCCATGAGGAGTCGCTTGGACACCGTCTTGCTGTCGAGACCGCCCGAGACGCACACGCCGATCTTTTTGCCCTTGAAACGCGCGGCGCCTTCCCAGGGCACCGTCACCGGCGCCGCGGCGCTCTCCTTCGACTTGGGCGGCATATCTGCGGGGCGATGGCGACGGAGTCTCTCGGCGGTGATTGCGTCAAGTCTCAATGCTTTCTGACGAGCGAACATCTCTCGTCTTCCCACCGCCCGCGAAAGCAGTGTGCTCTCACAGCCTTGGAAAGTGTCTTGCGGGACGCACGTCCTCTTCCGGGTGGCGGTCACAAACTTGACTTGACTTGGCATGACAAACTTGGGGGCCGTTTGCGAAGAGGCCGCGAGAAATGCCTCGCCTTGGCGAGCTGCGCTCGCTCCGGAGCCAAGACGACCCCGCCGGCCCGACGGTTGCCGGCGCCGCCTCGCACGGTGACATCGCCGTCGACCCGTCGCGCACTCCCGGCGGCCACATCTTCAGCCCAGCGATCCGGCAGCAGCAAAAGGAGCTGGGCGCGAAGATGGCTGAGGTGCCGCAGCGCGCGGCGGAAGCCAAGGCCGAGTTCGACCGCTTGTACGCTGAGGGCTTCGAGTTGCACGTCGGCGGCAATGGCGACGGCGCGATGGAGCGCTTCGCGGCCGCCTACGTGCTAGCCCGTGAGATGAACTACCGGTCGGGCGAGGCGGACGCGCTCAACATGACTGGGGTGCTCTACAAGGAGCGCGGGGAGCTCGAACGCGCGGTCGCCGTCTTCGAGGGCTGTGCCAAGCTCTGCGCCTCGCTGCGAGACGCGCAGGCGCAGGCTGCGGCCCTCGGCAACCTGGGCCAGGCGCTCGCAGCGCAGCGGCAGATCGAGCAGGCGGAGGGGGCGCACGCGCGCAGCCTGGCGCTCGCGCGCGGTGTGTCGGACATGAACGGCGAGCTCGCCGCCCTCTTCCACCTGGGCACCCTGCTGCTTCGCCAGCGCCGCTTTGGCGAGGCGGAGGCGTATCTCGCGCAGGCGGAGGCGCTCGCCGTACGACTACGCGATGTCGCCGCGGAGGTGGGCGTGCTGCAGCGCCTCGCCGCGGCGCGAGGCGCGCGCATCGCGGCCGGCGAGCCCGTACCCGTGCCCGGCAGTGGCGGCAGCGGCGGCGGCAGCGGCATTGGCGGCAGCGGCGTCGGCATGGGTTGTAGCGGCAGCGGTGCGCCGAACTCGTCTGGCGGGTTCGGCGGCAGTCCGTCGATGGGTGTCGGCAACGGACTGAGCGCGAGCCTGCCTCTCAGCTCGAGCAGTCGTGCCGCCTTGGGGGGTGCTGCCAGCCTCAGCCTGGGAGCGAGCCTGGGCGCGGGCCGCGGGCCGGTGGGTGCTCGCCCCTCGCCCTCGCCCTCGCCCTCGCTCGACGCTCGTGGCGGCCCGCCGGCGCCACCCTCGCGATTCCGCCACCCGCGAGACCATCCAGCGGTCAGCGGCGTGGTGCCGTTCGTGCCCCTCGACGCCTACGCCTCGACCCCGCTCGCTCCCATTCCCTCGGGCGCGGGTGGCACAGGCACGGGTGGCGCGGGCACGTCGCTCTCGCCGCCGCCGCCGCCGCCACCGCGTGCGCCGCCCGCGCCACTCGCGCCCGCACCGCTCGCGCTGCTCGTGCGCGCGGAGCGGCTGACGCGCGAGCTTGAAGAGAGCTCCTTGGGCGCCGCCGTCTCCGAGGCGCGCCCGCTCCGCCTCCAGGTGCTCCGGCAGTTGCGCGGACAGTACCTGCTGCTAGGCGACGAGCCCGCCGCCAGCGCATGCGAGCGAGAGATCGACGCCGTGCACCGGCGTGATCGCGAGGCGGCCGAGGCGGCGGCAAACGCGGAGAGGCCACACGGTGTCCTCGTGTGACAGACCGCACCTTCTCTATGCGCACTCTCGCGCCGAGCATGAACGCATGGAAACTTACGCCCATCTTACGTGTCTCCAATCTCCTGTAAGCCGTGTCCTCAAGCGGCCTCAGCCGCCCGGCCCCGGTCGAGCGTCGAATTGACGGGTTTCCGTGATGATGGCCCGGCCTCAGGACAGCTGCACACCGCTTGCAGGACTGTTTCAGGAATCTAAATTCGAACAGCCGCGCAAAACCTTTAGAGATACGTCAACGAGGCCCATTCAGATTCAGCATTCACCTCCCGCGTGGTCTCTGCCCCGGGCGGGACCACGCGGCCACCCGCCGCGCGCCGGTCCGGTCGTCGCGCAACACTTTCGAACCGAACGGATAGCATGATCTCGAATGGGGAAAGTTGGCAAGCAAAGGAAACTCGAATCTCACCCCGAGTCGGCTTGTCTGCGTCCGGTCGTGGGACGTGGCTCGTGTAGGAATCGGGCAATCCGGAGTCGTCAGTCCACCTTGTTCTTGGCGGACGTGGGCTGCCCGAACAGCTTGGAGAGCCGCGCGCCGCCGAGCGCCTCCTCGAGCACCCTGCGTCCAAGCGCGCGTGAGTCTTCGGCGCTGAGCATCGCGGGCTTGCCAAAGGGAGAATCCTTCGCGCTCGTGGGCTTGGCCCAGCTCCGCGTGCTCGAGGCGAACGATGACGAGAGCCTGTCCTTGGGCGACCGGCGCGGCGAGAGAGGCAATGAGCCCTCGGCGACGCCGCTCGAGGCCGAGTGCGACAAGTGCGAGGCCGAGTGCGACAAGTGCGAGGCCAGCGGTAGCATCACGAGCCCGCTCGCGGCGGCCATGAGGGCGCCCAAGCGGAAGACACCATCCCAGCCGAACCACTCTAGCAGCGACGTGACAAACGCGACGCAGCAGAGCGACGAGAGGGAGCCTAGTGCGTTGACAGCGGCCACGATGGCGGGTATCGCGCCCGGCCCATCGCCGCCGATGGCGTCGACGATGCACCCGGCGGCCGAGCCGCTTGACATGAGCTCGAGCCCGCCGAACGTCGATCCGATTCCGAAGAGCGTCAGCCCGAACGTGAGCGGCCCATAGGCGGCGCTGCTCGTGGTGAGCATGAGCAGCAGCGCGAGCAGCAGCGAGAGAGGCGCAAAGAGCTGCCGCGGGGAGAGGATGGGGGGCGAGGGTGGGGGGCGAGGATTGGGGCGGTGTGCGGCGAGGAGAGAGAGCAACGTGCGACATGGCAAGCCCCTTGGACATGGAGCAGATGCACCGTGGCGGCATACACACTGGTTGTTCGTGCCGCTTAGCGGCAGCCTGCATCGCGTGGATGAGCGTTTGTGGGCGTGCGCACCTGTCCTATGTTGAGGAAGTCGAGCGCGGATGCGTAGAGTACGCCCCCGAGGAGGCCGCCGAGGTCATAGAGCATCAGGCAAGAGGTGATCGCCGCATCGTCGTATGCATTGAAGGTACGCATGAAGTAGGGCAGCCAGAAGTGCAGCGTGGAGCGCGAGGGCTTGAGGAGCGAGTAAGAGATCGCGAGCGAGCGTACAAAGGGCAGTCGCAGCGTCGCAAGCAGACCTCCGTCCGTCGGCGGCGGCCGCGGGCTGGCGACACTGCTCGCGAGGTAGCCGATTCGGAAAGGCGAAGGCGAGAGATGAGTCGCGCCGTTGGCGCCCGATGATCCGAAGGCGTGTGCGACTGAGGGCGGGCTCATCGGTGCCAAGGGCGGCGGGCGCTTCCTTTCCAGAGCCGTCAGAGCAGCCGGAGGCACGGCGGGGCTGAGGGCGGCGGCGGCGGCAGTGGCTGCTGGGCCCACCCCACCATCGGGAGGCATGGCGCCAGCAAGGGAGGCAGCTGCTGAGAAGTCAAGAGATCGCGACGGGTCTCTGCGACTGCGCGCCGGCGGCGCGGCGGCAGGCGTCGCGGCCGCCTTGTGTGCGCTGCCTTGCGACGTGCGCTCGTGGAGCAGTAGCGCCGCGACGCCGCCGAGAAGGGCGCACAAGCCACCCGGGAGGAGGAAGCACCAGCACCAGCCGAGGTGACGCAGCGTGTAGTACGAGGCGAGCGAGGCGGCGAGGTTGCCGAGCGCGCAAGTGGTGCCCCACAGGCCCATGAGCATTGAGCGCCGACCGGCTGGCAGCCATGGGTTGAGGAGCGCGACGCACACCGGGTAGGCCCAGCTCGAGAAGAGGCCGTGGGCGCCCCAGATGACGATGAGCACGTGGGCCGAGCGTACGCGCCCAGCGAGGAGGCAGCATAAGCCGGAGCCGCCGAGGGAGAGGGCGAGAGCCAGCGGGCGCGGCAAGGCACGCGAGCCAATGATGGTGGGCGCAATCAGCAGCGAGCCCAGCGAGAAGGCCGCGAGGAAGGCCGCATCGACCTGGCCGAGCTGCCGGGATGTGAGCCCCAGCTCGCTCTGGAGCATGTGCTTCGTGTGGGAGAAGGGCTTGCGGCAAGCAAGCAGCGCGGCGTAGCCGGCGTACGTGATCCAAAAGTTGGTGACGAGCGCCCGCAACGGCGCGCCCGACACGCCCAAGAAGGTGCTGCGCCACAAGGACGACACACCGCTTCCGTGTCCGGCCGCACTCGGAGCGAGCACGCTGCGCGGATGGTAACGCGCTGCATCCGTCGACTCGAGGATCGCACGCGTCTGCTCTTGCGCCTCCGAGATCTCGTACAGCGCGCGGCCGTTGGCGGCGCCGCACGCGGGTACCGTGAGCGGCACCGCAATCAGGTGCTCGAGCGTCTTGGCGCGAACCTCAAGTGATTGGAGAGGGTGAATGCCCCAGCGCCGCCGCTGGCTGCCGTTCGCGCCGCTGCCCTCGGCATCCTCCTCTGCGCCGCTGCCGCCGCTCTTGCCGCCGCCGGCACCGCCGCCATCGCCAGCATCGCAGCTATCGCTCGTCGTTGCCGTCATTGCCGCTGCTGCGGCGGCGGCGGCTTCGGCTGCTGCTGCGCCGTCGCCGCCGCTGCTGCCGCCACCGTCGCCGCTACTGCGGCTGCCGATGTCCGGCGCCTTGTGGGCATGCTCGTGGCCTGAGCCCTCGGGCTTGGGCAGAAAGAGCTGCTGGAACCATCGGCCGACCTCCTCGAGCGCATTGGGTGGCGCGCTCGAAGACGTCGGCATTGCGGCCGAGGGCGCCCCATCGAAGGTAGGGTTTTCGGAGAGCGAGCCCTGAGCCGAGGGCGGATCCTTGGCCGACGAGCGCCGCACGTGGCTGCTCTCGTCGTCCGAGACGTCTTCAGTCCATGCGTGCCTCGGCGGGGAGCCGGGCTCGGCCATGCTCACTGCGAGCTCGCTGAAGACGGTGGGCGTCTGGAGCGCCTCGGCGAAGGCAGTGCGGCCGAGCATCGCCACGACGTCCGAGCGCAACGGCCGCAGCCGGCCGGATTTGTCGTGCTTCTTGACAATCTTGAGAACCGCGAGGTAGTTGAGCGCGCACCAGCGATTGAGCACAGCGAGAAGGTTGCGGCCTTCGGAGAGCGCGGTTGCATCCTCCTGCTCGATGAGACGGTCGTGCAGAGTGCGCAGCATCACCATGTGCTGCAGGAAGGTGTCATCGACGCTCGCAATATCAGCGAGGAGCGAACGGCGGAAGGCGTCATCGAGCGAACCGTCGACCAGTGCTTCCGCACCTGTCAAGTCAGCAAGGCGGCTGAGTGACGGGTTGGATCCACGCCGTGCAATTGTGTTGTAGATGGCCGCCTTGTGGTACTTGTAATTGATGTTCGGCCAGTACTCCGAGGCCGGCCAGAACTGGTGCATCTCCTCGAGCGCGAGGATGAACCGTCGCCCGAACTTCATCGGACAGCGTGCGGCCGGTATTTCTCTCGTCGGCCGAGCTTCGGACGAAGATGCAAAAGTTGCAGATCGGAGGCAGAGGAAATTTCACAGACAATTTAGTTGCCGACTAGAAGGGAAGGAAATTCTACAGATATTCAGTTGCTCACCACAACGACCAGGAGTCTGCAGTCATGTTAGACATATCGTGGGACACCGCACAAAAAAGCAAACTCGTTTTCGTTTTATGTCATGGTGGCCAAGATTGTGGCTAGAGTCGTAGAGTGTCATCGACTCATCGTAGTAGTCGGCACAAACGTCGCAGTCATTGAGTCATTAGTGTGTGAGTGGCATCAATTCCAGGGCCTAAATGTAGTGATTGACAGTCAATATCGCCAAAATTATCGCCCCCCCTCTATAGAGCACGCCCGTCACCTCGCAAGAGGCCCTGCCAAGAGGCTGCCCTTGAGAGGCTGTCGAACATAACCCGCGGGATAACCGCGGGATAACCGCGGGATAACCCGGGGAACGGAACGAGTAAGGCAGTAACCAGTCAGCAATTGGACAATAAGTATCTCAAGTTCTATCATTACAGGAGTCGTGGACACAGTGGTCGGCCTCGCACGTGCAATAATTCACATTCATTCCGATACAGGGCAACGAGCGGCAGGGAATACCCTGGCCTCCTAGAGCTAGACCGCGCCTACGATTCCCATCCCCCCCTTTTGCGCTCCATATTCGCGTGCGCGTTCTATTTGCGCCGGTCCGGGTACAAGGACGCGCTCACACAGCCCGTCACCCATGCGGTCCGCCAATAGGCCTCACCGATCCGCGCCCCGTGCGTCCATGATGGACGCGTGGGTAGCCTCCGTGAGCAGCTTCGCCCGGACTAAGTGCTGGCTCTCTCAACGCCTCAGTGACTTTGGTACCTCTCTACAAGCGCGTTACGCGCTCGCGGCGCTCTCCGGTCAAGCTCATTCCCTCGGGCCGAGGGAAAAGCATGCCGCACTCCGGTTCATGCTTGGCCTACCCGACACGCCCCGATCTCAACGGGTCCTCGAGTCCAAAGAGACGGCGCGGTCCCCGACGCCCGGCGCTGCCTCTTGCATGGAAGGGCGGTGCTCCACGTCAGTCTCACGGGGAGGGGCCCGGGCGCAAGCGTGGCGGAATACCCTCTATACGTTCGCGCGGGCAAGGTTCGTGAAGGGCCCTCGCCCTCACCACCTTGACACTCCCGCCCCCCCCCCCCCCCCCCTTTGTGTGTGTGGTGCTCGATCCGGACGTGTTCTTGCGGTTGTGTGTGGCGCCGCACACCGCGCCCTCCACGTTGTGTCTCCACGGGACCTGTGGTCGTGCGTCTTGCCGAGATGGTAATTTCACGTGAACGTGAACGTGAACACGAGGCGAGAGAGGGGTGATCGAGTTTCTCGGCGAGCACGAGTTTTCCCGGGCCCCGGCATTCACTCTCGGACAGAAAACGCGATGCTTATGACTGTGCTAGACGAGAAACGTCCGTCGGCGCGTTCGCTTGCTCTCACTCAGCCGTATTGCAGCCTAGGCCGTATGGGCGAGCTTGAGCGCCATGACTCACCATGGACCAGGGTCGCCACTTCTCACTCCGTGACTTATGCGCCAGTGAGGAAGAGCAATGCTTATGTGAGAGCGATGAACAATTACGTCGTGGACCTTTTTGCAAGCATCGTTGCCACGGCTCGCGTACTGTGTGCCTTCGATGTCTTCCTATCATTGGCCTTCACCACGACCAGCACGTGCCTCTACTGGTTCTTAGACATGGGCGCGGCAGTAAATATCAGCTGGACTGCCGTCTCGTTCGCCATCATCATCCCAATCACCAGCGGCATCTCGCTCTCCTTCCAGCGGCGGGAGAAAGCTCTCGCAGAACTCGGCATGCTTCTCGGCCATCTCACATCCATCTGGTCGTGTGCGCACTCGTGGCTGGTCCCCTCCACCAGGAAGGAGGGCGGGCCCAAGCTTGTCCTTTTGCTCGACAACTTTGTTGAAGCTCCTGAGCAGAAGCGCGAGGAGCTCAGGACGCTCTTCGACGCTCTCCTAGTTGCACTCATAGCCTACCTCGATGCCGAGCGCTGGGGCCGCGCTCGCAATACGATCCGCTGCATCGGTGGCGATGTCGAACAGTGCGAACGGATGGCCATCGCCCACGGCTCACGCATGCAGTTCGCGGGGCACATGCACCGTGTGCGCGTCCTGTGCCAGGACTTCAAACGCGCTGGGTTGGATGGGGGCCAGTGCCATCGCCTCGATCAGTACGTCACCATAGCACTCGCCGCTTATGAGCGTCTTTGTGCCATCAATGAGTGCGTGGCCCTCGTTCAGATTGAACCTCTGAGTGTCACCGCGTGCAAGATTCATGCATCCGCATCCATGCGTGCTTGCCCTCCGGTGTGTATGCGTATCCCCCCAGCCATGCTTGCGCCGCCGAATCCGAGAACCCTAGCCTCTTCTGCATCTGCTCCTTTGTGGCGCACAGGTACCGCACACCACAGGCGTTCCGCGCCTTCACTCGAGTGTACCTTCTTCTTGCTGGGGCCTTGTACGGGCCCTATTTTGTTGAGCTCGGCTTGGGCAACACGGGCACAGAACGGAATCTATGGTTCGCATTGCTGTTCGCGTGTTGCACGCAGCTCATCTTCTGCGGCCTGTACCGTTCAATGCTCTCTCTCGAGGACCTCTTCGCACGTCGCAACTCAAGCATGTATGCCAATGTGGATGTGATCAAGGTGCCTGAAATGGTCGAGCTTATCAGACAGCAACTCTTGGAGATCGAATCTAAGTCTCTTCAGGAGAGCACTCACTGAGACCTAACTGAGACCGGACGCGCAACAACCCCGCGCACAGCGTAACCACAGCTATTCCTCAGGGGCAGGAAACCAAAACCTACTGCTACTAAAAAATGGAGAAGTAAGGAGGCGTTGACGGTGCATAGGCGATGTGACGGTGGGAGGCGCGAGAAGCAGCGCTGAACCTCATACAGTACGGAAAGAGTGGTTGATCTGGTTGGCTGGCCGTCGCCGTTAGGCTTGTGCCCGTACTGCCGCAGTAGTACAGTAGTGTGGTAGTCGAGTATGGTTGGGAACAACGCACGCTGTCGCCGTGACCCGTGTGTTTCGTCAAGGTAGCGCCGTGTGGGGCTTCACACGACCACACATCCTCAACGCCGCCAGCGCGCGGCATGCTCCGTGTCTCACATGGGGTCATGTAAGGTGTGTGTACATTCTGAGCAGGCAGTAACAGAAACCCGAGTGCCCGGTATAGCACCGCGGTTGTCGCGTAACTATGTCGCGTGTTAACGTTCACAGTTATTCACAGTGAGTGAGTGAGTGAGTAAGTTATTAAGTATTAAGACACAGACACACCGTTTCCCGTTGCGACTTCTACATGGTAAATTCGTGAGCGGCGCCGACGCTCGGCGTG
>ENA-UOXK01001947-UOXK01001947.1-mixed-culture-metagenome-genome-assembly--contig:-NODE-1947-length-13243-cov-37.125265_pt1 | contig 13243 bp, 8 predicted proteins | sample MGYA00238160_ERZ761638 | MGnify/ENA primary metagenome ERZ761638 (study PRJEB28912, sample SAMN08777098) | mixed culture metagenome | isolation source: Freshwater growth medium | place: USA...
GAGCAGGAGCAGGAGCAGGAGCAGGAGCAGGAGCAGGAGCAGGAGCAGGAGCAGGCGCGGGAGCAGGAGCAGGACAAGGACGTGCGAGCACTCCGCCACGCATGCACATCGCGAGCGCTCGGCTGTCGCTGCACAGGGCCACGCGCAGGCGAGCGCGTACGAAGTCGACGCCGATGGTCGAGATGTGGCTCTCGGTATACGTGTCGTCAGCAAAGCGCAGCAGCAGGCAGGACTTGCCGACACCCGAGTCGCCGATCAGCACGAGCTTGAACACGTAGTCATACTCCTGAGGTGCGGTGGCCGCCACAGAGCACGCAGCGTCGGCAAGGAGCGGCGCAGGGCGGAGACGCGAGCAAGAGCGACCGCAGCGCTCGCCGGCCATGTCATGGGCACCCAAGGATGGGTGAATCCTCTGTGGATCCTCACACGGGCGCGGCGCGGTGAGAGGTGCGCACCTGCGCCATCAGAGTGCGACGGTGCGGTGTGCGTGACGGTCGCCTGCGAGCACGCAGGACACGGCAGGCGTCAGCGTAGATGCAGCGTAGAGCTAGGCGTCTGCGTCCTAGAGTGGCGCGGATGCAGCATTGCCTTCTTGCACCTTGAAAGTGCCGAAAGCTCTTCAGAAGCGCCGTTTCGGGCTGGTGTTTTCTTTTAATCGCGAGACGGCACTGCAAACACTTCCTTGCGGATCGTGCGAGACTGTTCTGTTTCTCTCACAGAACCATCTGCCGTTAGGGTCGACCTACTTTTCTCCGAACGCCAATGCTCGAGCACTCGTTCGGCAACCGTCCGCGCGCCGCCGCCACGTCCACATGCATGTTGGTGGCGCATCCGAGCGTCAAGGAGAATGAGAGTGATGCCCAGAGGCCGCCGATGACAATCAGGCTTCACAGCCGCAAGGAGGCGACGCGGCTCGTGCAGGACACGGCGATCCACGCTTGGCTACGAACGAGGCAGAAGCCGCGCGCGAAAGCGGTCGCGCGCGCGTTCTTGAGCCGCCACAAGCTGCGCACGTTGAAGGCCTGCTTCGACGCCCTCGACACGGACGCTTCCGGCACGATCGAACCCGGTGAGCTCTCCTTCGCGCTCAAGGAGCTCGGCCTCCCCGCTGAGCATGCAAGGGCCATCCTGAGCGAAGGCGATACCGACGAGGACGGCACGATCAACTTCGACGAGTTCGTCGCCCTCGTCGGTGCGGTGACCGCACGCATGGGTCAGCGCAGTCGGCTGCTTGAGGCGGAGCCGCCCGGCCCGTCGGCGGCCGCCTCGGCGTTCACGGAGATGCTGAACCAGGCGGCGACGTCGTTCCCGCTCGGCGTGCTCGCGAACGCGGTGCACATCCGCGAGGCCGTCGCCAGCTATGACCCCGAGCTCGCCGAGGCACGCTTCAACGCTGGCGAGGCGGGCGCCGACGCAGCCTGCGCGGACGGCCTGTCGGCCGCCTCCACCAAGGGACCGCAGCACGGCGGCAGCAGGCTGCCTGTAGTCCGTGGCGCCGGCGGCTTGGCCGGCCCCGCCCGCAGCATGGGGTCACGTGCCACCTCGGCGCCACTCGTCAAATCGGTGAGCTACCGCCGATGGCTCGCTCAGGCGGGCAAGACGGACTCGCGCATGCGCATCCAGAGCGCGGCGACGGTGCGCGGGAAAGAACACAAGCCGCTGCTCGTGCCCCCGCCACCGGCCGGGCTCACGCACGCCGCGACCGCGTCGCGGCTGCCCAAGATCCTAGACGTGTGCCCGGAGTGAGCGCCACGCAATAACCGGCCGGCGGCCCCGCCTCCGCCGCCGCCGCCATGGCCGCCGGCGCGTCGGCAGATCTCGCGAGTTCTAAGTTTACCGAAAGCCCAAACAGCAAACAGAAACACGAAACAGTGTTTTGAACGTTAAACAACAAGACAAGCGGATGAATCAAGCCAGGTTCATCATTCACATTATAATTAAATTCATTTTAAATCATTAAACAACCCTAGAGTAGGAAAATTAAGGAAAATTTTACGTCCAATGCCGAGATTCCCGGAAACAATGCTTCGTTGTCCGCTTGCGTGTTGCGACGCCCGACGCGCTAGACGCGCTCGGCGGCGTAGCGGCCGGTCCACCACACGAGCCGATTGCGATTCGTTTGATTCGCGACATTCGTCCGCGCTGCGCGCTGGCCGCCGCTGCGCATGTCGCCATGATGATTGATGTCGAATGTCGTCGCGATCAAAAATTGTCGGTCGATCTCAAGACTCAACAAACTCAAGGTCGATCTCGATGTCCCGTGTCGCGTGTGCAACGAAAAAGACGCTTAGACCCGGCGGCCGGCGTAGAGTTGCAAAGAGTTGCTTAACGTTAAGCAACTCTACCGGCGCCGCGCGCCGGTCCGCCCTAGCGCCGCCCCCGGGCCCTACTACCCTACTCGCGCCGGGGTGTAGTAATGCCGTAAGACGGGCGCCCCGCGCCGACAAAGACCCCGCACTCGCACGCGCCCGGTGCCCCGGTCCCATAGCCGCATAGCCTTTCGCAGATCGCAGTGTGTGGACACACGAGCGTGTGCAACGCACCCGGCACTCGCGTGTACGCACCTATACCTGCGTTGATGAGCCCGCTAGTCGCGCGCCAGGCTCGCGGCGTTTGCGACGCTCGCTGTCATCAAAAGTTGTATGGGAGGCTCGCGCGGGTCACGAGCCACTTCTTGACGTTCTCGTGGTCGGCGACCGAGGCGATACAGGCCTTGATGTTGGGGCACTTGTCAAGGGCGGCGTCGGTACGCGCGGCAGATTCGAATGGCTCGCCCTTGCCCGGCGCCAGCTTGTCTGCAAACATGTTATAGAGCTGCACGTCGGCCAGGCTGAGCTTGCCGCCCACCGCGAAGCCATCGCCACCGACGAGCTTCTCCATGCGCCCGAGGAACCACTTGAGCTGGCGGGCCGAGCGCTTTGATCCGTCGGCTGGGCCCTCGTAGTCGGTGGCTTCCTCCGAGTCAAAGAAGATCGCCATCTTCTCCTCCGAAGGGGTGCTGCCCCACGGAACGAGTGCCCTGAAGGCCGTGTTGAGCTCCTTGATGTGCTCGCTGAACTCGATGATCTTGGCCGCCTCGAAGGTGCTGGAGCCCATCAGTCCGCACTCACTTGCAATGTAAAAGTTGATAGCGGCCGATTGGCCCACGGTCCCTTCCGCGCAGTTGATAGTGGGCAGACGGCCGAGATTGGAGTCGAGGGTGTTCCCCAGGTCTCCGGTACCATTCGTGCAGCGCCAGTCCTCATACTCCTTCCCGGCGATGGCGAGGCAGAAGCGTGGCACCTCCATCAGGCCGCGGCCGGCCCAGTAGTTGCACTTGATCCCCGACATTTTTTTCTGGAGCTTCGGCGATGTCGCTTCCGATTTCAGTAGGAATCTTGACACGTCACGTCAAGTCTAGTCGAAAACTGGCTCCATCCGTCAAACGCCGAGCACACATCTCGTTTCCGCTCGAAGAAGTTTCTCAACCCGTCCAAATGAAACTGTCATCAAGGATCGGAATGTGACACGTATGTCTGTCAACGAGCGTTATACAATTGTATGTCGATGACAGCGGAGAGGTTCCATGAGGTTCGACACCACGGCCAATTGACCACGGCTCCAGTTGCACGGATCGTCAAACGTCCTCACTGGAAAAGTATCGACGTGTACACGACGACAGTCTTCATCTTCATTGACTTGACTTGACTTGACTTGACTTGACATTCTTGACTTGACTTGACTTGACTCATTGAAGACTGTCATCGACAAATCGTGTCATGACAGTGTTCTGCACACACTGGTCGATGACCATATGTCCTTGAAGCACTGTCATCGTCGATGGTGCGCGAAAGTCCACTACAATGTATCCGCCCAGCAAAACGCTCCCGTAAGTAAGTTGCAGCACCCACGAGAATTTCAATGCGGTGCTCGTCGCAGGCGGTGCCGACGTCCGCTACGGACGGCCTCGCCGCCCTGCGCGTTCGTACCGACGAGCAGGGCTTCACGCTCTCCGACCTGCTCGCCATCGAGCGCGAACACATTGCGCGCGGTGGCAGGGTCGGCGCACCGTCCTCACACGAGCCGTCGCTCGAGGAGATGCGCGGGCTGCACGACCGCATGGTCGCCCAGCGCGAGGCGGGCCTCACCGAGGACTGGGAGGCGATCGCACGCGCCAAGAAGCTGCGTGCCGCCTCGGCCGACGTTGCCTCGGAGCGCGCGCTCATGCTTCAGCGCATGGCCATGTCCAACCCTGCGAAGCTGCGACAGCTCGGCACGGCCGTGCAGGTCATCCACGAGCAGCCGCCGCCGCAGCAGGCGCCGCTCTCGCCGCGCGACGCCGTGGGTGCGCCCTCACGCACTGTGGGCACCGCCTCGTACTCAGCCAGCCACGCACGTGCCCTCCCCTCGGGCTTCCGGCGCGCACTGCGGCACGCACATTCGTGCGGCGGCCGGCTGTCGGCAGTGTCGATCCCATCGCCCGGCGGGAGCAGCTTGCACGACGCGCAGGGGCACCTGGACGGGCTGCGTCGGCAGGCGAGCACGCCCTCCGACAACTTCTCGATGCTCGACCCGACCTACTACCACGCGGCCACGACGCGTCAATACCATCAGCGTGCAGCCGAGTTCGACGAGTATGAGACGCCCGAGACGGCGCTCAGCCGGTATGCGACGCGCCCCCCCACCGCTGCTTCCGGGTATGCGACGCGCCCCCCCACCGCTGCTTCCGGGTATACGACACGACCCCCCACCAGCGGCGGCAGCGGCCGCGGTGGCGCCGCTGACCCATCCGCCCATGCGCCCGATGTGCGCACGGGTCTGCGACCGTCCTCGCGCCCGTTCACATCGCCCGAGGCGGCGGAGTACGGGCATGGAGGCGGCTCGCCGCCCGCGTCGCCGCCTCGCCGGAGTACCACCGCCGTCGGCGGCGTGCGAGCATCCACGCCGCATGCCTCGGGGCGTTTGGCGCGCGCCGCCTCCGCCGCCGCCCTCGCCGGCGGCGGCGGTGCAGGTGCGCTGGCGGGGTCGGGGGCGGCGGGGATGGGGGCGGCGGGGCGACCGGTGTGGCAGCGGTTCTCCCATTCGAAGGCGCTCGCCGCGCGCCTCCAGCGGATGCATGCGGAGGTGGAGTCCCCGCCGCAACGCCCGCGCCGTGCCAACACCGCCGGGCCCTCGTCGCCACCCAAGTACGCCAACATCGCCGGACCCTCTGCCACGCGCCCACTACTACGCTCCACCACCGCCGGGCGCTCGTCGCCACCCAAGGTGTCGCCCCCGGGCGCTCTGAACCCTCGTGCCGCCTCGGCAGGTGGAGTGGGCCTCGGTGTCGGCGGCAGCGCCGGCGGTTACGACTCGGGTCGTGGCGGCGGTTACGACTCGGGTCGTGGCGGCGGTTACGACTCGGGTCGTGGCGGTGGCCTGCGCCCTCCCTCTGACCTGTCCGCACCGTACGGCTCACGCACGGCGAGTCAGCCCGCTCTCTACACCCAGGGGCGCTGCCCCACGCCCTTGCATCCCAACGGCCACGCGGGCGCCCCTCTCGCCCCCGCCAGCCTCCAAACCTCCGCCACGTCCCACCCGGCCGCCACGTCCCACCCGGCCGCCACCGCCGGCAGTAGCGCCGGCGGAGGCACCGACGCCGCCGCCTGCGCCGTCGCGAGCGGTGGCAACGTGTCGCGTCGATCCGCCTCGGCCGCCTCGCTGCCGTCGCGCCCGCCATCGCGCACCGCCGATCGCCGCGCTCAGGAGCCTCACGCTGCGATCGTCGAGGCCGACGACAACCGGAGTGGTGGGCTCACCCCACCGCCTAACTCGCGCCCCCGCACACCCCACGGGCGCCATGAGGGGCGCCAAGGATCTGCGCTGCGACGCGCCGCGCCTCTGGAGTTTGGTCCCGAGTTTGGGTCGCCGCGCCCCTCGAGCGCCACGGCGGCTGACGAGGGAGAACGGGTGCTCCCCCTGTCCGGACCCCTGCCTGGACTTTCTCGGGGTGCATTGCCCCAACCTGTCGGCGCGGTCGTCGTACGGCGCAGCCCTTCATCCGCCGCCGGCCGTGGCGTCGCCGAGGACGGCGAGGAAACCTTTCCGCCAGCGCAACCGCTGCCCTTCGCGCCACTTCCGGTCGCCCCGCCGCGCGCCGCCGCGGCCCGCGACGAGCGCCCCCCTGGCGCCCTCCCTGGCGCCCCCTCTGGCGTTGCCTCCGGCATCGGCGCCATGGGGTGGGGTTGGAGCGGCAGTGACTACCCACTCGCCGCCGGCACCGCCTCGCTCAAGGCTGGTGCCTCCTCCTCAGCCGCTTCGCTCCTGAGCAGCCGACCGGCCGGTGGGCTCGGCCCCCTCGGCTCCTCCCATTCGCACTCCCAATCGCACTCCCAATCGTGCCTCGGGCTCGCCAACCCGTCCGTCGCAAGCGTGCCGCATCCCACCTATGCAGGCGAGCGCCCGGCGCGCCGTCCGGAGCACTCGCGCCACTCGGCCGCCCCCGCCCCCTATGTGCCTCGCATGCCCGCCCCCTGTGCCGCCCTCGCCCCGCACGCACGCACACGCAAGGCCGAGCAACATCAACCTTGGGGCGAGGCGGCGGCGGCGGCGGCGGCGGCGGCGGCGGCGGCGGTAGCGGCGGCGGGCAGCAGCGGTGGCGCCGAGTATGCGGCTTGGCAGTCCACCCACGGCGGTGCGGTGCAGCAGTGGCTTCAGCCCGAGCGCCAGGCACCCTCCAAGCCCTGGGCCCTGGACCACCTCGCCGACGCCATCGCCGCCGACCTCGCCCACCTGCGAAAGGGTGCCCAGGACGGCGCGAGAGCTCAGGACGGCGCAAGAGCCCAGGACGGCGCTGGTGCCAGGGGTGGGGGCATGGTTCGAAGAGACTCGCCGCCGCGCTGTGGCTCGCCGCCGCGCGCCGCGCAGTACGATGCTGGCCTTTGCCCGTCGGGCGGCGGCGGCATGGCAGCCGGCGCACCAGGTAGCGCGCTCGTGGGCGGCGCGTCGGGCGGTTTGGCAGCCAGCCGCGGCGAGCTCAGCGCCCCATCCATCCCCGCGAGCCGACCGGGCACCTCACCGCCCGTCGCCCTCATCATGACAGCCCATGGCGCGCGCCCTGCCACACCCTCGCACGCCACACCCACCGCGCCGGCCCTCTCCCACAAACAGCCACAAGAGATTACCGGCTCCGCGTGCCCTCCACGTGGCCGTCCAGTGTCTCTCGACACATGAGCAAACGCCCGTTCTCCCCAGCGGGCAGGGACACGACAACAACGCGATGGCGTACGAGGCGGGCCTCGTCGCTTACGCGAAGCGGACCTAGGGGGAGACGGAGACTGAGACTCGCGTGTATCGGAGATTTTTTCGGAAAGCCCTTCCGCATATGTAAAGAATGGAACGCAATGCGGTTGGTCGGCACACCCCGTAACAGATAACACATCGAGACGGTGCGAGCCCCGCCGGTTTGCATGCGTTACCTGCGTGCGCAAGTTTATCAAAACACGGCGCGTTCGCACATGTGGACCTCTGACGTCGGTCGCACGGTCGGTCGCCCGACGGACTCTCTCACTCGCACAGAAGCACTCGCCGAGGTCGAGGCGCTCGCGCGCGATGCGCTGATCCGTATCGTGACTGAGAGCGGGCTGGGTGTCGCCGACCTCACGCTTCTTGCGCGACCAAGCGGCGCGCTCGAACTCTACGATGAAGACGATGCGATCGTGGCGGCGGCGAGGTGCGCGGCCGGTGCGGCTGGCGAGAAGGATGAGGCGGCCGACGACGCCATCGAGGTGCGCAGTGGTACGCATGGCGGTGCAGCTCGACGCCACCTCGCGCAGCTCTGGGTCGTGCTCGACGCAGTGCATGCCACTCTGCATGATGGCACAAAGATGACGCAGCGTGAGCTCTGGTACCGGCTGAAGACAACAGGGCTCTTTTCGAGCCCGCAACAGGTGAACGAGCGCGTGCTTGACGCTTGCGCCGCCATCAGCTTCCGGTGCGGTACACCCTGCCCACGTGAGGCCCTTGGCATCACCGCCGCGCCGCGTGGATCGATGACTGGCTGCGTGACGCTGCTGCCTTCCGCGGCGGCGGCGGCGGCGGCGGTGGCGCAGCCGCTCGACGCGAGCGTCTTCCAAGTGCCCGGCGACACCGAAGCCGTGCGCGCGCTCCGCTTCTGCCCGCGCATCCGCGCGCGCTGCGTGCTTGTTGTCGAGAAGGACTCCGTCTTCCGACGCCTCGTGGACGACCGGTTCGTCGAGCGGCTGCCTTGCGTGCTGGTGACGGCGTGTGGCTTCCCGGATCTCGCGACTCGCATGCTCGTGCGTGCACTCGTCGACTCACTTAAGGTGCCAGCCTTTGCACTGACCGACTACAACCCGCACGGCCTGTGCCTGATGCTCGCGTACAAGCACGGCACGGCACGCCTCGCGCTCGAGGCACGTGCATGCTGCCCTTCACTGCACTGGATCGGGCTGCGCGCGGCCGACGTGGGAGCGGCGACGGAGGAGGACGATGCGAGCGGGCTGCCGCCGGATGCCTTTCAGCCGTTCACCGCCCGCGATCGCGCCGTGTGCGCTGGGCTGCGCCGCCGCCCGTGCGTCGCCCGCTCGCCTGCCCTCCTCGCCGAGGTCGGCGCGATGGAGGAACGCCAGTGCAAGGTCGAGATCGAGGCGCTCTACTGGCGCGGCCTCGGCTCACTCAGCGCGTTCCTCGAACGTAAGATCCTACGCGCCGAGGTCGAACATGCCGCCGAGGCCACTGAGGCCACTGATGCCACCGAGGCCGAGGCCAACGACGCGCCATCCTCATCGTCCGATGACGACGGTGGCTGCAGCAGCGGCGAGTCGATGGCCATCGACGTGCGCCGCCGCTCGCAGCGGGCAGCCCTCGGAGGCGGTGCGCACGGCGGCAGGCTCCTCGCGCGGGGCGATGCCGCGGGCGAGTCGGCGGAGGCGGAGGCGGAGGAGGACTGGCTGGACGAGGGGCCCGCGGAAGAGTGGGATTGGTGAGAGAGAGAGAGAGCGTTCTCGAGGCAGCGCAGCGTCCCAGCACAGTGGCCGTTTTACGCCTCGGGGCCGCACCGGAGGGACAAGGCACCCCGACTCCCCGACTCCCCGATGGACGCTGCCGCGCGTTTACATGTACAGTACGAACGGTCCGAGTCTCTTGATGTACGCACGGTACAATGTAGATCGAGTATTCACAGCCAATTCACGAATTCGGAGGCACGCGGAGCTTCGCCGCGTGCTTGTGACGGCCCACACGGTGAAACCCACCATGGAAGGCTCCGACGACGTGCACGTACACAAATTCACAATCTCGCTCGGTGGCAAGTCGCTCTTCCTGAACGCAAAGCTCTCGCTCAGCTACGGCCGCCGGTACGGCCTCGTCGGCGCGAACGGCTGTGGCAAGTCGACGCTAATGAATGCCATTGGCCGCGGCGGCAACGACGAGATCCGCAAGGCCATCCCGCCCAACATGGACATCCTGCTCGTCGAGCAAGAGGTCGAGGCGTCCGACGATATTTCCGCGCTGCAAATGGTGGTGAGCGCGGACGAGCGGCGCACGGCACTGCTCAAGGAGCAGCAGGACATCGAGGCGGCGATGGAGAGGGGCGGCGACAAGTACTGGGGCAAGCCCAAGGACATAATGAAGGTCGGCGACAAGGGGCAGGCCGAGGACCTCTCGGTCGGCGCCAAGGTGCGCTTCAAGGGTCAGAAGCTGACGGTCATCGGCGGTCCGGACGAGGAGGGCGACTACGAGATGCAGGCCGAGTTCGACGAGGACGGCGCGATCGCCGAGCGGCTGAACGAGGTGTACGACCTGCTCGCCGAGATCGGCGCGAGCTCCGCCGAGGCGCGCGCCTCGACCATATTGAGCGGGCTGCAGTTCCTCGAGGAGCAGAAGCACTGGGCTACCTCCCGCTTCTCGGGCGGCTGGCGCATGCGCATCTCCCTTGCGCGCGCGCTGTTCCGCAAGCCGCGGCTGCTGCTGCTGGACGAGCCGACGAACCACCTCGACCTGCACGCCGTCATCTGGCTTGAGGGCTACCTCAAAAAGTGGAAGCACACGCTCGTCGTCGTCTCGCACGACCGCGACTTCCTCACGACCGTGTGTACCGACATCTTGCACTGCTGGCAGCGCAAGCTTGTGCACTACGCGGGCAACTACGAGGTGTTCGAGAAGGTGCACCGCTCGCACCTGGACGAGTACAAGAAGGAGTACGAGCGTCAGCAGAAGCAGATCACCCACCTGCGCAAGACAGGCAAGCTCGCAGCCAAGGGGACCGAGATGGATCAAGATGACATCGCCAAGGTGCTCGGCAAGAACGGCGTCAAGGGGATCAAGGAGCACGCGTCGTTTGGCGGGCAGTCGGTCGAGGAGGGCGACGAGACGGGCCAGCTCGCGCTGCTCGACCAGATCAAGGAGCTCAACATGTTCATCCAGTTCCAAGTGGGCCTCGAGATCGCCATGCCCATGCTCGCGGTCGACATGGTCTCGTTTGGATACAAGGGCGGCAAGACGCTCTTCGAGGACGTCGACTTCGGACTCAACATGGACAGCCGGATCGCGCTCGTGGGCGCCAACGGCACGGGTAAGTCGACGCTGCTCAAGCTCATGCTGCAGGAGCTTGAGCCGACTAAGGGCGAGGTGCGCCAGAGCCGCTCGTGCCGCATCGGCGTCTACTCGCAGCACTCGTGTGACCAGCTCGCGAACGGCGTCAAGCTCGCCGCGGGCGAGAAGCTCACGCCCGTCTCGTACCTGATGCACAAATTCCCCGAGATGAACTACCAGATGGTGCGTAACAAGCTTGGGCAGTTTGGCCTCGAGGGCTCCCACCACGAACAGGAGATCCACACCCTCTCCGGAGGCCAAAAGTCGCGCGTCGTCTTCGTCGAGCTCGGCATGCAGCGCTCGCATCTGCTGCTGCTCGACGAGCCGACGAACCATTTGGACCTCGAGACGGTCGACTGCCTCGTCAAGGCGCTCAAGCTCTTCAAGGGCGGCGTCATGGTCATCACACACAACATGAGCCTCATCAACGCCGTGTGCAATGAGATCTGGGTCATCGAGAAGGATCCGGAGGCGCAGCGGGGCGGCGCCGCGCCCGGCGACCTGCCCTCGCACGTGACGCGCTTCCAGGGCGAGTTTGAGGAGTACCGCGACCAGCTCGCGGAGCAGCTCGCTCTGATGATCGACGAGGACCCCGAGGTCGCACGCAAGGAGAAGGAGGCGGCCGAGGCGCGGGCTCGGCGCATCGCCGAGAAGGCTGGCCTGGTGGTCGACGATGCCAACAAGCCCAAGTCGAAGGCACAGCGTGACAAGGAGCGCGCGGAGGCGCGTGAGGCGGCGCGTGCCAAAGACGAGCGCCTGCGGCTCGAAAAGGAACGCAAGGCCGCAGAGGATCAGGCCGCCGCCGAGGCGGCCGCCAGCGCCGAGGCAAAGGCGCTCAAGGAGGCGGCCGAGCGCCAGCTCAAGTTCGAGAGTGACGTGGCAAGGCACGCGCTCGCGCTCGACGGGATGGCGCTCGGTACGGCGCTGCGGCGCCTCGTCGAGAGGTGCACCTCGCTCGAGCACGCGTGCGGCGGCGTCCTCGTCCTGCTCGAGAGGCACCAGGCGCGCACGCTCCTCCAGCCGCTGCTCACTGCGGTGCTCGAGGCTGGCCGCGCTGCGCCGCCCGTTGCGTCCGCGGCCGTGGACGAGGGTGGCAGCAGCAGCGGCAGCGGCGACGGTGAGAAGGGCGAGGTGGCGGCACTCGTGGGCGGCTGGGCGTACGCCTTCGGATTCCTCGTGTGCCGGTGCGACGATCTCGGCAAGGGCCAGGCGGCGATGCTCGAGGCGCTCGAGGCGGCGGCGCTCGAGCGGCCGGCGCTGCTGCAGGCGCTTGCCCCCACGCTGCATGCGCTCTGGCAGGCCGAGGTGCTCTCCGAGGCTGCGCTGCGTGAGTGGGCCGCCCGCGCGCCGAGCCAGCCCGCACGCTTCGCGCAGCCCCTGCTGGCGTGGCTTGCGCAGGCAACCGTCGTCGAGCCAGCGACGAACACGAGCGAGCAGCCGGCCTCGGTAGAGGTGGCGTAAGGCAGGATGGCTTGGCCCTCTGCCCTGGACCCACTGGACGGTCCACATCGTGGTCGTTACCAATATTCTTCGCCCATCTCGCCGCGCCGCGCCCGCGATGGGCGGCCGCGGCGCGCGGGGCGGGTCTCTTGTGAAGTTTTCATTCCGAGTATGCACAGGCCAGTTCACACTTTCGGCCGCCTCTCACTCACGATGTTGCTCCGCGCGTGCCGCTCGCTCGCCTTCCGGCCGCGGCCTGCCGCGACCCTTGCAGCCGCCTCCTGCTGTCCGCACGGCCGCAGCATCTCGATTGCTGTGCCAGGGGTGGCCCGCGCGCTCTCGGATATCACGCACCTCGACCTGCTCGAGAGCGAGCCGCCTGCGCGCATCTCGGCTGTCTGGGAGGCCTTTCACGAGGGCAAGCGCGGGGTCGCGGGCAAATGCGTGGATCTGGCCGAGTACGAATTGATCATGGAGCGCGGCGCCGAGTCGCCCATGTTCGTGTTCCCTGTGCGTCGCGACAAGGGTCACTTTATGCTGCTCTCGCAGTTTACTAGGGCCGACCGCATGTTTGTGCTCACGTCGCTCGCCGAGTACCAGCAGAATGTATCCATGGCGCAGCCTTGGGCGAGCGTGCACCTCTTTGAGGAGCTGCTCACGGCCAAGGCGATCGCACCCATGCGCTCGGAGGTGGTGCCCGAGCGGCTCACCAACGCCGAGGCCGAGCACCTACTGCTCCTCATCCGTCGGTACTATGGCACGCCGTCGTATGACAAGGTGTGGATGTTCAACCACGCCGAGAAGCGCTTTGACCTGGATGCATATTTGAAAACATGCCCGTGATCGACTCGGCACCGACTCCCGCTCCGATTGTTCGTTGCCGGCATCGCCATGCCCACACACGCTCGCGCGTCTCGGCGCGCGGAACCGCGGTACCGCACGACAAACCGCGGCCGCCCTTTTCTATCAGACCGAGACCGGCTTTCTGTCACCCCACGAGCCCCGCAAATCTCGAGCACTTTGAGGGGCGGGGCCCGAAGTGGCGCTTGGAGGCCTCTTTTAAACCGAGAATCCGGCCGCGCGGTTCGCGCTCGCGTCGGGCTACCCCGCCGCATCCCCGCTTCAGAGTCTCGAAGTGCTAGTCCTTGGCACACGGCCGGTTACTTGTGTTACACTTAGCAGTAGCTACGGACTACGTTGCGCATTGAGCGTGCAGCCGTTAAATGCCAGT
>ENA-UOXK01001949-UOXK01001949.1-mixed-culture-metagenome-genome-assembly--contig:-NODE-1949-length-13205-cov-36.752776_pt1 | contig 13205 bp, 9 predicted proteins | sample MGYA00238160_ERZ761638 | MGnify/ENA primary metagenome ERZ761638 (study PRJEB28912, sample SAMN08777098) | mixed culture metagenome | isolation source: Freshwater growth medium | place: USA...
GTGGCTGGAACTCCCCCTTGGCAGGGGGCGGTTCGTTGGCCCCTCCCTACGTGCGTAAACACCAGCAACAAACATGTCGATTCAACTGACCCTTTCTCAACAAACATGTGCCCCCCGAGGTGCAAGGATCCGAGCGCCGAGCACGAGCTCGAGGCATACTCGAGGCAGTCGACTACACCCACTACACGCCCAACAGTGAACCACAGAGATCGGCCGTCGGGTCGTGCCGCCGATTCGAGATTCGATAACAGACCTCACGTACCCCGGCGACTTCCGAATCCGAACTTGGCCTTCTCCGCAGGCTTGAGGATGCGGAAAGAGCACATGAGGTCCTCGTCGACGCTCATCACGGCGCCGGCGTTGTCGAACTCGCCGCAGTAGTTGGGCGCCGAGAAGAGCGTCACCAGCTGCCGGTCGGCAAAGAACTCGAAGCCGTCCTCGACGACCTGGTGCGCGCGCACGACAAGGTCGTAGTCGTGCTTCTGCAGGAACTTGGTGACAACGTCCGCGCCAAACGTGTACGAGACGCCACGGTCGTTCTCCGCCCAGCCCGAAATATCTGCCTCTGGGTCGGACCAGAGCAGATCGCACAGCATGCCAGAGTCGGGTACGTCCACGGGACGCGAGATGCGCTTGATTTGCTCAGGCGAGTTGAGGTCGGGCGAGAGGCCCGCGTGCACGCAAAAGATCTTCTCGTCGATGACGGCGGCGAAGGGCATCACGTTGAAGGCCTCCTGGAACTTCTTCCACATCTTGATACTGTATCGCCGCTTGCACTCGTCGTAGAAGCCGTAGATGCGGTTGATCGCAGCGCACTCGTGGTTGCCGCGCAGCAGGAAAAAGTTCTCGGGGTACCTAATCTTGTACGCGAGCAGCAGCGCGATGGCCTCGAGGCCGTTCTTCCCGCGGTCGACATAGTTGCTGCCAAACGCCCCGGGGCACGCGGTGAGCCATTGGGACTCAGTGGCAAGGCTCGCAAAAGGGAGCGCGCTGATGGTGGGTCCGTATGCATGTGGGGGCGAGGGGTAGACGGGGAGCATGTGTACGTGCTCGCGTGACGCGTGCGGCTCATGTCGCGGAGACTGGGGCGGAGAGCACGACTAGGCGCTCACCCCAGGAAGAGGTAGTTTGCATCGGGCGGGAAGCCGCAGTGTTCAAACAAGCGCAGCAGGTCTCTGAACTGCCCGTTGACATCTCCAACGATCGAGAGCGGCGCTTCGAGCTCGAGGAGCGCTGGCTGATTGCTCATGATCTGTGTGGACTGCTCAATCAGGTATGTAACTTCGTCGGCCGAAAGGTTGACGGTCGAGCCAGGCTTCTCTGTGGACATCACGGGGTACGCAGCAACTCGAAGGAATCGTGTGAGAAAGGCTGCCACCTGTCGGTGGGGTGGCCGAATGGTCCGACGTGGCGACGCGGCTCACTATCGGCAGCCGATTTGAGCTTTTCAATTATGGCGTCAACTTTGGCCGCTTCAGCCATGGATGTCGCTGCTCGCGGGCTATAGCTGCTATAGCTGCTGTCATAGCTTCTGCCGGAGCCGCCACCGGAGTAGCTGGCCCAGGTTGTTGCCTTTGTTTTCTTCTCATCTTCCTCCCGTGCTGCCATCGCACGCTCTGCTGCAGCCACGCTCTCGGCCTTCTTGATGGTGGCGGCCTTGGCTGCCTGCGGAGCAGCGGCCGCCCCCTTGCCCTCGGCCTTGGCCGCAGCGGCCGACGCAGCCGCCTCCGAGACCAGCGCCGCACGCGCCACCGCCTCCGCACGCGCCGCATCGACGTCGCCAGCCTTCATCATGCTCACCAGGGCGCCCGCGAGGGCCTTGCGCACAACGGCGGCGGCGGCGTCCTTGCGAGCCTCGAGAGCAGGATCTGCCGAAGTGATCCTGCTGCCGTAGCCGACGTCGCCGCCGCCATAGCCTCTGCTGTAGCTGAAGCCGCCGTGGCTGGTCTTGGTTGCTTTTTCCTTTGCTTTCTTCTCATCTTCCTCCCGTGCTGCCATCGCACGATCTGCTGCAGCCACGCGCTCGGCGGCTTCGGCGTCCTTGCGAGCCTCGAGAGCACGATCAGCCGAAACGATCCGCGTGCCCCTCGGTTGTCTGCTGCCGCTGCCCTTCCTTCCGTTCTTCTTTCGCTTTTGGAGAATTTTGACGCTCGTGGCGGCCGCCGATGCGCCCGCGCCGCATCTCCCGGATGGTGCTGTTTGTGGTACGCTGCTGCTGATAGACCCCTTTGACGCTTCTTTCTCGAGGAGACCCATCACCGCCGTCAACGTTTTGATGTCATCGTCAGTCGCGGTGCCAGCCGTCAGCTTCGACACAAGCTGCGCGTTTATGGCGAGAAGCGTCTCACGATCCGCCATGCACAAATGACGAGCACCCCGCACTTTTTGCGAGCGTGACTTGTTGGGCTTTCTTGTTAACTGTGAAACGAGACACAGAGGAGAACTTGTTTACTTAAAAGTGAGCAAGCAGTGAACGTTCTTTCGCTCTTGCTGAGTTTATAACGACTTACAGGCATGAACACTGCCTGAATATTCACAGCAAATTCCCCGAAGCGCCAGAAAGCCTTGCGGCGGTTAGGAGATCGCGCGAGATCGATGCTTGCTTGCTTTGAGTGATACATGTAACATTCACAGACAAATCCTCGAAGCGCCGAAACTTGACTTGACATCCTCGTGAAGACAGCGCAGTGAGGGGACTTCGTTCGAAAGCATGTCTGAGTCTGCTCGAGCCACAGCCCGTCCGGCCACCGCCGTTGCAGCCTCAGCCACCGCCACGCGCCCAGCGGCCGCGACCACCGCCACCGCCGTGCGCCCAGCTGCTGCGGCCACCGCCACCGCTGCGCGTCCAGCTGCTGCGGCCACAGCCACCGCTGTGCGGCCAGCTGCTGCGGCCACCGCCACTGCTGCGCGTCCAGCTGCTGCGGCCACCGCCACCGCTGTGCGGCCAGCTGCTGCGGCCACCGCCACTGCTGCGCGGCCAGCTGCTGCGGCCACCGCCACTGCTGCGCGCCCAGCAGCTGCGGCCACCGCCACCGCAACAGCCGCACGCCCGGCGACTGCGACCGCTAGCACAGCTACCGCAATAGCTGCACGCCCGGCCACTGCGACCGCTGGCGCAGCTACCGGAACAACCGCACGCCCGGCGACTGCGACCGCAAGCGCTTCGCCCCCGAGGACCACGATAGCCGCGACGACAGCAACAGCGGCGAGGCCGGCGACTGCGACCGCGGCGCGCCCGGCAGTGGTCACCACCTCTTCGGCAACGCCGCGCACGACATCATTCGCCACCTCTGACGAGCAGCCAATCCGCACGACGGCTGCTGCAGCCGCGGCTCGCACCAGCACGTCGCCGACCAGTACGTCGGCGCGTGCGACGGCCTCGCCGCCAAGCAGTGCGGTGCGTACGACGACGACGACTGCGTTCAGCACGACGGCGGCGCGCTCGAGCACTTCGGTCAGCACGACGGCGGCGCGCTCGAGCACGGCAGCCGCAGCGGCGCCTAGGAAGACTGCGCCGGTGAAAAAGCGCGGCCAGTACGAGGTGCAAGACGCGTACGATAATGCAAACACATCGCACCAGGGGCTCGGGGTGCGCGAGCTGCGCGGTGCGCTACGTGAACTGTCCGTCGAGGCCACGGCGAACGAGACGATCAAGATGCTTCAGACGTACAACAAGACGGGCAGCGGCAAGCTCAGCCTCGACGAGTTCACAGCGCTCATCGAAGGTCTGGACGCATTTGAGAATGAGGAGGCGGCTGACACCGCCGCGGGCGCGGCTCCCGCCCCATCAGATGAGCCGCCGAAGCCCGAGGTGCCCCCGGCGCGCGACCCTCATGACCCTCCGCTCAAGCCGCCGCCGATCATCGTGGGCGGTCCGCCTGGCCCCCTCCCGGTTCCCGAGGGGTTCCGTTACGTGACAGCGCTCGGCGTGGGCTATGGCCAGCACCACAAGCCAAGGGGCTCGACACCGCGATCTCGCATCGAGCCTGGCCGAACTCGATCTGCGGAAGGGCTGCTGCGCGGCAGCGTCGTGCCAAGCAGCGGGCGCGAGTACACCGACGGCCCATACTACAAGCCGGTGAACCTGCCCCACTCGAGCCGCCCACCGGCCGGTCGCACCGTCAGCCCGCCGCCGACCGGCCGCACCGAAGACAAACAGCCGCCCATGAGTCAAACAACCAAACAGCTCATCGCTGATGGAATCGTGCCCGCGGCCGGGCGCACCGTCAGCCCGCCACAGGCGGCCAAACCCGCCGCAAGCCCGCCGGAGGCGACCAAGCGCACCGTCAGCCCGCCGCCAGTCACCGGGCGCACGTCGCCGCCGGCGGCCGACCCGGAGCTCACCGCAGGGGTCTTCGGCGGCGTCAACGTCTTCCGACCGAGCGGGGCCCTGGGCAGCGGCGGCGGCGCATTCGGCGCCCCTGCTAAGGAGGTGGAGAGTCTGACGATGCACGAGAACGAGCAAGGTGTGCTCTCCTTGCTGGCGCAGTACGCCGGGGGCAAGACGCTCCACCCGTCGCAGCAGTGGATCGTGCGAGCGATGCGCGCCCTCGAGCTGCGCTACCAGGCCGCCGGGCGCGCCGAGGCCGTACAGCGCTTCAACCTCGAGGTGCATGCGCAGCAGCTCGCGTACGACCTGAACGCGCACCGGAACGCGCTACACCTCGCGCAGTCCGCGCGCAAGCAGGCCGAGGAGGACGCGGTGCGCGCCGCGGAGGCAGTCAAGTTCGAGCAGGAGGCGAATGGCGCGCTGCGCGAGCACATTGACGCGCTGCAACGCGAGCGCGACGCTCTTGCCGCCCAGCTCGAACGATCACGCTCGGAGCTCAGGGAGAACCACCGTGAGCGTGAGGGGATGCAGCGTCGGTGGGAGCAGGCGAACCACGAGGCCAAGTCGTGGGCACAGCGCGCGTACGAGGCGCAGAGCGAGTCGCGCCTCGCGATCGCCGATGCCAACGTGGCTCGCGACGCGGCGCAGGCGATGCAGCGCTCGATGCTCACCGCGCAGGAGTACCGGCTCGCCGAGGAGGCGGGCTACCAAATGCAGACCATCATCCAGCTCGCTCCCTCAAAGCCCATCCTCACCAGCGTGTACGGGCAGCCGCAGCAGGTCGACGCGTTTGTGCCGATGTGACACGTTGTGAGCTCCGCTCGCGGCTGCCTCGGGCTACGCAGACCCAGCAGGGTCCCGAGCCGGCCCGCCGCGCGTGCTTCTCTCTCGAAGTCACGAGTGTCTCGCGCGCTGTGCGTGTGTGTGGGGAGGCGTCGGGGCGGGACAGACCACATGCAAAGTATTAAAGGTGTGTTTCTTCGCTTGACTCTTCTGATCCATGCCTACTAAACCTGAGGAAGAGAAGTCCGTCTTCTGGTCTGCCATCCGATCACATTACAGTGCCCGCTGCATGCGCTTTGCGCTGACTGCGCTCCGTGGCGAGCCCCTTGAGGTGGGCGTACGTCGCAAACTGCACCGCGGCGGACGGCAACACCTTGAGGTTGTACAGCAAGAAGCCGCGATAGAGCCGGCGCACCCCGCCCTCACGGTAGAGGGCCACCACCGCTTGGAGGTACGTCTCTCCGCCTCCGCTGACTGTCTGCAGACGGCGGCGCACCGTGTCGTTAGGGTAGATGATGTTCCCGCCAGCGAGGCTGGCCAGCGCGCCCGAGGTTGCGGGGCCGAAGCGCGCCTCGCCGCGCTCGTTGCGCTGCTCTCGCAGCTGGTTGTACGCGCCGAAGCGCATGCCCTCGTACAGCACACCGCCCCCGAGGGTGGCGGAGGCTCCGCGCCAGAGCGCGAACACGCCGCCCGCGGCTATGGCCTCCCGCGCAACAGCAAGGAGCGGCCCAGCATCCACGCGCCCTGCGTGGCGCGTCCGCAGCACGTCGAGCGGGTAGGTGAGCCCACTCGCGGTGAGCCCGGCAATGCCTCCCGCTATCGTGTCTGAGTTGAGGATGACGCGCAAGCTGTCCTGCACCGAAAAGAGGATGCCCTTTTGCAACGTGGCGCGCACGACGGCGATCTCGTTCCCACGCCACAGGCCCAACGGGCCCTCTTTCTGGAGCACGTCGCGCAGGCCGGAGCCTGCGCCGAGTGATTGTGCGTTGGCCATCTGCATGAGCAGGCGGATGCGCTCAACGGGAGCGACTACCGTCTTGGACGCGGCACCGGCGATGGCACCCATGCTCGCCGAAAGCACAAAGCCGGTCGGCGTGTCGCCTTTCGAGACGGCCGGCATGGATGGCGAAGAAATCGCCAGGAACGGAGACGATACGTGTCCGGGACCGCACCTTCGCCGTCGTGTGAATGGGCTGTGAACAGGGTCTTTTTTTTGGGGACCACGCGCGCTGCGTCCTCGAGAGCGCACACATCTCTGTCAGCGGGTTTTGAGATTAGGCCATTTCACGCCGCTGTCCTTTAAATCCCCTTTCGATCGATTCGAGCTCAGTGCCCACCGCCGCGATCGAAAGATCGTCGAAGAAGCCGAAGGCGTTGCTCGTTCCGGGCGACGAGTCGGTGGTCGCGAACAGGTTCGACGCGTACACGCTGCCTGAGAGCATCGTGTTCTGCGTGGCGACGACCGCGCCATTCACGAGCAGCTTGCCCTCGCCGTTCGAGACGTCACAGCGGTAGGTGAACTCGTTCCACGCATTCAGTCTGACGGTCGCACCCGTCGCCGTGCGGTTCGCAGGCGCATAGCCGTTATTCATCAGGCTGATCGCGCCGGTTTGCGCGCTCACGAGGAAGCCGCCAGCCGTCTCGTACGAGCTCTTCGAGATCATGATGCCGAACGAGCACGTCACGGGCTGCCCACTCGGAATGAAGAGCTTCACCTTCGTCTCGAGCACTGAGTTGCTGCCAGCACTCGCCGCAGCCCACTTGCCGCTGTTCAGGAGATCAAGCCACGCCTTTGTGCGTCCGTCGAGGAATCGCTCCGTGCAGAGACGAACCATCTTGCCCTTGCCACCGACGGGGTCCACTCCAGGTTGTACGCCGGGACCGATCACCGAGCCGGGCACGAACGGACTGTTTGTTGAGCCGCTCACGGCCCACGTGCCGGTCGGGCCAAACCACGCCGCCTGGCCGCTCAGCGTGCCAGTGTCGTAATCGTCGAAGCCAGTGACGTAAATGTCAGTTGCGAAGGCGCTGGCCGACCATGCGAGAAAACCCGCCAGAGAAGCAAGCGAAGATCGATTCCTCATTGCGAATCGCGTCGGGCGGTTTCGTCAAGTTTCACAATTGTTCCACTTTTGCTCCCTCGTGTCATCTCTCTCTCACCCACGTCGCGCCACAAATAGGCGGCCCCCACACGCCATGTTATTACGCCATGCATGGCGCCATGCTCGACAAATCTCCCCGCCTACACCAGGCGGCGGCAACAGCAGCGATCTCAACACAACCAACGTATGGTCACGATATCATCGTCTGAGGTACAGGGCAGCGCCGCTGCAGCAAGGGGGGTAGGAGGATTCATCATACAGCAGTATGCACATGCCGTGCTCAGTCGTCGTCACCGACGGCGTCGCGCGCCGCGTATGCCTCGACGCGGTCGTCGGGCTCCATGCCCTGATAATCCTCAAAGGAGATGCCGCACTCGCTGCCCACGTCCACCCGCTCCACGAGATCTTTAAACGAGCGCAGCGACTGCAACTTGCCCTCGTATTCGATGATGTTGCCGCGCAGGATGCGGATGTTGCACCCGACGCGCACGAAGCCCGAGACCACCTTGCAGCCCGCCACCTTGCCCACTGCGCCGATCTTGAACGTCTGGAGCACGTCGAGGGTGCCCACGAGAGCGCCAAGCTGCTTCGAGGGCGGCGGCCTGATGAGGGCGGCCATCATGGCCTTCACCTCGTCGAGGCAGTCGTACACAATCTGGAACTCCTTGATGGCCACCCCCACCTTGGCCGCCTCCTCCTTCTGCAGCGCACTTGCGGGCGAGTTGAAGCCCAGGATGGTCGCCGACGAAACCGACGCGAGCATGATGTCCTCGTTGGTGATGGCGCCCGCGCCCGAGCGCAGCACGCGCGTCTTCACCTGCAGCTTGTCGTCGGCTGCGCTGAGCTCGGCCACCGCCCGCGAGAGCGCCTCGGCCGACCCCTGTACGTCGCACTTGACCACAAAGTCGAGCACCTTCGTGGGCAACTCGCCCTCCACCCGCCCGCTCAGGAACGCCGCGCGGTCGGCCGAGCTTCGCATCGCGAACAGCGCGGACGAGCGCCGGTCGCGGAGCAATCGCTGCCGCGTCTCGGCGAGCTCGCGCGCCGCTCCCTCCTCGGGCGTCGCCGTGAGCTGGTCGCCTGCCTCGGGCAAGCCCGATAGACCGACAAGCTCGACCACCGCCGAGGGCGGTGCCTCCTCAAGGCGCTCACCAAACTCGTTGACGAGCGAGCGCACGCGACCCCACTGCGCGCCGGCCACCACGATGTCGCCCACCCGCAGGGTGCCCTTTTGGACGAGCACGGTGGCGACGGGGCCTTGGCCGGTCACTTGACGCGCCTCAATGACTGCACCGGCCGCGAGCCGGTCCGGGTTGGCCTTGATGTCGAGCACATCGGCCTGCAGCGCAATCATCTCCATGAGCGTGTCGAGGCCGTCGCCCGTCTTCGCCGAGACGGGGGCGTGCAGCACGTCGCCACCAAACTCCTCGAGGACCACCTCGTGCTCGAGGAGCTGGAGCTTCACCTTGGGCATGTCCGCCTCGGGCTTGTCGCTCTTGGTGAAGGCGACAATGACGGGCACGTTGGCCGCCTTGGCCGCGCGTATCGACGAGATCGTTTGCTCCATGACGCCCTCGTCCGACGCGACCACGAGGATGACGATGTCGGTCACGTTCGCGCCGCGAGATCGCATCTCCGAGAAGGCCGCGTGCCCCGGCGTGTCGAGGAAGGTCACGGCGCGGCCGGCCTCGTCCTCGGGCCCAACGCCCTCTGGGAAGGGCACCGTGTACGCGCCGATGTTCTGCGTGATGCCGCCCGCCTCACCGGCCGCCACGCTGCTCGCCGAAAAGGCACGCGCCCGGTACGCGTCGAGGAGCGACGTCTTCCCGTGATCGACGTGGCCCATGATCGTCACGACCGGAGGTCGGCGCTGCAGGGTCTTGTCCTCATCCTCGTCCTCGAGGATACCGAGAGCCGACACGTCTGCGCCCTCGGCATCCTCGAGCGCCTCGCCGCGCGTCACCTCGGCGCCGTAGCCCTCGGCGATCTTCTGCGCGGTGTCCGCGTCGATGAACTGCGTGATCGAGGCGAGCACGCCCATCTTCATCAGATCCTTGACCACGGACGCCGCCCCCACGTTCAGCGCGCGCGCCAGATCGCCGACGGTGATAGCCTCGCCCAAAGTCACCTTCGCAGGGCCCGTCTGCACCGGCGCCGCCACGCCCGCGTTGCCCTTGGCGCCCTTTTTGCGCGGGTTGCGCGCCATCGCGACCTTTTCGTCCGAGCTCAGCAGGCCGCCACCGCCACGGCGCTCCTCCTTGCCCTTGACAGCTTTCTTGGGAGCTCGCTCCTCTTCCACACCGCTGCCCTTGCCCTTGCCTTTGTCCTTGTCCTTGTTCACGGCGAGCCGCCGCAGAGCCGTCGGCTTCGCGGACTCTCCGGTGGGAATCGCCGCGTCCGGATCCCTCGCAAGATCTGCTCCACCTGGCGGCGCGCCGAATGACCGGGGACGTGCATCCGGTCCGCCGCGGCCCCGGCCGCGATCCATGTCCGATCCGCCGCGGCCGCTCCCCCGCTGTCCGTACTCGCGCGAGTCGAATGACCGCGGCGGCGGTGGCGGTAACCGAATGCGCTGCAGGTACATTGGACTGGTGAGCACGAGCACTGGGCCGCGGTTTTCGCGATCGGCGTCACGATCTCCTCGGTCGCCACGGTCACCGCGGTCACCGCGATCGCCACGTTCGCCGCGGTCGTCACGGTTGTAGCCACGACCTCTGCCGCGACCTCTATCATCGCGGTTGTCATAGCGCTGCTGCGGTGGGCGGGACGGCTGGACGTCACCCAGGCCATCTGCTGCTGCACTGTCTGCCGCTGCACTGTCTGCCGCTGGTAATGAGACCTCCGTTGCAGTGCAGGTGGCTGTCCTGAGCACGCGCGGATGCACCACGAGGCTCGCGTGCCGCACGGCGGACGGAGGGCGCACGTATGAACCTGTAGCGAGCAAGCTCACTGCCAGCAGCAGCATGGTCAGCGCAGCAAGATCGATGGGGAGACACCGATGTTGGGCACGGTCCAGCTCTCTTCCTACTCTCGGGCTCTATCTCCAAGCTCGAGACCTCGTTCTACCAGATCGCCCATTTTCACACCTGTCCGACGACTTTACCACGAGTACATGTAACGGGGAAAGCAGTATACGCACGTGGTTAATTGCACTCGCGTCCGATTCGACGTTATTTGACTTTTCGAGGCCTCGCGGCCTCGCGGGCGCGGAGGTGTCGGGCCGCGCCCGCGCCCGCCGTGGACGTCGGCGTTCGTGCGATGCGTACGGCGGTGGCGGAGGCCGCAACATCGCGGTCCACCATGGAGACTCCCATGGTGCAGCGATCGAGTAAGAGTATGCCAAGCTCTGCACCGCCTGCCTTGGATTTGCGAGGCACACCACTCTCGCGCCAGGGCTACCTGCCCGACCTTGAGCCACTTATGAAGCCGAGCTCAGAACTTGGGGACCGGCTTCTCATCCCGCGGTCACACACGGCAGATGCGGCGTTGAGGCATTTCCCCGAAAAGGAGCCGCCATTTGACAAGGAACACGCTGATCTTTGGGGCACTGTGTGGAACATGTGCTCCGCCACCCTTGGGGCTGGTGCCCTCTCGTTGCCATACGCCTTCCAGCGCCTTGGCGTGGTGGGTGGAGCATTGGCGATTGCGGTCACGGCCTCCGCAGCGCATTACAGCGTCTCTTTGCTCGTAGGCGCGATCACTGTGTCCGGCGCCAAGTCCTACGAGGAGCTCACAGTGTATTGCTTTGGCAAGACGATGGGCTTTGTGGTGGAGGTCAACATTCTCGTCTTCTGCTTTGGCTCTGTGATCGCATACACTGTGGCGGTGGGCGACCTACTCGAGCCGGTGTTGCTGCTCAAGCCGGTGCAGGACGTTGCGCCCTGGCTCGACCGGCAGGTCGTCATGTGCCTCTTCTGGGCCACTTGCATGCTGCCTCTCTCGCTCGTCGAGCGCCTCTCGGCATTGCAATGTTCATCGCTCCTCGGCGTGCTTTCGCTCTTCTACCTCGTCCTCTCGGTCGTGGCGCACGCGCTCATCTCACGCGTGTACGGGCACACCGACGACCTCGACGCGGCCGCGGCAGCGCTCTACGGGCGCAGCGACGGCGTCTACCTACTCACTCTCTCGTGGGGAAGTCTCGAGGCGTTCTCGATCATCATGTTTGCCTTCACGATGCAGGTCAACGTGCCCTCGTTGTTCGAGGAGCTGCCGCAGCGCACGCCGCGCCGCATGAGCATCGTCTCAGGCCGCTGCATGGCGCTCTGCGCCACGAGCTACATGCTCGTCGGGCTTGCGGGCTACCGAGACGCTCCCAAATCTCCGAACGGCAACCTGCTCGGCAATTACTGCGTGACGTCGTCGGCGCCGACGTCGCGCATGATGCAGGTCGCCTTCGTCGCGATGGCTTTGAGCGTCGTGATGGCGTTCCCGCTCAACATTCATCCGTGCCGTTACACCCTCGACGTGCTCATCTGCGGGCGGTTTAGCGAGGTCGATCGGACGGTGCGCCACGTGGGGTGGACTCTGTTCATCGCCGGCTCGGGACTCCTCATCGCCCTCCACGTACCAGGCATCAACATCGTCTTCCAGCTGATGGGCAGCACTTCGTCCGCCTTTGTGTGCTTCGTGCTGCCTGCGGTCTTCGGGCTGCACCTCGACCTGCCCGAGACGCGTGGCCTCCAAAACGGCCTCGCGTGCCGCGCGCTCTTACTTGGAGGGGCGGCGCTCGGCATCACCGCGACCGCCGTCACCATCATCACGATGCTCAACGGCGATGACGGTCCGAGACAAACATATGAGCCATGCAAGCCTCTCCAGTCCCATCCAACATAAGCCTCAGTAGTATCCATATAGCGCGCCGCGAGGGGAGAGTGTGACTGTGTCCGCGTTTTGGCGGAGATGCGCAGATTTAACCGGGGGACCGGGGGTCGCGGCACCCGCTCAGGAAAGCTCAGTGCTTTGCGATGACACTGACCTGACACTCCCACTGTCACATTTTGAAGAGGGACCCCTTAGAGATCCTATCAGCGCTAGGAAAAACCGCTCCTTGAACCGCTCATGTACCGGACTTACGAGCGGAGCTGCCTGGGTACTGCGAGACTCTGGTGAATTTTTCTCCAAAGTTTTTTCACTTTCGGCCAGGTCAGACTCTTCAACCACCACAAACACATCAAGCAACGTCCTCGTGTAGCTCGAATTGACGCTCCCGTGGGAGTCTCGTGGGCACCTAACATCCCGAAACGGTACTCAAACTTTTCGATCTATGGTGAGGCCGATAGTACTCCCTCTCCCACCGGCCCCGACGCACAGGCCTGCATTTGCATCGGACAGGAGTCACAGGCAATCACTTGCCTCGACGATCAGCTCGCGACGGCTGCAGCGTGCTGCCGGTCGGCGAGAAGGAGATGTGGCATTGGAGCCCGTCTGCGAGGGAGGCATGGCGGCAACATTTGAAAAGGCATCACCCTACAGGGAAGCTGGCTTGGCTTCAACCTCTCCGTTAGCAGAGGCATGGGCCGAGACAATGGGTGCTAATATGTTGGCAGCCGAGAGGGCGGTGGCCGAGATGGCAGCCGCCAACAAATTGGCGGCCGAGAATGAGGTGGCCGAGATGGCAGCCTCTGAGGCTTTGGCTGCCGAGGGGATGGCACTCTTTAGGGCTGGGGCCGAAAGGGCGGCAGTGGACAGGGCAACAAAGTTCGCCTTGGGTACGGCAGCTGCCGAGAATGCAATGGCCAAGAGAGCAGCGGCAGAGAAGGCAGCGGCCGAGAAGGCTGCGGCCGAGGCGGCGGCGGTGGCTGAGGTGGGGGCGGCCGAGGTGGCTGGGGCCGAGGTGGCGGCGGCCGAGGTGGCTGGGGCCGAGGTGGCGGCGGCCGAGGCGGCTTCGGCGGAGGCGGCTTCGGCGGAGGCGGCGGTGGCAGAGGCCGCTGCGGCTGCGGCGGAGGCGGCGGCGGCCGAGGCGGCGGCGGCCGAGGCGGCGGCGGCCGAGG
>ENA-UOXK01001950-UOXK01001950.1-mixed-culture-metagenome-genome-assembly--contig:-NODE-1950-length-13202-cov-50.231155_pt1 | contig 13202 bp, 7 predicted proteins | sample MGYA00238160_ERZ761638 | MGnify/ENA primary metagenome ERZ761638 (study PRJEB28912, sample SAMN08777098) | mixed culture metagenome | isolation source: Freshwater growth medium | place: USA...
GCACGCAGGCCGCGGGTGACTGTGGCTCGACCGTGGCCGTGCCATACTTCATCTCTTACCAAGTCCTGAGCAGCTTCATATTCCTCAATCTTGTGGTGGCCGTCATCATCGAGAACTTTGCGACTCTCCACCACACCAGCAGCGATCTCGCCTCGGCATCCGACCTCGAGATGTTCAGCGAGGCGTGGGCGCAGTACGACCCGGACGCGACCAATTTCATGAAGATGGAAGACGTGCCAAAGTTGATTTTCCAGCTGCCGCGTCCCCTCGGCGTCAAGGGCAAGACTTTCAAACAGGCCTCGACTCTCTGCCTCTCGCTCAAGGTGCCCCAGCTCAATGGGCGAGTGGCCTTCCGCGACCTACTCAGGGAGATCATCCAGAGCAACTACTACAAATCCGGTGCGGACCTTGACCTATTCAAGGAGGTAGTGCCGGGTGTGGTCATTCCGCCGCTCATGGTGACTTTGTCGCCCGGAAACGCTGATGAGCCCGAGGATTTGAATGAGATCATTGCTATGAAGATTATCGAGCAGGACCATGTGAGGAGTGCGATTGAAAGAATGCGTCGACGCGCGATCCGGAGGCTCCATGGGCATAGCACCACAAATGGAGGCAAGACCGTACCTGCCGCGCCGCCTGAGCGAATCGAGGCGTACAAGGCAGCAAAAGCAGCTCAAAGAGCGTCGCCGGTTCCGCCGCCGCCAAAGGCACCGCCGCCGCCCAGTCTTGCTCCCGCCCCGTTGCCGCCACCCGAAGTCTCGACCCAAGTCTCGGTGGCCTCGTCAAAGAAGCCTGCGAGGCCACCCAGAGTCGCCAGCCTCCCTCACGGCCCTATACGTCCAGACAGGTCGGCAGGGCCGCCGGTGGCTAGCGAGGGGAAGCCGTGCAAAGCCCACATGATTGTCAATTGCCGGCTGTGTGCGGCGTCGCTCTGCAGCGACAAGAGGCGCCGCTCTGCAGCGAGCTCGCCAACGAAACTCCCCTTCGAAACACGCCCGCCCAAGCCCGTATTCGTCAATCCCATCCAGCTTCTGGATGGCGCCGTGGCCGTGCCTCAGCCATCCAACCGCACACATTCGGTTACTGGTAGACGCGATCTCCCGACAAGCCCAACACGGCGTGATGACCCTGCGAGCCCCGACGCCAATGATGGCTCGATCGTCACCACCGTACAGCTCCAGGACGGCAGTACGGTCACGTCGCATGGGGCGATGCTCGTCACCTCGCATGGGGTGACCCACTGGGCGCCGCAAACTGATGCGACGCCGGCGCCGCAAAACGAAGAGCGGGTCACAAAGCGGCGACCTCGCCCTGTTGAGAGCTGCAGCACTGAGGCACGCGCTTGCGAGAGCGATCTGCGGGCCAAAGGGCGTGGGGGCTGTGGGAGACCTCTCACCAACGGCAAGGATGGCTCGTCGCTCTCGTTTCGCGAGCGGCTTCGCGAAGACTCTCGCCAGTGGCGACTACCGCCAGCGGGTGCTACCACGGATAGTGTCTCGGCCCGCGAAAGTACGGCCTTTGAACGGCGGTTGGCCTGCAGTACGCACGCTGGTGAACGGACGTACGAGATACCGCGCGGCCGCTTACCGCCTCCGGACGACCCGAACCGCTGGCCTGCATGCTGTGAGGCGAAGCGTCAGGAGCGTCTCCTCTCGTACCCGAAGCAATGGGTGCACGACGAGCCGTTCTCAGCGCGAGGAGGCTCTGGTGCTGCTCACCCGCCGCCGATGCCGCCGCTACGGGCGTACCCGGCCGTGCGTATGCGAGAGCAGGAGAAGTCGCAATTGTGGCGCGTGCCTTCAAGCCGCGCGACACAGCAATCCGAGGCTTATGATCGTCGCGCATTCGCGGACCGCTGGTAGTGCGGAGAACGAACACTGACACGGAGAACGCAACACGCGGGCTTCACGCACTGACAATGCCTCGATGCGCTAGTGCACGGGGTCGAGAATGCTCCTTAGGAGTAGAGAGAGAGAGAGAGTTAACTTGCATGTACTGAGCGTACTCTTACTGCCCTGGTAGGTTCGTTGACGGAGCGGTGGAGAGCACGCGCGTGCGTGTCTAAGCGGAGAGAGCATAGAGAGAGCAGAGACCGTTAGGACCTTCGGTAGGAGAGCGCCGGGCAAGTCAGCCAGCTGCTTTGTATTTTTCATGACGAAATTCGCGCGTCAAGTTATAAGTTCGGAGTACGGAGACGAGAGGCAGAGGGAGAGACGGTCCGACCCGGAGGGACCGGGTCATACGCGCACGGCCGGGTGCGCGTGCGTTGCGCGGTTTAGAGAGCGGAGTACCCGCCTGTCGCGTCGTGGTTCGGGACGGAGCGGCCTAGATCGGATGTTATAACAACCTGTTTAGAGTGCACACATGTTCACATGGATACGGCACAAAAACAACTCCTCTCTGTGATGAGCGCCATGCTGGCCATTGTCACCCACTCGTCCTTCGCGGGATTGTACTGCTCGACGGAGCTGAGCAGGCTTAGGCCGCCAGAGCCGCCCATCACATACAGCTTGCCATCAGACACCGCCGCCGCCAGAGCGCATCGTGCCATGGACATCGGTGCAGCTGCCTCCCAGGCATTCTTCGCCGGATCGTATCGCTCGACGGAGCTAAGCGGGTGTTGGCCGTCATGGCCGCCCATCACATACAGCTTGCCATCAACCACCGCCGCCGCCGAAGCGTATCGTGCCGTGGACATCGGTGTGACTGCCTCCCAGGCATTCTTCGCCGGATCGTACCGCTCGACGGAGCTGAGTCCACCATCAGCATCAGAGCCGCCCATCACATACAGCTTGCCATCAACCACCGCCGCATCCAAATCACGTCGTGCCGTGGACATTGGTGCGACTGCCTCCCAGGCATTCTTCGCCGGATCGTACCGCTCGACGGAGCTGTGCGCGTCGTTTTGGTCGTCATAGCCGCCCATCACATACAGCTTGCCATCAACCACCGCCGCCGCCGAACAGTATCGTGCCGTGGACGTCGGTGCGACTGCCTCCCAGGCATTCTTCGCCGGATCGTACCGCTCAACGGAGCTGAGCGACTCATAATCTGTACCATGGCCGCCCATCACATACAGCTTGCCATCGACCACCGCCGCCGCCAAATCGTCTCGTGCCGTAGACATCGGCGCCATCGCCTCCCACACATTTGCCATTGAGTCGTACCGGAAAAAGGTGGCCAACGGACCACTGCCATCGTACCCGCCCACAATGTAGAGCTTCTCAAAGCCCATACGACGGCGCGCCGAGTCGCCGTGCAGTGCGCCAAGTAAGGAGTGATTAAGCATCTGCATGCCAGCAAACGTCCTCAGCAGCGGCTCGTTGTGCACCGTCTCTTGCACAAACTCGCGACTCAGCAGCGGAAAGCGCACCAGCCGAAGCAGTGCCAGCGCGTCGTCCTCGGCGGGTGGAGGCGCCTGGGCGTGCAGCCACTTGACCGCTGCCGAGTACACAGCCTCTTCATCAGCCACCTTGAGCCGGTCGGAGGCGACCAGCACACGCACCGTCTCTGCCGGCGCGCTCAGCCACGCGGGCGACGCTGCGATCTGCTCAAAGTGGCGAGCCGCTGCCGACACCGCGTCGGCCGCGAGCTGGCTCAGACCCTGCCGGTCGGCGACGGCCCAAAAGGCGAGGGCAGTGGTCGCGCTCAGGTGTGCACTCATCGCCTTGGCCGCGGCGTCCACGAGCGGTGGAATCTGCAGATAGGCCGCCGCCTGGAGCACGACGATCAGCTCTGCCTCATCGGCGACTGCGCAGCTCCCCGTGTAGATGAACTCGAGGCATGCGGCGAGCCCTTGCTTCGGGACCTCGGGCAGCGATAGCGGCCGACCGGCGGTGTCCGCCCACCGCTCGCCGGCCAGCAGGCGCTCAAAGTACTCAGAACCCGAGGTGATGCACAGGGCGTGAGCGTGGAAGGCGGTGCCGTCCGCCGCCACCACCTCCACGTCGGTGAGGCGACCATCGCGGAACTTGGCGATGGCGCTCGGCTTCTCGGCGAGGCCGCCCACGAGCTCGATCGATGCGGCGGAGGGCGCGTCGGCGGAAGCGCGGCGGGCGCGCTTGCGTGAGGGCGGCATGAGATCGCGCGAATCGACAAGCGAAGACACATTTCTTCCTGTGCAACCATGTGTGAATGTGAATGTGCGTATCACTGGAAACGCACGATGCGTACTTGCACCCCGCCGCCGCGACCTCTTTGCGTCCATGGACCATGCGCAAACGCGGCGTGCGGTGCGTAACTGCGCATAGCCGTATACGTACCTACCTGTTTACGCACCCATCGCACCTGCGTACCGACGCCGAGAACTCGCATGTACTGAGCGTATTCTTACTGCCCCCTGGTAGGTTCATTGACCGGGAGCAGTGGATAGAGCGCGCGCGTGCGCGTCCGCGTGCGACGAGCGGAGAGAGCATAGAGGGAGCAGAGACCGTATGACCGTTAGGTAACCGTTAGGACCTTCGGTAGGAGCGAGCGCCCTTGCATCCTCAGTTCCTCGCATGCCCCGTGTGCGGTGACCGGTTTGTGTGGGCCATACACTGTGCGTATGGCATCGCACACGAGTCCCAAGCGCTGTCCAGCTTGCTCGATGCCCCCCTGCTTAACGGCTCCGCTGCCCCTGCCAGCGTGTTCCACACCTGCCTCTGCTCTGTGCATGGCAGTTGCTGCCTGCCCTCGGATGGCGCACACATCCCGCCTGCTCGCCCCGCGCCCCTGACGGCTGCCCCTGCAAGCTCCCTCGATTCGCCAGGTGCCCCAACCCCTCTCCCGGTCTGCAGGCGATGTGGTTCACCGACAGCGACCACATTGGTGCGCACTGCGACGTGCACGCAACTCCTCACTAAGGCTCGTCGTACGGAGTGACCTCGGTTGAGACCGAAGGAGCCACCTGATTTGAGGCGGCTGGGGCAGCTGCAGTGGCCGGAGCCACCTGAGCCATTTTGGATCTGAAACGGGCTCTGGAAAAGGGCTCTGCAGCTTCTGGCTCGGATTTGGGCGTTAGACCATTTTTCTCGTTCTTTGTCTTTTCAAAGTCAAAGTTGTTCAGAAAGCCCTCTTTGACGTGCATGTCGGTCTTCAGGATCTTGGGCAATATGGCCTCTTTGTCCTTTGCGTTGGTGACGTTCACGTCCGGCTTCTCGAGGATTCCATGCATTCCTTCCGGTGTCTGTGTGGAGACAAGATTCACAAGACCCTTGCTTGTCGTATCTTTAGCTGCGTTGTGGATGCACTTAATCGTGCATCTCGACCCGACTTTTACATCCGAGCCCGTGAAGTCAGCATCCTCCGTTGAGGAAATAGAATTCTTAAGCCCGTCTTTTGTGGCCGTCTGCATCGAGCACCATGCCTCCGTCAGCGTCCAGAACCTGGACGCGTACGACCCGTCGAGTAGAATGAGGACCTGCGCGGTCAGGTAGAGGTCGGAGATGGCGGCGAGCATCAGTTCAAACTCGGCCTTCTCCTCGCGAGTCCGCGTGTCGATGCCACCGATTTTCTGGGGCATCGATGAATAGTCGAACCAGACCCATTTGATCTTGTGGTGCTCCCGAAGGTACTCCTGGATGGCCTGGAGCTGCTTGCCGTCGACATCGGGCCGACCAGGCTCTTCCCAGCGATGGCTTATGAAGAGGATGTCATCGATTTGAACAAACTCGATACCATCGTCCTCCTTCTCGGCTGCCGCAGAGGGCACAGGGCTGCCCGAGGCTATTGGCGCACTGGCCACCGCTCTGTCTTCCAGCAGCACAATCGAGGGCATCAACGGCTTCTTGTCCGCGCTCGGCGCGAAGAAGCCAGTGGGGAGGGGCACGCAGCCGTCCCTGCCCCAGCCTGTAGGAGGCGGCTTGTCGCCGGTCGAGGCGACCGAATACAGCATGCTCGGTGGCTGGTTCGAGACGCTCGAGGCAATCCACCACTTCCCATCGCGCCGCATGATCATACTCGATGCTTGTGCATTGCCATAGGCCACACTAGGGTCGCCGACCTTGACGTAGCAGGGCACCCCATCCTTGAGCCCTGCGGCAACGTCCACCCTATACTCACCTTGGACATGGTCGTAATCGCACGGGCCCTCCACCCGAAGTACCAGTGGCACGATCGAAGGCATCAACTCCATCTTGTCCGCGCTCGGCGCGAAGAAGCCGGTGGGGAGGGGCACGCAGCCGTCCCTGCCCCAGCCTGTAGGAGGCGGCTTGTCGCCGGTCGAGGCGACCGAATACAGCATGCTCGGTGGCTGGTTCGAGACGCTCGAGGCAATCCACCACTTCCCATCGCGCCGCATGATCATACTCGATGCTTGTGCATTGCCATAGGCCACACTAGGGTCGCCGACCTTGACGTAGCAGGGCACCCCATCCTTGAGCCCTGCGGCAACGTCCACCCTATACTCACCTTGGACATGGTCGTAAGCACCCGCGCCCTCCACTCGAAGAACTGCGGACGCCTTTGCCAGTAATGCCTCCTTCTCCGCCTGTCGGAACGCGTCGATGAGTTTGATTTTCTTCTTTTTCAGGTGATCGACGTCGCGCAGGTTCTGCATTGGTTCTAACGATCGGGTCTTGCAGCCGAGCACAACTTGTCTGGAAAGGAAATAAAAATATGGAGCCGCGTCGCTCCATTCGCCCTCCTCCTTCATCTTCTCCTTGAGCTTACCGATGGCTGCTTGGTCTCCGGCGCCGATGGCCGTCGCATACTTTTTGAGGAAGTCAAAGTTGAGCGCGAGGGCGATGAGCACATGCACTTGGATGGTACAATTAAAATCATAATACGTGCACGTATTTCCGTAACAGAAGAAAGGTAGCTCCCAATACATCAACCCCTTTTCGTCAAAGTAGGCAGCCGGGCGCGGCAGCCGCAGCATGGGCACGAGAGTAAGGAGGCGCACGAGTGAGTAGCATGCACTCATGAATTGCCCAAGGCCCAGCACCATGGCGACGAGCATGTGTTTGGAAAGCAAATGCGCGTAGCCGTTGTTTAGGCTTGCACGGCCAGTGCCAAAGACGAACAGCGAGCCGAGGAGCCACCCTAACCAATTGAAGAGGAGAACTTTAACCAGGTCGACGCCCTCAGCTTGCACCATTGGTGCGTACTGCACGGCCTGGCACAGACTCTCGAACGAAACGTAACCGCAATTAGGCCGGGCATGGCATGTAGCATTGAAGCTCTCGAGCGAAGCGTTATAACCGCACCCACTGGGCCGGGCATCGCAGCTAACTGCAGATGCCTCAAATGCAGTCCAGAACGCATCTCGGTCCGTACAGGTGATGCCAGTGAGTGAGAGCTCGACAAAGGGTCCCACCAGATTGGATGGAATGGACACCCGCGACATTGCCGAAAGAGCATAGACGGTCAGGCAGATGCCGAAGATGGTCACGATGCTTAGCCGAATTGCTTGCAAGTTCACAAACGTATGGTACTCGGCTTTTTGGTTGTATTGGTAGTCGATGATGGATTGCACAATCTTTGTGACCATATACGAAAGCAGTGCGATCACGAACGGGGCGAACAGAACAAAAAAGAAGAGCGCACCGAACGGTAGGTAGAGTATTGCGTACCCATAGACACAGCCGAAAAACAAAGCAGCCTCAAAGGCCTTTGGCCGTGTCCAGATCCGTCGATCCCATTCCCAGAGACTCAGGAAATAGTTCCAGAGACGCACGAGACGCTCACAAGAGATCACAGGAGTTGCATCTCGCATAGAGCCCTCCCCGCATTCGATCTGCTCAAGCTTGTATTCTTGCTTCTTCTCATCGTACTCCCTCACATAGCCAAGGCTCGTCTTCTCTCCGCTCTTCACGCGCACGCGGCTGCCATTTGCTAACTTCTGAGCCGGGTTCTTAGAAACATCCGCCTCCTCGGCCTCCACTAGCGTACCAGAGCCGATCTTTTCGAGCTCGAGCTCGGCCTCCCCGAAGTTATCATCGGTCGTATCAAGCTTCACCGTGTAGACTTGCTTCTTCTCATCGTAATCTTTCACATAGCCAAATCTCGTCTTCTCTTCCCTCTCCACATCGCTCGTCTTCTCTCGGCTCTTCACGCACACACGGCTGCCCTTAGCAAACTTCTGAGCCGGGTTCTTAGCGATGTCCGCCTCCTCGGCCTCCACGAGCGTACCAGAGCCGATCTTTTCGAGCTCCACTGTGTAGGGTTTTTGCTTCTTCTTCGCATCGTACACCTTCACATTGCCAAAGCTCTCCACCGTGTAGACTTGCTTCTTCTCATCGTACTCCTTCACATAGCCAATGCTCGTCTTCTCTCCCTTCTCTCCGCTCTTCACGTACACGCGGCTGCCATTCGCGAACTTCTGAGCCGGGTTCTCAGGGAGATCCGCCTCCAAGAGCCTACCAGAGCCGCTCTTTTCGAGCTCCACCAATTTGGCCTGGCGCTTCACGCACACACGGCTGCCGTTGGCGAACTTCTGAACAGCGTTTTCGATCTGTGCAATCAGGAGCGAAAGAATCCACAACGGAGCTGTAGTCAGCCCGACAGCGAGCGCGAAATTTCGACCAGTCTCAATCTGCGTGATAGGCGCAGACAACGCCCATCCTTCGGTGACGGTAGTGATCTCAAAGTGATGAAAGACTGAGAACACCAAAAAGGCGGGTCCTGGCAACGCCAGAAGGATGCGTGCCAATATCAAGACCCGGTGTCGCTTCGCTAATATGACTTCCCGTTTCTGGCTTTCGATTGTCTTCTCCAACTTTTGATCAAACGAATCTGTTCTCAGTAGAGGCACCTTTTCGCTGCCAGAAGCCGCTGTCTCCGCGGCGGATGCTTCGTTCGCCCGCAAGAGCCATTTCGATGACGACCACATGAGAGGAGCCCGCCAGAGCCTGCGAGAGACGAAACAAGCGAAAGCGACCACACGCTCGCGCTACGGATACGAGGCATGCGCAGGCGGCGTCGCGAGCGGCGCCACATACCTGAGCACGCGCACGTTTCGACTGCTCTCCCTTGTGCGCAGGGATGATTGGTCCGTCAAGTTCGACGTCGATCAGATCGTCGTTTTTTCCGAGATTTGTCACGAATTTTCCCACAGAGCGCCGCGCCGTTCCAGGCGCTCCCCACTCGAGCTCTTCCTCACACGGTTGACACAACAGAACAGGTCCCGGGAGTGGGCGGCGGGCGCGCTGCTACCCACAGAGCACAGATTACCCCATGTTCGCCTACTCATGGCACGTCTCGTGCGGGCACGGCTTCGACACGACACAAATCCCCTGGTTGGCCTCGTCAAAGACCCGCTCACGCGCACGGGGTGGGCGGGTGGGTGCTGCTGAGTGGCGTGCGCCAAACCGCGCTCGTCCCGCACATCTTCGCACATCAAGTCTTCAACCGAACCGAGAAGAGCCGCGTCGAATCCGGTCGCCGGCGGAACGGTCACGGAAGAGGTAAGTTGAAAGTTCGTCGGTGATACGAATTATGTACGAATTACACGATGTAACATGTAGGGGGGGCCGAGGTTGCCCTTATACGTCTCGTCTCAGATGTCGCACAAATGTTAGCCAAATATCTATGTCACCAGCTCAACATGTTTTGGTGCGCGCTGCGGGCCCAATTTCCGGGGCTGCATAGTAACTTGATAGTATGCATCATCGCCTCCCTTCATCGCCACGTGGATCCACGGAGGTCCTGCCCTAGTAAGTCCATCCCTCGTGGTCTCGAGGACGCGGTTGAAGCCGAATCTTCAGCTCGCGGCTGGTGCCGCTGCCGGAACCTGTTCAGCTGCCGCCTTCTCGGCAGGCCGCTGCAGCTCGAAGCGCTCGCACACGGTGTCGAGGAGCGCCTCGAGCTCAGGACGGCGCTCGGGCGGCTGCGAGCTCGCGGTGAGCTCGTGCAGCTTGGCCAACCGCTGCTCGAGCTTCGAATACACCCACTGCTGATCGCGCCGCGGCAGCGCCATCTGGAGGAGCGTCGTGGCCGCAGCGTGCTCGCGCCTCTGCTTGAGCAAGGCGCCACATAGTTGGATCGAAGGGGCGGCGGCACACGGGCGCCCGCCCTCGAAGCTCCGCTGGTGCAGCTCGAGGGCGAGGTCGAGTGTCTCGAGCCCGCCCCGCGAGAGCGCGAGCAGCAACGGCGTCGTGAGCTCGTGCCCGAGAAAGATCCCTTTGGCCTGTGCTTCCTCTTGCAAGGCTTTCAGGTGGAGGGCGGCGCGCTGCGGCTGGTTGGCCATCACGCACGCTTCGATGAGGCGCACGTACGAGTGCGAGGTGTGGCACATCGAGTTGCCTGAGAGCGATGCGGTCGCTAGGAAAGCGCGCACAGACTCGAGGTCGCCTCCCGCCCATCGTGCGGCGAGATCCTCGCCAGATCGGCGCATCGTCTGCGAGGCCGCCTGCATCGAGGCAAAGAGAGCCTCGGCCTCCTCTAGCCGGCCGTGCTGCGCGTACACGGCGAAGAGGCGGTGGCAGAACTGCGACGAGGGCGTGAGCCCATCCTCGCGCATCATGTCCCAGAGCCCCAGCGCCAGCGTCCGTCCGGTCTCATTCACCAGGGGCGAGCGGCCGGGGCGCGAGTGCAACCCAAGGGCGAGCTCGAGCATGAAAGTATACGTGAGCATGTCCACCTGAGCACTCGAGCGGGCCTCGGCGAAGCGCTTCTCAGCCGCCGCATACCCGTGCTTATACCCGTGCGCCAGGATCAGGTAATTGGTCGCGTGCGAAACTCGATGCTTGAACGAGTCGAAGAGCACCTGTTGAGGGAGGCACTCAGTGATGAGGGAGGCACTCAAGGGTCCTCAGTGATGAGGGAGGCAAGCAGGGATGAGGGAGGCACGCAGGGGTCCTCAGGGTACCGATCCGCACGCGGCCTTCATCTCATCGAAGAGCGTTTGGGTCATCTCGACGTCGCCCGAGACGGCGGTGGCATGAAGCAGCGGACGCCACGTCGAGGTGGTGGGTCGCAGGTGGGGCTGATTCGCGAGGAGCTCCTTGATCTGCGAGCGCGCCAGCTCGATGTTGTTCGCACGGCCGAGCGATTGGGTGAGTGCGCACAGCGTAACGTCCGACGGCGGTACTCCGACGGCGCTCATCTCCCGCAGCGTCGAGAGGGCGCGCACGACGTCGGGCTTGAGCGTGCGGCTGCAGAGCGAGATCAGGCTATTGTACGTCACGTCGTCCGGCTCTACGCCGCGGTTCTGCATCTCGCCGAAGATCTCCCACGGCGGCGCCGCCTCGGCGGGCGTCAGGAACTGGTGGCGCTGCTTCGAATGCGAGTACATGTTGATCATCGCGTTGAAGACGCGACGGTCGTAGACCTGTGGGGAGAGGCGAGGGCGCCGTGCTGAGCACATGCATGCAGAGGGGCCATGGCATCGCGTTGAAGACGCGTCGGTCGTAGACCTGCGGCGCGTTGCGCTGCTTGAGCAGCCGCCAGAAGGCCTCGCCGCGCTTGATCTGCTTCGTGCGCCCGCACCCCTTGATCAGGTGCGCGTACGTGCGGTTGTCGGGCAGCACTCCCTCATTCATCATGCGCTCAAAGTGCTTGAAGCCCTCGTCGAGCTGGCGTAGCTTGACGCACACGTAGATGAGCGAGGTGTACGTCTCCGTGTTCGGGTTCGCGTCCTTTTGGCTCGTAAAGTAGGCGAGCACCGCGTCGTACAGCTTGCTGTCGTGCATGACTGCCGTCATGAACAGGTCCTGTGTGCGGTCGGCAGCTACGCCCTGGTCCTCCTGTTCTTGGAGGAGCTGCACGGCGTCGTTCAGCCCGTTCACTATGTCCATGGCGCCGCGATCGTTGTCGAGGCGCGACGCGAAGACCTCGTCCTGGTCTACTTGCAGCTGCTCTGCGAAGCTGCTCGTGCAGAGCAGGCGGCCGCCGTGGCCGCTCGGCAGGCCAGCGCCGGCAACATGGCGCACGAGCAAGCTTCGGCTGCTCCCGCTCGCTCTGCTGCTCCAGCTTCTGCTGCTCATCGCGCGCAGCGCTAGATGTAGCGGCGATGGCACAGCGGCGCGCCGAAGCGCCGCCGCCGCCGCCGCCGACGCCGCGCCGATTCTGACGACCGCCATCGACGTGGCAGAGTGTGAATTGGCTGCTAAAAACCCCCCCCCGCCACCATGACACATGGGAGACATGCTCTGGGCATGCACACAGATCCGGCGCGCACATACAGCCATCTTTGTACAAGTTGTCGCCATGCTGCTCATGCCGCGCGGGATATCTCGCTCTCATCTCGCGCTCGATCTTCACACTCCTCCTCGAGGGGCTTCCGCGCTCGGCACGGCGCTCCACCTCGAGGGGCGTCCGCGCGCAATGGAGCGCGGCGCGGCCGCCGCGGAAACCGTCACCTCAAGCGCCGTGCCGAGCGCGGCCGCCGCGGACAACTCAGCCCGCCGCCTCGCGCGCGTCGCCCGGTGCCTCGCCGCCCTCTGCCGCCACCTCGCCGGCAGCGCCCGGCACGGCGCTCGGTGCGGGAGCCTCGCCGGCGCCCGGCACGGCGCTCGCGGCCGCGTGCGACTGGGCGGCGGAGGCCATCTCGGGGGTCCCGGCAGCGGGTGCGAGCGCCGTGCCGGGCGTGGGCGCCGAGATGGCGGCCGCGCTGGTACCGGTGCCCTGTGTGGCGGCGGCGGCGGCGGCGGCGGCGGCGGCGGCGGCGGCGACGGCGCCCGGGACGGCGCCCGGGAGGACGTGAGCAGACAGGATCCTTTCGGGCGCCGTCCCGGGCGCCACCGACCCGTCGCCTTCTGTGAACACCTCCATCGGCTCCCTGCCGCCTGCGCCCAGCGCCCGCGACGGCGCGCCGAGCGCCGCCGCGGGCGCCATGACAAGGTACGCCGCCCTCGACTCCTTTGCTTCGCGCTTGCGACCGTCGACGAGGAGTGGCGGCAGACCGGCAGCGCCCAGGACGGCGCCTGATCCGGCAGCGCCCAGTACGGCGCCGCTCTCGAGGCCGCCCGGGCCGGCAGCGCCCAGTACGGCGCCCGCTCCGGCGGCGCCCAGTACGGCGCCCGCTCCGGCGGCGGGCGCGGGCGCCCCTGCAGCGCCCAGTACGGCGCCGAGGGCCGACGCATCGCTCGAGGACAGCCCGGGCGCCGTCCCGAGCGCGGGATGTCGGTTACATGTGGGCTGTGCGCTACATCGAGCGTTCGGGCCGAAGCTCAGGACGGCGCTCGGGCCGAAGCTCAAGGAGGGCGGTACAAATGTCGAGATGGGGTGCGCGGCGGCGGCGGCGGCGGCGGCGGCGGCGGCGGCGGCGGCGGCGGCGGCGG
>ENA-UOXK01001956-UOXK01001956.1-mixed-culture-metagenome-genome-assembly--contig:-NODE-1956-length-13183-cov-51.675122_pt1 | contig 13183 bp, 7 predicted proteins | sample MGYA00238160_ERZ761638 | MGnify/ENA primary metagenome ERZ761638 (study PRJEB28912, sample SAMN08777098) | mixed culture metagenome | isolation source: Freshwater growth medium | place: USA...
TCAGAGCCAATCCCAATCAGAGCCAATCAGTACTTGGTCTCGGCCCAATTCTCGGCGTTGAGCTGGAGGGACGTGGCGACCTTGGAGAAGGCGGCCGCGAGCAGGAGCTTGCCGCCGCGCACGAGGCTCTGCCCCCCCTTGGGGTTGCCGATGACCTGCATGATGGGCGGCGGACCAGCATGATGGGGAGGCGGGCCGCGGGCCTCGGTCGACGAAGGCTCAGGCTCCGTCACTTGGGCGTCGTCGTGAGCGTCCCCCTCTGCGGCGGCGGCGGCGGCGAAGAGGGCCGGCGGCGGCGGTGGGATGGGCGACAGCTTCGCGTCCGGCGCGGCGGGGAGCACGGCCTGCATCGCCGTCTCCTCGACGCGATAGATGAAGTGGCCCCCGATGACACCGGCCACCTCGTGCCGTGTCACAAAGAGCATGTACCAGCCCTCGACGAAGCGCACCATGCCGAGCAGCGCCGACGCATTGAGCAGACACACGAGCGGCGCGTCGTGGTGCGCTCCGATCTCGGCAAGCCGCGCCATGCACTCCTTTTCTGTGTACAACGTCCTCTCCTCCTCCACAGGCAGCATGTTACCCGGACGCCAGTCCGCCGCCGGCCGGTACACGTGCATCACGCGGCGCAGGTCAGGGCCCTCGTGGCCGACGAGCACATACGCCGCCGGGCTCTCGAATAGGTCGACGCGAGCCACGATGGTCTGCCGAAGAGGCATGGTCCTCCTTCCAAGCTGCTGCTGCCTGCTGTGAAACACAAACGCGCACTCTCTCCATCCCTAACTATCCTTCATGTCGCGCCGTGGTGGAGCGCGATATAATTAGATTGGAGACTGACAATTGTGCTCGACACGGCGCCGAAGAATTCCTCACAAGGGCGGCTTTCCGATAGGAAGGGCTTTGGCGGGACGGCAGTGAGCGACATGAATACTCCCGCGGCCGACCGGGCAACGGGCGACGGCAGCGCCGACGAAGCGCAGGACGACTTCACTCGGTCGCCGCACGGCGGCTCGGAGGATGAGGAACGAGGGGCCGTAGAGGTTCAGGGTGAGGGCCAGGCAGCCGACGGCGCTGCCACCGGCATCCGGAAGCGGCGCTTGCTGCGCGCGCGTAAGACGGCCGAGGAGCTCAATCTGCTCAGGGATCCGACCGAGAAGATCGTGGAGCTCACGGAGCCGATCCTGCAGGAGCTCGCGGGCGCGAAGAAGCTCCACCAGCTGCGCTACCCGACCTACGTGGTGTGCACGCACCCGAATTTTCAGCTGCGCTCGATCGAGGGCCTGGTGTCGATCAAAGGCACCGCGCTCAAGGAGCTCAACCTCTCCGACAACAAGCTCATGGTGCTCGACTCGCTCGATCAGTTCTCGACCCTCAAGATTCTCAAGGCGTCGCGCAATGAGATCTTTGAGGTGGTCATCGAGAAGCTACCGCGGCTCAAGGTGCTCGACCTGTCGCACAACCGGCTTCAGGGCATCCCCGACCTCTCGGGCTTCAAGACGCTCGCGCACCTCGACCTGAGCCACAACCTCATCGGCACACGGCCCGAGAGTGAAACTTCCCCTGATGGGTGGGAGAATTTCAAGAACAGCCCGCTGCAGCAGCTGACGCGCCTTGACCTGTCATACAACCAGATGAACTGGGACCAGAAGACGTTCAACGACCAGGTGGTGACCCTGAAGGAGAAGAGTCTCCGCCACCTCGCCTTCGTGGGCAATCCCTTCGTCGAGGAGGTCGAGGGGTACCGCATCTGGATCCTCTCCAACTGCCCCAAGATCATCGACGTCGACGGTGAGAAGATGAGCGTACTCGAGAGGCGCTCGCGCATCAAGGACCCGCCCGCGGTGGTCAAGGAGGTCAAGGCGGACAACACGCTCGATGAGTATTTGGGCAAGCGCGTCGTCGTCAAGCTGTTTGAGCAGACGAAGCAGTTGATGGAGTGCTTCGACGCGCCCGACAGGACGCTCGACGCCGTGGCCAAGGTGCAAGACAAGCTGCTCCAGCGCCTTGCATGCAAGTGCTCACCACGGCGCCATCGCCTCCCCACAGGTGCAAGACAAGCTGCTCCAGCTCATCCCGCTCGACCCGCGCGGGCGCGTGATGTTCGACTTCGAGAAGGACGACATGCGCGACGAGCTCGAGCTCCTCGAGGCCGAGGATAAGGAGAAGGAGCGCTCGGAGCACGGCGAGGACTTTCGCGCGCCTGCGGACATCATCGAGGAGTATGTGCAAACCCTCATGCTGCTCGTCGAGCGGCAGCCGGCGGTCGGGCCCAAGGTGCTCACCACGGCGGCTGCTCGTGCTCCGGCCACTGCGCCTGGCATGCAAGTGCTCACCACGGCGCCTTCGCCTCCCCACAGGCGCTCCGGCTGCTCGTGCTCTCGGTCTCGCTCGAGAACGAAGGACTCTCACAGCGCGCGCTCGAGCAGCTCATCGACATGCTCGACGCGGGCTCCATCGGCCCGGTCGTCGTGGACACGATCATGGCGACGATGCTGCCGCAGCTCAACGATCCAAAGATCCCCAACCGCGCGCGCAACCTGCTTCTCAGGGCGCTGCACACCCTCGCCGACGAGGGCCAAGGAATCATGGAGGCGATGCGTCCGCTCGCCCCAACGCTCGCTGGCTGGCTCTCGGACAGGGAGCCGAGTGAGGCGATGCTCGGCGTCATCGCCACTGCATTCAAGGACAAGAAGACGGCGCTTGAGCTGCGTGAGGTGCCGCGCCGCGCGATCGCGCTCTTGCGCGCGCGCGAGACGCGCCGCTGGCCGCACGCGCGCCGGATGCAGCTGCTGCGACTCGTCCAGTGGTCCTCAGTCAACAACGAGCGCGCCGCTGAGCTGTACGCAAAGTCGGGCGTGCACACCGAGCTGCTCAGCGAGGTCGCAGGCGCCGTGTCGGTGCCCGGTCAATTCTCAGGTACGTTGATTGCATGCTGATGACCTGCCTTGCATGCAAGTGCTCATCACAGCGCCGTGTCGGTGCCCGGTCAATTCTCAGAGCCCAAATCGAAATGGGTGGAGCAGCTCGTGAACACGACCGCCGCGCTGTGCTCCCACTCCGAGAAGACGCGCGAAGACTGCCTCAAGGCGGGCTACGTCGACCGGCTGTTACGCATCTTCTCCTCCCAGGTCAACATTCGCGCCGGGCTGCTTGGAGCCTGCCTGCGCTCGCTCGCCGCGATCTTGATGGATTGTGACTCGCTCATGTTCAAAAAGATCTCGGCGGGGCTGGGCGGCGTCGTGCCGATGCTCAACTACATCCAGGGCCGCCGGTACGAGCAGCTGGCCGAGCTGTGCGGCGAGGTGGACGAGAGTGGCACGGTGCCGCTGGCGCTGCTGCGCAACAGGGAGATGAAGAAGGCGATCGGCTCGGTGGTGGGGCTGATCAAGGTCTACTGCAAGAAGGCCAACGAGGGCCACCCGGACGCGATCGACGTGTCGGACAAGCTCGACGTCGCGGGACGCGAGCAGGTGCTCACCACGGCGCTCTGTGCCGCGCTCGTGGTGGCCGCCGCTCGCATGCAAGTGCTCACCACGGCGCGCCCACGCCCCTCTCCCCACAGGTGCTCTTTGCCGCGCTCGAGGTGCCCGATGACGACCTCAAGGTGCTCGTGATGGAGTGCCTCGAGGAGATGCCGCTCGACAACCTGCAGGCGCCCGAGGTGGCGAACATAGTGAGCATCGTGGCCGATTGCGAGAACTTGTCCCTCGGGCGCACCGAGGAGATTTTGAGGCACGCCTTCTCGATCATGTCCAAGCTCGCCCTCGACGACGGCGAAGAGGGCGCGCACTTCCGTCGGTTCCATTCGGCGACGATCCACATGGCGCTTGACATCCTCGTCCGCAACACGGGGCGCGACACGCGATCGTCGAACGACGAGACGGAGGAGAAGACGCAGCTCTCGGTCGGGTGCGTCAACTTTTTGCGTGCCGCGTCCGCGGACTGGCCGGAGGGGTCTGAGCTCATGCAGACACGCGATGCGGTCGACGCGATGATGGCGATCATGATGAACGAGGAGACGTACGGGCTGCAGGAGGTGCCGATTCGAATCGAGCGCACCGCCGTGGGCTCGTCAGTCGCGGCGCTGCTGCAGGTGCTGCACACGCTCGACATCAAGGGCGAGATCGCGGTGCGCGTGCTGATACGCATGGCCGAGGTGCTGGAGGGTCGGATCTCCGATGAGGAGATCGCGTCGGCCGACGCGATGGAGATCCGTGACACCTCCAAGGATACGCCCGACCTCATCAAGCAGCGGATTCTGCAGCATTCGAACTTCGTGCAGCTAGGCGGCACCTCGGATCTCATGCGCTACCTGCGCGAGAACATCCCCATCTCGCCCACCATGTACACGCCCACCGGCGTCTCAGCGCGCATCCTCTCGTGGGCCAAGAAGCAGCAGCAACTCGTGGACCAACAGATGGTCTCGACGGACGAGAAGACCAAGGACCTGCCCGACATTAAGATCGAAGGGTACGAGTTCCTTTTCACACCGCATCTACACGCGCTCTCCCTCGACGTGGCCAGTCAGAACGTCGATGAGGTGCTGCGAAAGGGGACCGTGGGAGCGCCCAACGCAGCCGACCTCGAGACGACGAGCAACGAGGGGCAGGCCGTGGGAGTTTCGTTCCGAGTCCTCCTCGCGCTCATCCGCTACGGCACCGAAGCGACGAAGCGCGCGACCCTCGATGCGCTGCGCGACGTGTCGCTGCTGCGAACGCTCATCTGCCTGGCGGACGACGTGACAAACACCACGTGGTACCCCGCCAATGTCGGACCCAACCTGCTGCTGATCGCCCAGGAGCTGATCAAGATGGCGCCCAATACCCTCAAGGAGGACTCTTCGAATGTCATGCTGTACGACATGCTCACGGTCATGCTGCGCTCGTGCATGCAAATGCTCCAGGCCAAGATCAACAAGGTGATCAAGGCGGGCCTCTCGTCGAGCCAGATCAAGCCGATGGGCGAGCAGGAGGAGCGTCTTCTGCGCTCCGTCGTACTCACGTACAGCGTCATGTGCGACACGATCACGCACATGCACTTCGCTGACGATACCGAGGTGAACCGCGCTTGTAAGGAGCTCACGCTGCAGCTGCTGCTCTCGGTCGCGGAGATGCGGGAGCTCATCAAGTATCTGTACTACGAGAATCTCCTCTCCTACGCGGTCTGGACGGCGGAGGAGGCCGATGCGGCCATGTTCCGTCAGGCGACCGCGTCGTCGCTCACCCGCCTCCTTGCCGAGCATCTGTGCGTGAATGAGGACACCCGTTGGGAGCTACTGGAGACCTTTGCGCGCTACGAAGTGGAGCAGAAGCTCGCGCTGCGCCCCTCGTTCATGCAGACGCTCCTGATGCTCGTTCAGAGGCGCATGTACGAGACGGCGCTCGAGCAGCTAGGCTTGCATGCAAGTGCTCACCACGGCGCCCCGTCCCCTTCCCCACAGGTATGAGACGGCGCTCCAGCCGCACCTGACGAGCCGCAAGATCTTCCCCGAGCCCGAGCGCGTCATCATCGCCTCATGGGTGCGCCTCGAGCCGACGAAGAAGCGCCGGCTCCTCGTGGTGACGAACCGAGCGTACTACATGCTCAGGGAGCCGTTACTCCAACGGTGCACCGTGTGCGACCCGCACCTGTTCTGCCCAACCGGCCCCGACCCCCTGCAACGTTTTGCCTTCCGCGAGGTGCACGAGATCGCCCTGGGCTGGGGCGCGCAGCCGGGCATGTGCCAGCGTGTACAGATCCTGTGGTCGCGTCATCGCGTCACGCTGGAGAAGCCCGCGAAGGCGCTCCAGTTCAGCCTGCTTCCGCTCCATGTGGCCGACACCATCGCGAAGACCATCCGCAACCTCAACCCACTCGCGCACCCGGCGCCGATGGAGGTCGAGGCGAAGACGATGAGGATCTTGCGCGAGAAGTTGCTCGAGCCGGCGACCGAGGAGGTGCGCTTGTACATGCAAGTGGAGAAGCTCGAGCTGTCCACCGGGCGCGTGCTGCCGCGCGTCGCCGTGATCTCGTCGATCTCGCTCTATCTCTTCATCGAGGACCCGAGCTACTTTATGTGCGACCCCCAGCTGACGGCTGCCGAGAGGCGCTCGGGGCGGCGGGACGGCATGAAGCTGCTTCAAGAGGACGCCAAGTTCCGCTGGTCGTCGCTCATCGAGGTCGACTTTCTGGCGGGCGACCAGGCCGTCGTCGCGATCCGCTTCCAGCACGGCAACATGCAGCTGCGCTTCGGCGACGATTTCGGGCTCACGACGTTCAAGCGTGAGGTGCGCCGGCTGATGCCGGGCGGCGTGGACACGTGGCGCCGCTCGTTTGGATACCAGGTTGGCGGCCACGCCGGCGACAAGAAGAGTGGCGCGAGCGGCGCTGGCTCGGGCGCGGACGAGGAGGAGCAAATGCAGGAGGACGACGATGGCCACAGCGATGCTGATGGCACAGGCGAGCACGACGATGAAGTGGAGGTGGAGGAGGTGGAGCACGAGGAATTCTAGACAGTCAGACCAAAGGTTAGTCAACACACACCGCAAGTGGTCATAGTACTTAGTATCCTTGGTGGAAGTAGCTACGGCGTGGTACCGTACTCGTGTACCGCTAATATGTTCGTCGGTCTTGGTTCGATCGACGGTCGTTTTTGCTCTTCGCTTTTGATTTACGTGCGGGTCGGGCGGTAACGGAGCACGCAACCGGACATTATTACCGACATTATGACACGCGACATCCCGTCGCGCGTACACAGTGCGTACAAAAGCGTACGACGAGTCGACGACCGCGCGCGCGCCCCCGCGCGGACCGGCGCGCGCGCCCCCGCGCGGACCGGCGCGCGCGGCGAGCAGCAGCCCGCACGCGACGGGCCGCCAGGGGCAGGGCGGGGCGCGCAGGGGCCACCGCATGGTTGATGGTACGAGGGTGCGAGCGCAACGCGGAGTGAGATGGACATGTGGAGCGGGCATGATGGAGGGGCTTGGCACGAAGCGGTATGCGGACAGCAGCGTCTACAAGGGCGAGTGGAAGGCGAAACATAAGGCCAATAGGTACTCGAAATAGGTACCGACGTTGGCAGGTTGGCTCGCCCGGGCGACTCTCGCTGCGAAGACATGCCCAACATGACGCCCCCCCCGCCGGGCCCATGGGACCACTCACGGGTCCCGCTGTGGGAAGCGCCTCAGCCCCCACTTACGCATACCCGTCATCACATCACGCAGCTTCGCATGCCCAATGTAATTATGTAGCCGCGCCCCGCCCGCCACACAGCGCGCAGACACAGATCCGGTCCCAGCCGCAGCCATTCACATTCACACGCACACACAGGTCCGGTCCCAGCCGCAGCCATTCACATTCACACGCACACACAGGTCCGGTCCCAGCCGCAGCCATTCACATTCACACGCACACACAGGTCCGGTCCCAGCCGCAGCCTACCATCGATCGGGCTACAGGTACAGCTGGACAGCTGTACCGCTACGCTGACCCTCAGTCCGTCAGCACCACGGCACGAGCTGCAGGTAGCCTGTCAGCACCACGGCGCGAGCAATTTGTAGGTTCCATTCCACACCTTGATGCCCCCCACCCATGCTGCTTGCACCCATGTAGGTTCCCTTCCCCACCCCAGCGCGGCCGTTGCCCGTTGGGGGGGCTCGTTTCGGCGCCATGTTCGGCGCCTCCCATGCCCCCGTGCCCTTATTCTTCTCTTCTCAACGGCCCAGAAAATAGCTGAGAAGGCCGGGAGAGCGCCTCGCTTTACCAGCCTCCCTCCCTGTCCCCGGTCCCGCTCCATCGATGTGCACAGGCTCAGTGGCCGCCATGCCTTTCGCCTTGCAGAGCTCGACAGCGCCGAAGTTGCCACTCTGCGTGCTGCTACCAAGCTGCAACTGGATGTAGTGCAGCTCGTCCTCGATCTCCTCGGGCGTGCTCTCCGGCCCGACCTTGTTGCGCGACTTGAGGTTCGGGAAGTCCTCCTTGTACGCGCCGATCTTATCGAGAAAAAATTCCTTCCACTTTTTGCCTTTCGCCTCAAAGGCTTCCTTGTACTTTGGCAGCACCCACTCGCTCTCTCGCTCGTGGACGGCGAGCTTAAGGCCGCACTCCTCCTTCCATTTGGGATACTCCTTTGAGAGCAAATCGGCGAGCTCCGTCGCCGACATCTCGAGACATTCCATGAGCTTCTTCTTGAGCGGCTCGCCATCGACCAGCTTCAGCTCCTGGACCTTCTCGCCGAGCAGCTCCCGGCACGTGGCGTCCACGGCGGCGTCCAGCACCTCCCTTGCCGTGGCCTCGTCCTCCGTCATGGCACACATATTGGTGATCGCCGCCTCCTTGAACTCGCCCAGCGCGCTCAGCTGCGAGTTGATCCACTCGCCGAGGTCGGGTATCGGGAATCCCGTGAGCTTGCCTGCGGCCGCGGCTACCTTGAGCGCCGTCAGCCCGAGCTTGATGTACGGCATCGCCTTGACGACCCATTCCTTGGGGAACGTGAGCTCAAAGCCCTCCGCCTCGCCCTTGTCATTTGGGTGCGTCTTGGCCACGGTGTAAGTGAGCGGATCGACGAAGAATATGCGCACACGATGGTTGAGCCAGTCCTTGGGGCTCAGCGCCTTCTTGAGCCATGAGATCCCCTTGCCGGTCACTTGAGCAACAGGCAGGAAGAGGACGAGCTTGGGTGCCGCTTGGGTGCCAAGGAGCAGCGTGGTCAGCATCGTCGAATGTGCTGACAGCATCTCGATCGCCTTGTCTTGAGTGAGCCGGATCTGCCACAGCTGGCCCATTACCTCCTTCTGGCCGTCCTTAAGGTCCTTCTGGCCGTCCTTAAGGTCCTTCTGGCCGTCCTTAAGGTCCTTCAGGTCGGCCAGCATCTTCTCGAGGAGTGCCGCCTCGATCGCCCTGCCGGTCTCGCCCTCGTTCGCCGGCGGCGCCGGCTTGCGCTGTCCCAGCAGCTTGGGCGGCTCGCGCAGCTCGGCGTCGCGCACCGCCTTGCTCACGCTCTGTGCCACTGCCTCAGGAAGCCCCCAGTGGCCATCGACCAGGCCCAGCAGCTCGTGCGTGCGCATGCCCGGATTGCGCGCCGCCTGCGACGCCACCGGACCAGCGTAGCCAGCTGCGCCGGAGTGAGAGGACGACGTCGCCTCGCCCCAGATCTTGCTGAGGCTCGTCACTACCTCGCGTGCCGTCCTCGTCCGGATGGCCGGCGGCGGTACGAGCTCGTGCTTCGTGTAGAAGCTCTCGAGGCTGCGCGCGACCGAGTCGACCACGACGTCAGGCACGCGCTCCCACACGCTCCGCTCGTCGGGCTGCACCCTCCCTGCGTCGTCGAGCGCGTTACCCCAGCCGTCGGCGCGGGCCAAGGGCGGACGCGCCTTGAAGAGGTCCGTCGAAGGGTCGGCGGAACCGTCGGCGTCGGACGCGCCAATGAAGATGGGCAGCACCGCCGCGCCGTGCTCGTGCTGAAGCAGCGCGAAGCTCCACTCGAGGAGGAGGTAGTCGAGGCCCGAGTTGGAGGTGAGGCTCGTCATGCGCCGCAGCGCGTTCCACGTGACGATGGGCACGATCACGCGTGAGTTGGCCATCGCGAGCAGGCAGACGACATCGAGGTCGGTGCCGCGGCTGGCGGTGCGCTTGTCGAGGAAGGTCGTCACCAGCGGCGACTGCGCGCCGAGGCAGTCGGCGAGCTTCTCGGTGAAGGGCGTGTCGAAGGCGGGGACGTGGGAGTACGAGAGGAAGGCCCCGTAGTGATCGGGCGGCTTGAGCGGCGGCAGGTACGCTGACAGCCGCGACGCGAGCTCGCGCGTCGTCAGCTGCTGCCGACCGACAACATAGTACACCTGCGAGCCGTCGATGTCGGCCGCGAGTAGTGCGCCGCGCTCGACGTGCCTCTTCTCGGCCTCGTCGACGGAGCTCAGCGGCAGCAGGCACGTGCAGCGCAAGTTGACGAAGCGGCTGGAGATGCCGTCGACGAGGAGGCGCAGCCGGTCGATGGCCGGCGACCACGCGATCTCCCCCGCATTCAGGATGGCCACCGTGATGTATGGCGCACCGTCGGGCGGCCGGCTGAGCAGCAGCTGGTGCTGCCCGAACATGACGCGCGCGAAGCCGCAGCCGAGGGCCGGCTCGAAGCCGATTGCGGTGTCGTAGGACCAGCCGACGGCGGCGCCGCACAGCTCGAAGAAGGCGCCGTCGGGCAGGAAGCCGCCCGAGTCGGGCAGGAAGTCCTCCGGCGCCCACACAGGCGCCGTGTCGGGCGGTGCTTGGCCTGCGAGGGCAAAGTGCAGCGTTGCGAGCGGTGCGTCGGTGGGCGTGGTCGGCTGGTTAGCCCCCTCGCTTAGCGCGAGCAGCGCGGGCACGATGTACGTCTGCTGCTCCTTGCGGCGGATGGGAACGACGAGCCCGAAGTGCTCCATCAGCTTGAGTAGCTCGGCCTTGTGCGCCTCGAAGCGGTCCTCTTTCCACAGGTACTCGAGCAGAACGCGGCTCAGCACGCCGCCGTTGCGAAGCGCTTTCCATTCCTTGGTCACGTGGCGCGCGGCCAGTGCGTGGCACGGCTTAAGGTGGGCGGGGTCATCGAAGTTGCAAATGATCATCGAGACGGCGTCGATGATCCACTGCGGGTCGAGGACGACGAGCTCACGCACCTCTGGCACCTCCGGCAGATCGTACCAGCAGACCGCCCCAAGCGAGTGGAAGTAGGACAGCATCATCTGCACCTCGCGCTCGAGAGGGACACGCGCCGGGTCGTGCGGCAGCCCAAAGCGCGACGCGATCGCGGTCACCTCTGCGAGGCTCAGCTGCTGCCGCGTCGGCGTCGCCGACATCTCGAGCGCGAGCGCATCGTAGACGGCGAGCCAGCCCGCGGGCACGCGCTCCTTCATCGAGTCGAGCTCCATGGCTGCCTCCTCGATCGCCCCTACCAGCTCGCGGATGGTCTCGTCGCCCGCAAAGCCCTTGGAGTTCTCGATTGGGAAGAAGCACAGGTCGCCATTAGGGCGCACCTTGGCCAGCCGAGCGGAAGTCAGCGCCTTGCAGAGGTCCGTGCTCAGGCGCGCGAGCGCTGCGTCGCCGCCGCCACCTGCGGCCACCGCCTCGTCCTTGCGCGTGCCGACGAGGAGCAGCGGCGATTCGGATGCGTGCACGGCGAACGAGTCGAGCTGGACACGGAGCTGGGCAATGCTGTTCTTGAACAGGTTGGGATTCTGGAGGTCAGGCAGCGAGAAGACGAGCATCGAGACAGAGGCCTTGGGTGCGTGCAGCAGGTCAAGCACGCTCAGGAAGACGTCCTGCCCGCCGCTGTCCTGGATGTGCAGCACTAGCCGCGGCAGCTCAGCTCCCTTGATCACGAGCTTGCCCGCCGCCGCTGCCAGCTCCGCCGCTTGCTTCTGCTTCTCTGCCACCGGTTTGGGACTGCTTTGGACCGAGACCGGGGACTGTTTGACCCCTTTTGCTTTCTCTGCCTCGGACACCTGTTTCGCCGACTCCGTTATCCTGCCTTGCGCGGCAACGGCAACGGCGCGCGCGTGCTCGGTCTCGCCATCGGCCAGATTGTACACCCGGAGCGGCCTCCCCTCGCTGGCGACTTCGAGGCTGCGCCGCTCCACCTCGCACGTGGTGAGCCTGGCGCCTGCGGTCGAGGGAGAGTTTGTGTCGAACTCCTTGCCGCTCATCGCGTCGATGGTCGATGACTTGCCCACGCCGCCCGGGCCGCGCACCTGCAGCCGGCAGTGCGGCCAGTCGACGCGTTCAGCGGCGCTCGCGAGCACCTGCTGCACCACATCCGCCGCCTTGTCCGCCGCCGCCTTGGCCGCCGCCGCCTTGGCCGCCGCTGCCACTGGCTGCAAGTGCTGCGAACACGCGCACACGCACACGCACGGCGCACGCTCAGCACGCGATGTGGCCATCGTGGCCGTCTTGAGTCCCGGTGCCCTCTTGATTGCCACAGAGTGCGACTGAGTGCTGCTGATTGCGAATGATTGCCAAGGATGGTCTCTGAGTTCCCTCTGATGGCCTGTGAGTGCCTCTGTCTGCCCTCTGATCGCTTCGGATGGCCTCTGAGTGCCGCTGACTGGCCTCTGAGAGCCCTCGGATGGCCACTAAGTGCCTCTGATGCCTCTGAGTGCCCTCTGAGTGCCCTCTGAGTGCCCTCTGAGTGCCCTCTGAGTGCCCTCTGATTGCACGCGAATCGGGCGCACCTGGCCGCTCGCGAAGAAGGCCTTGACCTCGGCGTTGCGATTGTGCGTGGTGGCGAGGTCGGCCGGCGTGCGACCATCCTGCGGCGCGGGCACGCGGAGAACGAGGGCGGCGGCGGAGCGAGGGTCGTCAGCGGCGAAAGGGACGGGAGGTGCGCACGACGATGGCGAGCAAACGGGCGCGTGCGCGCCGCCGTCGCGCCACCAATGATGGCGCTGGCAATCTGGATCCTCGTGGCCGTCTCGGGTCCCGGTGCCCTCTGAGGGGCCGCTGAGGGCCACCGAGTGCTGCTGAGTGCCGGTGATTGCCTCTGACTGCGTCTGAGTGCCTGTGATTGCGTCTGAGTGCCTTCGAGTGCCTCTGATGACCTCTGATGGCCTCTGTGTGGCTCTGAGTGGCTCGGAGTGCTACTGATTGACCTCCGATTGCTGATTTTGCCCCTGATTGCCATTGATTACCTCTGACTGCCCTCTGACTCGCCTCTGATGACCTCCGATTGCTTTTGATTACCTCTTAGGGCCTCTGAGGGCCCGCTTAAGGCCCGCTGAGGGCCTCTGAGGGCCACTGAGAGGCCTCTGAGTGCCCTCTGAGTGCCGCTGAGTGCCCTCTGATTGCAAATGATGACCCCTGATTGTCCTTGATTACATATGAGTACCTATGATGACCGCTGATGGCCTCTCATGCACGCGGCAAGGGGGGAGGGGCGGCGTACCTTGTCCGTCGCCTTGGCGGCCTCCGGGTACGCCTGGAGGAGCGCCTGCACCACCGCCTCCGATGAGCTGTTCCAAGCGGCCATGTGAAAGGGCAACCGCCCGTTCTGTGCGTGGTACACAGCAGCGATGAGAGGAGGTGGGTGAGCGATGACGTGGGTGGGGCGGAAGTGAGGGACAGGGTGCTTAGACGTGCTATACGCAGGGCAATGGGCGGTGAAGACCGCGTGCCGAGGGCCCTCTGAGTGCCTCTGAGTGCCTCTGAATGCCACTGAGTGGCTCTGAGTGGCTCTGAGTGGTCT
>ENA-UOXK01001964-UOXK01001964.1-mixed-culture-metagenome-genome-assembly--contig:-NODE-1964-length-13119-cov-40.133267_pt1 | contig 13119 bp, 8 predicted proteins | sample MGYA00238160_ERZ761638 | MGnify/ENA primary metagenome ERZ761638 (study PRJEB28912, sample SAMN08777098) | mixed culture metagenome | isolation source: Freshwater growth medium | place: USA...
GAAGAGGAAGACAAAGACGGCCGAGATCGTGCCTGCTTAAGTCCGAGATCGTGCCTGCTTAAGAAGGCGGCGCGTGGCGCCCGTGGGGCTGACTGTGATGGGAAATGACCTGACCTTGCAGAACCAGTGAAGGCTCGCGCCATGGCGAGCGTCAGCGGCATTCTTAATTTTCATCACTTAACGAGCTCTCGTCCGAGAACCAGTGACCGTCCAAGATCCGCTCTCTCTTGCGAGACCGCCTACGCTGCTAGGCGCCGGCGCGCAAGGGGGAGAGCCTCATTAAGGCCCATTTGGCCGCAACCGACAACTTGCCGTACAGTCTCCCCCCCTTTAAGAAAACAGTGATTTTAGGCTTGCTGTAGATTGCGCCTTTGGCGTGCACCATGGGCTGGTTTCTTAGCGGGCCGGCCGACCAAGTCCCGAAAGGTCCCGATCGTTTTTGGCGTTTTCTCACATATATTTCTAAGGACCGCCGGCACAATCATGTAGGTTGTAGCTACGTGAAGTCTATTAAAATAACACACACAAGTTCCTCCGCTCGACTGCGGGACGGGACTCGCAAATGTCGACGCAAATGTCACAAATCATCCGATCACAGGTGCTCCGCGTTCACGCCGGCGGCCCCAGGGTCGCAAGGAAGCTCTGTAGGTCAAACTCCTCCTCATACTGCTCAGCGCTCCACAGCTCGCCCACCGTCTCCAGTAAGTTATGGAGCCCACCGCTGGTGCTGCCGCCGCCTTCGCCGCCGCCGCCGGCACTAGCGGCCCGAGAGTGCGCCGCGCTCGGCTTCCCGCTCGGCTTCTCACCTGCTCCGGTAGCGCTGGCTGCGTACTCGGCGAGCATGGCCTCGTCTGGCGTGGTCGCGTCCGCGGGCCGAGCCGGCGCGAGCTCAAACAAGTCGAGCAGCTCGTGCGTGTTCATCGTGGAGAGCGCCGCGTTCTGTTGGTTGACGACCGTGGCGGCCACGTGCCGTTTGAACGCCTGTGCGCTCATGATCTTTTCCTCGAGCGTGCCGCGCGTCACGAGCCGGTACACGTTGACGACGCGCCGCTGCCCAATACGGTGCGCACGGTCCATCGCCTGCGCACCACTCGGTGGCACATCCAGAGGCACATTCAGAGGCACTCAGAGGCACTCAGAGGCACTCAGAGGCACTCAAAGGCACTCAGAGGCACTCAGAGGCACTCAGAGGCACTCAGAGGCACACGCCAGGGGAGACGGGAGAGGGCATCGACACACCTGCAGGTCCTTCATCGGGTTCCAGTCGTGGTCGAGGAAGATGACAACGTCGGCACCCGTTAAGGTGAGCCCGAGCCCACCCACCGACGTCGTGAGCAGCATCAGGTCGATCGACGCGTCGGAGTTGAAACACTCGGCGAGTGCGAACCGGTCGGGCGCGGCTACCTTGCCGTCGAGCCGTAGGTAGGAGACGGTAGGCATATGTCCCTCGAGCAGCTGGGGGCGAGGTGAGCGCGAGATGAGGGCGAGATGAGGGCGAGATGAGGCGAGATGAGGCGAGATGAGGGCGAGATGAGGCACTCAGAGGCACGCAGAGGCACTCAGAGGCTGCCGGAGGGCAATCCGATGTTAATCAAAGGGCAATCCGAAGGCAATCCGAAGGCAACCCGAAGGCAATCCGAGGGTAATCACCTGAGACTCGACGAGATCAAGTAGAGCACCGCTTTGGCTGAAGATCAGGGCGCGATGCGTCGCGAGAGGCGTGACCGCGCTGCCCTCCTCCTCCACCTCTAGGGCTACACCCAACCCGTTCTCGTTGTCGCTCCCGCCCTCGCCGCTGTCGCCAAGGGCGCCGCCGCCCTCGCCCTCGCCGCCGCCTCTGCGGCCGCCGCGCCGTCCGCCGCCCTCGCCGGCAAGGCCGTTGCCACACTCGCGGCCACTCTCGGTGGGCCGCCCGATGCCACACTCATGAAGGAGTTGCTGGAGCGCCAGCAGCTTGGGCGCGCATGCAAGCGCTGTGAGTCCGCCGCTCGACACCGCGGCAGCCACGCAACGCTCATAGAGGGGATGCGAAGGCGTGAGGGCGAGCAGCGGGTGGTTACACACACGCCGCAGATATTGGAGTGCGGCGAAGACGTGCGCATGGGCGGCGCCATGGGCGCCGTTGTGAGCGCCGTGGTGAGTGCCGTGGTGAGCGCTGCCGTGAGCGCCGTGAGCGCCGTCCCCCGCGCTCGCGCTCTCCTCTTGCGCCGCTCGCCCGTGTACCATGCGGACCGCAGCGTACAGGAGGGCTTGCACTGGATGTAGCTCACACAGTCTGTCCTCGATCACCTGCACTCGGTGTCATATCGCTATCAGACGCAATCCGATTCAATCAAGTGTCATCAAGTGTCATCAAGTATCATCAAGTGTCATCAAGTGTCATCAAGTGTCATCAAGTGTCATCAAGTGTCATCAAGGTTCATCAAGGGTCATCAAGGGTCATCAAGGGTCATCAAGTGTCATCAAGTGTCATCAAGTGTCATCAAGTGTCATCAAGTGTCATCAAGGGTCATCAAGGGTCGTCAAGGGTCATCAAGTGTCATTCAGTGTCATCAAGTGTCATCAAGGGTCATCACCTTGGGCGGCAGCTCGGTGAGCACGGACTCCTTGGTGCGTCGAAGGCACAGCGGGAGGACCTGCCGGTGAAGCCGCGCGAGGGCTTCCTCCCCCATCAGCTGCGCCGCCTCGCCCGCGCGCGCTCCTTGCGACGCGTGGATGGGCTGTGCATACTCGCGCTGAAACGCGAGCTGGGTGCCCAGGTAGCCCGGCATAAGAAAGTCAAACAGTGACCAAAGCTCGAGTGCGTGGTTTTGGAGCGGGGTGCCCGAGAGGATCAGCCGACGTGCAGCGCGCAGCCGCTTGGCAGCACGCGCAACCTGTGCCTTGGGGTTGCGAATGATGTGTCCTTCATCGAGCACGGCGTATTCCCAGCGCACCTGTGGGGAAGGGCAGGGCGCCGTGGTGAGCAAATGCATGCAAGGACTCATCGAGCGCGGCGTATTCCCAGCGCACCTGCACTCAAACGGCACTCAAGCGGCACTCAGAGAGCAATCAGAGAGCAATCAGAGAGCACTCAGAGAGCAGTCAGAGAGCAATCAGAGAGCAATCAGAGAGCACTCAGAGAGCACTCAGAGAGCACTCAGAGAGCTGTCAGACCGGGCAGCCGTCCTCTGATCGCCTACCTGTGCCAGCGCGTCGATGTCTGTTCGGAGTGTCTCGTAGGACATCACCACCAGCTCCACCTCATGCACTCGCAAGCGCAGTCGCGCGCGCTGTTGGGCACTTCCCCCATACTCAAGCACACAGAGCCCATCGGAGCCACAGAATTTGGTCGCCTCGGCGCGCCAGTGCGCGGTGAGGGTGGCCGGGCAGACGACGATGGAGGGGAGGTTCGCTGGGGGGGAGGTGGCGCCGCCGTTGCCACTGCTGTCGCTGCCGTTGCCACTGCCGCTGCCGCTGCTGCCGCCACCGCCGCCGCCGCCGCACCCGAGACGCTCGCTCGCGCCCGCGCGTCTCGCTCGTTGCTCGTGCGCGGCGGCGGCGAGCACACAGAGCGTCTGCAGCGTCTTGCCAAGCCCCATGTCGTCGCACAGGATGCCATGGAGTCCAAAGCGGCGCAGGAAGGCGAGCCAATCGACGCCGGCTTGCTGGTAGGGCCGGAGCGTCGTCTTGAGCACCATCGGCAGCTCGTACCGCGGCGGCGCACCGCCCACGACAACGCCCAACAGCTGATCCACACAGGGGCGCTCGGCGGCTTTGCGTGCGCGGAGCGCCGCCGACATGTCGATCGGGTCAGCTGTTCCCGGCTCGAGAGGGAGCAGCGGCATCAGCTGCCCGAACGCGGCCGAGGCCTCGTGCCGAATGCATGCCGAGCTGTGAGCGAGGCTAGCCACGAGGGGGGTGATCAACAGGGCGGCATACGGCAGCACACGCGTCTGCAGCGTGCTGATGATCGCGCGCATGCAAAGCGCCGCCCCCAACTGCGTGCCAGGCGGCGCCGTTGGGTGCGCCGCGTGGGGGAGGAGCTCGAGCAGCGCCTCCATGGCGCCGCAGCCGAGGGCGTCGCAGCACATGGCCACGGCCTGGGCGGCCAGCCGGCGTATGTCGAGCAGCCCTGACGAAGCCGACGAGGCGGGCGCTGTGGCGGGCGCGCCGTCCGGAGCGCCTTCGCACACCGCCGCCGCCGGCGTCACCGCTGCTGCCTCGCCGCGGCCGTCGGCGACAGATCTGGCTCCCTCCTCCTCCTCCTCCCCTTCCACACCTGGCAGCTGAGGCGCCAGCACGACGCGCGCCGTCGCGGGCACGAGGCGCAGCAGCTCGGCCGCCGCGCCTCCCACGAGGTGTGAACCCACGAGGTGTGAACCCACGAGGTGTGGCGCGAGGGCTCGGAGTATCTCGAGCGCCGAGCGCAGCTGCAGCTCGTCATCGAGAGGAGCGCCCTGGAGAGAGGGCTCATGGGTGGCGTCGCGCGGACTCTGAAAGGCCTCAAGAGGCGTCTGAAGCCCCTTCCAAAGCGCGGGAAGCCGTTCAAAGAGACGATCACCAAACTCGTGGCAGCACGCGCTCAGTGCGGCGCGTGCACCCGTCGCCGCCTGCCTGTCCGCCTCCGCCATCGCTGCCGCCTCCGCCGCCCCAACCGTCGCGCCATCGGGCCGTCGGCCCACAAGCAGCTTGCACAGATTCGCCACCACCTTGTCTGCGAGCGCGCCCGACACAGCGCCAGCGCCCGACACAGCGCCCGTGGCCCCTCGGCACGTGTACTGCTTCAAGAGGTTGGCGAGCACCGCGGCAGCACGCGCCTGCACCGCCGGCGGGGCACCCTGGACCGCGTTCATGAGCGCCTTGACGATTGGATTGAGCTTCGGCGGCAGTGCGCGGAGGCGTACGATGCCCTCGGCGGCCGCCGCGCCGAGGGTCGTGCACAGGCTCTCGCGCTGCACCAACACGGCGCGCCTAGCTTCGAGGAGTGCGTCGCGGGCTACCTCACACCGGGCACGCGCACGTGCACTCACGGTGTTGGGCAGCAGCCCCATCCAATGGGTGTAGATTCGATCGCTCAGAGCGAGGGCCGCCTGCTCGCCCACAGGCGCCCCCGCACCCCCGGGCCAGCTGGCCGACTGGGATGACAAAGCACGCAGGGCCTCGGAGGGCGCGCCGGCCGCCTCAAACGCACGCAGCAGCGCGGTGGCGTGCGCCTGCATCTGTGCGAGGGGATGCCTCATCTCACGCGCGGTGGCGGCGACCACGGCCGCATCGCTCGCCAGTGAGAGAAGGACCGCACTCAGTGCTGTGAACCCAGTGCTGTGAACGGCACCCAGTGCTGTGAACCCAGTGATGTGAACCGCGCCAGTTGAATTGTCCATCGCCGCGCCCAAGACAGCGCCCTCGCCTGTCTCGGCGCCCGTCTCGGCGCCCAAAGCCGCTCGTGCACCCGTCGCGCCGTGGCGCTGCGCCCACTCGGCCACCACCCACGCGCACACCTGCCGCATCGTCGCGGAGGACGTCGAGAGGCCGGTGAGCAAGCTCGCACGCCACGGGTCGCTGCCCAACAATTCTGACGAAGCAGGCTCACTTTGACGAAGCATGCGCCTGTCCAACGACTGTGACGAAGCATGCTCGCTGCCCAACAATTCTGACGAAGCAGGCTCAGGCATGGCGGCCGCCTCGCACGCGGCGGCGATTGCACCCAGTGCCGCAGCCCCTCGCGCGTGCATCCCACTCGAGGCCACTCGAAGTTCAAATGGAAGGGGCTCGCACGCGTCGTGATGGGCATTCTCGTCGTCGTCCAGCGCCACGCCGCCGACAGCGCCGCCGCCCCCGTCCCCGTTGCCGTCGTTGCTCTTCGCGTTGCGACGCGCAGAGCCAGCGGCCCCACGCCCCCCTGTGCGCATCGTACCGGTGGCCGCCGCGGCGGCGCTGCCATTGGGGGCAAATGGCGGCCGGTGCAGCCCTCGCAGATGGATAGGCTGGCTTAACGGAGTGCCGAGCATCGCCAGCCAGTCGCCGATGTGAGGCGCGGCGGCCGCACGCAGCTGGCGCGCGGGTACGACGCGCACCACGGCCGCAAGGGCCGCTTCGGCCGCTGCGTGCACCGATGTGCTCTCATCCAGCAGCGCGGCCTGCACGAGCAGCTGCAGCGCTGGACCGAGCTCGCCCGTGTCCTCGGTACCCGCGCCATCTGTGGCGCCGCCGCCGCGGGCACATAGCCACTCTGGCGCGCTCGCGGCCGGCGCCGCCGGCGCGGCCTGCGCGGCCGCATTGAGCAGAGCTTCGAGCGTGCGAATGGCCGCCGCGCGCGCCGTCGCCGACGGGTGGCGCCAAAAGGGCCATAGGCGAGGGACAACGGTCGCAAGGCTCGAGGCACCGCCTCCGCCGCCCTTGCCTCCGCCTTTGCCTTCGCCTCCGCCTTTGCCTTCGCCTTCGCCTTCGCCTTCGTCCTCTCCAAAGGTGGCGAGGGCACTGTAGGGCAAGCAGGCGCAGTAGGCAGAGAGCGTCGTCATCACGTGCGCCGCGGAGGACGTGAGCTCATCAAGCTCGAGGAGCACGTCCCAGAGCGCGCCCAGCACGGCACCCAGCGCGCCCGGCGAGAGCAGCGTGCCGACGCGTGCCGCTACGCCCCCGAGAGCCTCGGCAGCGACGCAACGCACGTCGTCGTCGTGGTCGCCCGCGAGGGCGGCTCGGAGCGCTTCCGCTGCCTGCGGCAAGAGCGTTGGTAGCAAGTCGGTGCGCACAGCGAGCAAGTATTTGAGCCCGAGCATTGCGGCGTGACGAACCTCCCACGTCGGCTGACGCGCCATCACCAGCAGCGCTTGCGCCACTTGCGCCGCCGCGGCCGCTGTCATCGGCTGGAGCAGCACCGCGAGCGCTTGCGCTGCCGTCTCGCGAACGGGTGCGACGACCTTATCACCAGCGGCCCAATCCCCAAACCGATCGAGAGAGAGTACACAGATGAGCCGGAGGGCGCAGTCCTGCAGCCACTGCGCACGCAGCTCGTCGCGCACCCGTGCGGACACGCCCCCCACCGCACCCGCCGTGGCCGCATGCGCGCGCAACACGGCGCGCAGCCCCAGCGCAGCGCCGTGTCGGCGCTGCCAACGTGGCTGGAAGAGTGAGCAGCGCAGCTCAGCACACAGCGGCTCGAATGGCCACTGGTCGCACCTCTCCCACGCCGTCGCATCGTCCAAAGCCGCCACCGCATCGCCCGCCGGATCATCCCCTGACGCAGCTTGGACGGCAGCCAGTTCAGCTCCCGCCGCTTCGCCTTCGTCGTCGGCAGCCGCGGCCGCGACCGGCGGGCAGCCGGCCGACCCGTCCGAGGCTGTTGCGCATGGCGCTGGTGCTGCCGCTGGCTCGAGCCGCCGCGCGCGCTTCGCCATCGGCAGCTGCACGACCACGCCATCGGCGCCGCCATCTGTGGCCAGCTTGGCCGCCCGACGCGCTTTGCGCTTGAGCGTGTTGCGAGCACGCTCTGAGAGAGCACCACCGCTGGCCGCGAGCTCCTCAGCGATCAGGCGTGCGGCGGCCAACTGATGCGCGTCCGCTGCCGCCGCCCGGTGCGAAGCTGCGGCGGCGCGCCCAGCGCCGAGCACGTCGTCCTCCTTGATGAGGTCCATCATCTCGCGCTGCTCGCGCCCGCCGATGGCGCTTCCGATGGCGTCGAGGCCGAGCTGCTCCTGCAGGAGCGCCCTCTGGCGGAGCAGGCGCTCGTGCGGCCGGTCGTCCGCCGCGTCGTTGGCCTCGAACTCCTGCCCACCACTCGCCAGCAGTGGTGCTCCATGGGCCAGCACGCGGTCGATGGCAAAGCTCTCAAAGCTCAACCACGCACCGGATGCCTCGTCGCGTGCTGCCGCCTCGACCTCGGCCGACGCCGCGTCCGGATGGCTGGGCTGCCACGTCGTCACCGCCTCGGCGATCTCCTCGAGCGCATGCGCGGCCGCTCTGCGCGTCTCCCACTCCTCGTGGAAGAGGTAGCACAGCACGCGTTGGAGCAGCGCGTGGAGCTGCTCCGGGTGCTCACGCTGGATGGCACCGAGCTGTCGGCCCGCCGCGAGGCGCGCCGCCTCGCTCGGACCGGTGCGCAGCAAGCCCAGCAGGCGGTCAAGGCGACTTGGCCGTGCCATCATCGTCCCGTGCTGTGAACGGTGAAGTCTGTGAACTGTGGCTGTTAATACTCGGACGCCTACCACCTGCCAGGCTCTCGTTTGGAGTTTCACTCATCATCCTATAAATCACCCGCTCAACCCGACTCGGTCGAGCCTTTCAGACGCTTGAAGATGGACTTGCTGATATCGCCGAATCTGTACTCATCCTTGCCTGTGACGCGCTTGACGGCGCCCTTGGTCAGATCGCCAAACTTGTATTCGTCGCTCCCAGTCACCTTCCGCACGGTGGCCTCTGTCAAGTCACCAAATTTATACTCGTCCTTGCCCGTATAATCCTTGACCGAGTCGGCAATGCCTTGCGAAGCCCGCTCGCTCAGTCGCACGCCGACCTCTTTGACGGCCCGCACGCCTAGCTCAGCCTTGAGCACCGTTCCGTACGTGGCCAAGAGGACCGCCACTGGCATGGCGGCAAGTCCTGCCACAGGTGCCGCGGCGCCGGCGCCGAGGAAAACTCCGACCTTGAGCAGTAAGGAGAGGTCCGCCATAGTCCACTCTGCTGACATCTGCCGCTGGACTTCGGAGCGCATGCTCTCAACGACGCTTTTGGTGATGTCGCCGAACTGGTAACCCTCGTTCTCGGCGGTGACCCGTTCCTCGACGCGCGCAAGCAGTGTGGGCAGCCGCTCCTCCTGCTCCTCCGGAGTGCTGATTGCAAGCTCGGCCAGCTCTTCTCTGACAATTGCATCGAGCGCATCTGCGCGTGCGTCTGCGCGCAGCGTCCGCACTCGCAGATGCATACCCCGTGGCTGCCTCAGCCGGCCAACTGCATGGCCGCAGCTCTGCCCTTGCACAAGTGCTGCAATGGCCACCGTCGCCGCGAGCAAGATCGAAATGGCTCTCATTGTAAATTCGGGCTGTGAAGATCTCCTCCGTCCAAAGTTCACGCTGCCGTTAATCGGCGGCATGGCGGGGGAAGGAGTAACCCTTCCCCCTAACGTAGCCCGATAGTACCGATGGTTCACGTATTTGCCAACACGGCAGGGCGCACATCCACAGGACCCGAACACTCCAACACGAACCGACCTTGCAGCCTTAAAGTGTGCTGAATCCGCGCGTGTCCTAACATACTATTGTAGTAACTATGCTTGATTGCTTGTCACGTGCTGAGTTCTCAATATGGGTCCTATCTCATAGTCTGAGCTATGATGTTATGGATGGGCGTGTAATTGCCCGCTCGTCCGAGGCCAAGCTCACCGATGGCTGTGACCTTCCACGTGTGCCCTGGTGCGGTGCGCCAGATCTTGGCCATCACAACCGCCGTCTGCTCCCCCGTGGGCCGCCCGTCCAGCTCGTAGCGCGCGAGAGGCACCCCCGATCTGTCGGCCGGATCAAAGCAGCGCACCTCCGGTCGGATGATGTCGGAGAGTCGGGCAGTATCCCACGCAGAGAGTGTCAGGTAGATGGCGCCAACTTGGTCGCTGAGGGCGCGCAGGTCAATGTCGACCCTGTGTGTGCCCTCGCGCTTCTCCGCGTCGATCTGGTCACCAGAATGGCGCAGTGCCACGCCCCTCCCCCCCTCGCCGTACGCCGTGTGCACGCCGCCGGAGACCAATCCCGTCGCCGATCGCTGGTTGTCGTAGTCGACGTAGGCGAGCGGCTTGCCGTCGAAGCTGTACGCGAGCGCCGACGCGTCGAGGTAGAGCGTTCCCTCACCCGCCCAGCGCCACACCTCCTCGAACCGGACCGCCTTCATCGTGGGCGAGGCAGTGACGGACTCGCCCTTGCGCATGATGGCCGAGACGCCGCTGCGCTGGACACGCGAAAAGTCCATCCCTTTCTTGTGATAGCCCTTCTGCTCTGAACGGCCAACGGCGCGGATGAACCACGCGTGAATGTAAGCCTTCGACGGGAGCGGCACGTTGATGAGCGCGTAGAACTCTGGCCACGAATTAGCGGCCATCACCTTCGCGATGTGCTGACTCATCGAATGACGAAGCCACGGTGTCGGGTTCCCATTGAAGTCATCAAGCTGCGCGGGCGACACCTTGGCAAGGCGGGACAGGAAGCCGACAGAGAACATGAGCAGGCGGTTCGAGACGCGCTGCGCCTCCCAGCAACGTTGCACGAGGTCATCCACCCCGAGCGTGTGGGGAGTGGCCAGCTCGGGTTGCTCGCGGCAAGCCCAGAGAACCGAACGGTCCATCATCTCCTCGAGCAACGGCCACGCGAGGTCGCTCCAGCGCAGGCTGTTGCAGATGGCGAGCAACGGCACGAGATCGCCCAGGCTCGGCTCGGACGCCTTGACGCGCTTGCTTTCCTTGCCGATGAACTCCTGCACGCGCTTGGTCACCTGCGCTCGTAGCGCCGGGTGCTCGTGCGCGAGCGCGAGCAGAAGCCGATAAACCTGCGTGAAGCCGTTGATGAAGACGTCGGAGGCGGCGACGCCCCGGTCGACGAGAAGCACGACGAGCGTGCACAGTAGCTTCGGCAGCACATCGAGTGCCATCTCGGGCACAAAGCGGCCCTGGGCGAAGCGCCACCGTGGCGCGTTTGCGCACAGGGCAGCAATCGTCTGGTGCAAGATGGGTCTAGCCGCCTTGAAGTGGTCACGCGTGAGGTAGAGCGGCAGGAAGTGGGTGAAGGCCTCGCCCCATACGCTCGTGCGCACACCGTCTACCCTGAAGGCCGAGTACGAGAGCGTGTCGAGTGTCGAATAGATGCAGTCCACCTCGTGCGTGCGCGGGTTGACGGTGAACGTGAGCGGGATGCCGAAGACCTGTGGGGAGGAGCAATGGCGCCGTGGTGAGCACTTGCATGCGAGTCGGAGGTCCATATATGAGGTTCGAGGGATGCCAAAGACCTCGAGCCCTCCGCGCTTCTCGTCGAGCGCGCCCAGCGTCGCCTTGCTGTGGTAGCAGCGGAGTAGCTCGGCGTTGCTGCTGTGCTCGAGCATGTATGCGTGGCGCCAGTCGCTGAGCGAGGCCGCAGCTAACTGGGACGCTGGGAAGTGCCGGTGGAAGAGCACGCGCCACAGCAGGCCGTCACTGCATGCGCTGCGCAGGTGAGAGCTCGTGCACGCGAGCGAGCGCACGTCTGCCTCAGAGTGCAGCTTCTCCATGACGATGATGAGCGCGTCGTACGACAGCAGCGCAAAGGATCCCGAGCACTCAGCTGCCGTCTCCTCATGTGCCTCAGGGTCGGCACATCCCAAATTAGGGTCGGCACATCCCAAATTAGGGTCGGCACAGCCCCTCTGCTCGGCCATCGAGGCCGTTGGCTTTGTAGTGGCAGCGGTGACGACTGCGGCGGAGGCGGCGGCAGTCTGGGCGGCGTCAGCCACGCCCAAGCCGCCGCGCTCGCGCTCACGTTTGCGCGCGCGGTAAGCCTTCTTCTTCTGCGTCCGCTTGCTTGGGCCAGTCTTTTTCGACGCGGGCCGGTTCGCTTGGAAGACGAGAAGCCCGATCACGGACAGGACGACGAAGCAAGTGGAGATGGGCCATAGGTACAGCGCCAAAAGGACGGCGCCAATCGACAGGATCGGCGCGGCGTCGCGCATCGTGCGGTGTCTACCAAGCGTGCCCTCATCGTCAACTGCAGCACTCTCCTGGTCCTCATCTGCATCACTCTGCTCGTCTCCCTCGACGCTGAGCACGGCGAACTTGCCCTTCAGCGCCTGCGGTTTGGGCGGCGCTAAGGCGAGCAACGGCTTTGGCGGCGGATCGCTTCCACAGCTCTCGTGGCTCCTCCCGCCACTGCAGGTGATGACCACTGATTGCCATCTGGGCGCTGCGGCAAGCAATTGCTTTGGCGGCGGCGCTGCGGCCTCCGGCGCTGGCTTCGCGAGCTCAATGGTACCGCACGGGCGGCACACGAGGCGCATAGGCGGTGAAGGGCAGTCAGCCTGCTGGCGGCGGGCTGGCCAGGCTGCCTTCACTCCGTGGTGCGTGCACTTCTTGCACTCGAAGTTGGCCATGGTCTCAAGTGCGCGGTCCATCGAGCGTTCGAACCCCATCCCGGTATTGCCAGTATAATGCAACTTCTCGTACGTCAAAAATGACTGGAGCTGCACCAAGATGCTCAGTACCGACATTGCCGAAGTCCAGCCACTGTACGGGCTGTGTGTGTTCTTGCGTGCCTCGAGCATGTCGAGGCAGATGCTGTATGAGCCATCGGACGTGAGGACAACGTTAGAATGTGGGAATGGGGTGCAGAGGAGTATCGATGGCGGCTTCGATGGGTACTCCTCGGTGAAGTTCAAGATAAGATGGATCGGGTAGTTGGCGGAGCCGTCGCGTCCGGGCTTCCACAAATTGACGTGCCACTCAAAGAGATTGTTCTCGAGCGGCGACGCGTCGAGTACGCCCACGATCTCTCGAGCAGCCATGACTTCCTGGTGGTCGTGCATGAGCCGCTGTGTTGCTCGCGATGGCATCGACGTTTGGGTTCTCATGGTGTTTGCTTTGTGATCGGCTTGGGAGTGCACGCGGGTTGGAGCGTGCTCGGAAATCGATCGCGCTGGTGTGGGTTGCGCTCGGGAAATGCGTCAAGTCAAGTCAAGTCAAGTCAAGTCAAGTCAAGTCAAGAGACACCCTCCCACTGGGCTCTTTGCATCCCCTTTCTTGCCCCTTCTGGGGGGCCTAGACCCTACATGTAAGTCGATGGATGGCGACGCTCACGTGCGGCGCGCGCGGCGGCGGGGCCGGCGGTCCGAATGGTGCGTCAATTGGGAAACGGCCAACGCGCCGCCGCACACTCCCCTCACGGAGGCTCACGTCCTGCCTCACGTTTTTAGTTCAGAGCCACCGCGGCTCGGATAATCTAGTTTTCATGATTGGGGTGTGATTAAAGTTTCATAGCCAATGTTTATAATTCGACACCCAAGACACCGGACCGGCGTACATACGGATGCGGTTACCATTAGCTCGGGGACCCCCGGACCCCCTATTATCACAGCCATACTCGATCAGCCGCCGGGCCGGGCCGCGCATAGCTTAGCCCCGCCCGGTCGCCTTAAGCG
>ENA-UOXK01001974-UOXK01001974.1-mixed-culture-metagenome-genome-assembly--contig:-NODE-1974-length-13055-cov-37.941385_pt1 | contig 13055 bp, 8 predicted proteins | sample MGYA00238160_ERZ761638 | MGnify/ENA primary metagenome ERZ761638 (study PRJEB28912, sample SAMN08777098) | mixed culture metagenome | isolation source: Freshwater growth medium | place: USA...
TGTCGCCACGTGGCGTCGTGTTGCCCACCGACGACCTGTCGCCACGTGGCGTCGTGTTGCCCACCGACGACCTGTCGCCACGTGGCGTCGTATTGCCCACCGACGACCTGTCGCCGCGTGGCGTCGTGCTGCCGTTGCCGCGTGGCGTCGTGCTGCCGTCGCCACGTGGCGTCGTGCTGCCGTTGCCCCCGCTGCCGAAGATCGCTTTCATCATGCGCGTCGTCATCGACTCGCTGCGGAACGTCAGCATGGCGTCGGAAGAGCCGCCGGCGGTGATGGTGGTGTGCTTTGTGTGGAACGCTTCCGAGAGGCGCAGCAGAAACGCGCGGCAGGTGTGAAAGGTCGGATCTTGCATGCAGATCGCTGTGGCGACCGCACCGCAGATCTCGAGGTCTGAGTACAACCCGCCGAGCGCATACCTGCCATGAGGATCATTAGGGTAATGAGTGCCATTAGGGTAATGAGGTCTCGAGGTCTGAGGACAACCCGCCGAGCGCATACATGCAATCGGGAGGCACTCAAAAAGGCAAACACGAGCGAACAATAAGTTATCAAGAGGCAATCAATAGATCATCAAGAAGCAATCGAGAGGCGATAGAGAAGCAAACAATAAGCAATCAAGAGGCATCCACGAGGCGATCCAGACATCATCACGAGGGCATCACGAGGTCGAGAGACACGTACGCGAGAAGCAGCTCGACTTGATGGGTCGAGCCAGAAGGCAGCAGGAGAGGCGACCAAGCCACCTCATCGACGAGGGGCGGCAGCGGCAGCTTAGGCAGGCTCTTGGTCTTCTCTTCCATCCTGATCTCATCGGGGTCGATGACCACGTCCGCCATCTTCTTCGAGCAGCAGCCGGCGCCCCCCTGTGGGGATTTCCTCTCTTTGGCCACCACCGAGGCAAGGTACCGGCGAGATTTGACCCTCAGGTTGGCCTTTTGCATCTCCTCGGCCGCCTTCTCCGCCTCTTTTTGGGAGCGCTCGACGGACTTGGCGACCACATCGGCCACCTGCTTCGCCCACTGAGCCTCACGTGTCGCCTTCTGCGCCCGCCACGACGCCTCGGCCTCGTCCTGCACACGACGGCGCGCGCCAGAGGCAGTACAAATCAAGTGCAATCCAGTGCAATCAAGTGCACGATTGAAATCACGTGCACTCACGTGCACTCACGTGCAATCAGGTGCGATCAGGTGCAATCGAGTGCAATCACCTGCTCCGCCTTCTCGACGCAATCAAGTGCAATCAAGTGCAATCGAGTGCAATCGAGTGCAATCACCTGCTCCACCTTCTCGACGCGTTGGAGCAGCTCGTACAGCTTCGCCTCGTCTCCGAGGGCAGCCTGACGCAGCCCCTCGCTCGTGGCCCATGCGGCCTGCGCCGCCTCGATCGCCTCCATGCGAGTGCTCTTCGAGAGCGCTGTGCCCTCTCCAAGCACCGCCAGCGCGGCAGGCGACGCGTCCTCTTGGTGCCGACGCACTTCATCATCGGCACGCTTGACCTTCTCCCAGGCCCTGGTGCACGACATGACGGCTTCCCCGAGCTTGGAGCGCTCGGCCGCAGCCTCGTCGGCCTTCAGGTTGGCGATGTCCGCAGCGGCGCGCGCCGCCGCCTCGGTCGCATCCTTTTTGGCCGGCGCCACCAAAGCTGTGCGCTCGGAGGCGGCTTTGATGCGCGCGCAGAGCGATGCATTCGCATACGTGTCGTTCTGTGTGAGCTCCGCACTCTCCGCTTCGTCAGCACAGACGGTGGCCAGCTTGATCACGTCCTCGGGCACGCGCGCCGCCGCCGCCTTCTCGAGCAGACTCTTAAACTCGAGCACCAGCTCGCAGGTCGGCTGCGTGGGCGCGGCGAGCGCGAGCAGCGAGACTGTCGCCGCGTCACGAACCAGCTGTGAGTTCGCCGCTTGCAGCAGGGCCGCATCCGCCTTTGCAATCTCGTCTGTCGAGACGAAGGCCTCGACCGCGTCCACCTTGGCCGCGCGCACCGCCTCCGAGTCGAGAGACTCCGCGGGAAATGCGAGCACTCGCTTCAACCGTTTGAGTGCCTTCTGCATCGGCGCTTGGGCCTCCTCTGCCTGCCGAAGTCGCCTCACCGCGGCGAGGAGCGCGTCGGCGGGCGCGGCGGCGCTGGCGGCGGCGTCGAGCATCTTGCGCAGAAGCGCCATGTCCACCTCGGCGATGCTCACGTTAGCTCCGATCGCGCTCTCCAGCTGATGGAGAGCAAGCTCGCGTCGGGTCGCGCCCGCCAACAGAACGTGCGCTGGCTTGAGGACCGTCTCGGCGACGCCCCACTTCTCGGCGCTGGTGCACGCCGCTCGCAGCGCCTCGGGGTCTGCAGTGAGCACCGTCGCCGCTAGCTGCTCGAGCTCCGCCACCGACTCCTTGCGCTTGCCCGCGTACGCCTTCTCGGCCTCTGTGTACTTTTCACGGCACGCATGCACGAGCTTCTCGTCGACGTGCTCTGTGAGCCCGTCGCTCTCAGCTTCGGCGAGCACGTCGCATTCTTCGAGGAGTGCCCCGAACGCCTTGAGGTCCACCTCGAGCGGCGCCACGTTCACATAGCCCTTGAGTAGCATGGCCATCTCCTCTCGTCTCTTGTTATTCATCCGTATGCGCCTCTCGCGCTCCTTGCGTGCCTGGACCTTTTTGGCCTCATCGAGCTGTTTCTTCGAGCTCGATATGAGCTCCTTGTCCACGTCCGACCGCTCCGCCTCCGCGATAGCCTTCTCGAGCGCCGGCACGTCCAAAGACGCTGGCAATGCGAGTGTGTAGGCGTGCAGCTGCTCGATCGACGCCTTGCGCCGGAACGCTGCGTCATTGCGCCCCCGTTTCATCTCTAGGCTCGTCGTGCGGTTCATCCCGTCATCCGGTATGCTAGCTGGCGGCTTGCGAGGCATAGGGCGCACCCCTGGTCGAACCAGTGTCGAACCCCGGAAGTGGCTGACGCTGAGAAGCGCGTGAAATCGAAGCGGACAGAAAGACGATAATGAGTCTTTCGATCAAGAAGAATGGCACTAGACGATCCTCCCGAAAAAGGGCCGGCGGCAATCCCTTCACAGGTGGGTTACCGTGATTTACACGTGCGGCACGAGGTGTCGAGACCGTGCGCATCAGCAAGCGGAGCGCGGGATGTTTGGCGCGGCGCCGGCTCCAGCACCCGGCGGCGGCCTCTTTGGCGCCGCGACTGGGGGCGGCCTCTTTGGCGCGGCGCCGGCTCCAGCACCCGGCGGCGGCCTCTTCGGCGCCGCGCCAGCTCCAGCGGCTTCGGCAGGCGGCCTTGGCGGCTTTGGCGGCGGCGGTTTTGGCATCGGCAGCGCGGCTCCCGCGGCCGGCAACCCCTTTGGTGGAGCCGGCCCTTCAAGTTTTGGTCCCGGGCCGGCTCTCGCTCCCGCAGCCGCCGCGTTTAGCGCTCCATCTGCCGGCGGCCTCTTTGGTGCTAAAACGCCCGCGCCGGCCAGCGGCCTGTTCGGCGGCGCGGCCCCTGCGGCGGCCGGCAGCCTGTTCGGCGGCGCGGCCCCTGCGGCGGCCAGCAGCCTGTTCGGCGGCGCGGCCCCTGCGGCGGCCAGCGGCCTGTTCGGCGGCGCGGCCCCTGCGGCGGCCGGCGGCCTGTTCGGCGGCGGCGCGGCTCCCGCATTTGGCGCCCCGGCCGGCGGCGGCGGACTCTTTGGCGCGGCGGGGGCACCCGCCGCTGCCGCCGCGCCTAAAGGCATCCGGCTGAACGCCAACTTCGATGAGCAGCCCGAGGCTTGCCAAAAGTGGCTGAAGGATCTGGAAGTGATCATTCACAAGTGGGATAGAAAAGGTAGAGAGTTCGAGGAGGACGGCGGCCAACTCTCTGACTGCGTGCGGCTCGCGGACGCGCTCGAACGCGACACTGCGATCGCCGCCGCCGAGCTTCGCTTCGACGAGGCGAAGCTTGATAGCTTCCGAGCCGACGTGGAAGCGACTCTGCGCGACGCACGTGCGGCCCAGAGCGACTTTACGACCCGTTTCGACTCGCAGGGCGCCTTTGGACGGGGGGTGGCCTTCCCGTCGCAGTTCTTCAACGCGAGGCTCGAGCGCATGGAGCAAGAGGTCCCTGCTCTGAAGAAGGCCCTGCACGATCTGGACGGCGCGATCATGACGAAAGCTTCGCCACCGATGGAGACTCACCGGCTCGAGCAGCTGCTGGCCCATCAGAACACGCTGCTCGAGCGTGCCGCCGCGCACGTGGACAGGCAGCACAGGCACGTCGAGGGCCACCGGCGCACGCTGCGCAACGGCCTCGGCCGCGACCCGTTTGACGAAGCCCGACGGCGCCAGGTGCGCGACAAGTACAGGCCAGCGGATCCGCCCATGCCAGCCGCGCTCCCGCCGCAAGATCCGGCGCCTGCGCCGGCAGCGCTGCCGCCGGCGGCGGCGGGCGCGGGCCTGTTCGGCGGCGCACCACCGGCAGGGGGCAGCCTTTTCCCCCCTGCGCCCGGCGCAAACCCGTTCGGAGGGGGCGGCTTTGGGGGCGCATTTGGTGCTGCCCCCGCGGCCGCACCTGCCGCCCCGTTCGGCTATGGGAGCGCGCCCGCGGCCGCTGGCGCATTGCCGTCGGCGTTCGGCGCCGCTCCGCCCGCCGCTGGCGGCTTAGGCCCTTTTGGGGGCATGGGAAACGGCGCGCCGGCGAACAATCTATTCGGTTCGACATTCGGTACGTCGGCAGCAGGCCAGGCGAGGCCCGCCGCTGGCAGCAAAAATAATAAGAAAGGGCGCTAGAAACAGGGAGCGCTCTATAGCGCTCCGCCCTGGCGTCCGCCGGCGCTCGCTCGGGCTACGGTCGGTGAGGACGATTGTAAGGTGAGGACGAATGTAAGGCGGGTGGGACAGGTGGCCCCAGGGTCGGGTCATACGCGCGCGTCGCTCCTCGACGTGCCCAATGGACACGTCGTGCGTCGGGGCTCGCCGCATGCGGGTGCGAGCGGCCGTCGCGCGGTCCGCGGACGCGCGCGGTCGGGTCTCAAACTCCAACGTTCCGTCGCGCGCGCCGGAGGCAGCGTCGTACCGGGGTACCGAGATCCGAGTACTAGAGATATTTGAACGCTATCGGACGACGCGGTCCGGAATGTAAATGAGTACACGTTCCTCGACGTCGACGCGATCGGATCGCCTAGAAGATCCACCTATGCGCTAACCGCGGCTGTCGTCGCCTCTCGCTCCGTCCGGAGGGGTCACTCTCGACGGGCTCTTTCGCCCTTGTACACACCGCACACGAGTCACTGTTGGAGGTGTTTGCTAACCGCGTGAAACCTCGACCGTCCGGCCTGGGCCGTCGCACCGCCCTGTCGAGTATGTATTCCCCGGTTGGTTATGCGGGAGGAAGTCGCTCCGGCCTCCGCTGATCACTCGACCACGGCAGGCAGCGCTGCTGCATGACTGCTGCTGCACAACTCGTCGGCATCCTAATTGTGCGACGCATTACTGCGTAAACTCGTTCCGGACACGGACCGCGGCAGGCTCGCTCCGGACACGGATCGCGACATGCCCACCGTGGGGGGGCCGCTGTAACCTCCCCCGTGAACGGACGTGTCGTTCGTCTCCGACGCGGACGAGGTGTATTCGTTGAACGCGTCCAAGGAGACGCGCCCCTCGGCGTCGGCGTGCGCGAGGTACTTATCGAGCGACGCCTCGCCGATGCCCTCGAGGGCCATGTGCAGGTCCTTCCTCGTGATGTAGCCATCGCCATCCTTGTCCAGAGAGTTGAACGCCATATTGATCGAGGAGGGGAAGCAAATATTCTTCTGGGACGAGACCGTCGCCGCGAGGAAATCGGTGTAGTTGACCTCGCCGTTGTGCGCCAAGTCGATCTTGTCAAAGAGCTCGTGCAGCTGCTCGAGGGAGATCTCGGGGTGGTGCGCCCACGCGGCGCGGAACTCGTCAAACGAGAGTGTGCCTGAGTCGTCCGTATCCATCGACTGGAAGAGCTTGCGCAGATCCTCGAGCTTGCAGGGCGGCGTCGAGAAGGCGATGACCTCGAGGGCCAGTCTCTTCAAATCGTCGGCCTCGGCGAAGTCGAGCATCGAGTCCACCGCGTCCTGGTGCTTGTCGAGCGCGACGGCGGGCTCGTCGCCCTGGTGCAGCTTGGACATTGTCGTGATCCACCGGTGCTTGACGGCCTCGGACGCGCCCAGGCGATCCTGGGGGTTCTTGCGCATGAGTGCGGCGCAAAAGTCGCGCGCGTCGGGCGAGATGTGCCCCCAGTGCTCGTTGGGAAAGCACAGGGGGTCCTCGCTGATCATCCGAGCCTTCTCGTCCGCGTCCTCGTGGTGGAAGGGGCGCTGGCCGCTAAGGAGCATGTAAGTGGCGACACCGAGCGCCCACATATCGACTGACGAGTCGTAGGGCAGCTGCCGCTCCGTCCACAGCTCGGGCGCCATGTACGACGGCGTGCCAATGTGGTCGAACATCACCTCGTCACCGGGCTTGACCGCCTTGGCAAATCCAAAGTCGATGAGCTTGAGCTCGGCCTCCTCGCGCTCATCCTCGTAGATCATGTTGTCGAGCTTGATGTCGCGGTGCACGACACCGTGGTGGTGGCAGTACAGCACCGCCGAGAGCATCTTCTCCACGAAGGTCGCCGCGAGCGATTCGCCGTACCCATGGCGGTGCGTGGTCATGCGCGAGACGAGCGATCCGCCGGTGCACAGCTCCATGATGATGTACACCTCGCTCTTGTTCAAATCCTCGAATGACTCGATGATCTTGCAGATGTTCGGGTGGTCGAGCTTCTTCTGCATCTCGATCTCGTTGCGCACGTCCTCCCAGCTGCCCAGGTCGGTGACCTTGACCGTCTTCATCGCGAAGAGCTCGTTCGTCATCCGGTTGCGCACGGCACGGACCGCGCCGCAGGTGCCGCGGCCAAGCACCACACGGCTCGATAGGTCATACTTGACCTCGAGCGAGCCTATACTGTGCTCATGGATGAGCGACGTCACGTGCGCCGGCTGGCCGTCCATCACATCCGTGTGGAAGGAGGGCTGCCGGGCGCAGCGGCTTGGCTGAGGCACTGGCCCACGCCGGTCGACTACGTGGACTGCCGTGACGTCGACCGCCTCGATCGTGCGCTTGCCGGACCCGCACATGGTGTTGCCCATGGGTGTGGCGGCGGTGAACACCGCGGCGGATCGCGGCGGGCGCCGAGGAGATCGAAAGCGAAGCACGTTGCCTAGGTGGAGACCCACCACCCAAAGCGCCGCCGGATGTACAGCCGCCAGATTCGAGATGAATGATGACGCCGCAAATTAGCTCCTTTAGGCATGCTCGTTATTCTGGGACCGTTGTAGCGAATCCGGTCGCAGGGTCGGTCGTCGGTTACAAGCAATAAGCAAGCAAGCAGCTACAGGGGTATTCGTTTGCGCTGGTTTAGGTACTTGTGTGTTTCGACGTTACGACGACATGTAAATAGCTTGCTTGCTTGAGTCGGTTACCCGCGCTGCCCAACCACAAAACACGAGCAAGCGTGCATCGTACCAGCGCATATGCTTCAAGTACAGAACCACAGAGATACTTTGACGTCCCGATCCCGTGCGTTTGGTACAGTACGGTTCACATACGGATCGACTCGTCGCCTGGCCCGACGCCGGAGGCGAACTAGCGTCGGGCGTGAACTGAGTGCAAGTGTACGATGTGCGAACTTGTACGTGATAGGTGTTGCGAACGTATGTCTTTGGGGCGTCGTGTTGGTGTGTGTGAATGAGAAACAAACCTTTGTGTGGAATTCATGGGTGCGAACAGCTTCGAGCCCGTCAACGACTTCGAGAGCCATTGAAACGCTTCGTAGTCACGATGCCAAACGCCTCCACGGACACCGAGCAATGTGTCGCCACCATCCTCACACGCCTCCAGCTCGCGGTGACTGCGCACCAGGCACGCATCGTCAAGGTGCTCGCCCCGGGTGAGGCTCTCGAGAGGCGCGAGCGCGACAGCGAGCACCGCACGCCGGCCGTAACGCCCGGCACGGCGCAACCGAGCGTGCCGAGCGAGCTACGGGCGCTCTGCTCATACTTTGGCATCGACGTCGAGATCGACACCGCCGGCGGCCACGCCGTGCTCCGCGAGGCACGCAGAGTGTGCGAGCAGGTGCGGACGGCGCCGACGGCCGCCGGCCCGCGCGCGGCATCGATCGGCGTGGCTGATGGCGAGCAGCTGCGGCGCTGGCACTGGCTCACGGCGGTCACGCTCGTGCCCAAGGTACCCAGCTGGCAGCAGGCACAGCACGCGGCCCTCGCCAAGCTCGAGCTCACCTCCGCGCCGATGATCGCGGCCATGGGCGCGGCGTGCACGCTGGGCAACGTGGTGCGCGAGAGCGGCGTCGTTGCGGCTGCAGCGGTCGACACCGACGGCAGCGCACTCAGCGAGACGGCGCACGCGGCCGCGCATCTGCTGCAGGCGAGCTGTGCGCACGAGCTGCACTGCGAGCTCCGACAATGTCTCAACGTGCTGCGCTCAGTACAGCGCACGCTCGCGCTCCGGGCGGCCGGGTGGTTGCCCCCGCCCCTGCCCGATGGCTCGCGCCTCGATCCGGAGGCGATCGCGAGCGGCGGCCTGCCCTCGTCTGCGGCCCGCGCGGTCCGATCGGCCCGTGTCCAGCTGCCGGACGCATCAGCGGCCATGGCGACCGCGCCGTCGGCGGCGGCGGCCATAAGCGGCGTGAGCGAGGGGGGAGGAGCTGAGATGGCTGACGCTGGCGTCGAGATGGCTGACGCTGGCGTCGAGATCGCTGCTGCGCTCACGCTCGCCACATGTCCCATCCTGCCGCCGCTGCGCCCCGCGCCGCTGCCCACTATCGCCGTCTCGCGCCGGCTCGTCGTCAGTGGCGGCCGTGAATGGTTCTCGTACGAGCCGACAGCGCCCGCCACGGGTGCCGGCGTGGGCGGCGCCGGCGCGGCGGGCAGCGTAGCGGGCGGCGCGGCGGGCGGCGCGGCGGGCGGCGCGATCGAGAAGGTCGGGGATCCCACGAACAGCGTCTTCGTGCGCGACGGCAGCGGCGCACGAGTCGTCCACATGACCGCACTCTCGGACTTGCAGTCGCTCACCGCCGAGCTGGGGCGCGTGTGCTCGCACTACGGCAACGACAGCGCCATGGCCGCCGTGTACGGCACCGGCAAGTACGACGCCAACTCGGTGGTCGAATCGAAAAAGTTACGGGGCTCCGAGGCTGAGGCTGAAGTGGCGAAGCGGCTCGCCGTAGCGAAGGCGCTCCCGTCCGCACTGCGCCTAGTGAGCCGCTGCTTCGGATGTGAGGTTGCTTTCCAACGCGCCAAGGTGAGCACGACACGCGTGCGCCCCTCCCTGCTGCTGCATCCGCATGCCGGTTGCCGCTCTCTTGACGGCTCCTCTGCACGTTGTCCCCGGCTGCGGCCGCCCCTCCGGACCCTACGAATGACGATTCTGAACTGATATGAACAATCCTGTGCCGAGTCGAAAGGGACTTCGAGTCCCTTCGACGTGCGGACGCGATGTGGTCTGACACGTGGGAAGCAGCTGCGCGCGTCTTCCCTGCCCGCCTTGGCCACGTCCAGCCGTCCGAGCGACGTGCTGAGCGCCGCCTTCCTAACTTGGCGTGCGCCTGCCCGCCAACTGATACCAACTGCCCTAGCGCGTACGTGTGCGTGCGGCAGGCCGCCCTCGTGCTCAGTCACCTCGAGGCGTACGAAGCTTGCACCGACCCTACCGTCGCAACGGCCCTCGCGCAGCGCATGACCGACGTGATGGCCGCGCGCCCTCGCCTGGACCTAAGCGCGTCCTCGTTTGAGGCTGGCTACAGCGCGTCGACGCTCGCGCTGCAGCTCGAGACGGCGCTCTTGTCGAGGCTGCTCGCCGCGCACATAGACGAGACGCTCCTTGCGAGCGCCGCCGCCGCCACCGCCGCCGCCACCTTCGGCGCGCCCGCCATGGCGCCTACTGCGGAGCGAGGCGGGGCCTCGTCCGCCTCCGTCGGCGCAGCCACCGGCGCGGCGCCCTCTGCTTCCTTCGCCCCCGTGCTCGCACCCGTGCTCGCGCCCTCTGCGGAAGAGCGGCGCGCGGCTGCGGCCGGCTGCGCGGCGGTGGCGCTCGCGCTGCACGAGACCGTCAGCGGGCTTGAGGATCGGATTCTCGCCAGTGCAGCCAGGGCGTATGGAGCGCTGGGCGTGGCGCACGTGACCCCGCACACGCACGTGGGCAGGCTGCGCTGCCTGCTGCTCTCGCAAGGCCTGGTGATCGCCGAGCCGCTCGCGCTGCCGCCGCCGCTCGCGCCCAAGATTGAGCCCATGGCGGATGAGGCGGTGCGGGAGGCGGCGATGGCGCGCAAGACACTCAAGAAGGAGCCGGTTGCGCCCTGGGTGGAGGCCGCCGCCGTAGCCGCGGTGGTCGAACAGCGAGCGTACATGCGCAGTAAGGAGGGTGACAAGGAAGGCGCTGGCGCGGGCGAATCGAGTCTAGACGTGCCGCCCATCTGCGCGCACGAGCTGCGAAAGCGCCCGGCGCTGCTGCCCACCCTCGGCGTGTGGTCGGCGGTGGTGCGTACGTCCCACGAGCTCATTGAGCTGCGCGAGGCCGTGCGCCGTGCGAAACCTCGCCTCGCTTGGGTGCCGTGGCTCTCCCTGCTCCCCCGCCTCGCGACCAACGCCCCCGCTAGCGACGACTCTGGGAATGGTGGGAATGGTGGGAATGTCGGCGGCCGCCCCGGCTCCGCCAGTGCGCCGCCGCCGCCGCCGCCGCCCACGCGCAAACTAGTGCCCGGCGCGGAACGGCTGCGCCAGTCGGAGGAGGCGCTCGCAACGGCCAAGGTTTTCCTTGCGGCCGTTGCCAAGGATGGCGCGGCAGTGGTGAGGACGAAGGGGTCCGAGGCGGCCGCACGATGCGTGCTTCAGCTCCTGGAGGCCGAACGTCACGCGCTGATGCTCGTGCTGCTCCGCCAGCGGCCGCCGCACCTGCCCAGCCGCTTCCCACTGCCACCCGTGGGCGGCGACGCGTCGGACGTGCAGCTCGTCGAGCGAAGCCTGCTTGCGAGCGTCACACTCACACGCGAAGCGGACGATGCGTGCCGCAAACTCGAGCGTGCAATGGCCGAGGCGCCGCCGCAGTACATGCAGCAGCTCGGCGACGGCGGCGGCGGCGGGCTTGGCGGCGGCGCTGGGCGCGGCGACGCGGCGGCGCACCATCGTGTGCTCGTGGCGCACGCGGAGGCGCAACTCTCGAGCGCCCTCGTCGAGAACGCCGCGCAGATCGAGCTGGTGCAATCCGAAGCGGTTGGGCAGTCCATTGTTGGGGAGGGTGCTGCCCCAGATGAAGAGACGGCGCTGCGAGGCGCTGCGAGTGGCGCTCAGCACGGCGCGTCTTGGGCTGCACGCGAGCGAGGAGGGCGCGCGCGTGGCCATGGAGCGCGAGCTCGCCGAGCTGAGCAACGATCTCCAAGCCGAGATCGTCGAGATCGAGGAGCGGCTCGAGGAGGTCCTCGCGGTCGACCTCACGGAGGTCAAGGAGCAAGCGCTCAAGACGGCGCAGGCGTACGAGCGCCAGTGGGAGACGGCCGCACACGACCTGCAGCCCGCCGCCGACAAGCTGGCCGAGCAGCAGCACTCCGGTGGCGGCGCGAGCCCGTCCAAGTTCCCCCAGCCGAACAAGGCGAAGGTTGAGCAGAATCGTCGAGAGGCCGAGGCCGACGTCCATCGGCTGCTTGATGAGCTTCGGCTGGTCATCTCGATGCGCAAGCTGCGCGAGCATGCAGCCGAGTCGATCCACGCGCGCCGGCTCGAGGAGCTGCACAACGGCACCTCGCTCGCGATCGCGGCCTCCTTGGACAAGCCGCGCGAGACCTCGCTGGGCACGTATGACGACGAGCCCCAGGAGGATGGGCTGGCGCTGCGCTCGGTCGCCGAAGTGCTCGAGGCAGAGCGCCAGCTGAGCGACGAGCTCCGAGCGACGCAGAAGGCGAACGCGTCGCTGCTCGACAAGCTCGACTCGCTCCAGGCGGCGAGCAAGGCGACCGATCAGGAGCACACCACGTTCCTTCACGGCAAGGTGCGCCACCTGCTCAAGCAGCACATGGGCGTCGGAGTAGAAAAGCCGCCGGAGACGCGATGGCGGTAAACACAATTCGCTCGGCAGACGGCACTTCTATATAACGCCCCTCGAAAGCATGTCACCACGGACATTCGACATACGACGCAGCGACGCCCGTCCACACGCGACGAGCGACAGCCGACACCGGGCGGGGGGACTCGGATTCAGACTGCCTCTCGACCGTCCACGCCGCACATCCGATCACAGTCCGGTCGCGTTCGGTTTTAGCCCATACAGTAGCCCCTCTTCGTCCTCGCGCTCGAGGTCGAGCACCCGGTGCCGGTCGCCGGCGGTCCCGCCCCGCGGGCGAATACTCGTTTTAATGAAAGTTTCGATCCACGGGATCGTGCCGATGCCTTAAAATGCACGATTCTCGATTGCGCCGATTCCCAGGGGGATGTCGTGCGAGTTGACCACATCCTCACAGGTGCGATGCGGATTGTGCATCGAAGGTTGTCACCTTGCGCGTGCCTCGGGGAACAAGTACCGAGGTGCCCAAGCATCGTGTTGAGAGAGTAGCCGTCGAGATCGAGCGCTGGACGATGAGGTGACTGCGCCGATGCAGGCGGCGCTCCCATGGCAGAGCCCGAGGTTTGAAGAATCTTCCAATTCTTCCCACACGTGGAGAAGGCACCTCGGCTTTGCCCGAGTCTAGCGCTGGCGCAGCAGCCTGCACGTCCTCATCCTCATCCGCGTTCTGAGCAGCGTCGTTCGCTGCACACTCGCCAACGGCCGGTGTCGATGACTCGGCATCGTCGTGTGAGCCATCGCTCTCGTGGAGCGCCTCATCCTCTTCGTCATCTTCGCGGCGCTGGTAGCGGTCCATCTGTCGCGGCCTGGCACTATTTCCTTGAGAGTCCTGCTGCAGGCCGGGGTTTATTTGAGGCTCATCGCTTTTTGTTGTCGCGACTTGTCCCGATTTGGAGTCAAGTTGAGGAAGAGCGAGAGACAGAACGCGATCGTCGACTGAGTGTTGAGAAAGCGAGA
>ENA-UOXK01001977-UOXK01001977.1-mixed-culture-metagenome-genome-assembly--contig:-NODE-1977-length-13031-cov-8.196285_pt1 | contig 13031 bp, 10 predicted proteins | sample MGYA00238160_ERZ761638 | MGnify/ENA primary metagenome ERZ761638 (study PRJEB28912, sample SAMN08777098) | mixed culture metagenome | isolation source: Freshwater growth medium | place: USA...
GGCTTGCCTACATTTCGCGCGTATCGGGCGCCTTCAAGCTCCACGTGATGGACCTGTCGACCGGCACCGTGAACGCCATCACCGACAGCTCTGCCGATGAAAACCCCAGTTTCGCCCCCAATGGCCGACTGATCGTCTACGCCACGCAGCAGCAAGGGCGTGATGCGCTCATGACCACCACACTCGACGGCAAGATCAAGGCCCGCCTGGCAGGGCAGGGCGGCGACATCCGTGAACCGGACTGGGGTCCGTTTCAGAAGCAGTGAATGAACTTTCCCGTCTTTTCAGTTTCAGTTATCAAGTCTCAGGAGATTTTTGGATGAACAAGCTCAAATTCAAGCGCATCACCCTCGCGCTGACCGTGGTCGCCCTCGTTGCCGGCTGCAGCTCCGGCGTCAAGCTCGACGACGTGCCGGTGGAAGACAAGAACGCCACCTCCACCATGGGCGCAGGCGCCAATGGTGCCAACTCCGGCTCTACCGGCCAGAGCGGTGTGGCGCCGGTGGATCTGGGTCAGTCGGGTCGCGATGGTGCCGGCCCGGTGGGCGTGGCGCGCATTGTGTACTTCGACTACGACAGCTACGTCATCAAGCCCGAATTCCAGTCGCTGCTCGAAGCCCACTCCCGTTTCATCAAGGCAGCGCCCAACCGCAAGGTCATGATCGAAGGTCACACCGACGAGCGCGGTGGCCGTGAGTACAACCTGGCGCTGGGCCAAAAGCGTGCCGAGGCCGTGCGCCGTTCGCTGGGCCTGCTGGGCGTGCCGGACAGCCAGGTCGAAGCCGTGAGCTTTGGTAAGGAAAAGCCGGCAGCGCAGGGCGGCACCGAGTCCGTACACGCGCAAAACCGCCGCGCTGAACTGTCCTACCGCTGATGCGCGCCGCGAAACCCTTTGGTTTCCGCATGAAGGCAGTGACCGCGCTTGCGTTCGCCACCGCCTTTGTGCTCCCGGCCGGCGCGGCCATCTTCGAGGATGGAGAGGCGCGTCGCGCCATCCTGGAAATGCGACAGCGCGTCGACGCCCTCCAGGTATCGGGTCAGCGCTCTGCCGATGAAGTCCGGCGACTGGCTGACGAAAACGCCCAGCTTCGCCGCAGCCTTCTAGATCTGCAAACGCAGATTGAGGCGCTGCGCGCAGAGGACGCCAAGATGCGCGGGCAAAACGAACAGCTGCTGCGCGATGTGAGCGAACTGCAGCGGCGCCAGAAGGACATGGCACAGGGCGTGGAAGAGCGCCTCAAGCAATTCGAGCCGGTGAAGGTCAACCTTGACGGGCTTGAATTCCAGGCCGACCCTGCAGAAAAACGCGATTTTGAAGCCGCTTTGGCCGTCTTTCGCTCGGGCAAGTTCGCGGAGGCAACCTCAGCCTTTGGCGGGTTTGTCCGGCAGTACCCCCGCAGCGGCTTTGTGCCATCTGCACGCTTTTGGCTGGGCAACTCGCAGTACGCCACGCGCGAATACAAGGAGGCCATCGGCAACTTCCAGCGCATGCTGTCAGAGGCACCCACGCATGCGCGTGCCCCTGAGGCAGCCTTGTCCATTGCCAATTGCCAGATCGAGCTCAAGGACACGCGTTCAGCCCGCAAGACGCTGGAAGATTTGGTCCGTTCGTATCCCCAGTCTGAAGCTGCGCTGGCCGCCAAGGAGCGGCTGTCGCGACTCAAGTGACAGCCGGGTACATGCCCGAGGGGCCCGAGCGACAGCCTGACGCAGACGGCATCGCCCTGCCTGACATGGACGCAGGTCGCCGCTTCGGCGGGCTTGACCGGCTCTATGGTCGCGCAGGTGCGGCCCGCATCAAGACAGCCCATGCGGTGGTGATCGGCATCGGCGGGGTGGGTTCATGGGCTGCCGAAGCGCTTGCGCGCAGCGGCGTGGGTTCACTCACTCTGATTGATCTGGACCACGTGGCAGAGTCGAATATCAACCGCCAGAGTCACGCGTTGACGGAAACGGTGGGGCAGGCCAAGGTGCTTGCCATGCGCGACCGCATTCGCCAGATCAACCCGGCGTGCCAGGTGAACTGTATTGAAGAGTTCGTCGAGCCGGACAACTGGCCCGCACTGATCGATGGCCCCGTTCCTGATGCCGTCATCGACGCATGCGACCAGATCAAGGCCAAGCTTGCGGTGGCTCTGTGGGCCCAGCGTGCCAAGGTGCTGCACATCGCGGTCGGCGCGGCGGGTGGCAAGCGTCTCGCCCACAAGGTGGATGTGGATGATCTTGCCCACACGACGCACGACCCTCTGCTGTCGCAGTTGCGCTACCGGCTTCGCAAGCACCACGGCGCTCCGCGCGATGGCAAGAAGATGGGCGTGACCTGCGTGTTCAGCCGCGAAGCGGTGGCGGGCCCCGACCCTTCGTGCGAGCTGGAGGGCGATGGCTCTCTCAACTGCCACGGCTACGGATCCGTCGTGGCGGTGACCGCCACGTTCGGCCAATGCGCTGCGGGATGGGTTCTCGACAAACTGGCCAGTGGACCCAAGCCATCTGCGACGAAAAATTAACGCTATAATCCAAGGCTTTGCAGTTGACGGAATCCGCCAGCTGCGATTGTTGGGACGTTAGCTCAGTTGGTAGAGCAGCGGACTTTTAATCCGTTGGTCACAAGTTCGAATCTTGTACGTCCTACCACCAACACCGCGTAAACGCTGAAAAGCCTGCTATTTAATCGATAGCAGGCTTTTTTCTTGTCCATGCTGGTGACAGTCTGGTGACAGTTTTAATATCGGTGAGTTGTACTTCGCAGTTAACGCACTTGTAGTGCGGTGTCGTGTTCAGATGGGTTTGGCACGAGTTTCGTTTGCCACTTGATGAGTGGCCTGGTCTGTGCCAAGACCGCAGATCATCTGCAAAGTCACCGGCGACTGTAGCTCCCTCATTGATCTAGTAGCCTGGCTCGTTCTAAAAAACTCCCTCAAATCGCACGGCCGTACGCCTGCCATCGCCGCCAGTTGAAGTCTGCATGGGTCCCACGGCACGCCTTCAAAGGTGATTTGCACTGTGGTGCTCGTATATGAGATCAACAGGCACCGGCCTACCAACGCACGAGCTAGCGGCCGCAGTGCCGCCCATTCCTCGGAGGTCAGTTCCAGGGTGAAGCACCATGCATTCAGAGCGTGACTCACTGTTGCAGGCAGTAATGGCAAACGCCAAGCGCCATCAACTTCCAGATCGGCTTCCAACGACGGCAAGACCACTGTGAGTCCGCCATTTCGCCAGCCAGACAGAGGCTCAGTGGACCATTGATCGGTAGGGATCTCAGAGAGTTGGTGTTGGATGCTGAGACGAATCTTCCCCACACGCATCCTGGTGTACTGCCCGAACAGATTGTGTGGACTGCCGTTGCTCACCCTGCATCCCTGTAATTGCCATTCAATGAATCAGCACTTATCCAAATAGGAAGCCAGCAAGTGCTGCAATCAATCCTGTAGCTACCGCAGTGGATTGTTTGACCTTGGGCTCTTCATATTCGCCAACAGAAGATTCTTTTGGCAGCTCCTGGGTGCGCGCGGCTCCGACTTCAGGCTTGATCTGGGCACGCTCAATTCGGTTGCAGGATGAAGCGAGCGGGCGCCACGTGAGCTTGCCCTACGTGGCGATCTCGGTGGAGGTTGCCGCCACGGCAAACGCGGGCGACACGGTGCATGAGGCCTCCGAACTCGCACCGCCGCCCGAGGTCGGTCGGCGCGAGGACTTCCGCGTAGGGTCAGCGCGTGAGCTTCAGCGATCGCAATCTGCAGCATCGCATCGGACTGATCAGGCGCATCAATCAGCAGACGGCCACTCTCGATTGCGACGGGCAGAGCTGGCGCGTGGCATTCAGTCTGCTTCGACATCTCGTCGATGTTTGAAAATCGCAGGTCGTCAATAACGGCCTTCGACGCACTATTACCCTGTTCCGCATGGCCGCCATCCTGCACGGCATCGCCCAACGCGCGTCGGACGGCACGGCGGCCGTGGCGGATGCGGTGGAGACCGGACGCAAGGCGGTCCCGCTCGCCGAACTGGCCTGGGACTGCACCCTGCGCCACCAGGCGGCCACGCGCTGACGGCACGGCCGGCGCCGCGCGCCGGCCGCCTCCCGTCGCGTCAGGCGGCCTTCTTCAACGCGATCACCCGGCGCTGGAGTGCTTCGAGCAGGGGCTTCTCCTGCTGACGGGCGGCCTCGACGCTGCGTGCGCGTACGTGTCCGTAGCCGCGGATGGATTCCGGCAGTTCCGCCAGCTTGACTGCCGCTTCGTAGTGACCCGCATCCCGCGTGCCGGCAATCACCGCCAGCGCCTGCTCGATGTTGGACTTGTATTGCGCAATCAGCGCCCGCTCCATGCGGCGCTCCTGCGTGCGGCCAAAGACGTCGAACGCCGAGCCTCGCAGGAACCGGAGTCCTGCCAGGAGCCGGAACGCCGGGAGGATCCATTGCCCGAACTCGCGCTTGCGCGGCTCGCCCGTCACGGAGTCCCGCTGCGACAGCATGGGCGGCGCCAGGTTGAATACCAGCTTGAAGTCGCCCTCGAACTGGCGCTCCACGCGCTGCAGGAAGCCCGTCTCGGTGTAGAGGCGAGCCACCTCGTATTCGTCCTTTATAGCCATGAGCTTGAAGCAATACTTGGCCACGGCGCGTGTGAGGTCGCTGCGCCCCGGGAAGCTGCTGCGCTCGACGGAGCGGACATGTTCCACGAAATCGGCGTACTGCCTGGCATAGGCCTCGTTCTGGTAGTCCACCAGGAAGCGTTTGCGCCACGCGATGGCCTCATCCAGGTTCTCGATGACCGCGGGCGAGAGGCTTGCGCGCTGCGAGGCCTGCAGCGTCGACAACATGCGCCCGACCGCATCCGGGTCCACGACCGTGCGGCGGCCCCACAGGAAGGCGTCGCGGTTCATCTGCTGCTGGGCGCCATTGAGCTCGATGGCCTGCTCGATCGCGTCGGCGGTGACGGGGATCAGGCCCCGCTGGTAGGCGAAGCCCAGCATGAACATGTTGGCGGCAATGCTGTCCCCGAGCAGCGCGGTGGCGATGCGCCCGGCCTCCACGAAGTCCGCGCTGTCCGCGCCAACCGCGTCCACGATGTTGCGCTGGAGGCTGCCGCGCGGGTATTGCATGTCCGCATTGCGGGAGAACTCGCCCGGCATCGTCTCCTGGGTGTTGACGACCATGCGAGTGCGTCCCTTGCGGGCAGCGGCCAGCGTCTTCGAATTGCCGGCAACGATCATGTCGCAGCCGAGCACCAGGTCCGCTCCGCCGGCGGCGATGCGGATGGTCTTGATGGCCTCGGGCGACCTGCCGAAGCGCAGGTGGCTCCAGACCGAACCGCCCTTCTGGGCGAGACCTGCCATGTCCAGGATGCCGCAGCCCAGTCCCTGCAGGTGGGCAGCCATTCCAAGGATCGCCCCGATCGTGACCACGCCCGTGCCACCCATGCCCGTGACGAGGATGCTGTACACGCCTGCATCGAGGGACGGCAGTTCCGGCTGCGGGAGCGCCAGGAAAAGGTCGCCCGCGTCGCCGGCGCGTGCGGGCTTGCGCAGCGTGCCGCCCAGCACCGTGACGAAGCTGGGACAGAAGCCCTTCACGCAGGAGTAGTCCTTGTTGCAGGATGACTGGTCGATGGTCCGCTTGCGACCCAGCTCCGTCTCCAGCGGCTGCAGTGAGACGCAGTTGGATTTCGCGCCGCAGTCGCCGCACCCTTCGCACACCAGGTCGTTGATCAGCAGGCGCTTGGCGGGATCCGGGAACTGGCCGCGCTTGCGCCGGCGACGCTTCTCCGCGGCGCAGGTCTGGTCGTAGATCAGCGCGGTCGTTCCCTCGATCTCCCGCAGCTCCTTCTGGATCGCGTTGATCTCGTCCCGGTGGTGAACTGTCAGGCCCGGAGGCCAGTGGATGTCGGCGGGGTACTTTCCCGGCTCGTCGCTCACAACCACGATGCGCTTGACTCCCTCGGCGTGGACCTGGTGCGCGATGGTGGGAACGTCCAGGATGCCGTCGTGCCGCTGGCCTCCCGTCATGGCCACCGCGTCGTTGAACAGGATCTTGTAGGTGATGTTGGTCTTCGCCGCGACCGCCGCGCGGATGGCCAGCAGCCCCGAGTGGAAGTACGTTCCGTCGCCGATGTTCTGGAACATGTGCTTCCGCTGCGAGAACGGAGCTTCACCGACCCAGGACATGCCCTCGGCGCCCATCTGCGTGTAGCCGGTGGTGGAACGGTCCATCGCCTGGGCCATCCAGCTGCATCCGATACCTGCATAGGCCTTGCTTCCCTCCGGCAGCACGGTGGACGAGTTGTGCGGGCAGCCGCTGCAGAAGTAGAAGCTGCGCGACAGGATGTCGATCACGCCCTTGGGAGCGCGCATGGCGCGGATCTCGTCGAGGCGCCGGCGCAAAGCTTCGAGGCCGTGCCCATGGAGCTGCAGGAGCCGCTCTCCGATGGCAATGGCAATCTGGTTGGAATCGAGCGCCATCTCCGGCTGGAAGAGGCTCCGGCCGTCCTCGTCGAGCTTGCCGATGACCGCGGGCGCAGCGGCCTTTCCGTAGAGCTGCTCCTTGAGCTGGGACTCCAGGAGGCTGCGCTTTTCCTCCACGACCATGACCTTCTGGAGGCCGTCGGCAAAACACGCGGCGCCCGCGGGTTCCAGGGGCCAGGTCATGCCGACCTTGTAGATGCGGAGCCCGAGCTCGCCTGCCTGCTCCTCCGTGAGGTCCAGGTCGTGCAGCGCCTGCAGCACGTCGAGGTAGCTCTTCCCGTGCGTGATGATGCCCAGCATCGCCCGGTCTCCATCCACGACCACCCGGTCGATGGCGTTGGCGCGGGCAAATGCCTTCACGGCGTCCAGCTTGTGGCGGTGCAACCTCGCCTCCTGGGCGTGGGGCGTATCCGGCTGGCGAAGGTTCAGGCCGTCCGTGGGCAATTCCACGCCTTGGGGCGGGACGATGCGGACCCGGTCGACGTCGACGTCGATGGAGGCCGTCGCTTCCACGGTGTCCTTGACGCACTTAATGCCGACCCAGCACCCGCTGTAGCGCGACAGGGCCCAGCCGATCAGACCGAAGTCCAGGATTTCCTGCACGCCGGCGGGACTCAGGACGGGAATCATGGCGTCCACCATCGCGAACTCGCTCTGGTGGCAGGTTGTCGATGATTCGCAGGTGTGATCGTCGCCCATGAGGACCAGGACGCCACCATACTTGGATGAGCCCGCGAGATTGCCATGCCTGAAGGCGTCCCCGGTGCGGTCGACGCCCGGGCCCTTCCCATACCACATGGCAAAGACGCCGTCGTACTTTCCCTCCCCGGCCGCCTCGGCCTGCTGCGATCCCCAGACAGCGGTGGCAGCGAGGTCTTCGTTGACACCGGGGACGAACACGACGTCGTGGACAGCGAGTGCCTTGGACGCCTTGCCGAGCTGCTCGTCGAGCGTGCCCAACGGCGACCCGCGATAGCCGGTGACGTAGCCGGCCGTACTCAGCCCCTCCGCCTGATCACGCATATGCTGCGTCATCGGCAGGCGCACGAGGGCTTGCGTTCCGGTGATGAAGACCCGGCCCTGGCGGAGCGTGTACTTGTCGTCGAGGCTGACTGTGCGGTTTGGCATGGCGATCTTGGAAGTGGTTTCGAACAAAGTGCCGACACTTGTGTCGAACGCTATAAGGCCACGAAGAATCTTACATTTCCGGCTTGCCGGAAGCTAGGGAAACTACCGGGTTGAGGGCTGCGATCGAGATCCGTATAACCTGGTGTTTTCACAAGTGACGACACTTGCCGGTCGGCCGGCCGTGCGAACCAGTGAACCATGAAAGTTGTCGCGCACCATGAAGGCCACCAAGTCCCCCCGCAAGGCAGCCGCCAAGCCCTCCGTACCGCGCGACGAGAGCAACGTCGAGCGCCTGTACCTCGAGCTGCGCGACCGGGCGATGCGATATGAGTTCAAGCCGGGCGCGCGGATCAACGAAAAACAACTCGGCGAGCAACTCGGCGTCGCTCGCGCAACGCTGCGGGAAGCCCTGAACCGGTTGGTGGCCGAGGGGCTGCTCGAGTTCGTGATGAACAAGGGCTTTTACCGCAAGTCCATCAGCGTCAACGAGGTGTTCGACCTTTATCAGGTCCGCATCGCGCTGGAGCGGCGAGCTGTTCTCTTGGCCATCCAGCGCGCCCCGGACGAGGAAATCGCGGCGGTGAAGGCGTACTGGGTGGATGTGATGCGGCGCTGCGACCAGCTGGCCACTGCCGACCTGGTGCTGGCGGACGAGGAGTTCCACCGCCGCCTCGTGGCCCTGTCCCAGAACAAGGAGCTCACCTCCTTCATCGACATCGTCACGCGACGCACCCACGTGGCGCGCCACGTCGACATCGAACAACTGTCGTCGTGGAACCTGCAGGCCTTCGACGCCCACCTGGAAGTGATCGACCTGATCGCGCAGCGCAAGACGGAGGAGGCGCTTCGAGTGCTTTCGGAGCACATCGACATCAGCCTGAAGAGGGCGCTCGAAATCACCAAGGAGATGGTCGCGCGCTTCTTCCTGGCCGATGGCGCCGAATCCTTGCAGGCCGTGGAGCAGGCCGCCCAGCGCTCGCAAGAGCAGCTTGCCGCGTAGGCCGGGCTCGCTTGAAGGAGTTCTGATGTCCGACCCGCTACGCATCATCCACGGCCCCTTCGGACGGGTCGTGCTCGTCCGCCTCGACCACTCGATGGTGCTGCACGCGCACCGGGACTGCCACATCGTCTTCAAGATCGGCGGAGCCGACATCCAGTTCGGAATCAACGGCAGGGAGTATCCGGTCACGGCGCAGAGCGCGCTGATGATCAACGCCTGGGAGCCGCACTTCTATAACCACCGCGAGACGAAGGAGAACACCGTTCTGCTCGCGTTCTACCTCCAGCCGCAATGGCTGAAGGAGCTGGACCGACGCTTCGCGCACAGCGCGCACCCGAAGTTCTTCGCGCGGCCGGTCGAGACCTTGACGCTGCGGCTGGCCCGGACACGGGACGACGTGGTCGATGCCTTGACCCAGCACGTTCCGCCGAGCACGCGCGAGATTGAGGCTCTGATTGCTGCGGTCTTCTGCGAGGTCCTGACGATCTCGCCCCCTCGCAACCTGCTTCATTTCGCGGGCGAGCATGGCGAACTTGACTTCGACGCGCGCATCAGGAGACTCGTCGAACACATGCTGAGCGCCGGTGATGCGAGTACCAGTCCGGAAGCGATGGCGTCGACGGCCGGGCTGTCGCGGCCCCAGTTCTTTCGGCTGTTCAAGAAGTCGACCGGGATGTCGCCGGCCATATTCCTGAGCATGCTAAAGATGGAATCGGGCCTGCGCAGCCTCACGCAGCGTGACGTCAAGCTTCAGGACATCGCCTTCGACCTCGGCTTCGATACCGCGGGCAACTTCACGCGCTTCTTCTCCGGCGTACAGGGGTTCGCCCCGAGCAGGTACCGGAAGATCCTCGAGGTCATGTGAACTGAAGCCCTCCCGCCTCGCCGCCGGCCAGGCTGACCAGCGGCGAACGGTCCCCACCGGCGGCCTATTTCCACTCGACCAGGATCTCGCGGTAGTCTTCCGTGCCGACGTTCTTGGCCTTGTGCTTGGCCGGCACCTTCACGCCCTTGCCGATCTCGGACATGACCTCGATGGTCCCGTCCTGGACCTTGAGCTCGAAGATCCCGTTCGTCGGCACCGGAAACAGGCCCACATCGTTGCCATGTTCGTCGTAGATCTGCAGCGGCGCGCCTTGCACCGCGAACCACATGTAGGAGCGGACATGGGTGTGGACGGGTGTCTCCGCGCCTACGGGAAGAACGAAGTCCCAGACGATAATCTTGTCGTTCTCGAACAGCTTGCGGCTTCCGACTCCAGGTTCCGATGCCATTTCCGTCGTGTTGCTCATGGTTTGTCTCCAGTAGTGTTCCAGGCTGTGCCGTGGATTTGTCGCTCAGCGCCGGCCGGCGCCTCCTTGGCGGACCCCCTGGAGCTGCCTTGCCGACGCTACAGGAAATCCGTAAGGAATACTAGGGAGACCTGCCGCAAACCCCCTTATCGAAAGCTTGCGCGCCTTGGCAAGAGGTATCCGGACTTAGCATGGAGTCTCACGACTTCAAGGAGGGACCGGGAGCGGCCCTGAAGGTGCTTTTGTGTTCGCCTGGGGCGAGCTTGGAGGGGACGCGGCGTCTCCGCCCCCCGGCCGGTCAACTGCGTTGGAGGCCGCGCCGCGAGCAAAGACCTCAACGATGCCCCCGAATCTCATGCAGCTCATGCTGCGCGGCCTAGCTGGTACGTCGATTGAGGAGGGCTGCTTCCGACCCACCGCTGGCGTTCGCTTATCTACGGGTCAGGCTGGCTCAATGACCGAATTGCCGCCGACACCGTGAACTTGGCGTCCACTAGCGACCGACTGCTCACGCTGCACAGCGTCAAATAGGTAATAGTCCGCTCGGGGCGCAGTGTGCCCATGACCTTCGAGGAGCTGCTTGCGCACCATGCCGCCATTACCGCGCAGGCCTAGCATGATCGCCAGGCGCTGCAGATTGCGCTGCTGACCATCGACAAGCTCAAGACCGAAATCGCGTATCTCAAGCGCATGCGCTATCCGAGCGCTGGAACTGGTGCAGCTTCAGCTTTCCAGCGTGGCTCACAGGTCGGTCAAGACAGTATGGCAGTGAATTTCCTATCCTTCGACAAGGGTAACTATCGCTATGTTGTTTATGCCGGTGACGGTGAAAATGGACGCAAGGGAGTGGTGGTGGAGCAGAGTGGCAAGCGCATTGCAGATTTGCGTTGCCAGAGTGACGCCATCAAACCAGATGGATTCTTAAGACTTTTGCGTCGGACGCGTTTCCGCGAGCCATACGATAGTGTCTGCCCCTTGCTTATCTCTTCTGAGAACCGACTTGAGAATTGCGCGGAAGCGTGGCATAGAACGCCCAACTGCAGCGGTGTCTACCCAGCCAGGATGCATCGGGTAAAACCGAAGTTTTGAGCCGGCAAACTTCTGGCGCCAGTGCTGAGTCATAACAACTTGCGCACGTTTGGACAGTCCATAGGCGCGTACGCCAAGATACCCATCTCCAGTGATGTTCAGTTCGTTCACCACCAGCATGTGGTTGTACATACCACCGGAAGACACTTCGATCACCGTGGCAAAACTCCACTCCCGTACGTTTCACCAATTCCTGATAGCTGATTGGCTGATCCACCGTCTCGCCTTCGCAGTTCGCTTGCCAATGCGCCCAGGCCTTGTTGGTCGTAGCGTCATAGACCAGCTTGTACAGATAGGTCGGCACCTTCACCCCGTTGGCCCCGATGCGTGGCCCCGCATCCGTGAACACCGGCCCGGTGATCACAAACACATCCCCCTTGGCCCGCTTCACATAGTGCCGCGTGTCCTGCTCGATCTTGTTCCAGGCGCCACCGTTGTGCTGGGTGTTTTGAGGGACCATGTTCGCCAGACTGAAGCTCTGGGCCATGGCCGTTGGTGTCGTCATGTCGCCCGCAGGAGCCATATGCCCTCGGGAGTAGCCTGAATTCTTGTGTCCTCCAATTCGGCCCGCTCACTACTTGGGAGCCGCGCATCCGCGAAGAACCGTTTGGCCCGTTTCTCATTGGCTCCCTCCAGCATCTGTCGATTCAACCGCTGGGCCACAAACACCGGTGTCCTGGTTGTCCCGGAGTGCAGTACAGCAAAGGCCTCATAGCAAAGCTCTCGTAACTGCGGCCGGGGCGTGATGGCCGGTGGTGTGCCATTCGCAAAGAACTGCGGGCACCGCGCAAAGGATGTGGGCTCGGGCGTGAGCAGGGCCGCACTGTCAAATTGTGGAAACCGCGCCCAAGAGAAATTCGGGAGAGCAACGCTGGCAAGAAACAGAGCCAGCACAGCTGCCAGGCGCACACGGCCTGGCCAATAGAACAAACGATTCACAGAAGGAGCATTCGAGTCAAACTAAACGGAGCCCGATTGGAGCACCGTTCACCTCTCGCTTCTGGCCCGAATGCTCGGATCCCGCAGGGTTTTACAGCTGCTTGCAGAGATGGGGCCCACAAACAGAAAAGGCCCCAAAAGGGAGTACGGTCTGACTGCCCACCCCTGCGGTTCAGTTGATGCACTCCATGGCAGCAGCACCCGCAAATGCAAATGCGAAGTGCCACCACCGCGGGAAGTCCAGCAACTGCTTCAAGTCAACTCAAGCAGTTGGTCTACCAAGTTACGCGGTGCTGAATTCGCCAAAGGGCGAGGGCTTTTTCATGCGTCACGCCGACCCGACCGATAACGCTACCTGCTGCGCCCGATCCTTCGCTCGGTGCACAAACAGCTGCAATGGCGGCACCTTGACCAGCGCCTCGGCCTGCTCGACGGCGCCATGCAGCCAGATATCCCAATCTCCCTTTTCCAGCGGCACCACAGTGCGCTTGTCCTGCTTGTCGGGCGCGCGCTTGGGGTCAGGCCGATGCATCAGACTGAGCACCGGCACGTCGTCGCAGTTCTGCGTGATCATGGTGTAGCTGAGCACCATCTCGCCCGTGGCCGGGTCGGTCCACTCACTCCACAGGCCCGCCAAGCCCCAGGGCTCGCCATCGGCGCGCTCAAACTGCCAAGGGATGTGCTTGCCAGTGCCCCAGTAGGGCTCGACGTACAGCTGCGCGGGGATGATGCAGCGCTGCCCCTTGCGCCAGGGACCGCCGTAGGTCCATGACTTGGCCATCCCTTCGCGCCGGGCGTTGACGGTGCTCAGGCGTTTGCCGTCCTTGCCGGTGGGGATGTGCGTCTTGGAGTGTGGCGGGATCATGCCCCACTGTCCCACCACGAGTTCTCGCCCAGCTTCGCCCTTGGCCCGCAGGAACGGTCCCCGGTACAGCGGGCTCATCTTGTCCCGCCACTCTTCCTCGGGCACGTCGCCGAAGTGCAGCACCAGCTGCTCACGGCTTGGGACCTCGTAGTAGGTACACATGGCAACATTCTGGCAGCAGGGAGCTATACTGTATATATGTAAGGGGTATCTATTTAGCTCCAGCTGCATCAGAATAGCTGGATGGAAACCCAGA
>ENA-UOXK01001978-UOXK01001978.1-mixed-culture-metagenome-genome-assembly--contig:-NODE-1978-length-13030-cov-60.779114_pt1 | contig 13030 bp, 11 predicted proteins | sample MGYA00238160_ERZ761638 | MGnify/ENA primary metagenome ERZ761638 (study PRJEB28912, sample SAMN08777098) | mixed culture metagenome | isolation source: Freshwater growth medium | place: USA...
AAAAAGAAGACTGGGTCTCCTCCGCATTAGGGGTCGACAAATTCCACAGATCCGCACAGTGGGGCGGGGGGAAAACCACATCTTCACTGGAGACGGGGGTGATAGTGGCGAAAACGTCAACAGGCGCCGCCGAAGAATTCCCGGAAGGGAAGCCATATCTCGTGGACGCAGGGCCAAACGAGGCGAGAAAGAGAATGAGAGACACCATGGCTCCACCCAACCACAAAACACAAGTGTCTACGTACCCACTAATTTCCCACTGGGAATTCCCCACAGTGGTTACTGGCTAAATCTGACTAAACTAACAAGTACTCCCGTATAGGACGATTTGGCGCACTGAGCACACACATGCCCCGTGATAGTGCGGCTGGTTGACGCAGCGGCTCTGTTGGTTGCTGTGGCTGAGCTCAGCGCACTGCCTCAGCTTTCAGAAACTCCTGTTCAATCTCAAAACACTCCCCTCCCCCCCTCTTGCCGTTTGGTGTCGTTTATAATTCCAGGAGATCGCAGGACGTTGCGTCCGCCTCGAGCAAACTTGTCAGGGTAGAAAAGTTTGCTTTTGGTGACCGGACCATACCTATACACGCACGCACCCGAGGGTTCAGCGTACCTCCCCAAGAGATGGACGTGTACTACGGTACAGAACTGTCTGCTGTGGTGCACACCTAACTAGACCCCCCTTAGAGAGAACCCACACCTCGAACCCCGCTTTTCCGACGGGGGGTGGGTTGGGAGGTTTCGTTTTCTTTGCTGTGTGGCGGTGTTGGACGTCGCGGCCGCCCCCGTAGAGGGGGGTGGTCCCACTCTCCCCCTGTGGGGGAGGGTGGTGACGTTACGCGAGGTTATTGGTTGTTTGCTTTGTTTTGCTTTGTTTTGTTTTGTTTTGAGAGTTGCGAGCCTGATTATAGTCAAGGCGACTCTCTGAGGGGGTATTGATGGACTATCAAATCAAATCAAAGGTGGCAAGGTAGGTGTCAATCAGAATTCCTCAAAATTCATCAAGGAAAAGACTTCGCGAAGTTTTTGTCGATTCACGAAGACGTCGTCGGCTCGAGAACAGGCCACCTGGGCTGAGCTCGGGCGTGCGCTGGCTGAGGCTGCTGAGGTGACAAGCGGAGTGGCGAGTGTCATAGGGAATCTGCTGGCTTTCGGGCAGGCGCTTCGCGCATAGTCAGCGATTGTTAGTGGCAAGTCAAGGTGGCCGTGCGAGGCTCTGGATTCGTTTGTTGTTCGTGATTTGTCGTGCGCGCGCAGCGTGGGGAAGCCTCCATGCTGCGTCTTCAAGAGGGTGCTCGAGAGAATCTTTGAAGGAGATGCTCGTCTGTCTGGTCATTCGTGATGGTGACCGCCATTCTGCGAGAGTCGGGTTGTAGAAGGGGTGGACTCGCGGCGATCTGAGAAAGGTCTCTAGGACCATAAAAAACCCCAAAAAGGGTTTCTGTTAGAACGTATCCCTAACCCTAACCCTAACCCTAACCCTAAACGAGGTCCGTAAAGCTCCTCGACCGGAACTACTAGAACGTATAAAACCCCACTCTGCTTTACAGAGATGCGTACACCAGAGTGCTCAGCGCGATCTGCACCACAGCCTCCGCCACGAGGCCGATCGGAAGGTCGTACATGCACGGTGAGGAGCGCAACGGCGGCACACTCGTCTGCGGCGCGCTCGTGTCCACGAAGAGGACTGAGTGGTTGAGTGCCGCCTGGCGAGCGCGTGGGATAAGCGAGCTCGCATTCTCGAGGTTGTGGAAGCTGCCGTGCCTCGTACCACGCCCTTGGTAGTGGCTGTACTGCTTGCCGAGCGTACAGCTCGACGGCCCAAGACCGATCAGAAGCGGCGCACCCGTGCCGCTCGCCGGCCAGCGCTCCGAGATTCCGCGGTAGAGGCCCGCGAGCCGTTTGGACACCTCAAACTCGTCCTGCCACTGGCTGTCATAGGCACCCATCGCGGCCACGATGATCGTGGGTCCGGTGCCCACCTTGGTCGCCACCTCCGCCAGGTGCCTTGCGTGCTGCCGCCCGTACGAGGCTGAGGTGCGGATCACGCCTTTCCACAGGTACGTGAGCGTGATGTTGTGCGAGGGCTCGTGCCACGTGCCCCATAGCAGGCTGTCGCGCAGCAACATCGTCATCACGTCGCGAGTCGAGCCTCGGCCCCACCAAGCCTTGGAGCCCGGCGGATGGTTCAGTGTCAGCGGTTTGTCCAGGAGCGTGCCGAAAGCGTGGCCGTAGAATCGCCGAAAGCACGGTGAGGTCTTCTTGATATGCGCCCATCCGCCAAAGTCATAGCCCCCACGGCGCATGCTGTCCGGGTCCCAAACGCACTCGGCAGACGACCTGTGCATCGGAAAGCCGTCTGCCACCTCGCCCGGGCCGGCAGTACCGTTGAGGAGGAAGAGGAGCGCCGAGTACCAGAATCGGGCCGCAAGGTCACCGATGACAATGATGTGCTGGTCTCTGAGCGTGCGGCGTGCTTCCAACGTGGTGAGGCGGCCCGTCGTGCAGCCTTGCCGATCGGTCGCCTTCCACTGCGCCGCATCGGCGGACTGGTCCAGCTCCCAATGACCAGTTTGCGCGACGTGGTCGAGGCAGCGCTGTGCAGTGACGAAGCGAGCGGGATCTGCGCGCAAGCCGGCAAGCGAAGACATGCGTGAACAAACTTGTCTTCTGTAAGTAAGATTGAAATTTTTTAATGCGTTCTGTACGCAACACAGTACTGTACAAAGCTGGAGCCGGCGGCCTCTAACTTTCTCCCTGAGCCGCTCGACACTTGAGCCGCTTCCAAAAATGGCCCGACCGACAAGCAGAGCCCGAAAAAGCCTTCTTGTTCTTGTACTGTTCTTGTACAACAGACTGGATGCCAACCTACGGAAACCGGCTCTCGCTGCCGTGCGCGGTGCTCAACGAGTCCTCTAGCAAGAACCAAGACCGGCACTCGACATTCAACGCCGATGGAGTTTCAGCGTTCGGCGTGTACGACGGACATGGAGGCACCGAGTGTGCGCAGGCGTTGGCAGACAGTCTATTGCCGAGCCTGCTGACCAACGGTTTCCCAGAGGATGCGGTGGTCGAGGACGTCTTCTGGGGCATCGATGAAGACGTCGGGAGCGCCATGGCCAAAGTGCGTTGCCACGCGGGCTCCACGTGCACAGTGCTGCTCGTCAAGGGCCGTTTTGAGCACAAGAGCACGGGCGAGAGTTCGTCTGAGCTCCCGAGCGGTTGCGCGTCATCACGACTCATCGGCATGCACGCCAAGCTTGCGTGGGTGGGCGACAGCTCAGGGCTAGTTGTCGACATGCAGGCGCAGGCGGAAACACCGCCGTTGCTGACGCCGCCGCACACGCCTTACACTGAGGCTGAGCGGACGCTGCTGCTGCGGCTGGCGGACGTGCACAAGGTCCTGAGGCGGCTGCAGGGCAAGAAGGAGGACAGCTTTCCGGTGGTGACCGATCTGATGCGCGCACAGCGCAAGGAGGCGAAGCTCAAGAAAATTGCCGCGCGCCGTGCGGCGGACGCCAAGAGACTCTCTTCAGCGGAGGAGTTCGCGATGCTTCTCAAGCTGGAGATGCTTCTCCAGCCCAGCAGCACACCGGCGCTCACGGCTCTTGAGCAGGCTGACGCTGTGATCGAGGCGGCGGCGATCGAGGCGGCGGCGATCGAGCTCGTCGAGGCCGATGAGGCCGGCCAGCTGCAGTGCGCGTCCGCCGCCTCTAAGGGGCACCGCCGGGAGAAGGATGAAGGCATGAGCTCAGTTTGCGGCGCCAAGGTGGCCGTCGAGGCGGACTCAGAGACAGAGGAGGAGATGCACGGCTCGCGGGCGGAGGCGGAAGCGTACGAGGACGCGAGCGAGGTGCTGGTGCGCCAGGCCATATGGGATCTCGGGCTCGAAACCTCGGACGATGTCGCGCTATACCGTCGCGCATTTCGGCGCGAGCGGATTATGCATATGGCCTTGCCGCGTAACGCCAAGTACCGGCGGCGCTGCTTCATTCACAGGCGCGCCAAGGAGAAGGACGAAAACGAGCCACTGGTGGTGGCGATTGATGACGACCCATTCTCGAAGCATCACAAGGACTTGATGATGAGTCGTTCCATAGGCGACTGGACGAAGTGCGCGTGGGTGCTGCCGCATCCGCAGACGCTTGAGTTCGACGTGTCGGCGGGCGAGCACAAGCGTGTTGTGCTTGCCACTGATGGCCTGTGGGACATCATGAGCCATCAGGAGGTGATGGCCGTCGCTAGGGACACGCCTTCCGTCGACGAGGTGGCCGAGATCCTCATGAGCAAGGCTAGGATCGAGTACCTCGAGAATCGCAGGCTCGACAAGATGGGCGACGACACCACGGTGATGGTCATCGACCTCAACCCGTCGAACCTCGCGTTCGAGGCGCGGCGGACTTGCTGCGTCATCTTGTGAGCCCGCCGGGCGCTGCCGCGCTGCATTTTAGGGCGGCTTGTCCCGGCTCTGTGTGCTGGCTGTTGCCGCCCGACGTATCGTGTCGATATGGCCGGCTGACTCATATCCGGAGTCCGGCGCGACTCGCGGACCAAAGAGCTCCGCCTCTAATTTCCTGCTGTGTAAACGTACGTAAAGCGGTTTACAGACGTCTACCCACAGTTACGTTACTCTTCACTCTTGAGTCACGAGGACGCACAACTGCGGTGAGGTTGCGGTGGTGAACGCAAAACGACCGTCGCCTCGTCGCCGCTTGAGAGAATGGAGTCGGCCTCATCAAACTCGCCGTCCGCGTAGTGATGATGACGGAGCCGCTTCTCCGATTCTGGGTCTGAGGGCTTCGCTTTTCGTTCGATAAAGGGGGGCGAAGAATTCGTCCCCTTGGGTGTGGGGGCATTGCTGGGGCCGTCTCTGTCGGCCTCCAAATCGGCCGCTCGCCGCACCGGAGGTGGAGATTCGTGGTGTCGCAAATGTTGAAAGACTGCGACGAAGCCTCGTTCGACGAAGCCTCGTTCGACGAAGCCTCGTTCGACGTGATGTCGTCCGCCGCCGCTGCTGCGGCTGAGAGTTTTGCACGGGTGAAGGCGAGAGCGCGTCACCAGCCTTGACCCTGCATGAGCCTCCTCGTCGTCATCGTCAGCTGGCACCCGGTAGTCTGACTGGAAGTTTACATGATCCACAGCCAAGCCACGATGTCCCTTGTTTTGCCCGCGGGCGCTTCGATGCCGTCTGGCTGCAGTGCTTGGACGATTGCCGAAAATGGCCCAACGCAGCACCTTGACCACCAACGAAACAAGCGCTATCCCCGCGCCACACAAGATGATGACCACTTGGCCTCCTATGGTTAACTCATCCTGTTCGAGCCAGGCGGAGGTGGTCATGGTGGCCAAGGTGGGCGGAGGTGATGATGGCGGCGTCAGGGGCGGCGCCGCCGGCGGGGGCAGTGGCGAGGGCAGCGGCGGCGAGGGTGGCGTCAACGGCGGCGGCCTCAGAGGCGGCGGCTTTGGAGGGGGCGAGGGCAGTGGCGGCGAGGGTGGCGTCAACGGGGGCGGCCTTGTAGGGGGCGGCGGCATCACAGGCGGGGCCGGTGAGGGCGTTGGCGAGGGCAGCGGCGGAGAGGGTGGCACCGATGGAGGCGGCCGCGATGGAGGCGGCGGTGATGGAGGCGGCGGTGATGGAGCTGGCGGTGAGGGAGGCGGCGGTGACGGGTGGCGATGATGGTGGTGAGGCGGTGACGGCGACAGTGATGGGTTCCGCTCAGCCGTCTTTGATCCTTCGATTGCACGTAAGACGTCTTCGAGGCCGGCTTCAACCGCGTACAGTCTCAAGACGTCGTCCGGCGGACGCGTGGCGATCGCTGCTACAAAAGACTTGCCACATACGCAGCAGTTTTCACCTGCGCTGCCGAACGCGGCTGCAGCCGCCCATTCGTGGCCGACGACAAAGCCTCGGCCGGTGCAGTGACCGTCGGTCATGAAGTCGTGGCAATGGGCGCCGTACGGATTGGTCCACCCGTATGAGTCGGTGCAGGCGGCGGCAGAGTCATAAGTGGCTGCCACGAGCAGGAGTGCGGCATGGGTACGGCGGCGACAAAGATTCATGCGGCGGCGCAAATCCGAGCCCACCCAAGACAAGAGGGTTGACGAGTGTTTAGAATGTGTTTTCGGTTTTGGGTGAAGAGATCATTGCATGCGAGACACTCGCCGACAAACCTTTAGTATCTCTTCTCTAGGCTCTTCTTCCCTTTCACCCGTGCCCTACGTTTCAAACGGCAGCGACAGCGCCGCGATCGTTCTCGTCGGAGTCACGCACAGCTTGCAGTGCCGCTCCGGGGCCTCGTTGCCTGCGATCGGCCTCCAGCTGCCGGGCGGAGAGCACTCATCGCACACGCATCGCCCACACTTGCGGCAGTGGTGGCGCCGATTGAAGACCCTCCCGAAGGTGGATTTGCACAGCTGGCAGCGGGGCGCCTCACTGTCGGGCGTCCATTGCACCGAATGCTGTGCAGCCTGCTGCACAGCATTCGCGATGGGCGCGGTGAGCGCAGCAGAGACGGGCTGCGAGCCGAGAAGGCTTCCGTCCTGGGTTTGGACAGCCTCCTCCGCGTCTAGACTTGCGGCCAACTTTCCACGGAACAGCTCTGCGGCGGCCGTTGAATATCGATCCCGCAGTGGAAGCGCCAGCCATGCGTGCCTCGGCATGTTGCACTCGGCTCCGGCGAGGAAAAGGGAGAATGCGACGTTGCCCCCGAGCACCAAAGCCCGTGTCTCGCGTGCGGTGAGAAAATCAAGCTCGAGGGAGCGCACAAACGACAGGTGCACGCCGAGGCTTCGGTGATGGCCGGCGCACACTAAGCAGAGCGAGATACCGTACGTCACGGACACCCAAGGCTGCCAGCTCAGCTCGTTTTCGCAATCAAAGCACACAGTGGAGTCGCACACCGAGGGAGGAGCTGGTGGCGGTGGCGGCTGCGGTGCGGGCTCCTCGGGTGGAGGAGGCAGCACCCCGAGGTCAGAATCGATGGTGGTCAGCATGGGCCTCGCGGGGCCTCGGGAAAGAGCAAAAAGGTCAGCTCTGAGACCAATCTACCCGAGCTTGGCTGAGCGTAGTACTGGCGTCGATGGTCTATTCACATCACGATGGTTTTTTTCATGACCTACCGGTGTGTGTCCCGGCTCCCCCCGGTATGCGGGGTGTTTGTTGTTGTTGGTGGGTTTGGCTGGTTGTGAGATTGGTCTGTGTGCCTTTGTGCGTCCGCGTGTCCCGTGTGTCCCGTGTGTGTCCCGGCTCCCCCCGGTGTCTTTTTACCGGTATTCGGCCTGAGGCCTCTCTCCCGCGGTCGCCCCTTGAGCCCGTGTGCGCCCGTGTGCGCCCTTTGAAGCCAGAACAAAAATGCACAAACCGCTCTGCAAGCCCGAGGTCACCTTCACCTCACGCCGGAGTCCCGTGATTTGTACGCACGGCTGCGTGGCTACATCGCAGCCGCTCGCCTCCGAAATCGGCTTGCGCATCCTGCGCTCCGGTGGAAACGCGGCTGATGCCTGCATCGCAGCGATAGCCGCGCTCAATGTGACGGAGCCGTGCATGACTGGCATCGGCGGCGACGCCTTTTGCCTGTTCTATGACGCGAAGACGAAGCGCGTTCGCGGGCTCAACGGCAGTGGCTCATCGCCCGCTGCGCTCACGGCCGAGCTGGGACGCAAATCTGGCGGGCGGGGTGGCAAGCCACTACCGGTCACGGCTCAAGGTCTGCATCCGTCGTCAGCGCACTGCGTAACCGTGCCTGGCGCGGCAGCCGCGTGGGTGGATGCGGCTGAGCTCTTTGGTACAAGGCCGCTCGCGGAGCTGCTCCAGCCGGCCATCGAGCTCGCCGAGGGCGGCTACCCCGTCAACGTGATCGCCGCTGAGCTGTGGCAAGGTGCGCTCGACCAGCTCACAACAAATTGGGGAGGGCTGCAGGGCAACCCGGGCGCCGCCGCGCTGCTGCGCCCCGACGGGCAGCCGCCCAAGGCTGGTGAGCTCATGCGCATGCCCGAGCTCGCGGCCACCTTCCGCGCCCTCGCGACCGAGGGCAAGGCTGGCTTCTACCGCGGGCGAATCGCGCAGGCGATCGTGGAGACACTCGCGGCGCACGGCAGCGTGATGACGACGGATGACCTCGCGGAACACACGAGCGTCGAGGTGCAGCCCATCTCGGCGCCCTTTGCAGGCCACACAATCCACCAGATCCCCCCGAACGGCTCCGGCCTTGTGTCGCTGCTCGCCCTACGTATCCTCGAGAACCTTCCGCCGCTGCCTGACGTGGCATCTGGCAGCTCGCCCCACACGACAGCGCAACTGCATCGAATCATCGAGGCGCTGCGCCTGGCCTTTGCCGACGGCGCCGAGCACGTGGCCGACCCAGCGCATGCCACGGACATCAGCGCGCTCCTTGCCGATCAGTATACCGCCAGCCGCGCAGCCCTCATCGACGGCGCCGCCGCGCGCGAGCACATGATGCCCGGCGATGCCCTCAAGCTCGCCAAGACGGAGACCGTGTACCTCACCGCAGTGGACGGTGAGGGCAATGCATGCTCCTTCATCTGCAGCAACTACATGGGCTTCGGCAGCGGCCTCGTGCCCCGCGGCTGCGGCTTCTCGCTTCAAAACCGTGGCGCGAACTTCGTGCTCCAGCCCGGTCACCCGAACGAGCTCGGTCCACGAAAGCGACCGTACCACACGATCATCCCGGCGATGGTGACGAACGCACGTGGGCAGCTCGCGGGCTCGTTTGGCGTCATGGGCGGCTTCATGCAGCCACAGGGCCACGTGCAGGTGCTCCTCAACTGGCTCTGTCACGGGATGCATCCGCAGGCGGCCCTCGACGCACCTCGACTGTGTCTCGACGTGGCGCCGGCTCAAGATCCCGACGTGGTGCCTGCCTCTCTGCAAGGGGCGAGCGCGCGCGGCCGGAGCGGCGTGGTCGTGTACCTTGAGGACGGTTTCCCAACTGGAACTGCAGAGGGCCTCGCGGCCCTTGGCCACACAGTGCGCTCTCCCATATGCGGCTCTGACCGATCGCGCTTCGGTCGCGGCCAGATGATCATCGTCACACGCGATCCAGACGGCGCCGACTTGGGCGGCGCTGGTGCGGGCTCGCCGACGCGCTCGCCCACGCGGGCCAAGAAGCGCGCACGCGTCGAGGGCGAGGAGACGGACGGGCGGGCAGGGACGAGGATCTTGTGGGGAGGCTCTGACGGCCGGGGGGACGGGCTCGCCATCGGATGGTGATTGGGGGAGGCGGATCGGCACGCGTTAGGTTGGCACGTGATGGCAGGGAGTCTGAGGCACGCCGCTCCGCTCGGCGAACGGAGACAAAGTCATTTCGCATTATCCGATTGTTCGGTTAGCGGCGTGTATACCGTTTACGTGCGCGCAACGCGCTGCACGCGGGGGCCGCGGGGCCACACCCCGGACGCCCCCGACGACCCCGTCCGATCGACCAATCGGTTATGGACCATCGCACGCCGGCCGGTTTCGTGTTTCACACCACGCCAGATGTCATCGTGACGATAACCGACACACACAGCTCACAGGACACACGCGACACATGAGTTGTCACATCGGTACCGTCGCCCGTGCAGCTGTATTTGCGAGTATTGACGAATACACGTCAAGTGGCTCTGTGAAGAGGCTCTGACCTCAGTCCCGTGTCCTCACTCCCCGCACGCCCCAGGGGGTGGCGCCCACCACCCAATCCCCAACATAGTTTGGGCGCCGTTGCAGCTTCTGCTTAGAGGTCGTCATGGAGATTCGCCACCGCCGGTGGCGGATCGTAGTTGCCAGCCGCGGAATCTTCGCTGGCCAAGCTCTTCACCTTGCCCTTCCCCTTATTTTTCATAGCGCGATCGACGGCCGCCACGTTTTTCGTGCCGGGTGAGAGGGGGGTGGCGAGCGTGTCGCCATTGTCGTTCAGCGTGATCGGGTAGGAGGACGACCCAGCCCCCGAGGATGACCCAGCCCCTGAGGATGACCCAGCCTTGCCCACGGGCAGTGAGAGCGGCGCTGCGGGGTCGGCGAGCGGCGCAAAGACAGCGGGCAGCGAGAGCGGCGCTGACAAGTCGCCAAAGTTGTCGGTGCTCATCACGTTGAGCAATCGCGTCTCCTTCCCCCCCAGCAGGCTCTTTAGGCTCTGTTTGAGCCCACCACCGCGGACCGCTGACGTGTCCTGAAACGCTGACGCGTCCTCGAACGGTTGACGCTCGAATGAATTCAAGAAGCCAGTAGGCTCAGTCACGGCGCGCGTTCTCACTCTCGGCTGGAGGCGGAGATACACAAAGGAACCCAGGGTTCCGAAGCCTATGAGTACTAACAAGATGGCTAGCGTGGCCCACAGCGCGCTGTTGTCATTTTTCATCGCGGCGGCGGCGGCGAGTCGCGCCGCATCGAGACATGAGGGGGTGGTACATACATATGGAGGTGCCGGGGGCGGTGGTGGCGGGCGCGGCGGGTAGGGAGGCGACGGGGGCGGCGGATGGGACGGCGGTGGCGGAGATGGAAAAGGCGGCTGAATCGGAGATGGAAAAGGCGGCTGAATCGGAGGGGTTCGGCAAGCCTGGCAACCCCTGCACGAGTAGAATTGGCTGCACTTGTAAGTCCAAGGATTCGAATCCGTCGCACAAAAGGGGTCGCAAGTGGGCGGCGGCGGCGGCCGACTCGGCGGCCGCAAAGGCGGGGGCAACGTTGAGCCGTGGTAGCACCCGCGGCAGGCATCGTTGGAGCAGTACTGGGTTTGGCAAATGGGTGAGCAAAAGGTTGCGCACGGCGGTGGTGACGGCGCTGGCGGTGGATGCGGTGGCAGCTTTGGAGGCGAGGGGGGCGGCGAAGGGCAGCCCGAATCGACTGTCAGCGCGCCCGTCACCCATTGGGTATTGTACCACCAGATCCATTGCGGAGCTTGGTTTGGGCACGTCACAGATGTCGTCACAGATGCGATCGACGACCAGAGCGTTCCCGGCGAAGGGCCAATAAGCCACTGGCCTCCTCCGTCGGGCATGAAGAACAGGTAAGAGTCGTCCGAGTGCCTGTACAACGAGCGTCCGTTGACGCTTCTAAAGGGCTGAAGGGTGAACAAGCCGGCGTTTGCGCCCTGGGCCTGCAACGCCAAGCCCTGCGCGTTCACTAACATCGTCGCACACGGGCATGATACCAGCGGAGGGGGGGGCGCCGCCGGTGGCCGAGGCGGTGGCAAAAATCCGCATCGAGGGCCGCAGTCCTGGCAGTCTGTACCGTAGCCGCAGTTGGCGTACTCCGCGCCTACGCCGCCGTCGTCGCACATGCCGTCCGAATGAAGGAAGTTGGTTTCCGCTGGCACCTGCGTGCCGGGAGTGCGGCAGGTGTCGCTACACAGGCACGTCTGTCCTGGTGGCAACGGAGGCGGCGGCGGCGGCGGTGGGCACGTCGAGTTGACTGATGCACTGCCCCAAACCCACGCATTCGTGGTGTTCGAGAAGTACCGCCAGGGCGTCAGGCCACCCGGGCAAACGGCGTCTGTCTGCTCCGACGTCAGCGCTGCCCAGTCGCCAGAGCCATGCGCAGTGGCAGCGAACGAGGGTCCAATCGTCCAGTCGAAGCCACGGGGCGAGTAGTACAAATAATAGGGCTGGGCCGGAGTATTATTCGACAGCTTGTACACGTTGCGCGAGCCGGACACCAGCCCAGGTTGTTTCACATATGTGCCCTGGAGGTCGCCTTGCGTTGCGAGTGCATTGCCCGTCAGAATAAGCTGGAAGGCGTTGCACTCACACGGCGCTGACAGCGGCGGGGGCGGCGCTCGCGGCGGGCGCGGCGGTGGCATCGCGCCGCAGCGCGGACCGCAGTCCGCGCAGTCGGTGGCGTACGGACAATCGGAAAATGCGGCGCCCGGCCCGCCATCGTCACACACGCCGTCCGAGCTCTGCACATCCAGACCCGCGGTGCCCGGCAGGCGGCACGTGTCGAAGCACGTGCAGCCCGGGGGCAGCGGATACGGCGGCGCGCGGCGCGGCAGCAGCGGGGGTGCGGGCGGCGGCGGCGGTGGGAGCGACGGTCTCGGCGGTGACACGGGCGGCCGCGGAGATGGCGGCGGCGGCCGCGGTGGCGGCGGCGGAAGAGACGGCGGCGTCGGCGGTGGCGAGGGGCAGCCTGAACGAACGTTGAACCCGCCAATATTCCAGCCTGTCCCTGCCCACCAAATCCATTGAGTAACCTGGCTCGGGCACAGCGGTGATCCACCGTTTGAGGCGATGCTGGCCCAAAGCGTCCCGGGCTGCGGGCCAATCAGCCAGCGGTTTGCGCCGTTGGACCAGTAGATGTACGACTCCTCACCATGCTGGTACAAGGAGCGCCCTTCGGAGCTCTCTCCCGGGAGCAAGCTAAAATTGCCCGCGTGGACGCCTTGGACTTGCAATGCTTGCCCAGTTGCCTCGACGATCATCGTCGCGCATCCGCACGCAACCAGAGGTGGAGGAGGCGGAACCGGAGGAAGAGGCGGTGGCAAGTATCCGCATCGAGGGCCACAATCGCTGCAGTCTGTACCGTACCCGCAGTTGATACTCTCGGCGCCCGGCCCGCCGTCGTCGCACTGACCGTCTGAATGAATGAACGACGTGTGAGAGACCTGTGTACCTGGCTGGAAGCAAGTGTCGGTGCACAGGCACTGCTGTCCTGGTGGCAACGGAGGAGGCGCTGGCGCTGGTGGCGGCGGCGGGCAAGTTGAGTTGACCGATGCACTGTCCCACCTCCACTGGCCATAGTTGCTTGCCCAGTACCGCCAGCGCAGAATGCCGCCTGGGCACACGGCGTTTGTCTGATCCGACGTCAGCGCTGCCCAGTCGCCCGTGCCGTGCGCATTGCCAAAGAAGGAAGGTCCGATCGTCCAGTCGAAGCCATTGCTCGAGTAGTACAAATAGAAGGCATCGGCCGAGTTGGTCGTGTTCAGCTGGTACACGTTGCGCGAGCCGGACACCAGCCCAGGTCGTTTCACATATGTGCCCTGGAGTTCGCCTTGCGTTGCGAGTGCATTGCCCGTCAGAATAAGCTGGAAGGCGTTGCACT
>ENA-UOXK01001979-UOXK01001979.1-mixed-culture-metagenome-genome-assembly--contig:-NODE-1979-length-13018-cov-32.177197_pt1 | contig 13018 bp, 10 predicted proteins | sample MGYA00238160_ERZ761638 | MGnify/ENA primary metagenome ERZ761638 (study PRJEB28912, sample SAMN08777098) | mixed culture metagenome | isolation source: Freshwater growth medium | place: USA...
ATGGTGTGAGAGACCGGCTGCCTGTCCAACGTGTGTTATTGCATGCGTACAGAGGCACACCGGGGGATTGTGGGGACCTCGGGAGGCTCATGACCTTGTACGTTGATTGTGGGGACCTCGGGAGGCTCATGACCTTGTACGTTCGGTTACCCCGCTCGTCCATCGCATTGTTACGCTAGTGTCTCTTGTGTGCGCGTGGTAATCGCGAGTAAGGATGAGGAGCACTCATACTGATCACAGACTGCTGACACATACTGTGATCAAACAAGCTTGTCTCACATGCTGGTCGCTGACGAGTCTCACGTACGGTCGCGTCGCATACAGGCGAGGCTCTCGCAAGGGGCTACATCTGGCTGCTGGTCCATTGTTTCCAAGCGCTCAGCAGGGCACAGACTACCTTGTAGTGCTTCACTTGCATCCATTGAAGTAGTATTCAATCCTGAATTGGATGCCCCACCTGCTGTGGATGCTGACGCCTTGAGCGCCGAACGGAGTCGGCTTAGCAGACGGTTCTCGCCGGTCGTCGTCGCAAGGAGCCGCTCAACAGGACACAGGCTTGGTTTGAGTGCTCCATCTGCCTCCATTTATGTATTACCCAATCCAAAATTGTATGCCACACCTGCTTTGGATGCTGACGCCTTGTGAGCCGAACGGAGTCGGCTTGGAATCACCTGGGCGCCGGTCGTCGTCGCAAGCCGGCCGTGCGACATGCACTTTCGCGGAGCTGGTACCGGTAAACGTACCGGTAAAACGAAAACTGTGAAGCCACACACACACGCTCGCGCTCGCGGCAGGCGCAAACGATAGCAACTATCTTTTTCCATTCACAGCCGTTTCACACCCTCGCAACGACAGCAAAAGCAATGGAGTCCACCCTATTGAACTGACAACCCTTCCCTCGGGCCCGCGTGTTCTGCCGCCGCCGCCACAGCCGCCACGCCCGCCACAACCGCCACGCCCGCCACAGGCGCCACCACTGCGGAGGCGCCCATGGGCTCTGCCAAGGGCCGCTCGAACGCATCGGCGCCGCAGCGTCCGGTCGTGCGGTTGCTTGACGTGTTGATTGAAGCGCTGCTCAACAGCATTGAGATCGACATCTCGAGCTCTGTGTTGGCGCTCGCGCGCAGCGGCGCGTGGCTGGTCAGCCGGTGGCAGTGCGCTCGCTTGCGCCCGAGCCAGCGGTGTGTACCCATCTTGGAGACGGGCGTTGGCATCGAGGTTAGGAGCGTGCGCTTCGAGCTGCAGCCGCATCCAGCGCTGCGGACTGTTGGCGGCAGCGGCGTCAGTGGCAGCGGCGGCAGCGGCAGCGGTGCACGTGTGGCCCCTGCCACCGACATGGCGTGTCCATCGGCCCGCCAATGACCAGCGGAGGGTGGCAACTGCGGCGCGATCAAGGCAGAAGCTCTCGTCGCTCCCGACGCCACAATGTCCACCGTGCGTCATGATCCGTGGCGGCACTGGGAACCCTGCAGTGCGACCGTGCGACGCTCCTGAGCACGGCGGCCATGCCCGCGGACTTGCTCGTGCGGCCCGACGAGAGCGTGCCGCCGAATCGCGCATCCCGGAGCACAGGCACATCCGCGCGGCACTGCCCGAGCGGCCTGAGCACTTAGATGGATACGGTGGGCATCGCTTTGTGTGGGCGCTGGACGCGGAGGCGGCGGCGGCGCGCCGGCTGGCGGGCAGCGAGGTGGATGGCAGCAGCGGCACGGATGCTGGCACGCTGACCATCTTCCCGATGGCGGAGCCCCAAGGAGCGCTCGACGTGCAGCTGCTCGAACAGTGGCTGCGGGAGATCCTAGCCGCTTGTGGGGAGCCCGCATGCGTGGCCCGCGACGACGCAGGTGCATGCGCCGCCCGCGACGAGCAGGAGCGGCCCGCGACGACGCAGGTGCATGCGCCGCCCGCGACGAGCAGGAGCGGCCCGCGACGACGCAGGTGCATGCGCCGCCAGGCGGCAGGTGATCGCCACTGATTGCCCCTGATGGCGTCCCTCATCAGGTGCATGCGCCGCCGCCACTCGGCTCTCGGGTCCAGGTTTGGTGGGATGGCGATAAGAAGCGGTCTGCTTGGGACTGTGCTCTCGCGTGTGGGCACGGCCGCATTGGCCTGAAGTGACGCGGCGCTGTGCGCGGAACAGATGCACTCGCGCGGCATCGACAACGCGCTTGCCGAGCGCTTCGACCTCGGCTTCACAGCCCGGTGGCAAGGTCCTCGCTAAGTACCTCGCTAGCCAGCCAAACGTGTCGCGTACGCGTGCACGCAGGCCGGGCCGATCATCGACACCGGCAGCTACGACCGGTTCCGCGCGCGGCTGATGATTCCGATCCACGACGCGCACGGGCGTGTGATCGCGCTGCCCTCGCTCTCGGCTCCGTCACGGGTGGCGGCGGCGGTGCCCCTCAACGATATAGTCGCCGCGAGTGGCCTGAGCGCCAAAATGGCCGCGGCAACTCCCACGACAACGCCCAGCGCGTAAGGGTAGGGCCGACGACAGTAGGTGTCGACGGTGCCAGCTTACAAGCTCACCATATTGCGCGTGCCTCCGTCCAAGCTTCGGCCTTTCGACGCTCGATCTGAGCGGCTCGTGAAGCGCGGCCGAGGCGGCGCGTCTCATCGGCGGCCGTCCACGGCTGGGCGTCTGCCTAGGCTGGGTGATCTCTGCCTGGGTGAGGCTCAAGGGCGAGCCGTAATCAAGGAAACGGTGTTGACCGTGGGCGAGCTGAAGCGAATTCTTCTCGATGAGCGGCTTGGCGGCGGGCGTGCTCATGTCACCGTCGTCTCTGCCTGCGACGCTCGATTTGAGTGGATCGTCATGCGCGCCGGCGGCGCTTGCGAGGAAATTGGAGGGCCTGAGAAAGAACGCGGCGCTGATGGTCGAGCTGTTGGCGCTGCTGGTCGAGCTGGGGCGAGCGCGGAGGCGAGCGCGGCGGCGAGGGCGGCGAGGGCGGCGTCGAGGGCGGCGGCGAGGGCGGCGGTGACGGCGGCGGCGGTCATGGTGGGGTTGATCGGGTTGGCGGCGGCGGAAAGGGCGGGGGGGACGACGTCGGCGGAGATGGTGGAGGCTACGGCGGCGGCGATGGCGGCGGGGATGGCCTCGGCGATGTGGCGGCGAGGTTGGCAGTGGCGGCGAGGTGGCGGCGAGGGTGGCGGTGACGCGACGGCGTCGGCGAAGGTGTCGAAGAGGATGGCGGTGGCGAAGGTGGCGGTGCCGGCGTCGGGGACGACGGCTGCGGTGTTGTAGGTGGCGATGGCGGGGGCGAGGTCGGTGGCGAGGGCGGTGCTCATGGAGGCGGCGGCGAGGGCGGCGAGGGCGGCGGCGAGGGCGGCGGTGATGGCGGCGACGGTCATGGTGGTGTTGATCGGGATGGCGGCGGCGGAAAGGGCGGGGGCGGCGACGTCGGCGGAGATGGTGGAGGCGACGGCGGCGGCGATGGCGGCGGCGATGGCCTCGTCGATGTGGCGGCGAGGGTGGCGGTGGCGGCGAGGGTGGCGGTGACGGTGACGAAGAGGGTGGCGGTGGCGAAGGTGGCGGGGCCTGCGTCGGTGACGACGGCGGCGGTGATGTAGGTGGCGGTGGCGAGGTCGGTGCTGATGGAGGCGGCGGCGAGGGTGTCGATTGAGGCATCGCAGATGGTGGGGGCGGCGAGGGAGCAGGCGACCGTGGAGTCGTGGTTGGGGGAGGCGATTGGCGATCACGGAGGCGATTGAGGTGGCGATGTAGGCGGCGGACAGGGTGGCGGTGGCGTGGGCGGAGGCGACGGCAGGGGCGATGGCTGCGGCGGAGATGGTGGGGTCGTAGTCGGCGGAGGAGACGGCGGCGGCGTCGATGGTTGGGGCGGCGACGGTGGAGGCGGTGGCGACGGCGGCGGCGGAGTTGGTGGTGGCGGAGACGGTGGCGGCGGCGGCGACGGCGGCGGCGGAGTTGGTGGTGGCGGAGATGGAGGGACCGGTCCCTATATGTTCGGGCCCTCTGGTAATCAGACCAAATGATGGTTTCTCAACATGTTGATTGTTGTGCATGCAATTCCAAATCCTGGACTTTTGGGCGGCTTGCCTTCTTTCGTCTGTTGAAGTGCTTTCATGTCCGCGCGGCGAGGGGTGCGTGACGTCGCCGCAACGAGCCGGTGGGTGAGCGTCCTGTACGTGCCCACGGCCACAGTTTTCGCTTCAATGGCAAGGGTGCGTGACTGTGTGATGCAGCCCACGCGCATGCGCCGCCTGCTCACATGATTCCACTGTCGCAGGTCGTGGGCCATGTCATGAGACCCGAGCTCAACTTGCGAGAGGCGTGTGTTATGACGATGCGCCGACCGGCACAGCATGGCCATCCGATAGTGTTCTTCATTCGCCTGGCGGGTGACCAGAACGAGCGTCTCGAACTCGAAGCCAAGAATCTCGAGGTCCGGCTGGAGTGGGAAGCAGGCAGTTTGGCGGGATCCTTTCATCATCCAGTCCAGCACTACGTGGACTTTGCTCCGTATGATGAGCCCGACCTCACCCTCCATGTCGTCGCGCGCACGCACGGTCCGCCGAGCGTGAACATTCTGGACAATCAGGTCGTGCAATTTGTGGGGTACAATGCTGACACGGGGATGGTCCATGTGCGCCATGGCCGCTTCGGGGTTAACGCTGTGGCTGTGGGGGTGGCGCTCCTGCAGGCCTCGGCGCGCAACAAGCGGCACCGCGGCTCGTCGCTGGTGAACCAATCCCCGATGGGTGGTCCGGCCGCGCTCACGCGTGACTATCATCGCACTCGCGACGAAGTACACGCACCACCGAACGCGCTGGAAGGGTTTCAGGGCCGCAATGCTCGGCAGCGTCACTTCCTGACTATGGACGACCTTCAGGTTGTGATCGTAGGTGGCTCTGGCACAGGCAAGACGATGTGCGCCCTGGCAAAGGCGTACGGGATTGTCAAGTTAGCCCGTCACGCAGGCAGGGCGCACGCGCGCTGTTTGGTCTCGACGTTCACCCGTCGGAACGCAAAGCGCATCAAGCGCTTGCTGCGGTCCATGCACGTGTCCGACTTCTTCGACGTACACACACGCTACGAGCAGCTCATGTGGCCCGAAGACTTTCGGCCTCTACGAACGAAGGCCTCGGTGCAGGAGATTGTGCGGTTCATCAGGCGTGGCCAGTGCGCAGACGTGCGCGACGCAGACAGTCGAAAGTACGCACTTGCGGCCCGAGCCTTTGCAGCGTTTGAATTCGAGGTCCAGATCTGGGAGGAGGTCAACAATGAGAACTCCACCATTTCGTGGCTGCTGGATCACGTGATGCGCACGTTTGCGGCGGAGCATGAGGGCCGTGCGGGGACCATCGATGCAAACGCGCCATTCGGCGGCCAGAGGCTCCTCGTGACGGCGGCAGTGACACAGCTCGCCGCCATGCCGGCGGGCATGGATGCCATCGGCCGTCCTATGGGCAACCTGCACTTGTTCGATGACCTCTTCTTCGACTGCGAGGCTCTAAATTCTCTCATGCGCGTCCGCTTCAAGGAGAACGAGCGTCAGCAGAACCCTAGGCATCATCTCATTGTCCGTGATATCGAGCACGGGTTCCTGAGCGCCGAGGTGCGCGCTTTCATCACGGCGGCGATCGAGCGAGGTCACGCGGAGCGCACGGCTGAGACGGCCATGCCGTCGAGGTCAGCCACGTTGCACGGCATCGAGCTTGTGCCGGACGGCACTCCAGGTGTGATGCCGACGCATCGCGGGGCACAGGAGATGTTCTTGACGCGTGTGCGCAACTACTTGTCCCAGAATGAGAGGCTTCGAGAGAATGTGGATTACCTGCGTGTGCAGGCCTTCCACCCGGACACGAAGAGCGTCATCTATTCCGAGGCGGAGATGCAAGCCCTATTACGGAATGTGACGTTTGACCTGTATCTCATTCCCGGCCTCTTGTACTACGCGATGCGCACCACGACAGTGTCGATGGAGTTTGGCGTGGACGCCATGATCGAGCACGTCAAGGCCTATGACCTGTTGCGCTGCGTGAGCGTCGTCATACATCCGCCCAATCCGTTGTCCTCCACCCCGAGCCACCTGCCGGATTTCGTGGTGACCATGGAGGTCATCTCTGAGCCGACGCATCCGACCGTCCTTCTGACGGGTGAGTATTTCCAGCTCTACACGGGCATCATACGCGGGACGGACTTGCGCCATCACGGGGGGCCTCGTCAGTCGCAGGTGTACGCCATGCAGCTGCCCTTCAAGGGCTGCGACGATGACTCGATCAACCAGAACCAAGGCGATCGCATTCCGGCTGGTCGTCCGGTGATTCTCGACGTGCGCGCGTTGTTTACCACGGGCCAGTTCTATGTGCAAGTGGGCAGGTGCGAGGATATTGATCGCGGGAGAAGATTGAGGCGGATTTGCACCAGCACCCGCGTGCGCTGCTGTGGCTCGAGTCGAATGGTTACATGGACGATGTCGACCTCGCCCGGTATGGCGCTGCGTTGAGGAGAGCGCGCGTGGCCCTCCTCGACATGCAACGGCGTGACGACGCTGCAGCTGCCAGTCTCGGAGATTGAGGAGATTGAGTCATAGCGAATTTTTTAGATTAATAATAACGGAGGCCCTTCGTATACCTTCGCCCCCTTAATCTGACGGACGGCTTACAAATAGCTTGGCCCTACACCGTCTCGACGGACGGCTCCGCCACCGTCTCGACCTCCCGTAACTATACGTCGGAAAGGGGTGGGTGTGTGAGTACTAACCCTCGACGGACGGCTCTCCCGTAAAAATAGCTTGGAAGGGGGATAAGGGGGAGTCACCGTCTCGCATTACGGCTCGCTCCGCTCCCCCCGGTCCGAAAACACATAGCACGGAGACAAGTACTGACGCTCGCTCCCGGGGGGCTATTCATTTGCGGCCGCGTTGTCCGTTGAGCGTTCGCAGCGGCCCGTGCAGTACATTCGTATGTTGTAGATGCGCGTCGTGTCCGAAAACTGTATTAGTGCTGACACGTGTGGATCGAGACGCCCTCCACTGCGTGACTGTCTGCATGCTGCGTCGTGCGTGTCTGGTTTGTGGCCGTCGTCCCGCGCCCACCGCGCGCAACCTGTCTCTCGAGACGAGAATGATGGCCTTAAAGACCGTCCTGCCCGTCCTGATGTGCGAGCTCCCTGTGACTACGCGCCGTCGTGAGCGAGAGGATCGGGCGTGGTGCCGTCGCGAGCGTGCAGATCAGAGCGGCGCACGCGGCGCCCAGTGCGGAGCCGAAGGCCACGTCGGCAGGATGATGCCAGTTATCGTGCACCCGCGATGCTGCCACCCAGCCCGCGACAGCGAGCGGCAGCGGCGCCAGCAGGCGAAGCGCCACATCCTCCCATCCCGCACCTCTGTCACGCAGCCTGCTGAGTAGCGTGAGCGTGAGCAGGGTTGCGGCGCATGCACTGCTCGACGCGTGGCCCGATGGGAAGCTGTGCCTACCCTCCAAGAACTGGCGCGTGCACTCGCCGGCCGTAGAGCTCCAGCCGCACCCGTCCAAGTAGTTTGGACGGAAGTAGCCACAATAACGCTTGAACCAGGCCGTGAGCATGCCGTTGAGAGTCTGGCCGAGCGCGAAGACTGACGCTGCGTCCAGCGCTGCCGGCAACGTGCTGCGGTTAAGGGCGATCACGCACACCCAGGCCACGACGATCAACACGATCAGCAGCGCCCCCGGGCATGACGCCTCAGAGTCCGGGATGAATGGGGCCAGGTGGTTTGGATTGAGCACCGTGATGTTGGGATACACCAGCTGCACTGGCTCGGGACGCATGTTCAAACTGACAAGCAGGTTGACGGAAGCCTCGCCGAAGAAAAAGGCGACGAGCGAAGACGCAAGCCGCGCGACCGGGGCCGCGAGCCGATGGCGCATTGCTTCACGTTTCGCTTCAAGAAACATACCTGAAAAGGAAAGAGAAGTCCCCGCCCTAACACGCCCCACCACCCGCGGCCCCCAGCGCGCTTCACCAAGGTGGACCTTGCCACGTCACCTGTCCACGTCGCCAGGGTGGACCTGCTTCGTCCCAACGCTCACTGCGCTCTCTCGCCCAACCCCTCCACCTCTGCGCAACGCCTGCCTGAACCTCAAGTTGTGCTCCGCGTCCTTCTAGACCTTGAATGATTTATTCTTTGCGGCTTGGACGCTTGGCGGGATTGGGGGCTTGGCGGCTGGCAACATGCCCTTGCGCCTCTTGATGAGCACATACAGAGCAGAGAGCACGAGGCAGCCTCCTCGAGGCCGAGCTGGAACCTGAGGCGTCGGGGCACCTCTTCGCTGTAGGCAGCTATAGGCAGCACGGTGGGATGCGAAGCCTAACCCGTGATGCATCCCACCGATGAGTCGCTGTGCCCCACCCCAGTTTAGCCTGTTTTCGTCCATTAAGTCCATTTAAACCATTTGTCCTCTCTTCTCATTCGCCTTCTCATCGATCGTGCCGTGGGGAGATGACTTTGCCTACAATGCGATGCCCGTCGCCCTGCCCCCTCCCCACGATGCATGTGGGGACGACTCCTGTCCGCTCACACTACGGTCGGGTACAGCCGACGGCCCGACGCGCTATACCTCCTACACCACCTACATGTACCTACCTTGGCCCTATACCTAACGTCCGAAAAGGGACACAGACACACCATTGAAACCACACGTTGGCACGTAATCTGACACTCTCACCACAGCCGGACACAGCCGGCACGCCTGCTTCCCCTACGCCGCGCCTCAGTTTCGCGCGCGAGTGTCGTGCAGTGAGGAGGTACTCTCGCTTCTCCTGTCGTCACCGTTACAAACAGCTCTTGTTTGCCGCATGCGTTGCGTGTAGCTCTTGGATGCCGTGCCTACGTGCGGTGCCTTTTGTACTTCCCCAGCCTCCCGTGTAGATGTCCATGCCGTCAGCAATGGCTGCCCTCCAGGGTTGCGCAGGCCTCCCACAGGGTCGCGAGCGTCGCGCGAAGATTGCGGAGGCCTGCAAAAAGCCGTGGCGCCGCCGCCGCGGCTTCCATCCACACATGCTTAGGGATATCTAAGGGATATCGACATGCATCGGCCATCATTCTTGCAAGTCCCACCGAATCAGCGTCGATACTGTACATCTGAGGACCCCGTATCGATATGCAATGAACATACCCTCGCTGCAGAGATCCTTTGGTCGAGGATCGTTGACGCGACTCGGATGGATGGGGTGGACTGCACGCACGAATGGCTGCAGCGCGCCCGGCCGTGCGGAGATGCCCACAACAGCGATGGGCCGGCCTTTCAAGTCCCCTCTGGACCCGAGCTTCCACACAGCGGCGAGGCTCTCGGCTGCAGATTTATTCGCAGCCCGTGCGGGCCGAAACACAGCGATCATGTGGCTCCCGAGAGGTATCTTGGTGTCATTGCCCGTGGCGCTATCTTCGAGCTCATCAACCCGATTCTCCATCGAGGGGTTGATGTACCTCGACCCGCGCATGCCTAGTGCCACATGGTGCTGTAGGGCAAGCTCGAGTTCTTCGGGGTACTTGCCATGCAGCCTCGAGGCCACGCACCCTCCTTTCAGTGGCCATGCACCAGCCGGAGAACTGCCTTCCGAAAGACTCGCATTGCATGCAAAGTCCGGTGGGAGGCCACGATGCCAGCATTTCTGCGTCCAGCAGTGCACCGCGGTCACGTTGCTGCAGCACGAGAGGAAGTTTGTCGAAGCGAACCGGCATACACTTTGGTTGTGCTGCTTGAGCCGATCGCGGAGCCACGACTCGGACGGCCAGGTGATGATGCGACGGCCAAGATGACGGCCAAGAAGGAGCAGATTCGTGCCGTTGCCCATCACCATCTCGAGGCGACCAAAGTAGGCCGAGGCGGCATCGCGCTCCATGACAGCGTGGCGATCGTTGAGCCCAACGTAATCGTGATCCTCCCCAACGTAATCCTCGCCAAGCGGGATCCAAATGCATGCACGGGGTTGCAAGAGCTCGAGCGGCGGGTGCGGCTTCAGCCAGGTGAACTCGAGGCGCGAGAAGATGACTGTCTCGTAGGGGACCCCACGATCGCTCTCCATTTGTCTGAGCGCTGCGAGGCAACGCTGCTGGGAGACGAGCTCCAGGAGCACGCTGGTGCGCTGGTTGGCTCTCGGACCATCGCCTAGTACAGGCGACAATGCCGAGTTGCGCGCCCCCTTGCATACATATGGCGACACATTGGGTGGCGAGGATGACGGGCTCCATGTCGCGTTGCGGGTGCACCACGTCGATATCTGCCCGAGCACGGCAGGCCAGATGGCCAGCGCCTCAAGCATCGCAGTCAGCTCCACGACCGTTCGCATACGCTCGGAGGCCACGAACGAGATTGGCTCCAGCCCACTGAAACGCACGCGAACGCAAGCTCTCCGGTCTTCAACAGTTGCACATTCGTCCATGGCAAAATGAGAGAGCACAAGTGCCACGTCGGAGCCCAGAGCATCGATCAGCTGGCTGCGCAACGGTCGACCGCGCTCGGCGACATCCGACTTGTACCAGCCCGTGAAGAAGGTCACCACCTTGTTGCTCTGATGGTGCTGCATCAGCTTCCGCTCCGTTCCGATTTTGGATCACTCGGCCCGTAGAGGTGCGTGCGCGGGTGGCAGCGTGGCTACAGCGTGGCTGAAGCAGACACACGGTCCTACGGAAAGGAAATACGTGCATAAACCGACCGACTTGCCGACAGGATTCCAGCCGACAAACCCTTGACTTGCAAAACCTCATTTGCATGCAAGGTACCCTGATTCTATAGTGGCGCGATGTTGTGTTTAGACACGGGCACTTGTTCACATTCATAGGATTCCTAAACAGTCTGGAACTTGCAATTATCAGTGCAAGCACGCAACGAAACACAGCACCGTGACAAGGAAATGTCGGCGCGTCACGTGGCTCGCGTGCTGAGCCAGCGCGCGCAGGAACATCCAGACTCGTCAGATGACGATTACGATGCTCCTAAGAAACCAATCCGCCCGGCGTTTCAGCTTCCCGTGGAGGGTGATGATGACGACAACGATAGTGAGGAGGAGGCGCTGCCGTTGGCCGCCGCGCATGCAGAGGCAGAGGACGACGGTGCGCATCCGGGAGCCGCACCAGCAGAGGGCGAGGACGACGATTTGGAGGACGAGGATGGCCAGCCGCCTCAGGCGAAGGCTACGAAGAAGAAGAAGAAGAAGAAGAAGAACAGCAGCAGCAGCAAGCCGTCGTCGGCTGGTGCTGTGGGTGAGCCCGACGACGACGACGACGAGCGCGCGGTGCTGGAAGAGGCTGTCGCATCGAACTCGGCCGGCTCGCGTGCGGCGGCGATCGCGGCCGTTTGGATCGTGTCGGCGGGCGCTGTGGACGCCGACGGGGAGCTCAAGCGGAGATTTGGCGGGAAGGCGGTGCGTGCGGTGCAGCGGGAGGGCCTTGCCGCGAGCGCGGCGGCAAGGGGCGCGCGCGGCCCGCCCGCTCCTCGGCGCGTGCTCCTCGTCACACCCAAGCCCGAGTGGGGTCGACCCCACGGCCTTCTCAAAATGGAAAGCCGAGCGCTGGGAGATTCGAAGCTCTTCGAGTTCGTCTGGTCGGATGAGTACGTGCGACTCCAGCGGACTCTCGAATCACTCGTGCTCGCCTCGGCGGACCCAAACATGCTGATGGAGCTCCTTCATCACGAACCCTGCCACATCGGGGCGCTCCTGCAGCTCCATGACGTCGCGACGCATACGGGCCAGGTGAGGGGTCGAGGGGTCGCTGATGGCCTCTCGGAGGGTCGCTGATTGCCTCCCTGATTGCCACGGATGGCCTCTCGGAGGGTCGCTGATTGCCTCCCTGATTGCGCCTCGGAGGGTCGCTGATTGCCTCCCTGATTGCGCCTCAGAGGGTCGCTGATTGCCTCCCTGATTGCGCCTCGGAGGGTCGCTGATTGCCTCCCTGATTGCGCCTCAGGTTGAGCTCGCCTCGGAGCTCTTGCAGCGCGCAATCTGGTGCCACGAGGCGGCGGTGACGCCCGGTTTCGTCAACGCATGGCTCGCCGGCGGCGCGCGCATGCTCGGGAGCCTTCCCGCCAACCGGCCGTTCTTCCACGCGCTTCACAAGTACACTGTGGCCGTCTCGCGTCGCGGGTGCCCGAAGGCCGCCGTCGCGCTGGCCAGCCTGCTGCTCTCCCTCGACCGCACTGACCCGACCCGAATCCGCTGCTGGCTCGACATCCTCTGCCTTCGTGCCTCCGAGCCCGCCCGCGTGTGGCTGCATGCACTCGAGTCTCCCGAGGCTTGCGACCGGCTGCCCGGCTTCGCCCTCTCGCACGCGCTCGCGCTCCACGAGCTCGCCGCCGCCGCTCAGGAGGGCGCGCCCAACACGGCGCTCGCCCACACGCCATTCGAAGCCGCCGCGCCGCCCGCCGGTCAGGCGCCGTCGTGGGCGGACGGCGGGCGCGCGCAGCTCAGTACGGCGCTGCTCACCTTTCCACAGCTGCTCCCCACAGCGCTGCAGGCGTGCGCGGCGAGCAGCGCCCCCGCCACGAAGCTCGCGGCGCGCTGGCGACGCGTCTTTGGCGAGGTGAGTGTCGTTAATTGCCTCTTGATTGCCACTGAGTGCATGCTGATTGCGCTGGCGACGCGTCTTTGGCGAGGCGAGACGGACGCCCAACACGACGCTGCGGCGCGCGTGCCGTCCCATGGCGGCCTCGTGGCAGACGAAACCCTCAATCGGCGCACCTCGGGGCTGACGAAACCCCTGATCTTCACACCTCTTGGCTGACGAAACCCCTGATCTTCACACCTCTTGGCTGACGAAACCCCGGATCGTGCCCCCGATCTCGCATGCAGGTGCTGCGGACGGTGCCCAACACGGCGCGCCCAAACGGGACGCTCGACCATCTGATCACGCTATACTTCGAGCGTGCCGCCGAGCTCTGGGCCCGAACTGAGCCGTTGCGCTGGCTGCAGGAGGAGGCGACCAGGCTGCTCGATGCTCTCGAGGCTGCGGCGGCCGCCGAAACGACGGCGCCCACGACGGCGCCCACGACGGCGCCCACGACGGCGCCCACGACGGCG
>ENA-UOXK01002006-UOXK01002006.1-mixed-culture-metagenome-genome-assembly--contig:-NODE-2006-length-12833-cov-33.673814_pt1 | contig 12833 bp, 6 predicted proteins | sample MGYA00238160_ERZ761638 | MGnify/ENA primary metagenome ERZ761638 (study PRJEB28912, sample SAMN08777098) | mixed culture metagenome | isolation source: Freshwater growth medium | place: USA...
GACTGGCGCGATCACCCCCGAGATGGCCAAGCTTATGAAGTCGTCGATCCGCAAGGCCAAGGCTCCTCCAACCCCGGCCTCGTCAGAGGCCGACGTTGATAGGCTCGTCGCGACTGGCGTGATCACCCGCGAGATCGCCAGCCTTATGAGGTCGTCGATCCGCAAGGCCAAGGCTCCTCCATCCCCGGCCTCGTCAGAGGCCGACGTTGATAGGCTCGTCGAGACTGGCGTGATCACGGGTAAGCTTTCAAAAGACGACGATCAGCTTGCTGCAAATATCGTTGCGAGCCTCAACGTCTGCGGCGGCGGCGGCGACGACGACTGGTTGAATAAGCACATGCCTACCTGGCTGATCGAGGCGTTGCGTACATGGCCTGATGGCTGGCATGGCGAACAAGAGGCTAAGGTTCGACGTGAGCAAGCTGCACTAAAAACGTTGAAGAATGAGCTGAAGAGGGAGGCACCCATCTCGAGTGAAGACTACGTCGGCTCGCTTCGTGAGCCCGAAGTCCGCGGATTTCATGCGGCCTCAGTAGTCCTCACGAATCAAGGCCGCGCGCTGATGCTCTTTGACCGCAGCAAACCCGGCGCACAAGTTACTCTGTGCTTCCCTGCAGGCAAACGCAATCGCATGGAAGAGAGCGCCTGGGAATGCGCATGCCAGGAAGCTATTGACGGGACAGGCGGCTTAGCACAAATGCCTACAACGCCACCATCGCACGTTGCGTGGGTTGGAGCCACCAAGATGGCACTGTTCGTCTCTGAAACGACAGATGACAAGCTCGCAGAGCGCATCCAGCATTTGCGGCGGCCACCAGAAGGCATTGAAAATCTGCTGCCACTACATGGGATTCTATCTGCAGCATGGGTGCCTCTCAGTCTACTGGGCTCAGAGAGCTTCCAGATGCGCTATCTGAGCAGCCAGGCGCAGGCTGTGATGAGCGTTATGCGGACTCTCCTCGACCCAACTCGACCCAACTGGACCCCGGTGCCGCACACGCAGCCCGAGAGCCGTTGGGTGGTGGACATCTCGCGCCCATTTAGCGAGGGTGGTTTCGGCATCGTGTATCGTGGCAGGGACAAGGGTGAGACCGGCGAGGAGGCACCCAAGGATTGCGCAGCCAAGAAGCTCGGACTTGCAACCCAGCAAGAGATCGAGAACTTCCAGAAGGAGCGTGCGATGCTGCAAAGAGTAGGCAAACATGGCAGCATCATCGAGCTGTACGGCAGCGTTGAGGCCCCGGAGGCCGCAACGGGCTGGCTTTTCCTTGAGGTGGCTACGGGTGGCGAGCTCTTCGACCACCTCAATGACTGTGGCCGCTTGAGTGAACGTACGCATCGACAACCGCCCGCTTCCTGCTGCTGAAGCGCCCCTGACCAGCTCCCGGATAATCTCCGGCGCATATTCGCTGCGGTTCACCCTTCAAAGGGCTCTGCATACAAAGGGCCCTCATGCTCACCGCGTCGCTCAACACGTCGCTCGGCAGGTGCGGCATGGCCCTTCGTCTCGAGGCTTGCCAAGGCCGTTGCGCACATGTTCTCAAGGGGCATAGTACACCGCGACCTTAAGCTCGAGAACATCATGCTGCATGCGGCCGACCCGAATGCCGTGAAGGTGATCGATTTTGGTTCGGCAATGGAGCTCGAGGTAAGCCTAGCCTCCCACACACGCCATCTCATTCCCCTCATTTCCCTTCCCGCCCCCTCCCCCCTAGTCGTCCTCTCCACGCCATGAATGGCCTCCTCTCACACGAGTGGTTGACACGCGCCCCTGCCCTGGCCCGCCCAGATTGGCGAGGACGGCCACGTGATCGAGAGGGCCGTCGCCGACGTGGCGGGCGGGCCTGCGTCTGCGTACCGAGCGCCGGAGGTGTACCACCAGCCAAGCTACTCGCCTCTCAAGCTCGACGTGTGGGCGATGGGGATCGTGACCTTCTCTCTCGTGTCGGGCTTTTTCCCCGTGGAAGAGGCCAAGGACACTTGCCGGCGGTTCAGAACGCTTGCCGCCGATCAGCGCAAGGGCATCGGCGTTTGCGAGAGCACCTTCAAGATGTACAGGCAACAACACCTTAACACCTTCTCGCCCGCTCTCAAGTCCCTTCTCGACGGCATGCTCACCATCGACTATACCACGCGCCTCAGCGTCAAAGAAGTCGAGGAACATCCGTGGATCACGAACGAGCCAGCCGGGACCGTCGACGCGGCGTACGAGATCTACCGTGGTACCACGCGCCTCAGCGTCAAAGAAGTCGCAAATGCAGCGGCCGTAGCGGCCCGCAAGGCAGACCCCCTCAGTGGTTCGCCCCCGGTGGCAAGCCCGGCGACGCCGGTGGCCTCGTCCGACATGGTGGCGTCTGTGGCGCAAGGTCAACGCCCCGCAGATGCCGATTACGTGCACTATTTTGCCGAATTGGACGGTAGAGACGCTCAACGGCTTGAGGGCGAAGCCTCCACGTCGGTCCTCCAGCTCCCTCACGGTGTTGAGCTGCGCAGTTCCTCGCGCTCTCGGGGAGGGCCGTTACGCGCGGACATGTTCCGCGTCGAGCTCATCCCGAGCGACCATCCTCTCGCAGCGGGTGCCTTGAGCGAGACTCTCCACATCGTCGCGCACCCCACCGCCGCTGCTGCGGGCGCCGCTGCCGGCCCCGCCACCCATGGTGGCGACGTGCCATCCCCGCTTCTGCTGCGCATGCCGCACCGCGCCTCTGCGGAACAGCTGGGGCACCTCGCCTTCTATCGAGCAGAGACTCCGGACAGCGAGATGCGGCTCGTCGAAGGTGGGTGCTTCTGGAGCGATGGTTACGCCGAGGTCGAGGTGACCTCATTCTCCGTGTGGAAGATCGCGCCCCTTCTGTTGGTGGCGACGGGAGCTGCTGCGTGGGCTGTGTCTACACGAACCTACATCGACCGACCGGTGGGCGTGGCAGCGTTTGCGTCCACCGATCCCGAGGCCCCTCGCAGTCTCCGTTTCGTCTTGCACCCGGCGCATGAGGACCCTCCCCACAACGACCACTTTTACGGTTTCTGCAAGGTCGGCGATGACAAAGAGGTCACCATTCGTCGTGGCAAGGCAGTCACGATCGCTCTGAAGGATTGTCCAGAGCTCTTCGTCACGTTCGCTCCATGGTGCAACACGCGCCAGTCCGAGATGATCCCACGCGAGGTCGAGCTAGGGCCGAGCTCATCGCGTTCGCTGCGCACGGCGATCATCAGTCAGCCAGGGGTCGTGCCGCACCAACGCGAGTTCCGATTGATACTGGTCGGCAACCCCGCAGCCGCCGCTGCTGTACCGGAGGCCAGTCGAGCTTCTTCTGCCCAGTCCAGCTTCTTCCCCAGTCGAGCTGCTTCTGTCCAGTCGAGCTCCTTCCACAGTCGAGCTTCTTCTGCCCAACACGCACACATGTTGATGTCCATGGCGCTTCCAGACGCGTGGGATGAAGAGGCGGGTGCTGACGTGGAGAAGCCTCGGCTTGTGGAGGTGCCCTCACTTGTGAGCGCGGCGCCCAATCCTGAGTTTGAGCATGTGGCGAGCTTGCTGGCCAAGGGCTTGCCTGGTGCGAGCATCCTTGGGCTAAAGCGCGTGCAGAACGCGCAACTCTGGCGCAAGTATTCTTTGGAGCGTATAGGGGTTGCGCGGAAGAACGGCGGTCAGAGCAACGAGCGCGAGTTGTGGCACAGCACCGGCAACACGCCTGCCGACGTTGTGTGCATGAGCGAGCACGGGTTCGATCCGACATACTCAATCGGAACCGCGCTCCGTGGTACGGACGGCAACAAGTATGGCATTGGGGTCTACTTTGCCGAGCACGCGCTATACTCTGACGTGATGAGGCCCGGGGTGGCACAAGAGGGTGGAAAGGAGATCGTCCTGGCGAAGGTCGTGCTGGGCAACGTCAAGGACTATGGAGCTAGGCTCGCACGAGGTTTGGAGCGCGAGCCCAGAGACGAGCGCACCGGAATCCCGTACGATTCGTGGACGGGCACCGAGGATGATCTCCGCGGCGTGACGGAGATTGAAGCTGTCCGTTTGTCAGGCTCGCCAACTGAAAAGGAGAAGGCGCAACTTCTTGTCGACGAGGGCCACAAGTACGGCCGGCAATACATCGTGTGCCGCTATCAAAAGGCGTACCCTGCTTACGTGGTTCGATATGAGGTTCGGCCAGATGCAGCTCTTTCCGAGCCGCGCCCGCTCGATTGATGGCCAGCAGCACAGGAGAGCGACCGAGTCGACAAGGATGGCGCCATGTCGGGAGCGCCACCGACGGCCCCGGCGGTCGTCAAGCAACACACGTTTGAGGCGCCGCAGCTTGGTGCACTCTCCGGCGATGCGGGCTACGAGTACCACGGCGGTACGGCGCCGAGCACGACGCCCTTCCACCCGTACCCCGCAGTGAAACTTCTGCGTGCGCATCAAGTTGTGACCATGTATAGCGAACTTAGAGTATCCTAGTACCATTTTTGTAGCCTCGGGATTGTAAGAATTCAGGGGGTCCTGCCAATGTGTAGGTAGCTTGGTAAGTTACAGTTCTCTCTGTAAGAATTCACACCTCACTTGTCCTTTTCATGCCCGACGAGGAGATGCGTGGGCCAGGACGCAGCGCTGCGCAAAGCCTTTTGCAGAGATGCCACATTACAAAATCGTCGCAGGGCTCCAGAGCCGTCCGGCCCTCAACGGGGCAGCTGTAGAGATCAGACAGCTCGACGAGACATCGGGACGGCATGTGGTGCGCACAGCAGATGGTGAGATGATCAAGCTGAAGGCACAAAACCTGGTTGCCTTCGCCGATGCAGGTGTCTCGGATATGCGGGAGCGTGGCAACGCCGCGTTTACTGCCAAGCGATTCTACGAAGCGATCGAGTGGTACACGGCTGCTATCTCGCCAGGCGATTCGCGGCCAAAAGCCAACCGCGCAGCGGCCTTTCTGGAGGTGGGCGACTACGGAGCTTGTGAGAAGGACGTCGCGGACGCGCTTTTGAACGTCGAGCCAGATGCAGCGGCGAAGCTGTACTGTCGCCTCGCCAAGGCGCAGGCATATGCCGGGAAGTACGACGAAGCGCTTGAGTCTTTTAGGAAGGTAAGTGGGGAAGTGGACACTACTTCAGCGCAGCTCCAGGCCGCGCTGCACCGGATTCGAGACCAGGCGCCCGATTGCTGCCCGTATCAGGCGTCCGAGCTGCCGTCCTGTCGTGCCGGGCCCATGGCGGCTTGTGAGTTCTATACGATTTCCAACGAAGACCCAAAGTCAGCTCTTGGTGGGCGCTTTGTGCAACACGTAGAACAAGCTGATCGAGTGGCGCTGGACGGCAGCCGCATCGTCCGCATCTTCTTCGGCGGCGTCGGCGACGGGCGGCATGTACTGTCCACCCTGATCGACCTCCGTCGCCGCCTGCCATCGCATGCACCTCCGGTCGAGATGACGCTTAACGATGTGAAGGCCGAAACGCTGGCTCGTGACTTGCTATTGCTCACGCTGCTGCATGACCTTGGCGTGTCGCTCGCTGGAGGAGACGCTCGACACGGCGCTGGCGGGGGCGCCGATTCGATGGAGCCTAATTCTCCGGCCGCCATGGCCGCCCTCCAGCTGTACTATGTCTACCTGGGCGTGTTCGTCCCGCCGGAGCAGCATGAGCGCCTCAGCACCGCGATCCACCGACTCGCATCTTCAGAGGCGCCTCCATCTCTGGTGTCCTGCAGCGAGGTGACGTGGCGGGCCTTGCGTGGCGTGTTCCAAGGCTGGGCGACGTCGCCGCTGCTGACCGTGCCGCTTGTCGATTCGATGTATAACGTGAGCCCTGACGACGGAAGCGAGCTTACTAGGGACTATGCTGGCACTGCCGGCGCCCCCCAGCGGCTGCGATGGAGGAGGAGCGCCGTCGCGGCTTCATAGAGTATGTCCAGCAGTGCGACGAGTCCACGCTCATGGCGATGCCAGGCGTGCCGGGCGCAACGGCCGCAGAGAAGCGTGCGGCGATGCTCTCGATGGCCAACTCGCCCGAGTTTGCTGAGATCGATCGCGCGAGCTCAAGTGGAGATCCATGCAGCTTGTCGGCTGAGTACAAGCGAGAGTTCGTCTTCTGGGCGCGCTCCAAGTTGCTACCACTGCCCGATTCGTGGCGCACGGCTCACGGATGCGAATCGTACGGCGGCACGAATGGTGTGGCTTCGGCCAAAGAGTATGACGGTGCGGCACAGAAGCAGCTGGGACGGCTGCGTGCGCGCTCGGGACGGCTGGGACAGCTGTGGCACCCGAATGTGACGCTCGTGGACGTGCCGTACCTCGGTGCCCAATGCGGAGGCCAGCCTTGCCAGCCGCAGGAGCTCTGTCTCGAACCGTTCCAAATTGTCAAGCAGCTTGCCACTGGCCTGGGGCCTCTCGATGGCAGGTCGCTCTTTCATAGTACAATCAGCACCTTCCGCCCTGCAGCGCGTGCTTTGGCAGACCTCCTGGCTGGCGGCCAGGTCAAGCTTTCTTTGGAGGTAGGCGACGCACATGCCGCCTTCGAACGAGTGACTGGCCATGGCGCGCCGTTACGCACGTTCGACCGGATCTATCTCTCAAATGTGCCCGACTACACGTCGATGCTCAACGCATTCCTCTACTTTTCGCCAGCACTCCGTCGGGGCGGCAGGAACGGTGATGATGGTGATGGCGAGGAGCGGCCGGCCGTTGAGCCGGCCGTGCTCGAGCACGAGCTGCTGTTGAATACACTCCTCTGGTCCTCACTCGAGCAGTATGTCTTCTCCTCCACTGCCCTACGCCCCTCAGACTACTGGCTGCTCGGCGTTCGCCTCGTCTCCGGCGATCACATGGATCGAGATGGCAAGCCTCGATGGTGCGCCTGCGACAGCGGTGAATGCCGCGAGCGCTTCAGGCAGGCTGGCCGCCCGAGTGTGGATTCATGGCTCCATCGACTTCTCCTAGCCTGTGTGCTCCCACCCTTGCGCGACGCTTCAAGGCACACGCGTGAGAGCTGCCCCCTCACCCTTTCCACGGTCTTTCGCGCCGTCGAGCGCTTGAAGCTGCGTGGCTGCCCGGCTCACTGGCTGATCGACTTCCTCAACTCCATACTCGCTGGGCGGCTGCGCACGGCGGCCGTCCCGCCGGCGAGCTCGCCCTTGACCTTGCCCGAATCGGATCCTTGCCTCGGGCGGGCCTCGGCTATCGTCGACCTCGCCTTTTGCAAGCTCGAGGCAAGCACTCTAGCGGCTGTCTGGGATGCTCGTCTGCAGCTCCCACTTTCCGGCGGGGCAGTCGCAGCCCATATTCGCAAGCACACAGTGCCTCTGAGACCGAGTTGGATTCCCATGGATCGCACTGGCTTGGTGATAGCCGCTCCGGTCGTGGGCTTGGTGATCGCAGATCCGTCTTTCCCACCCGTGGATGCCCTGCTTCGGCGTTTGGAGCAGCCCTTCGCCTCCGGGGGTCATGCCCGTGAACTCATTCGTCAGAGCCCGCCTGGGAGCTGCCACCTGCTCTCGGTCGTGCATTGGAATGATGTGGCGCACGAGGCCACTTTCTACATGCCCGCTGAAGAGCTTGCATCGATCACTGCGAGCGGCTCTAAGTGGGTGGCAATACTCGTACGCACAGACTCCTGGGTGGCACTCACGAGCCGCTCAGCAATGGCTGCGCCGGAGGCTCCTGCCTCTGCTGCTGCTGCTGCTGCTGCTGCTGCTGCTCCCGCGACCGCTGGTGCCAGCGACATCCTCGAGCTCAATTGAGAGTACTGCGCTGCATGGCCTGTCGGCGCGCATCCGCGTAGCATCCGCGAAGGCCCGCCCTCCTGCACCTTGCAGGGGGGCGTGCACCTGTGGGTTGAGGGGCGAAGGCGCGTCGTGGTGAGCACTGCCTTCCGTTGGAGCGCCCGAAGTGGTCCACACCGCCTTGGTTGTGTTTCACAGTTCCACAGGGCCGAGAAGACGACGCTCCATTGGACCCGGCAGTAGCGCGTGCTATCTCGCTGTGTGTGCTCGCATGAAAGTGAGACTCCTCCACAGCAGACAGCTGTGAGTCTCTGAGCTGTCTGTACAGCGCAGTAATGGATTCGTTTGGGTGGGTTGGTGGGCCACGCTCCGCTCTGCGCTTTACCCGCCCGCGGTGCGGTGTGGCCGAAATGGCCGCGCTGGATGCGAGCGACTGATGACACAATACGCCCGGTACACAACGACGATGCGTGAGATGTTTTTGTTTCGACGTTTACCATACAGCATACTCAAAATCTGTCGCGCGCTCAGTCCCGCAGACACGGGACGACACCCGGGCTGCACCGTGGACGGCCCCGGCGTGGTGCCATCGATGTGGCATGACATGTGCGATGTGGCCGGCGGTCACCGCTGCCGGCGGTGTCGTTATAGGTTATACGTTAACGCGAAGCGGATTCGTTCATTATTACAATGAATATTTAAGGGATTCATAGTAAACTTGGTTGCGTGTTTGGCTTGAATTAGACTTGAATTGCTGTTCATCTCAGTCAGTTCTCACCTCGCTGATCGGCTGTGATGTCGTGGCAAGATGTATGCAAAAAAAAAAAAAAAAAAAAAAAAAAAAAAAAAAAAAAAAAAAAAAAAGATGTATGAATCATTCTCCACATTCAGCATTTGAGGCATTATTTAGACAGCAGGTTGTCGAGCTTCGAGGCTGCGGCCGACTCGGAGCTGCGCCCGCTCGCAAACTTCGTCGGCTCCACGTCGGAGACCGAGCCGCGCTTGGCACGGCGCGGCGACGCGTCGGCCGCCGCGCGCCCCGAGCCCGCGGGCAGCTTGGCCTTGCCGCCGCTCTCGGACGAGACGGTACTGACGAAAGAGGCCTGAGCCAGGGCCGCCGGGTCGGCGCCAGCGGCACCGGCCGCGTCCGCCGTGTCGAGGAAGGGCTCGGTGAGGCTGCCGGCGCCCCGCGTCATGTCCGCGGCTGGGGCGGCGCCGCCATTGGGGATGGGCTCCTGCTTCGGTGGCTGGCGTCGGCGGCGAGAGGGAAGGTCGGGCCGGGCACTCAGCGGCATCGTCGGCTCCATGTGCATCGTCTCCAGTGTCGCGCTGCGGCCGTCGGCGGGCAGGTCGGCTCGTGCGCTGAGCGGAGTCGTCTTCGTCCCCCTCGGCGCCTTTGCTGGCATCGACAACCTGGGCACGTTGCCGTTGGCGTCGGTGGAGGCGCCCTCGACCGTCGGTGCTTCGGCGAACGAGACCGAGCGCGCCGTGCCAGCCTCGTCCGTCGCCTCCGCCTCGTCCGTCGCCTCCTCCTCCTCCTCGCCCTCCTCCTCGTCGTCCTCGCCCTCGTCCTCCTTGGAGGCCGAGCGCCGTGCCGAGCGTACGGGGGGCCGTCGGCCGAGCGTCGTGACGAGCGACCCATCGGGACTCCGGCTGCGCGTCCACAGCTCCTTGGCGCGCGCCGTCGTGGGCACGTACGCGAGGGGCGGGCCGGTCGCGAGGCGCCCCCCCACCGAGTCGCCCGATTCGGACGGCTCGGGCGTCTGGAGCGACCGGACACGCCTCTGGAAGCCCTCAGATCGAACTCGATCGCCAATGGCCCCCGCGCGACGCCGTTGCTTCTCGCGCACGACCGAATCGTCTTCGCTCGCGGGTAAGCGCCAGCCCTCGCTCGACGAGGCAGGCGGCGGCGGCGGAGCGTGCGACGGCGCGGTGTGAGTGTGAAGATCTTGCGAAGGATCGGCGGCGGGCGCGCTAGCGGGCGCGATAGCGGGCGCCGCAGCGGATGTTACAGCCCTTGCAGCGACGGCGGCGGCGGCGGCGGCGGCGGCGGCGGTCCGTGCGGCGGCGGCGGCCTGCTTGGCGGTTTGCGGGCGCTTGGTCACGTCGGGACCTCCGCGGCGAAGCGTGCCGTAGCATTCGGAGCCGTCGAGTGCCCAGACCGCCGCGAGCCGATCCGCCGATGTGGTGAACAGGGCGGGAGGCGACTCCATGTGATGCACCGAGGTGATCGCGTCGTCGTGGGCTTTCCACAGCCGAGTGAGGACAACCTGGGTGCCCTGCAGCCGAGAGAGGAGCCACGTACTCGCTGCCATGCCGCCGTCGCTCTCAGACGTCGCGGGCCGATCGCTCTTCACACTCACACCGGGCCGATCGCTCTTTGGCTTCGGCTTCGGCTTGGCGCCGCCGCCATCCGCCGCACTTCCAGCCCAGCCAGTGGTGCCGAGCGCCGTCTCGGGCGCAGGCTCCGACGCCACATCTCCATCCTCGTCGGCGTTGGTCGGCCTGCTCGCAGCCAGGCGCTCGAGGACATCCTCCGTGGGCGTGGGCAGCACGAGCAGCAACGGCGAGAGGTCCCACGCGCACACGCGACCCGCGTCATCCCCCCAGACCAGCTGCGACTTCCAGTCCGCCCATGACAGCGCCGTGACCACGAGCGCATGTTTTGCGGCTTGCCGGTCCGCCTCCGCCTGCGCCTCCGCCTGCGCGGCCGCCTCCGCGGCCGCCCTGGCCGCGGCGGCTCGTTCGAGATCCTCCGCGGCCTCGCGCGACATCCCGAGGTGCACCCCGAGATCGCGTGAGGTCCGGTGCGAGGTCGCGCGAGATAGCGGCGGGCTGGGACGCCGTACGGAAGAGCTCGCGGAGACCGGTGGCGTCGGCGTCGGGGTGGTCTCCGTCAAAAACGTGGACGAGCTCGGCTTGCCCAAATCGACGCCTTCCAAATCGAGACCCCCCGTCGGCAGCACAAACTTGGCCACACGTCCAGATCGCGAGATCTTGCCATCACGCGAGATGCCCGCCACGGCGCTCTCGGTGCCGTCCGTGTTGCGGGCATTGATCTGCACGGTGGCGCAGCGCAAGTGCGCGGAGCTCCAGATCGAATCTGGCTGATTTTGTATGTGGAGCAGCTGGCGGTGAGACGTCAGCAAGTTGCCCAGCTTCGTGGTCCAGACACGCACGTGGCCAGCTGCGTCGGCGGAGGCCAGCAATGGGTGCGGGTCGAGGAAGCAGAGCGCAGTGATGCAGTGCCGATGGCCCTGCAGCTCCTTTTGTGGCGTGGGCACGTTGCGCTCATCGAGCTTCCACAGCTGGAGCGAGCCATCGTCGCCACCCGTCGCCACGAGGCCGTACGCGATCGAGAGGGCGCAGACGGTTACATCGCACGCATGGCACGCGTCGAGCGAGCGGAGCAACAGCCCCTCCTCCGTGGGCGACTCATCGTGCAGCTTGAGCTTCCGATCCCAGCTCGTCGAGAGGACGTAACGGTTGGACGGGATGTACGCGAGCCCCGAGACCTCGTCGCCGTGTCCCGCCATCGCCTTCATGATTGCACCGTTGGAGTAGTTGAGCACGTTGATGTGGCCCGTGTGATCTCCGACCACGAGCTTGCGCTCTCGGTCGTCGAAGCACATGGCGGTGATCGCCGCGGGCATCACGTTGACGTAGGTGCGAAGCAGATGGCCCGTGCGCCCGTCCCAGACCATGACCGACCTGCCCGAGGCGGTGCAGAACGTCGCCGAGTGCCGGTTGTACAGCCCGCCAGCGAGTGGGAACTCTCCCGTGAGCTTCTCGTCAAAGTCTCGAGGACCTTCGAAGCACGTGAGCCGGCGCGAGGCGGTGTAAATCTGGCGGTGCAAGGGCACCCAGCACATGGACGCGAGCGGGATCTCCTTGTTGTACGTCGGCGCAACGAGCCGCTGCGCGCACACGTACGAGCGGCAGTCCCACACGACCACGATGCCCGACAGGTCGGCCGACACGAGCTGTGGCGAAGATTCGAGCGCCACGAGATCGACGAGCGGCGCGGCATGCATGCACAGCTCGCAGATGACCTGCTCGTTGAGCGGGTTCCACACGAGAAGCTCGTGGTCGAGGCCCCCCGAGAACAGGTGCTTGTTCTGCGTCGAGAACGCAAGGCACGTGACGCCTCGCTTATGCAACACGGGCGTTGCGGTATTGTGCACTGAATGATGCCCAGCCGACCGGTCGACGAGAGTTCCAAACGGTTCGAAGCCCACTCGCGGTGGGCCGAGGGTGATGATGCAGCGCGGCTTGCCATGCTCGAGCTCGATGTCCCACAGCCGGATGCACGTGTCGAGCGAAGCCGACACGAGCAGCTGCTTCTTCGAGCTCATCCGCACGAGCAGCAGCGCGGTGATCGCCTCCTCATGGCCGAGGCACTTCTCGGCCACGTCGAGCGCGACGATGTCCCAGCAATGCATGCAGCCGTCCGCACCGCCGGAGAAGAGATACTGACGCGAGGGCACCCATAGGAGGACCTGCTGCGAGGTGGCGAGGGACGCGCGCTGGCGCAGCTTGAAGGAAGGCTTCTGGACGTTGGCGGGGCACTCCCAAAAGCAGACGGCGAGGTCGGCACCGCTCGTGACCAGGCAGCCGGCCTCGGGCACGTACTCGACTGCGAGCACCTCGGCCGTATGCCCGGTCAGCTCGTGCAGCACGGCGGCACGCTTGGGCGAGTAGATGGAGACGACCGGCGAGGGCCGTTGGCAGAGGACGAGGTAGTCCAACGCCGGCAGGTAGACGACTTTTTCGATGATCTGCTCCGAACGCAGCCTGTCTTGGTTGAGCACCGGCAGTATGGGTGCGAAGGAAGGCAGCGGCATGCTCTGGACCTGGTTGGCCTTCTGAGCGTCAATGATATACGCCGTCAGCTCCTCCCACTCCATGTGCCCATCGCCGTTGACGTCGACTTGAGCAAAGAGCTCTGCGAGGTTGGAAATGAGCTCAAGTTGCTCCGCACTCAGCTTCGAGAGCTGCCGCCGGATCGTCGTCGGACTGTTGGCGACGCCGCCACGGCCGCCGCTGCCGCCGCCGCCGCCGCCGCCACTGCCCCCACCGCCACCGCCACCGCCACCGCCACCGCCACCGCCACCGCCACCGCCACCGC
>ENA-UOXK01002017-UOXK01002017.1-mixed-culture-metagenome-genome-assembly--contig:-NODE-2017-length-12777-cov-42.390976_pt1 | contig 12777 bp, 8 predicted proteins | sample MGYA00238160_ERZ761638 | MGnify/ENA primary metagenome ERZ761638 (study PRJEB28912, sample SAMN08777098) | mixed culture metagenome | isolation source: Freshwater growth medium | place: USA...
GGCGATGGTGGAGGGGGAGACGGCGGTGGGCTAGGTGGAGGTGGAGACGGTGGCGATGGTGAGGGCGGTGGTGAGGGTGGAGGCGGCGAAGGAGGTGGAGGTGACGGCGGCGGCGAGGGTGGCGGCGGCGACGGTGGAGGAGGCCTTGGTGGAGGCGAGGGTGGCGGCGGCGAAGGAGGTGGCGGTGAGGGTTGTGGCGGCGACGGTGGAGGTGGCGAGGGTGGAGGCGAGGGTGGAGGTGGAGGCGGTGGCGGCGGTGGCGGCGGCGGTGAGGGTGGAGGCGGCGAAGGAGGTGGAGGAGGCGGCGGCGGCGGATAATGCGTGTGAGGGGTATGCGTGTGGGGAGTATGCGTGTGGGGCGCATGGGGGTGATGCGGGTGATGGGGGTGATGCCTATGGGGATTATGCGTATGGAAGAAAAGTATCCGGCGCTTTCGTGGGACGTGCTTGTGAGCAGCCCGCTCAATGAGTGCAGGGGCGGCATCCTGGCTGATGGTTGGGTCGCTTAGGATACCGCTCTTGGCCAAGGCGAACGGCGGCGAAGGAGGTGGAGGAGACGGCGGCGGCGAGGGTGGTGGCGGCGAAGGAGGTGGAGGAGATGGCAGCGGCGAGGGTGGCGGCGGTGACGGTGGAGGCGGCGAGGGTGGAGGAGGCGAGGGTGGCGGCGGCGTAGGAGGAGGCGGTGAGGGTTGTGGCGGCGACGGTGGAGGTGGCAATGGCGGTGGCGAAGGTGGCGGTGAGGGTGGAGGAGAGGGTGGAGGTGGGGACGGTGGCTGCGGCGAGGGTGGCGGTGAGGGTGGTGGCGGAGAAGGTGGCGGCGGCAATGGCGGTGGCGAAGGTGGCGGCGGCGACGGCGGAGGTTGTGATGGAGGTGGCGAGGGTAGCGGTGAGGGTGGAGGCGACGTTGGAGGCGAGGGCGGCGGCAACGGCGGCGGTGACGGTGGCGGCGAGGGTGGAGGCGAGGGTGGAGGTGGAGACGGTGGCGGCGACGGTGGCGGCGGTGAAGGTGGCGGCGGTCTCGGCGGTTGGCTTGGAGGTGGTTGAGAGGGCGGTGGCGATGGCGGAGGCGGTCGTGGCGGTGGACATGGCGGAGGAGGCGATGGCGGAGGGCTTGGCGGCAGCTGCGAGGGCGGCGGCGAAGGCGGGGGCGGTCTCGGCGGTGGGCTCGGAGGTGGCGACGAAGGAGGCGGCGAGGGTGGAGGTGGCGAGGGAGGTGGTGAGGTCGGTGGGGGCGACGTAGGTGGGCTCGGAGGTGACGGCGAGGGCGGCGGTGAAGGTGGAGGCGGCGTCGGCGGCGGGCTTGGCGGTGGTGGCGAGGGCGATGGTAAGGGAGGCGGCGGGCGGGGTGGAGGCGACGGCGGAGGCGGTGAAGGAGGAGGTGATGGTGAAGGAGGTGATGGCGGCGGCGATGGTGGCGGCGGTGAGGGCGGTGGCGAGGGCGGTGGGGGCGACGGTGGAGGGCTTGGCGGCGGCAGTGAGGGCGGTGGCGAGGGCGGTGGGGGCGACGGTGGTGTGCTTGGCGGCGGAGGGGAAGGGGGAGGCGACGGCGGTGGCGGTGACGGGGGCGGCGATGGCGGAGGTGGTGAGGGAGGTGGAGAGGGTGGGGGTGGCGTGGGAGGCGGTGAGGGAGGCGGCGGGCTGGGTGGAGGCGACGGCGGAGGCGGTGAAGGAGGAGGTGAGGGCGGCGGTGGGCTCGGTGGAGGGCTTGGCGGTGGTGGTGACGGAGGTGGTGACGGAGGCGGCGGGCGGGGTGGAAGCAACGGCGGAGGCGGTAGGGGTAATGGCGGCGAAGGAGCGGTCTCTGCAGTCAAGGATCGTGTACTTTTCGGAGGAGATCGCGGTGACGGCAAAAGCGGCGGCTTCGGAGGCGGACCCGGTGGAGAATTTGTATGGGGCTCCGCTTTAGTGGGCGTTAGGCACGTAGCATGCATCCATCTGGCTTGTTGAGAGGTGGAAAAGTCGGTGGATCGCTCCTCATCATACAAGATGCCTTGAATCTGAGCGATGGCCGCATAGCTGCAACGGTGGCACAACGTCGTGATCGTGGCTCCTAAAAACTGCCGCAGCGCTGCATACCCCCCGTTTTCCATCATGGCAGTTTCTTGGGATGCCACCAGTATGACCTGATCCTTGCCAGACCTTATCAGAGCTGAGAACCAATTTGTCATCGAGGTAACGGCACCTGCGGCATATTGTACATCGAACGACGCCGATGTTGTGAGCAACATTGTGCTCGGGTCGATAGCCACAAAATTGAGACCACGCTTGTTTGGCGCGTTGGTGATTTCGATGTTGTTCACATAGAACCTGGCCTGTGCCCCTGCGGCGGCAGACTCCACTCGATATCCGCATGGAGTGGATGGAGGCGGTCGTGGTGGGGGAGGAGACGGCGGCGATGGAGAAGGGGTTGGTGGCGAGGGAGAAGGCGGTGGTGGCGAGGGAGAAGGCGGTGGTGGCGAGGGAGAAGGCGGGGATGGTGGCGGCGGTGGCGCGCGTGGTGGAGTTGCTCCGTCCAGTCTGTAGGTGGTAAAGCCGGCGTGGACGACGGTAGGAGGTATAGCCGGCAGAAACGGAGACGACCGTGGAGAAGGTGGCGGCCGTTGATATTTCTCACTACTACGTGTAGTACCAAGCAGTAAGCGGTTTGCGAGCGGTGGAGAAGGCGGTGGCCGTTGATAAATCTGTCTGCGAAAACGGTGGCGACCCGCGCGCGTGGACTGGGACTGGAATCGCTGACCAGCATTATCCTTGCTGTCCTCGCCAGTTGTGACGAGCACTGCCGAATGCGAAACCTCAACCCCAAGTACGTTCGTTGCTGCGGTGGCGCTCCGTGCGAGAGACTCCAAGGCTATCTTGATCGCAAGGGCATTGCTGGGAGTCTTAGAGGAAACGATCGCCGTCGCACTCAAGGTGACTCCATCAAATGTGACAGAGATGCGTGCTTGAGTGACGCCCAGGTATAATGCGAGCGCGAACCGGTACTTTACTGGACTGAAATGAGCAGCCCCGCTGGAGAGCGCCACCTGATACGTGATGTCCTGGTTGATGAAGCCACCATACGTATCAACACCCGAAGGCCGTGCCGCCGGTATAAGTGGTGTCGGCGGTGGTGCATCTGGCGGTGGAGCTGCTGGTGGCGGTGGTGCGTCTGGTGGCAGAGGAGCAGCTGGCATGCACGCGGGCCGGTCGATCAGCCCGGGCTCCTCGGGCCCGGGTCGCAGTAACGTCTCCAGTGGGATTGGGCAAGTAAACAGGTTTCTTCGGCCAGCGAGCAGAATGCTCGCCATGGTCGTGAGCTGCGCAATTTGCGTCGGCACCGTGCCGCTCAGGTGCGCCTCTGAGAGGAAGAGGACTCGAAGATTGCTGAGCCGCCCTAATTGTGAGGGGATGGTGCCGGAGATCGGGTTCTTGCCGAGCGCGAGCGTCTGAAGGCTAGTGAACAGCCCGAGCTCCGTGGGCAGCGTGCCGCTGATGGCCGCATTCATGAGCTGCAACTTGACCAGCTTGGATCGCCACCGATTGGGCTTCACTGCAGCTCTGGAAGCCGTAACAGCAGCGTGGATCAGCGCATCGAGGTGCCCGCGAATCAGGTTTCCCTCAAGGCTGAGCGTGGACAGAAGCTTGAGCTCTGCGAGCTGCGTTGGCAGGCCGCTGCGAAACGGCGGCCACGGTGTGGATGACGGCCGCGAGCTGGACGGTCTCACGGCGAAGACGGCGTCTTGGTGACAGTTGAGCTTGAAGCTCTGGAGCTCGAGCTTTACGAGGGCACCTCGCTTCCTGGCGTGCTTTGTACCGGTGATACCGCTCCAGCCAGCTGTGCTGTCGCCCCGGGCGTCGCGCACGGGCTGCCCACGTGGGTACGGCCCCGATTCGAGCCAACGCTTCGTGAATTGCTCTCGCCACTCGGCACCGCTGCAAGACTGGTACAGACTGACCAGAATGTCTCTCTCACGCGCGGGATCGGTTCTCTTCCACGACGTGTAGTACTCCTTGTCCAGGTGTACGCAAGCTAGTCCAGCTGGCAGGCACGAGTAGCCGTGTTCGTGTGTGCATGTGCTCGAGCAACCATCGTTACTCATGAGGTTTCCATCGTCGCATGTCTCGCCATGCATAGCTTGCAGAACGCCGTCGCCACACACAGCATGGGGGGCGTTCACACCGAGGTCGCTTGGCGAAGGCGTTATGGGGCGCATGTTGTCGGCGATGACGCATCGCAGATAGGACAGGGAGAGCAACGTCGCACGTGCTAGTGCCATTGTCCGCCCACGACGTCGCGCCAGTGACAAACGTGCGTAGTTTACGTCAATCCGGGTTTCGTCATTCTCATTTGGAATTTGCATGCGCCGAGAGTTCTAAATTAGGAAGGAAGTAGGTTGCCCCCTTTCACAGCTGGGGGGCAGAAGGGGCGTGTAGGGCCTCCCGTGATTTCGCATGCCTGACGCGACGATTCCGGAGCTCGACACAACCACGCGCCTGCAGCTGGCCGTCTCCGACCTGTGTGGCTTATACTCTAACGCGCTCGGCCGTTTGCTCAACGCCGTTGAGGAGCGGGCAGGGCCGAGCGAACCCGCCATTGAGCTCCTCGCCGCAGACTTGGGATTGCAAGTTGCAAAGGCGCATCGCGGCATCGATGATTTAACCGATGAGCTACGCCGTAAGCTTCGCAGTGAGGCGACGCAGTTGCAGCGACTGCGCGTCCTTGAGTTGGAGCACTCTGCGGTGACGCGCGAACTCCGTATAGAGGTTGAGGCTGCAGGTGTGCTACGCCGCGTGCTGCATGCGTAACCTCGCGTGCGCACCTGTATCTTGTTCCAGTGACCGTCTGCGCTGTGTGCTGCTCGACAGAACCCGTTCTAGCGGCGCTGCGCAAAGATCTGGACGCGTTGCTCGATGGAGTCCAAGAGCTCAGCCAGCAGCGTTTCCTGTTGACCTGAACATCCGCATGACGCGCATAACGGTCATAAATGCCCGTTGAGAGCGCGAACACACGTGCGACAACCCATCGACCCGCGGGCGGTGTGCCCACGGTGTTTGCTACGTAGAACCTAGTACTCTGATTAGTGGGAACTTGACACACCATTTTCATAGTCATAGCTCCCGCCAAGCTCCCGCCTCCACGCTCCAGAGTCTCCAGACCCGCGCGCCGGGGACCGGACCCGACCCGACCCTACCCGACCCCACGACGCGGACTCGACACTCCGCTCACAGCGCCGTCACTCGCTCCGACACCGATCACGGTCACACCCACCCATGCGCCGCCGCGGGGACCACCTCCGCTCTCAGCACTGGTCTGGCTTTGCGTGAACAGAATACCCATCTCCCATGAATACCGCACTCGGTGATTGGGGAATGATCCGATCCAGTGATGGTTGTGGGCGTATCACGTGCGGCGGCCGCCACTACCCTCGGCCATCTCAATGAGGAGGATGTGACTGCCTGCACCGCCGGCTGTCAGGATGAGCTCACCATCTCCGCGGCACTCCGCCGCGTCATGCCGGTCCAGAGCCAGAGGAAGCGTCTCAGCACCCTCCACCTTGATCGAGCCCTCCGCACATAGAAGGTATGCCTGCCGCCCGGGCTGCAGGCAGAAGGAAACGCTCTTTCCTGGGTCGAGCTCTGAGCAATGAAAGTTGCAATCCTGGTGGATGCCGACCGGTGCTGCTGTGCCCCCACGCGTATCGCCCACGATGTGCGCCAGGTTGTTTCTGCGCGCAACGACTGCATCCGGATCGGAGCCATCGAAGCCGCCATACCTGGGCTGGAGTCCCCGCATGGCCGGTAGCACCCATACCTGCACAAATCGTAGAGGCCTTTCTTCGAAATTGTGCTCGCTGTGGCGAACGCCGGTGCCAGCCGTCATGAACTGCACGCTGCCACGTCCAATCTTCTGGGCCATTCCGCGGTTCATCGAATCCTGATGCGTCAGGTGGCCTTCAAGGATATACGTCACGATTTCCATATCCCGGTGAGGATGCATGCCGAAGCCACGCAGTGGCTGCACCAAATCGTCATTCATCACCCGCATCACGCCAAAGTGGTCATTTGAAGGGTCGTGGTACTCGGCGAAGCTGAAGTGGAAGCGCGATTTGAGCCAGTTCGGATTCGTCCACGTTGGAGAGTCTTCGTTTTCGTCGTTACCAAACATACTCGGCGGTGGCTCTGAGTGGTAGAGCGATGCATCGGGAATGTGCAGGAGGCGTACCACCATTATGCCTCCTGCGGCTGGGACGCGAGCAGCCTCGGGACCACATTTCTCTTCAAGGGCTTTGCGGAATGAGAGTGAATCTCGTTCAGACCGGGAATCCCGGGATTCCTCGTGTGTTCTCGACGGCGCGGCTGTGCTCCGCACGATTTTTTGTTCTCCACTGCACGCGTCGTGACGGCGCGGGAAATGGCGAGCGCCTCGTCGAGCGACGCCGCCCCCGGCCCGTAAGGCACGCGTTCGGCATGGAACTATCCACGCACGGGCCGCAAGACGCCTCGGTTGGCATCCTCATCAAGCGGCTGGTGAGCAGCTCGAGGGTGACCGAGGAGCGCGCCGTCGCCAAGGAGCTGCTTCAGCTGCTCGACACGCCGGCGTTCCGCGCCGCGCTGAGTGACTTCCGCAGTGAGGAAGGCCAAGGTGGCAGCAACGGATGGACGGAGACCCTCAAGGCCGTGGTCATCAAGGTCAACAGCGCGCATGCTACTGCCGAGGCCGACTTCGTGCAGGCGCTCTCGCGCCTCGTCGAAGAGGCTGACCGGTGTGGGGCACTCTTTGATGGCGAGAACGTGGACAAGGTCGTGAAGAGCATACTACAAAACGAGCGCATCGCGCACGCGCCGACGCCGCAGATAAAAAAGCTGTACTGGTCCATCCTGAGTTCGCTCGCCTCGGAGGCCGCCTACTTCCGCGCCGTCGGCCGCGAGACGGCACAGGAGCGTTGCGGCCAGCTTGCGAGCTTCGCGTGGGAGGCGCTGCTGCCCGGGGCGGCCGACGACAGCGGTACGAGCGGCGAGCCGTCCGCAACGGTCGCCGCGCGCCGCGGGTCGTACCGCGCCTCAGCCGCGCGGCTGCTCACGCGACTGCTCCTGCACTTTCCGTACGCACTGCCCGAGGACCAGCTGCAGGAGCTGCTCAAGAAGCTCCTCTCGCTCGCCAAAGCGTGCACGCCCGCGGCCGCGGCGCCGGCGTCGGCGGCCGCCCCGGTAGCCGCGGACGACGAGCCGGCGCGGCTCGCGGCCAACGAACTGCGGCCGCGGCTGCACGAGCTGTGGACGGCGGCGAACGCTGTGCTGCGCCGTCAGGCAGCCGACTGCGCCGAGCTGCTGTGGAGGCCAAAGACGGGCTTTGTGACCGAGTGCGTGCTACACGAGTGGATGGAGCACACGCTGCGGCACGCTGAGCAGCTCGAGCTGCTCCTGCAGCTCGTGCAGTTCTGCCGGCTCCTTCATCGCCTCGCTGCACTTGTGAACGCGTCGCTGCCGCCGCGCATCGACGCCGCCATCTCGGCGTACGTGTGGCGTGAGTTGTCGTGGGGGCCGGTGCTACTACGGGCCGGCTGCTTGCCACCGCTGCTCCGCCGGCCCGTCGAGGCCGCCGCGGCCGTCACGCTCAGTGCTAACTACCCGCCGCTCGCCTGGCTCGACCTCGCCGCCACGCAGTTGCTACGCTCCGAGCCGCCCGCGCTGCAAGCGTCGGCGGCCGCGGCCGGTACGGTCAGCCAAGCCGGTGGCCACTCCAAGCGGCAGCGCTTCGATGAGACGAGCGGTGCCGAGGAGGAGATGCCGCAGTGGCTTGGGCGCTTGCTCGCTCTCGACGCGCACGGAATCATGAGTACGCCGGCCGCGGCTGCCTCGACCGCGCCACCTCCACCTCCGCCGGCCATGGCGAGCGCCGGCGCCGCCGGCCCGCTGCCGCCGTCGCCCATTGGGTCTTCGTCGCCCGTGCCGCCGCTCTCCGACGGCGCCGCGTGGACGCGCCGCCTGCTGCTGCTCGCCGCGACGATCCGCCATTCGCCCACGCCGCTGTCGCACAAGGCGACTGAGAAGGCGGTCGGGGCGCTCCTGCCGCTCGCGACACGCGCCGCCGAGGAGGAGCCCGAGGTGCAGTTGGCGGCGCTCACGGCTCTGCTTGCCCTCGCGCCGCGTGCACCGTACAAGCAGTCGCTCGCGCTTGAGGACGCGTCCGCCGCGAGTGCGGCTGGCACGTGGGCCGGCGTGTGGAACAGGGTGTGGGCAGGCGAGCGCGCGCAGTGGACGGTCGATGCGCCGCCGCTCGCCGCGCCACACGCGGCGCTTCTCAGCGAGCTCAAGCAACGGCTGCTCTCGCAGCTGCTCCTCGCGGGGGCCGTGCCGCGCGCCGTGGCCGCCGCCGCCGCCGCCGAGGCCACCGCCGGCTGCCGTGCAGCCGGCGCGAGTGCCGCTGTGCCACGCCACACGCTGGCGGCGTGCCTGATCGCTGTCGGCTCTGGCCGCGCCGGCGCTGCCGCTGCCGCCGCCGCGGCCAACTTGGAAGAAGTGGCTGCGGATGTGCTCATGGCGGACAAGGGGCCGCCGCCGTTACGCGCGTGCGACGTGCTGTGCGCGGGGGGTAGCGCTGCTCTCCCTAGTGGAGGAAGCGACTACGACGACGCACCGTGCGCGATTTGCGAGGCGGCGCTGCTCTTGCACCCGGCCGCGTACGTGTGCACGGTCGCTCCCGCCTCGAGTGCCCTTGCGAGCGCGCACCGCTGGACGGCCACGCGGCGGCAGCTTGCGCTCGTTGCGGCAGGTGTTGCGCCCAGTGCGATCGCCGGCCCACCACCCGCGCTCGCCGTCGTCTCTCCGCTTGCTGCCGCCGCGGGCGCGACCGCGGCGATGCCGTGCGCCTCCGCCAGTCGGTGGCGCGCGGCCGGGTGGGCATGTGCCGCACAGGGCGATGCGACGATCCTGGGTGGCCGCGGCGGCTGGCACGCACCCCTCTCGCTCGTGGCCGAGTGGAGCCGGGGCGGCCTGACGGACGCTGCTGCAGCGGAGGTGATCCAGTGCGAGACGGAGCTGCTGCAGCTCGATGCGATTTGCGACGAGGCGATGCGCATGCCGCCGCACCATCCACACGGTGCGCACGCTGCTGCCGCCGTCGCCCTCGACGACGGCTATCGAGAGGAGGAGGAGGACGACGACTGTGGCATCATTGCCGCTGGGGGCGGCGGTGGCGGCGGCGGTGCCCCCATCAGCGGCGCGGGCAGTGTGGGGAAAGGCGCCTCTGCGGCGGGTGGTTCGAGCCTCTCCGTGCCGAGCGCACTGCCCCCAGCCGCAGCACTAGCGCTGGATGAGGCGGCAGGCACTCTCGCCGAGCGCCTGCGCGGCGTCCAGTCGCTCGTGGTGCCGCGGCAGTCGACCTCGACACTCGCCCAGATGCAACGGCTCCTGTGCGCGGCTATCATGCTCAGTTTTCCGTACATGAGCCCAGAGGTGGGGGTGGGCCTGGATGCCCTCATCCGGCAGCTGAGGCCGAGCGTGCGCTCCGCGTGCGAGATGCTCTGCCGGCTGAGCGAGCCACGCGCTCTCGGGCTGCTGCCCGCGCTCATCCGCACCCTCGGCGACGCCCAGACCACGCACCAAGCTGCCGCCTTCCCCTCGTCCGCCAGTGCGCCGGCCGCCGTCTCGGCTGCCTCGGCCGCTGCAGGCCGTGCCGCCGCGGAGGCCCTCGCTCTCATCGGCACGAGCGTCACCACAAACGTCCACGGCCTGCTCCGCGCGCCTGCAACGGTCGGGCAGCCGGCAGACGCGCATGCGGAGCTCGATGCGATGATGGACGACGTGGACGACGACGACGATTTCGGTGGGCCGCGCAGCGCGTCCGGCAATGGCAGCCTGAGCGCATCGGACAGCGGTGGCCGAGGTTTTGGCGGCGGCGGCAGCTTTGGCGGCGTGACGGGCGGCTTTGGCTTGGTGGGGCGCGCATGGCTCGCGGCTCTCGAAGAAGTCGCTGCGCTGCCGACTGGGCCGCCGCCCGTGCCCCTCGCCACCTCCACCTCCGCGGGCGCCCCCGCTGCCACGGCCCGATACAGCCTGCCGGTGTCGACGGCGCTCGGCCTCTGCGAGCTGCTCCGTCCGTCTGACGCGACCCAATTGAGACTGCCCGCCTCATTCGCAATTGATGCGTGCATGGCGCTGGCCGCTTACCCGCACGCGTGCGTGCGTGCGCGAGTGCTCGGTGTGCTTGACGAGGCGGTCGCGCTCGCGCGCCCGTTCTACCCACGCGTCGTGCGGGCCTCGCTCGAGGTCATCACGTGCCTGCTGGCGAAAGCTTTCCGGAGCGCTTGCTCACTCTCAACGGGCGCGAGCCGCGCGCCCGAGCCGCCGCCGCAGCTGGCGCAGCCGCAGCAGCAGCAGCTCCTGCAGCAGCGGCGGGCGGTGGCGGAGCTGTGCGGCACCACGCTCCGCGAGTGCGCGCCACTATTGCTGCGCGGCATGGAATCTCTCGAGGATGCGCCTCTGGAGGATGCGGCGGCCGCCACGCGCGCCGCCGTCGCCTTCTTGCGCCTTGGCCACCACGTGCACGTGCAAGAGCACCCGGAGGCCCCGTCGGCGCGATCGATCGCCGCGGGGGCGCTCGGGCTCTTTAAGCTGCGGCGCTCGCACCGGCATGCCGATCTGCTGCGACTGCAGGCGCTGCTGCTACCGCTGCTCCCCTCACTGCTTGCGGCTCGCCCGATAGCGGAGCTGATGCCAATCTTGAGAGACGCGACGCGCACGTTGCCCTCGACCGACCGACCGACGGGTGAGCCGCTTCTGCTCAAGGGCTTGCGCGATGCCAAGGCGGCTCAAACTCTCTCAGTGTACCTGACGGCGACAGCCGTGCTGCGGTACCAGCCTGCCACAATGCGACTCATGCTATGCGAGCTCATGGCAACGCCGTGCGTGCTCAAGGGCATGGACACCGCTATTCTCGATCTGCTGCGTGCGCGCTGCATGCGGCTCGGGGGTCTGCACACGATGATGCGAGCGCAGCTGCCCTGGCTCATCGCCTGGTGGCTCGACCGCGGCTTCCCACTCGTCACATTCCCGCACCACTGGCTCACCGAGAGCGGCCGAAGCACCCCAGTCGAGCGCACCGAGAGCGGCCACGTGCGCATCGACGGCCCGAGCGGCCGCGACGAGCCACTCAAGGGCTTCTACCAATCGCACTGCCTGCGGCTGCTCCCGGCGCTGCTCGAGCGCGCCTTTGCGCCGGGCGACTCAGCCGTCGCCAAGCGCGCGGCCGCAGAGAGGGGGCCGCTCAGCGACTGCTTGGGCTGCCGCTCTCGCAGCTGCTTCGGCGGCGAGAGCCCGATGGAAAGGACCTGACGGGTTTCGCGTCCGCGCCAGTGGGCGCGATCGTGCAGGTCCTCGGCAGTACACTCCCGCTCCGGTGGACGGCGCGCGAGCAGCTGGGCGAGCGCGCCCACTGGGAGGACCTCGCGGGCTACCTCGAGAAGCTCCTTCAGGCTGCGGCCGCCGAGGAGGCGCCCGCCGAGGTGGCCGCGCGTGCGCTGCCACAGCAGCCGCGCCTCTCGCACGTCCTCGTCAAAAGCACGGACGCCCTGCTCGTTGCCATGCTCAGCCAGCTCGCCGCCGACGCGACGCCGCTCAGCGCCACGCCCTTCGCCGCCACCGCCGCAGCCGCACCCGCCGCGCCCGCTGCCGCTGCCGACGCGGCCGCGTGCGCCATCGGCCTGTCGTCGGACGCAGTGCGCAAGGCGGCGGAGGCACTCGCGCACGCGGCGGGCCTCGCTGACGCGACTGCGATGATGTGTGACATCCCGGGGCGCGTTCTCGACCTGGTGTTGGTGCTTCACTATGCGCACCGCGCGCCGGCCCGCGACCGGCTGCACCGGCACGCCGCGCCCTCGTCGATGCTGCCCACGCTAGAGCTGCTCACGGCAGCGCCCAATGGGCTGCTCCCGCCGCGCCTCGCGCCTCCGCCCACCGTCGACAGCCAGAAGCAGGGTCTCTTCCCCGTCGTGGCCATCGCGCGGCTACTGCGCCACGTGACGCTCAGCCTGTTGCCCGAGCCCTCCGACTTTGCGTTGCCGCCGCCGGCACAGCGCCAGGCCGCTCTGAAGCTGCAGCGCGGCTGCACCGTCTTGATGGCCGTGCTCGACGCCATCATCAATCCGGCAGGAGAGGTGAAGAACCTCGAGGCGGAGGCTACGAAGGCGCTGCGGCGCGACCACTGCGCGGCGCTCTTCCACGCGCTCCTTCCGCTTGCGGCCGCAGCCGACGCCGCGGCCACTGCGGCCGCCGACATGGCCGTCGACGCGCGCGTCGAGGACAGCGTGCCTTCGGCGGCCGAGGCCGCGGCCAAGGACGTGACGCGGCTTCTTGACATGGCCACGACAGCGCTGCCCGACGGCGCTCGCGCGACCCTCCCGGCCGTGCCAGCGACCGAGCGCTTCGCGGCGCTCGCGGCCAAGCTACAAGCTGCACGCAAGAACACGTTGCTGCCTGCGGCCCTCTCCGAGTTTGGGGCGATGGTCGAGGTGGACGCGCTCGGCTCGGCGCTCCGCACGCGCCTGCTCGACCTGCGTGAGCGACTTCTCGCGGCGCGTGCGGCCGCCGCTGACACGGTCGGGGCAGTTGGCAGTGGCGCGGCGGCGGCGCTCAGCGGCGCCGCCAGCACGGGTGTCGCGGCCAGGGCCGCTGGCAGCAGCAGCGGCGGCGACACCTCGGCTGCACGTGCGGCCGCTCGGCTCGCTGCCACGTGGCAGCTGCTGCAGGAGGGTGACCCGAGCGCCGCGCACCGGCTGCTGCTCCTGTGCCGCAGCGAGA
>ENA-UOXK01002038-UOXK01002038.1-mixed-culture-metagenome-genome-assembly--contig:-NODE-2038-length-12673-cov-38.091060_pt1 | contig 12673 bp, 5 predicted proteins | sample MGYA00238160_ERZ761638 | MGnify/ENA primary metagenome ERZ761638 (study PRJEB28912, sample SAMN08777098) | mixed culture metagenome | isolation source: Freshwater growth medium | place: USA...
CCGGGGGCCTTGGGACTCATTGATTTATGTAGGGCTGATTTCCAAAATTACCCTGATGAGTGCGAGCGGACTACCTTAAAAAAACCGGGCGACCTAATCACTTGTTCCGCCGGGTCGTCAAGGCCGTCCGGCGGTGCAACTGCAAGGCGCAGCCAACGCTGAGACGTCACGACACGGCACAAGTGGCCTCACTGTGCGACGAATATGCGACGAAAACCGACGGAGGACGGACGTAGACGGACGCATCATCAACCTCGACTTTTACTCGACAGCGCACTGCATTGCAGCTGGTATTGAAGTGAACGCTAGATAGCCTCTTTGCTCGCCCGGCGCTTATTCCCTCCGCGCTCGATCTCGCCCGAGAGCGCCAGCATCGGCGACGGCTTGACGCGGACACCGGCCTCGACCCTCGGGGCCGAGCGGTCATCCGCCGCACTGCCGACGTGCTTGAGCTCGGGCGTCGCGCCTGTGAGCTCCTTCTTGAGCTTGGTCATCGGGCTGTGCTTGAGCTGCACGTCGCTCTCGATTACGGGCGCAGAGCGGTCCTCAACATCGACATGCTTGAGTCCTTGGACCACAGCGCCATGGATGATGACTGACGGGCCCCTGAGGATCTGGATGTGCACATCCTTTGCTGCGACGCGCTGTGCGCCAGTCGTGGCAAAGCCGGTAATCTCGGCCTTCTTCTCCGAAATCTCCTTCCGCAGGTCATTCATAGGTGACCTCTTGATGCACACGTCTTCGACCCTCGGGGCCGAGCGGTCATCCGCCACACTGTGCTTCAGCTCGGGCAACTCACTTGTGAGCTCCTTCTTGAGCTTGGCCATCGGACTCTTCCTGAGCTGCACATTGCTCTCGATGACAGGCGCGGAGCGGTCGTTCACATCCACTGACTTCAGAATGAGGCTGGTTTCAGAATGAAAGAGCCCAGCGAGGAAGCCCGGCATCGTCGATCTCGTGCTTCGTCCGCGGGCCCGTCCAATCGTCTTGCGGGACAACGACGAAATTTGGTCCATTTTTGGTACGAATCGTAAGTCACGAAGAAACTTCCAACTTTGTAATTAACAATCGTGGTGTGAATTTCGTCATTGCCGCTAGCTGACAATCCGCTCCCAGGAGCTTTCCTCGCGTGATGGGCGGGGCCCCTTCTTCGTGGTCGGCGGCGCGACCTTGAGGCTCCCGCGCGACGGTACCTTCTCGATCCGGCCGTTGCCGCCGCGCGCACGCCCAGCCCGGGCTCGCGGGCTCGCATCGCGGCTCGGGCCGACGAAGCCGCCGCCGCGAGGGCGGCTGCTCCTGCCACCCGGGCGCGGGCTTGCAAGGGCAGCCTCGAGCTGCGGCCGCGAGCGCGCGCGTGAAGGCGCGGCGCGAGGGCGTGGCGCGGGCGCATAGAGGTCCTCATGGAGGTCCTCGTCCTCCTCGTCCTCCTCGTCCTCCTCCTGCACGTCGACATGCTCGGTGCCGTCCAGCCCCACCCAACGCAGTCCGTGCAATGAGGAGTGGGTGGCGGGCGGGTCGAGCGGCGCACGCATCCCCCATCGCGTCGGAGAGAGGCCGTCGTCACCGTTCTCTGCGGCTGCCCACAGGTCCGACGCGACCCATGCCGGGGTGTGCGTGTCCGGGCCCGCTTGGCGCACGTACGGCGGGCGCTCGTGCAGCCGTCGGTCCGGCGAGCGCGTGCGCCCGCTACGGCGCTCCTCGGGCGATGAGGTATCTCTGAGAGCGAGGCAGTTCTTCCGCTCGGTCCCGAGGCACACCGCGCTGCCCAGGTTCTTGAGCAGCGATTGGCCGAAGCCACCGCCGCCGCCGCTGGTCGCGCCGTAGCGCCGCTCGCGCTCTAGCTCGGCCTGCGAGAGTGCAAGCTCGGCTTGGAGCGACTCGAGGCGAACGCGCTGCTCGTGCATGCGACGGCGTACGTGCTCGTGCTCACCCGCGGGCACCAATGCCGTGCTCACCACCGCCGCCTCCGCTGCCTTGTCGCGTAGCAGCGCCTCGGCCGCCGCACGCGCGCGCGCCTCGGCCCGCAAGCTCGCCTCGAGCTGGGCCGTGTGCGCCGACAGCCGAGCCACCTCATCCCGCAGTACGGCGGCATCCTGAGCGTCCACGTCAGCCTGAGCCTGGTGCTCGGAGTGATACTCGACCATCTGACGGATGCGCTCGCGTAGCTCGGACGACTCGGCGAGCGCCTTACCGAGCGCCAGCTCGGCCTCCTGCCGCGCCAGCAGCGCACTGCTGCCCACCCCATTCATAGCCTCGTACTCGGCGACTCGCTTCTCGAGGAGACGGCATGTGTCTCGGTACGCATGCAATTGAGCCTCGGAGGCGCTCGCGCTCTCCTGCTCGCGAAGCGCCTTGGCCATGGCCTCCTCCCACGCGCGGTTGATGCGCTCGCGCTCATCGTAGTCGGCCTGCACCCGCGCCTCGGCCTGCATCCGCGCCTCCTTCTCCTCCGCAAGCTCCGCCTGGCACGCGGTCAAGTCCCGCTGCAACTCCTCGGCCTCGGCATACATGCGCTGCTCGAGCTGCTCGAGCGACTCGCGCTGCTCCTCGAGCTGGGAGCGCAGCGCGGCGGCCGCGCCCGCGTTGCTCGACGACGCCTGCGCCTGCGCCTGCGCCTTTGCGAGCGCACTCCGCGCCTCTGTCAGCTCGGCTCGCAGGCCCTCGGCCTCGGTGCGCAGCGCCGTTACACTCGCTCGCGTCTCTGTGAGCTCGGCGGTGCGCGCGGCAAGCGTGCCCTCGAGCGTGTGCGCGCGAGTCGCTGCGCCGCGCGTATCCTCTTCCGACGCCTGCGCCGAGCGCAGCTTGCTCCTCAGCGCCTCAATCTCGAGCGTGAGCGACTGCACCTTCTGCGCGTCTGCCGCGTTCTGCGCTTCCGACGTCGCGAGGCGCTGCTGGAGCGCGTCGACCACGTGGCGCCACTTGCCGTCCGCGGCAGCGAGCTGCGCCTGCCACTCAGCCGCGCGCGCGTTGAACTCTTTCGACACCGCGCGCACGCGCTCCTGCCACTCGTCGTTGACTCTCTGCGCCGTCGAGAGCCGTGACACGAGCCCCTCGTGCTCTTCCTCGCGCGCCCTGAGCTCCGCACGCACGCGCTCGGCCGCTGATTGCTCGGCCGCGATCTGAGCCTTGTCGCGCCCGAGCCGCTGCTGAGCGAGCGCGAGGCTGCCCTCGACGTCGTGGAGCTCCTTGCACAGCAATTGCATCGTGCACTCGGAGCGCGTGCCCTCATCGACGAGGGAGGCCAACGTCTGGGCACGCAAAGCGACGGCCGAAGCGGAGGCCGCCGGCATGGCTGCGGGTGCGCCGCCCGGCTTGTTGGGTTTACTCTTCTGTCGCGGTTGACTGAACGACGAGGACGTCGAGAGCGCTTCGTCCAACATCGATTTTCGCCCCGCTGCGTTGCGGACGGCCGCCTTGCCCAAAAATAGATGGGGCACACGCGCTGTTTTCAAATGGAAGTCGTGGAAGTGCAAGAAGCCGGGGAGAACGCATCCCCGCAGGCGTCCGACTACTCGCCCTACGATGATGGGCCGGGCTCGCGGCCCTCGGGCTCGAAGCAATTTGCCTCGCCGAGCGCGTACTCGCCCTTCAAGGTTCCCGGCGCAAGCCCCTCTCCCCGGCGGCAGCTGCCGATGAGCCCGTATGCGAGCGCGGGCGAGGTCAGCTCAGTAGACAGCAGCGTTCACGGGCAGCTCAGCCATCGGGTCCGCAACACACTCCTCCAGCGCAAGCGCCAGCTTTCGACGCTCACCTCCGCCGTGCTGACAAAGATTGCGGGCGCGTCGACGTCGCAATACGACGACTTTGAGACGGCGGAGGTCGACGAGGACGAGGTTTCGGCATCGCCCATGAAGCGCGGTCGTAAGGACGAGAGCAAGAGCACTGGAACCGTGGGCAAGCTGCTCGCGACTAAGGTGGAGTCGATGGCAAAGGCAGCGGTGGCGGCGAAGGCCAAGGCGTTTGCGAGCGCGGCGCAGCACGTGCGCGAGAGCACCCGCGAGGCGAGCAAGATCAACTGGCCCGAGGAGGTGCGGCACGAGCTACTGACGGCCGGGAGCACGCTGCAGGCGACCGCGCGCGCAGTCGTGCAATCCGTCGAGGAGGAGACGGATGCGGCGCTCGATGTGGCGGAAGCGTCGATCGGCGCGCTCGCGAGTCGCGTGAGAGCGGCTGCTTCCCCATTTCGTCGCACGGTGAGCGGCGCCGCTTGGGCGCTCCAGAAGGGCGCGCGCACGTCGGCGAGCGAGCTGTCGGCCACCATAGTCGCGCAGCTCGCGCCGGACGAGGACGCAGACGGTGAGGTGGTCATCCTTCGAGGAGCTGTCATCCAGGCGCCGACCGGCGCGACCGACGTGGTCGGCACGAGCCGCGAAGGGAGCGCAGCCGACTTGGAGAGCTCTGCGGCGGCGAGCCTGCAGATGGCCGTCGAGACCGTGGGCACGGCCGTCGAGACCGTGGGCACGGCGGTGGCCAGTGGGATCGGGATGGTCGGCGAGCTCGGCTCGGCCGTTGAGGAGCGACTGTTCCATGCGGAAGAGAGCCTTCTACAGACGGGCGGAGCGCTCGGTGCGGCAATCGGCGGCGCGGTGAGCGAGCGGATCGAGGCAGCGACGAGCACGCTGGCGCAGCAGGCGAACGCCGCCGTCGGCGACACCTTCGCGGCGGTCGAGCACGCAGGCGCCGCGGTCGGCGAGACGATCGATGCCGTCGAGGACGCCCTCGAAACCGTCGAGCGCTCCGTCGAGGAGGTCGTCAGCGATGGGCTACGCGCGGTGGGCGCCGAGTTGGGCGCGGCGCGCGACGGTGTAGGGGCCGGCGTGGGGGCCGTCGTTCAGAGCGCGGTGGCGCCCTTCCGCGCGCTCAGCGCCGAGGCGGTGCACAGCGCCGTGGGCGTCGTCGCGAGCGAGATGCGAGAAGGGGTCAAGGACCTCACGACGGACGCGCAGGTGATGGCCCTCCGAGTGGAGGAGAAACTCCTCGCCTTCAACTCCTCTCTGCACGGCCTTGCCTCGCGCGTCGTCGGAGCGCTCCAGCGGCAACAGTCCGCAGATCTAGCCGCCACCGCAGCAGCAGCGGCAGCGCCGCCCTGCCTCGAGGCGGACGCGGCCAAAGCCGCGAGGGCGGCGGAGGCGGCGAAGGCGGTCGCCTCTCGTCTAGGGGCGGTGGACGCATGGGAGGCGGAGGTGGCGGCCGCGCTCCAAGAGGATGCTTGAGCCACTCACCCGTCGGCCGTACACATGGGAAGCGGCGCACTTCTGCGGGTTACAGGTACCACCGACGCTAAGAGAAGGGTGCTGCTCTCGTGCCTATTTTGAGAGAAGAGGGGATGAGAAGGGGGGGCGAAAAGGGGGATCTGCGAGAGGGGGGCTGGACAACATGTGGAGCTGGGGGAATGTGAAGCGCGCACGCGTGCGGCGCGACTGCGCGCTGGCTGAGCCGGTGCGGGTGCGGACTCACAGTCACAGTCCTCTGGCTCTAGCGCGACGACCGAGAGAGTCTCGCGTGTCACCTCGACGGACCTTGTGGCGCGACATGTCGTCTGTGACTGTGTACCGTGGGTACAGTGTACGATCGGATGAGTCGATAACGGTCTGTTGCGGCTACATGTGGGTGCCGGTGCTAGGGATACATCGTGACATGATAAATAAGGCGGCACGCGCGCCTTAAACTTGTCGGAAAAATCCGGATTCTAAACCGCCACTCGTATGAGCCGTGTGAGCGCCGGTGAGGTGAGCCGCGCTGTGGCGCTGTTCGGAACCACCGCTCCCGCCGCAGGCAGTGGGCCACGCCCGCACAATCACAATCAGTCTACAACTTCAACAGCGTCAGGCGCGGCGGCCGCGGGCTTGACCTCGCGTTTGAGCTGCTGCTGCAGCTCGGCCACCTGCTGCAGCAGCGCTCTCGCCTGCTCCTCGCGTACAGTGAGGACCCTCGCGTGCTGGGCATCCTTCTCCTTGAACTTCTCGACCGCTTTCTTCTTCACCGCGAGGGTCTCCTGCCGAGCGGCCTCCAAGGCTGCACGGGCGGCTTGCGCCTCGTCCTTCGCTACCTGTAGCTCGGCCTCCCGCACCCTCAGATCGTTCTCAAGTACCTGGGTGGCCGCGGCGGCCTCTACGCTTTGTCTCCTGGCGATCGTCTCCGCGGCGGCCTCCGTCGCCGCCTCGGTCGCCCTCGCCACGTACGCCTCAGCGCGCGCGGCCGCCGCCTCCGCCCTTGCCTCCTGCATCTCGGCCCCAGCTGCCTCGTCGAGCACCCTGCTTGACACCTCCTTGATGACCTCCTTGATGACCTCCCTGATCACCTCGACCTCCTTGATCACCTCGATGGGCACCTCCCTGATCACCTCCACCTCCTTGATGACCTCCACCTCCCTGATCACCTCCACCTCCTTGATGACCTCCTTGATGACCTCGATCTCCGTGGTGACCTCCACCGTTGCGGCCGCCACGCCTGCCTGTTCGACGGTGCCCCTGCTTCTCCACGCACCATCCACGGCCTTCGTAGCCTCTTCTAACCACCTTGGCGCCTCCTCGTCACTCCTGCACCGTGAGAGGGTGGGCGGCTCCTCCGCCGGGGCTTCAAAAGCGCCGCTGTCCGCCCATGAAGGTTCGTCAATTTCGAACGACTCATCGGCTTCAAAGGTCGCAAAGGCCCCGAACGTCGAGGCGGGCGGCGGCGAGCTAGTCTCGTGGGCCAACGGCTGCTGCTGGAGCCGCGCAGTCAGCACCTCACTCACCTTGAGCAGGTCGGCGTGGAGGGCTGTGAGCCGTTCGAGCTCGTCCTCCTTCTCATCGAGCACCTTGGTCAACCTCTTGAGCTCGTCCTCCTTCTCATCGAGCACCTTGGTCAGATATCTGAGAGACGCATCCTTCTGCTCGAGCCTCACTTCCATATCCTTCAGATCTTCGACCTTCTCATCGAGCATATTGCTCATCGAGACGAGCGACGCGCTCAGCGCACGTTTCGCGTCGTCAGCCTGGGCGGTCTCCACGTCCTGGCGGAAGGGCGACATCATTTGGCGCCCCGGCGATAGGAACGTCGCCAACATCGGCAGGGCTGGCTTCCCCACCTCACCACCAGCGCGAGAGGTGGCCTTCCCTATCGTCCAAGGGCTCCCGACCCCTTGCACCACCACGGGCACCTGCCTGATGACTTCAACCTGCTTCTCCACCTCCCTGATCACCTCAACGGGCACCTCCCTAATGACCTCGACCTCCCTGATCACCTCCACCTCCTTGATCACCTCCACCTCCTTGATGACCTCAACGGGCACCTCTCTAATGACCTCAACCTCCCTGATCACCTCCACCTCCTTGATGACCTCTTTGATGACTTCCTTGATGACTTCCTTTTCCTTTACTTCGGTCCCGGCGCCGGTCGTCATGGCCTCCATGGCCGCCATGGCCGCCATGGCCGCCTCCGCAGCCGCCCAAGCCTCTTCCGCCTCAGCGCGCGCGGTCGCCGCCTCCACCCTGGCCTCCAGCACTTCCGCCCTTGCCTCCAGCGCCTGCTTCCTTGCCGTCTCATCCGGCACCGCACATGGCACCTCCTTGATGACCTCTTTGATCGCCTCAACCTCGATCGCTCCGGCTGTCTCGGCACGCGCCGCGCTCAACATGGCGCTCAACTCATCTCTTGCCCCTTCGAGCGCCATGTTGAGCGGCTCACCGACCATCTTCACATCCCATCCTCCTGGGAGCTCCATCCCCTCGGCACCGGCGGCACCGGCGGCTCCAGAGGGAGCGGCGGGAGCGGTCACGCCAGTCTCTCGCGCATGGTTCTCTGCCTTCGCACGGTTCGCATAGAGCAGGACCAACTCCGCGTGCGCTCGCTCCACCTGCTTGCGCAGCTCTACGACCTGCTCCTCGAGCCGCTCGCACTTCTCCTTTTGGAAGTACTCCTTGGTTGGAGATCCGCCCGGGGTCGCCGGCCCTTTGATCACCTCGATCTCCCGCCATCCCGAGGACCTCCTTTCCACCCTGAGGAATTGTTTCGAGATCCAGCCAGCAAACCCGTCGATGGGGTTGGTGGACGAAAGAGACTCGGTAGGGTGGGCCTCTCCCTTCTCCTTCTCCCTCTGGGCTGCGAGCGCGTGCCGGGCACGCCTCATCTTCGCATCGAGCATGGCAGCCTGTGCAGCTGTCTTCTGGCGCGTCTCGCACACCTCGTAGAAGCCGAGCGCCTTCGCGGGCTGCCCGAGCTTCAGATACATGTTGCCAGCGCTCAGCAGGAAGCCTGGACGATGAGGCTGAATGGCGAGGGCTTGCATGAAGGAGGCAAGGGCGCGCAACGAGTCGCCCTCTTGATTCGCCTGGAGCCCGGTACGATACCAGCTCTCAGCCTGCTCTGTGTCTCGGCGCTCTGACACCGACATCGCCATCTGGGCCGCCTCGTCATGGAAGGACGTGAGCGGCACATTGGGGTTGGCATCATCGAGCTCATCAAGCTTGGTCCAGGTCAACTGATGTGGTGGGGTGCGTGGGCTGAAGAGCGTTGCGTCTCGGTGCGATGGCTCGGGCTGCGTTGGAACGCGGTGATGTAAGCTTCGCAGCCACCGCAGCCCCCGCGAGCCGCTTGGCGAATCGAGCCCTGCATCATTCTGGTCCGCCTCCTTTATCACCTCATTGATGACCTCGACCTCCGTGATCACCTCAACAGGAACCTCTCTGATCGCCTCGACCTCCTTGATGACCTCCACCTCCTTGATGACCTCAACAGGCACCTCTTTGATGACCTCAACCTCCCTGATGACTTCAACCTCTTTGATCACCTCCTTGATCACCTCGACAGGCATCTCCTTGATGACCACCTTAATCACCTCCACCTCCTTGATGACCTCCCTGATCAACTCAACCTCCTTGATCACTTCAACAAGCACCTCCTTGATGACCTCGACCTCCCTGATCACCTCAACCTCCTTGATGACCTCGACAGGAACCTCTCTGATCACCTCAACCTCCTTGATCACATCGACTTCCCTGATCACTTCAAAAGGCACCTCTTTGATCACCTCGACCTCCCTGATCACCTCAACCTCCTTGACGACCTCGACCGTTGCCGTCGCCTCCACCTCTGCCAATGCAGCTGTCGCGGCTGCTTCCGAAGCTGTCGCACGCTCGATCGCACCTGTCATCTCGGCACGCGCTGCGCTCAGCTCGGCCGCATGCTCAGCGCGTACCGCCTCGAGCTGCCTCTGAGCGTCGGCATGCGCTGCGCTCAGCTCGGCTACAGCTGTCTCGAGCTGCGAGCGGAATGAGTCCATGGCTGACTCATGCTCCGCGGCTGCCGCCTCCTCCTGCGCTAGCTTGGCTGCCTCAGTCGCCGCCGCTACCGCCTCCTCTTGCGCTAGCTTGGCTGCCTCACTGGTCGCCGCTACCGCCTCCTCCTGCGCTAGCTTGGCTGCCTCAGTCGCCGCCGCTACCGCCTCCTCTTGCGCTAGCTTGGCTGCCTCAGTCGCCGCCATCAGCGCCCCCTGCAGCTCCGATACCGCCGCCGCCTGGGCCTTCGAGACGGCCGCCTCCACCGCCGCCTCCTGCGCCGCTTGCGCCGCGACCATCGACTCTCGCACAAGCTCCAGCATCTCGTCCTGTGCCGCGGCCTTGGCTGCCTCCACCTCCGCCCGCGCCGCCTCCGCCTTGACCCGCGCCGCCTCCGCCTCCGCCCGCGCCGCCTCCGCCTCCGCCCGCGCCGCCTCTGCATCCTGCTGGGCGACGCTCCGTTCCACATCAAGCTTCTTACGCTCATCGAGCAGCTTGCGCATCTGCTCCCGTGCCTTCTCCTTGAGGCTCTCGCGTTCCTGCACCGAGGATGCATGGAGGCTCTCATGCTGCTGGCGAAGCTCGTCGTGCAGTCGCCTCTCCTCAATCACTGCCGCCTCGAGGTTGGCACTACGCTGCTGCACTCGTTCGAGCTGCTCAAGCAACGCGGTACGCTCCGTCTGCCACGACGCCCTCAGCTCCTCAAGCGCAGCCTCGCGCTGCTGCGAGGCTGCCACAGCCTCCGCCCTCACCGCATGCATGGCGGCCTCATGATCGGCTGCCATCGCCGCCACTGCCGCCTCGTGCTCCGACTTCAGAGCATCAACTGCCGTCGACGCAGCGGCCAGCTCGTCTGCTGCCTCCGCTCGGACCGCCGCTACCGCAGCCCGAAGCTGCAACTGCGCTGTCGCCGCCGTCGCCTCAGCCGTTGCAGCCGTCGCAGCCGCTTCCGCCGTCGCGGCCGTCGCTGCGGCTTCAAAGGCTGCCGCACGCTCAATCGCCGCCGTCGCCTCGGCACGTGCTGCGCTAAGCGCCGCCACGGCCTCCTCCTGCACCGCCTGCGCCGCCGCCTTAGCTGCGGCTAGAGCCTGCTGATGAGCCATCTGGGTAGCTGCAGCCTCCGCCCTGGTGGTCTCTGCGTCTGCCCGTGCCTTTTCCATCTCAGCCCACGCCTGGGCCGCCTCGGCCCTGGCTGCCTCGTCTTCTATCTCCCTGACCACCACTTTCTCTATCTCCTTGATCACCTCGACGGGCACCTCCTTGATGACCACCTTAATCACCTCCACCTCCTTGATGACCTCCCTGATCACCTCAACCTCCTTGATCACCTCAACCTCCCTGATCACCTCAACCTCCCTGATCACCTCAACCTCTTTGATGACCTCAAAAGGCACCTCTTTGATGACCTCCTTGATCACCTCAACCTCTTTGATCACCTCGACCTCCCTGATCACCTCAACCTCCTTGATGACCTCCACCTCCTTGATGACTTCAAAAGGCACCTCTTTGATCACCTCGACCTCCCTGATCACCTCAACCTCCTTGATGACCTCCACCTCCTTGATGACTTCAAAAGGCACCTCTTTGATCACCTCGACCTCCCTGATCACCTCAACCTCCTTGATGACCTCGACCGTTGCCGTGGCCATCTGGGCCGCCTCATCGTGGAAGGACGTGAGCGGCACATTGGGGTTGGCCTCATCGAGCTCATCAAGTTTGGCCCTGGTCAACTTGTGTCGTGCCGCCGCCGATGTCGCCTCTATCGCGCCTGTCGCCTCTATCGCGGCCTTTTTTTCCGCCACCGAAGGCTCCATGTTCACGAACTCGCAGTGCGTGGCGAGAACGGGCACACCGATGGCTTTGCTGAGCTCTTCGGTGCTTGCGGCTTGCACGGCGCGCAGGAACGAGGCTGCTGCAAGCGGTTCATCTGCCGAGTGCATGACGGCCACCTCGAGGATCACCGAGCCCGCACGGCGCGAGAGCACCACGAGCTGCGACGGGTGCACGCCGCCGTGGGCGGCCAGCCGGGCCAGCATCGTTTCCTCTGCCTGCGGGCTGAACTTGTCCAGCTGCCCCTCGAGCTTGAGTGTGAACGTGCCAGCCTTCGCGGTCTCAGCTTTTGGCGGTGTAGCCTCCTTGATGACCTCGACCGTTGCCGTCACCTCCACCTCTGCCAATGCAGCCGTCGCGGCTGCTTCCGAAGCTGTCGCACGCTCGATCGCACCTGTCATCTTGGCACGCGCTGCGCTCAGCTCGGCCGCATGCTCAGCGCGTACAGCCTCGAGCTGCCTCTGAGCGTCGGCTCGCACTGCGCTCAGCTCGGCTGCATATTCAGCATGTGCCGCCTCCACGCACCTCTGAGCATCGGCATGCGCTGCGCTCAGCTCGGCTACAGCTGTCTCGAGCTGCGAGCGGAATGAGTCCATGGCTGACTCGTGCTCCGCGGCTGCCGCTAGCTGAGCATCCAAGATGGCTGTCGCCGCCTCCTCGCGCACTGTCGCCGCTGCCAGCTGTGCCTCTGAGAGGGCTGCTGCGACCGCAATCGCCTGCGCTGAGCTAGCTGCTTGACTGTCAAGCGCCGCCTCAACCTGCGCCTGCGCCTGTGACAGGGCGATCTCCGCGCCGTGTTGGGCGTCTTTGGCTGACTGCGCCCCTGCACATGCCGCCTCAACCTCGGCTTTGGCCGCCTGCATCTCGGCTGTCGCAGCCTCCGTATCGGCTTTGGCCGCCTCCGCCTCGGCTTTAGCCTTCTGCGCGTCAACTTTCGCAGCCTCCGCATCGGCTTTCGCCTTCTGCGCATCGGCGTTGGCAGCCTCCACCTCGGCTTTAGCCTTCTGCGCGTCAACTTTCGCAGCCTCCGCATCGGCGTTAGCCTTCTGCGCGTCAACTTTCGCAGCCTCCGCATCGGCGTTAGCCTTCTGCTCGGCCTCATGCGCCACTTGCTTGGTGCTCTGGATTGCAGCCTCAAGCTCCGCAATGCGCTTCTTGGTTTCCTCGTTTAGCCGAATGATCGTCTCCTCGGCCTCCTCACGCACCGTGTCGGCCTCCTTCGCCGCCGCCGCCGCCGCCGCCGCCGCATCGCGCTTGGCAGTATGAGCCTCAGCGCGCGCGGCAGCTGCCTCCGCCTTTGCCTCCTTCGCATCTGCCCTGGCTGCCTCGTCTTTCTGGGCGGCCGCCTTCGCCTTGGTTGCCTCCGCCTCCTTCGCCTTTACTGCATCCTTTGCCGTTTTTATAGCTTCGTCTTTCTCCTGTGCAATCATTTTCAGCTTGGCCGCTGTCGCCGCGGTCGCCGCGGTCGCCTCCGCCGCGTTCGCCTCGGCCGTTGCCGCCGCCTCCTCCGCTGCTTTCAGCTTGGCCGCCATCGCCGCGGTCGCCGCGGTCGCCTCCGCCGCGTTCGCCTCGGCCGTTGCCGCCGC
>ENA-UOXK01002039-UOXK01002039.1-mixed-culture-metagenome-genome-assembly--contig:-NODE-2039-length-12672-cov-40.363636_pt1 | contig 12672 bp, 8 predicted proteins | sample MGYA00238160_ERZ761638 | MGnify/ENA primary metagenome ERZ761638 (study PRJEB28912, sample SAMN08777098) | mixed culture metagenome | isolation source: Freshwater growth medium | place: USA...
CATGACGCCCAAGGTGGCCGGGAAGGGAATGTGGACGGCCGAGCTCCAACTACTGCGTCTCAAGACGTTTCGCGCGTTCCTCAACGTGCTGATCTTTCAGGGTGCAGCGCTCGATACGGCGCTCTCCGAGCTTGCCATGGCAGATGTGCTGCGCAAGGCCTTCGAGTTTGAGATCCGAGAGCAGAAGCGCAACGAGGAGTATGTGGTGGTGACCGAACGCGCGCGAGGCGCGTGGCAGAATCGTGCGGCCTTCATCCGAGAGTGGAAAGACCGCAGCCCTGTGTCATACTTGCCATCTGAGCCCTCCTACAACGGTATGAGCGCCGTTGGGCGGTTGAGGGCGCGGCAGACGTACGAGCGCGAGCTCGCTGGCGAGAAGAGCGATGGGACGGCCGAGAAGCTGAATGCCTGGTTCAACGAGTTCCTTGACAAAATGCCGTGAGGGCGAGATTCTGAGCGCGTGGAATGTGCTTTGTGGTCAAATCATATTTGGCATGCAAAGCAAACTTCCAGCTTTTCAAACAAAAAATAACCGATCGCATTCTGGTCGCATGTGCAAACCGCAAGAAACGCATGAGCGCCGACCTTCAGCGGCGCGCCGGTGCAGCACGCCAAGGTCAGCAGCTGCAACGCTGCTGTTGGCGGCAGCGCTTCCGTTTGCAGCCTGCCAGGCTGGCAGGAATGCAGCCTCCAGGATCAAGACTGCTGCTCAAGCGGCGGAGGAGAGATGCATCGAGATGAGCGTCGAGCTGAACCCGACGAACCCTGAAGCGCATGTCAAGCTGGGCACCGAGCTCAAGAATTTGCGCAGAGACTACGATGGTGCGGAGGCAGCATTCCGCAAGGCAATCGAGCTTGACCCAAATCACGTGAATGCGCGCATCAACCTGGGCGTTCTGCTCAGGGACATGCGCAACGACTACGACGGCGCGGAGGGAGCGTTCCGGGAGGCGATCGATATCGAGCCAAAAGAAGGCACGGCGCACTGGAACCTAAGCATACTTCTAGAGAAGCGTGGTGACCTTTCCGGCGCGATCGAGGCAACGAGGGGCTACATACGCGCCGGTGATCGTGACAAAGATGGGCAGCAGCGCATCGAGCGTCTCACCAAGAAGCAGAAAGACCAGCCCATTCAGGCTGCCACTGTGGATGGTTTCGGGCGTGTGAACGCGTAAATGCGGGGTGATGCGAGTCTCATGGGAAAGGACTATGGAACCAAGTGGCCGTTACGCGCCATACGTTAGGATTCCGTTGCCGTTGATGAAATCTCTCTGACGCTACTGACCGATGTGTCCAGTACGCTGGTCCGTACGGATCAAGCGATGTATCGTATGTAGAAAGGGTTGACTTTCTTGGGGACGACAATTACCTAACACATACCTAACACATAAAACCACACGCTGGTCATCCAAGGGTGCACCCCTATGCACCCCATAGCCCATTAAGGGTAGTCTCGCGCGCAACGTGTGGGGACCCGATCGACGTGATGCGCGCGCGCCTGCCGAGGTGGTGAAACCATACAACCTGTTAGGGGTGGACCTGGACCTCGACTTCCTACGGGGACTTCGAAGCGATGTTTGACCTCAGGAGTTTGTTCGCTCCGGATGATACGGTACTCACTGTGTCAAGGGGCGGACAATTGCACTCGGCGCTGCTCTCTTCAGCGTTGGGCTCTCTTCGCAGACAATACGCGCCGTAGCAGTCCTAAAGGAGGCCCCCCGTTTAATCTATTCACACCGGCTAGTCCGACGACGTCGAGTACCGGTACATACCCGGTACGAGCCGTTGTCCGAGCCGAACAAAGAAACATAGTACAGTACTGTACTGTACATGGGATGCTGCAGCACAGTGCCAACATACGAGAGTGCACTACACGCGCTAGTATGTCAGCCGCCGACAGTCGTTGCCGACCGCCGAAGTCGTATGACAGCCAATTGGTAAATCGTTGCAACCTTGACTGGAAGAAGCTAGCGAGGGACGTGCAAAGCAACAACGAGACTTTGCGTCACTCACGCGTGTTGCCTTGCAACGAAACAGACTGCATCAACGTGCACGCCCAGGAGGCCGAGCTTATGGCCCGCAATTCCAGCATAGCATTTGGCTTCATCACGAGAGACGGCATGGACTTTTTGATGCGTAACCTTCCTTTCATGATACGATTGGGCTCCTTGTTTGCTCGGTTTTGGCTTCTCTTCTGCGAGAATGACAGTACAGACGGGACGAAGGAACTTCTGATCGAGTATGGACGGCGCTACCCGCAGGTGCAGGGCGACCTGCTCCAGGGCAAGGCCGTGCTTCCTTCTGTCAAGCTATGCCCAAAGAACAAAAGAAACTGCGAAGCACGCATACATTTGCTCTCTCAGATGCGCCAGCTTGTGTATGAAAGGGCGCTCAGACTGCTGGATGTGATGGATGCTTTCGTCATGATCGACATTGACTTTGTTTTTGTGGACATCCCCAGCTTCTTGCAGATGTTCTATGCCGGACGTCGACTAAGCGCCGCAGCGATCGCCGGGCAAAGCATGGTCCGTAACAAGCGCAAACGATGCCAAGCATATGACATTTCGGCCCTCGTCCCCTCCTCGGCAAGTGTGAGGAATGCGATCTGGAAAAATTGCTTTGGTACGATTTACAGCGCGTTCAGCGGCTTCGCGATCTACTTTGCAGATGCCCTACGCGAGGCTTCACCGAAACCCAGCTACACCTGGTGGAACAGTTCCAATGCGAACGATCACATAGCAATCTTGAACCAAGTATTGGGCCTCAATCTGAAACCCACACAGTTCAATTCATTTCTGCTCTCCAATGAGCACTTTGCTATGAATCTTAGGCTGAGCCATTGGGGCATGCGCACTGGACATCCTTTTCTGCTTGATCCGCGCTTTAGGCCCATGTATCATTGGGGGCAGTCGTAGCGCCTTAGTAACTTACTTGTCCCGCGTCACGTGCTCGGCTCGTCGCCCGGCCGACGTCCCGCGGTCCGGCGGTCTTTAGAGATTAGACGGTCTTACATGGCGTTACGCGGCTGAAAGCCCCCCGTGGGCCGGACCGACGCGAGTCCCGACTGCGCGAATAAGGCGCACGCGCGCCCGGCCGCGCCGCCCCGCCGCGCACCTGGGTTCCCCCCGCTCCACGCACAATCTATCACACCACGTTGCAAGATACATGATTCGACTGCACCGTAGTACTACTCGAGGCCCACGCTGCCCACCTTCTCCATCGCCAGCTTGAGCGCGCACGTCAGCAGATCGCGACGAGCCTCGAAGGCGACGGCCGCGGCGCCGTGTGGCCAGTACGGCCACGGGCTCTCGTCCTCTTCGACGCTCGCCCTCTTAGCACTCAAGGCGCGCAGCGCAGCCTGCACAGAGTCGCGCAGCAGCTTCCACGCCGCGGGCGAGAGCTCGCTCGCCTCGTCCTCCTCATCCGCCTCGTCCTCGTCCTCCTCAGCCATGGTCCTAAGAGCCGCGAAGAGCTCGGGGATGGAGGAGGCAGTGGCGGCCCGCAAGAGCATCTTGAGCTCAGGCGAGAGGCACGCAGCCGTGCCCGACGCATCCCAGCTCAGCGTACCCTTGGCCACAGGCCCCTCCTGATCTGCGCCCTGATCTCCGCCCTCTGAACCGCTCGCAAGCGTCGTATCGAGCAGTCCCGACGGGATCATCGCGATGCGCTGCATGGCGATCATGTCCGTGGGCGCCCCGAGCGGCACGCGCAGCAGCAGCGCATCACTCGGATTGGGCCGAACGGCGAACCCGTATCCGTGCAGCAGCGCCGCGTTGGGCTTGTCGCCATAGCAGATGGTCACAGCCTCATTTGGCGCCACGGGCCGTACGCAGCGTACGACCAGCCGGTCGTCGTCCAGTGCACCGGGCGCGGAGGCACTCGCAGGCTCGAAACAAATGGCGCTGTTCTCGAGCCCGTACGCTCGGTGGTTGAGCATGTCGATGAACGGCAACAGCGCTGGCTGCCTCTCGCCGTTGAGGACCACATCGGCAGCGCGAGACGAGACGATGCCCATCGCCCATCGGTATTTGCTCCAGGTGGGGGCTGCCCCGGCCTCGCCGACGCTCGAGATGCGCTCGTGCGCACGGCGCGCCAGTGCCTCCTGCTGCTCGTGCAAGGCGCGCAGCTCGAGGTTCCAACCAAAAGCGGGCCAGGTGTCCTTGTCCAGGGCCCAGGATCCGATAGTCTCTTGCGGCCACAGCGCGAGCCACGGTTGCATCGGCTCGGGCTGCAAGGCCGCCGCGAGTGCCAGGCCGTGCTTCTGATCCAGCACCGCACCCGTTGCTGCGACCGCATGGTGCGTCGAAAGTGAGAGGGCCGCTCGCCGAGGCACTGAGATGATCGCCTCGCCCACCTCGATGCCACCACCTCCGCATCCCCAGGCGTCCGCGGTGGCGAACACGCCCAATCCCTCATCGTCGGCCGCGACGATTTGCACAGCAGGGTGCCATGTGATTCCGCACGCACTGCACCAAGCTCGGAACGCCTGGACCTGCTCCTCGACCGTCGCCATTCCTTCGACAGCGTGAGGGTCGCATGGACAAGTCGGAGTCGACGAAAAAGAGAAAGTGATCGCCTTTTTCAGAACCGGAGTTGCATCAACGGCCACCATTGTCGCGGTGAAGGCAACGATTAGGTTTGCGGACAGCGAGTGTTTTCCTTCCAGAGCTCATTTACGCACCTTTTGCCGCCCTCCCACTTCATTGTGCCCTGACGGCGCGCTGGTGAGTCAATGCCCAGTGCCTGACGGCCTTTATCACATAGCAGGCTTGAGAGCTATGCAAACGCGATGCCGCACTCCAACCCATGCACCGTCGCAGGCTGCGAGACCACCTTCGGGCCCTGCTGACAACACGTGCAGACTGAGAGCGGCCCCTTGTGTATCTCCTGCGCAGCACCGTGACGATGAGTGTCGTAACTGCCACGATATCGATCGAAGAGAGCCAAAGAGAGGAGCCGGAGGAGCAACCTGTCGACGAGAGTGGGCAGGGCGGATCGGCAACGGAGGAGCCCGAGGAGCCAGCGGCCGACGACAAGAGTGCGCCGCCAGGGAAACCAAAGCGGAAGTCAATCTTGTCGGCCATGTTCGGCAAAAAGAGCAAAGAAGTAGATGCCGCTGCAGATGTCGTGGTAGCGCCTCCACCTCCACCCGCGAAGAAGGGCTTCTCGCTCTTCAGCGGCGATCCGAACAAGACTCACGACAATAAGCTGAAGGGCGTAACCATCGACCCCAAGATCACGGAGATGAAGGCCTCGCTGCGCCGGCTGCGCACGACGCTTGAGAGCGTCGCGACCTTCTACGCCAAGTACGTGGAGGTAAATCCGAAGAAGCCGGCGACGCTCGCGCTCGTGCTGCCGGAGCTTGCCGAGTGGCCGAAGAATGAGCTCTTCTGCGGATCGAGTGGGTGCGGCGAGCAGCTTCTCTTCGACGCATCGCGGCTGGCGGCCATCGAGGCCCTCATGGTGGCGGAGCGCGCGGCGATCGGCACGGAGGTGGTACCCAAGCTGCATGAGGGCGCGCGCATGGTCGTCGAGACCCTCGAGGGGCTCTACGCGTTCGAGCTGCAACTGCGAGACGCTACCCATGCACTCGAGGCGGCGCACAAGGCGCTCAAAAGAGGCGAGGCGGCCGAGGAGGCCGCGGAGAACGACGAGCGCAAGGCGGGCGCCCAAAAGGACGACAAGAAGCGGGAGGCCGCGCAGGCGGCCGCGCAAAAGGCCAAGGAGAAGGCCACGGCCGACATCGCCGAGGGCCGAGAGGCGATCGCGCGCGGCGAGGCTGAGATGATGCGCCTTCAGGAGCACCAGGCCGTGGCACTCGATTTTGCGCAAAAGGGGCGGCACGCGGTTGAGACGGGCCCGATTGGCGGCGCGGTCGCGAAGCTTGCTAAAGCCTACCACGAGTTTTCGCACGGCTCGGGCGCGGTGAGCAGCGGTGAGCAGCAGCCGTCAGCCGACTACAACCCGACACTCAAAAAGGACAAGGCGGTCAAGGAGAAGACAGCAAGGTTTGCGGCGTGCGTGGTGCAGTGGACTCTGGCCAAGGGCCGGTGCAAGTCGGCGGCGGCGCTGCTCGAGGAGTTCGTCAAGCTGCGCATCGACACCGCCCTCGCGCCCATCAAGGAGGTGGCCACGCTCGACGCGATTGCGGCCGAGGTCGATGACGAGACCGTCAAGGCGCGCATCGAGGCTATCCGGCTGCCGGAGGCGGAGCTGTCGGCGGCGTGTGGCGCTTGTCGCACGGCGGTCGCCACACTGGTCGAGGTGCTCGACGTCGGCTTTCAGGTGCTTATGAAGACACAGGTGGCGGCAACCGAGGCTTATGAGAAGCAAGAGAAGGCTCTGAAAGCGCTGCAGGCTAAACGCGATGCGACCAGCGCTGAGGTGATGAAGCTCCAAACGAAGCTCGAGAGCGCACCCGATCCGAAGGTGGAAGCCAGCCTTGCGACGAAGCGCGCCGACCTGGAAAAGATGAAGACGGAGTGCGACACGAAGGCGGCCGCTCTCGAGACCGCCGCGGCGGAGATTGAGGCTTTCGTAGCTGAGCTAGCCAGTGACCAGGGAGAGCGATCGGTCGCGACGCTGATAGGGAAGCCGCTCAGCGCCTTCATCGTCCAGTACGGTGCCTTCTGCACGACTCGGGTCTGCGGCTGGGCTGCGCCTGCGGCCGCGCCTGCGGCCGCGCCGGCGGCCGCGCCGGCGGCCGCGCCGGCGGCCGCGCCTGCCGCGCTGAGCGCCGCGCTGAGCACACCTGCGCAGACGGTCGTCGCTCTCAGTGCCGCTTCTCCGGGTTCATTCAAAGATGCAGAGGAGTCTCCCTTCAATTCCCCCTCAGCGGTGCCTGAGCCGGAACCGGAGGCCGAGGAGGCGGAGGCAGAGGAGGAGGCCGAGGAGCCGGAGCCGGAGCTAGAGCCGGAGCCGAAGGCCGTGGCCGAGGATGACGTCGAGGAGGACGAGGACGAGGACGAGGACGAGGAGGCGGAGAAGGAGAAGGAGGCCGAGGCGGAGGAGGCCGAGGTGGAGGAGGCCGAGGCGGAGGAGGCCGAGGCGGAGGAGGCCGAGGCGGAGGAGGCCGTGGTATCACCACTCGAACCACTCGAACCGAAAGACGCTGCTCTGCATGCCGCACAGCAGGCCGTGGCGAAGGATGAGGACGAAGATGAGGACGAGGACGAGGACGAGGACGAGGACGAGGACGACGAGGAGGAGGAGGTGGAGGTGGAGGAGGCCAAGGAGAAGTTTACCGATCTTTGACTTGAGGTGCATCGAAGGTCATCGTGGCGGTACCGGTCGCCAACGTCCATACGAACGTCCACACTATCGCCTATGCAAAGAGAGAGATTTGTAACTGAACAAACGGGCGAGTAAGGCGTGGATGTTGGCGGGGGGCTACGCCCAGTACACCATCCGACGATCCGAGCAGTACCAGGTCCCGGGGCCCGCCCCGGTCGCGGCGGTCAATTCTACACAAACGTATAACGTTATCGGCGACCGTGGCGCCAATTTTCCATTGCAATTTTCTCGACACCGAGCGACACGCCGCCGCTCGCGCGGAGGCCGCGGAGCCCGGCCGCCGGCCCGGTCGCCCGGACGCCGGACAGTCGTATCTTCTTAAAAAAATCTGCCTGCAATCAGTGGCCTGAAGGTAAAACGCTAAAACCGTCATCCAGTTAGCGTCCAGTTGTCGAATCCCGCGGGTTCGTGGGTTCGTCACACCGCGAACGCAATTCCACCCGTCGTGTTTCAATGCAATACGCACGCGCTGCTGCCGAGAGAGCCGCCTCCGCCGCCTCCGCTGCCGCCGCCTCCGCTCGAGGGACGTCCTCAGCCGGTGCGGATGACAGCGGCTCGACAACCTCTCGCTATTCTATCTTGTCGGTCACCTCCCTCTTAAGCAGTGACCCGGACAAGACACACGACAATAAGCTGAAGGGAGTGACTGTCGACCCTTCGATGAGCGCGACGAAGGACGCGCTGCGCCGGCTGCGCACGACGCTTGAAACCGTAGCGACCTTCTACGCCAAGTATGCCGAGCCTCCGAAGAAGCCAAGTACAACGACGTCAGCTATGTCGATGGTCGGTGCACTTCGCACGGGAACGACCAGTGCGGGAGTGACGCACTCGCTCGAAGTGACTCTCGTGCTGCCGGAGCTTGCCGAGTGGCCGAAGAATGAGCTCTTCTGCGGATCGAGTGGGTGCGGCGAGCAGCTTCTCTTCGACGCATCGCGGCTGGCGGCCATCGAGGCCCTCATGGTGGCGGAGCGCGCGGCGATCGGCACGGAGGTGGTACCCAAGCTGCATGAGGGCGCGCGCATGGTCGTCGAGACCCTCGAGGGGCTCTACGCGTTCGAGCTGCAACTGCGAGACGCTACCCATGCACTCGAGGCGGCGCACAAGGCGCTCAAAAGAGGCGAGGCGGCCGAGGAGGCCGCGGAGAACGACGAGCGCAAGGCGGGCGCCCAAAAGGACGACAAGAAGCGGGAGGCCGCGCAGGCGGCCGCGCAAAAGGCCAAGGAGAAGGCCACGGCCGACATCGCCGAGGGCCGAGAGGCGATCGCGCGCGGCGAGGCTGAGATGATGCGCCTTGTGAGCGAGGCCCAGCCCGTGGCACTCGATGCGGCGCTTGCTGGGCGGCACGCGGCCGAGACGGGCCCGATTTGTGACGCGATCACGACGCTCGCGAACGCCTATCACGACTTTGTGCGTGGCTCGACCGCCGTGGTGCACGGCCAGCAGCAGCCGTCGGCCGACTACAACCCGTCGGTCGTGCGCAAGGCGCCCAAGGAGAAAGAGGCAAGGTTCGCGGCATACATCGTGCAGTGGACGCTGGCCAAGCGCCGGTGCAAGTCGTCGGCGGCGCTGCTCGAGGAGTTCGTCAAGCTGCGCATCGACACCGCCCTCGCGCCCATCAAGGAGGTGGCCACGCTCGACGCGATTGCGGCCGAGGTCGATGACGAGACCGTCAAGGCGCGCATCGAGGCTATCCGGCTGCCGGAGGCGGAGCTGTCGGCGGCGTGTGGCTCTTGCCGCACGGCGGTCGCCACACTGGTCGAGGCGCTCGGCTTGTGCCGCCAGCTCTTCAAGGCAGGGGTTGGGGAGGCCGAGGAGTACGAGAAGAAGGCCAAGGCGCTGTGGGCGCTGCAGGCGAAGCGCGACGCGGCGTACAAAGAGGTTGGGAAGCTCGAGTCCAAGGCCGCCGAGGACCCCAAACTGGAAGCGAGCCTCTCAAAGAAGCGTGCCGAATTGCAGGCGCTCAAGGAGGAGTGCGAGACGAAGGCTGCCGCTCTCGAGACCGCCGCGGCGGAGCTCGAGAGCTTTGCAACCGAGCTAGCCAGTGACGAGGGAGAGCGCTCGGTCGCGACGCTGGTCGGGAATCACCTGCAGGCCTTCATTGCCCAGTATGGCCTCTTCTGCGCGACCCGGGGGCGCGACATGCCGGTGCTCGATGAGGACGCACCCATGCCGGTGCCCATGACGAAGGCCGAGGATGAGCCTGCCAACCCGTTTGGCGGTCCGACGACGATGGTGGAGGCGGACGATGTCCCACAGCCCCCACCACAAGCCCCCCCCGGCCCAAAGCCACCCCCAATGCCGCCCCCTATCCCGCGCCCGAAGCCCCCCCCGATCCCCCCAGCCCCCCCCGCCGCGCCAGCAAACGACCCGTTTCTCTCAGGAGCAAACCCGTTTCTCTCTGAGGATGCCCCTGACCCAGCCACCCCCGCCGCGCCAGCAAACGACCCGTGGGCTGCATCTGAGCCAGCCCCCCCCGCCGCGCCAGCAAACGACCCGTGGGCTGCATCTGAGCCAGCCCCCCCTGCCGCGCCAGCAAACGACCCGTGGGCTGCACCTGAGGCGCCTCCAAGTGCGGCCGCGCCGACAGCGGGTGCCGAGGCGGAGGCTCCCTCGGCCCCTGTTGGAGACGAAGTCGAGGCCCTCGTCGCTGAAGAGCTTGATAATTTGACTTGAAGATTCGACACGCTCGCGCGCGCTGCGCACCTGCTTTTGCTCTTGGCTGGATGATGGTGCTCAGCTCGCATGGCCTCGGGTGGCCTGGGGTACGACGAGACTGACTGCGCGTAAGGCTGCAAGTCTGGCTGCTCACATACATGCTCACATACATACATGCACGCCCGCCTTCACTCAGGGGCGTGCACTCGAATGCGTGCACTCATGCGTAGTTGGCTGCGGCTGTAGAAATTCATGGCGCTGGGGTGGTGTCCTGGGGTTCCCCTGTGCTGCTTACTCCAGGAGGGTCGCGGCGCGTCCTCTTCGACCTTCGAGGGTCATGGTGAGAAAGAGTGTCTTGTCTGTAGACGACGTGGCAATGTCGGGGTGCGCGGTGGCTGGCTTGGGCGCATCGTCCCTTACCACCATCTCGAAAGGGTCGTGGCGACTCTGGACCTGCACTGGAGTGTGTGAGGAGCTGCTGTGATGTGTTCGGTGTTCCGATCAGACTGTGTGGACATGTTAGGGCGCGGCCCGCACGGGCTAGGCTCTCGGGCTTCGCTGGATCGCGTAAACCGAACCCTCCGGCCGCGGACCGACGTCGCGCAATCGATGTGTGGCAGTCGCGAACAGAGAGTACTCACGACCATCGCGGTAGTTGTGTCAGCTTGTGTCAACCCTTACCCTACTCGCGTCGACCCGTACACGGTTGCCTCGGTTGACACATGAGCCATGACGGTGCAGCAACTCAGTCCTTCTTGACGGCACTCAACGCTCAAGCCTCATGCCTCATGCAGTCAACTCCCTGCTGTCCGTGTCTTCGGAAGATGGTGTGCTCCCGAGTGGACCCGAGGTGTTACAAGCCCCCCCAGTATGTCTTCTTTTCGCTCGCTACCTGCCATTGTGGCTCCCAAACCGACTGGAGGAGAAAGATGGAGTGCTCCCAGCCCTCGTCGGTGTGAATAGACTCGTCGGTGTGAAGGGAGTGCTCCAAGCCCTCGTCGGAGCTCCCAGCCCCCCGCCCTGGTGCCGTCGCCTCCTCACCAGCCCTCACCAGCGCATGCGCATCATCTGCCCCGTGACCGCGGCGCGGCAATAGGGGCATCGCTCGCCGACCTGCCTGGCGCACGTGGCGCAGAGGAGGTGGCCGCACCCGCCGAGCAGGGTGTCGGTCCGCCGCGTCATGCACACCTGGCACGTGACGACGCGCTCCATCGCCTCGAGCTGCTCGCGACAACGCGTCGTCTCGAGCGCTTGCTCCTCGAGCTCGGAGCGGCTCGCGGTCAGCGCCGTCTTGAGCGCGAGGTTCGCCTCGAGCAGCTCGGTCGTCTCGAGCCCCAACGGCACGCCCGCGCGCCGCAGCACCGCCGAGACTGCCTCCACGAGCTCAGCGGAGGAGGGGCCGGGCGGCGCACCCGTCGACGAGCCCGGCATCGCGCCCGGCATCGCGCCGTCGGCGCCGTCTTGAGCGCGGCCGCCGACGGCAGTCGCACCGCTCGCCTCGGCGCGTTCGCGCCGTAGCGAGCGGAATGAGTGCACCTGGAGAGAGAGGCATTGCATGCGTGTGCGCTGGCTGCCTACCCGGAGTGTCACCTGTGCACCAGAATGCATGCCAAAGAGTGCGCCGCCGCCACCGTCGAAGGAGCCGCCGCCGCCGCGCCCGTCGGCGTGTGGCGCCGTCGCGGCGGGTACGGCCACGTCCACCTCGGCATACACGTACCCGTCCGCCTCGTCGACCCCTGCAGCGCCGTAGTGGGCGCCGAGCTGGCTTGCGGAGATGCACACGACCTCGCCCGCAAAGTAGGCGCGCATGGGACGGAGCTGAAGCAGGGCCTCGTCTTCGGGGGTGCAAGGCGTTCCTGCGCTGCCGATGGCACTCGCGGCGGCCCATTGCGGCGGCGGCACTACCCTCAACCGCGCGAGCGTGGGGAGCGCCTGCGATGCATTCACAGCAAGTAACGGCGCGAGGCTTGTGGGTGCGTCGATCCCGAGCACCTCACACACGGCCTGTGCGAGGAGTAGCTCGCGGCTCAGCCCTGCCGGCGCCGTGGCGAGCAGTAGGAGTTCCGAACCCCTACGGTCGACGTACCACGCGTCGTCGTGGGCAGTCGCGTCGTTGTGGGCAGAGGCCGCCGCGCTCGTCGACGCCGCACCAGCCGCGCCAGCCGCACCAGCCGCGCCAGCCGCGCCAGCCGCGCCGGGGCCGGGGCCGTCGTCGGAGGGAGCAGCCGCGGTCACGTCCTCGCCGCTGCTGGTGAGCTGCAGCCTCGTGCGCAGCGTGCGCACGAGCGTGACTCGGTACGGGCGCAGCGCGAGCCCGATCGCCTCGGCGCGCAGCCCGCGTGGCGTCGCGACGAGGTCGCGATCTCGCCAGCCCGCGTGTGCGGCGAGCAGTCGCGACGCCGCCGCCGCAAAGTCCATCGAGCGGATCCGCGCGGTGAGCTCGGCCGCACCTGTGGGGAGACGAGGGGCGCCGTGGTGAGCACGTGCATGCGAGCGGATCCGCGCGCTGCGCTGAGCTCGGCCGCACCGAAGTCGTCGCACGTGTTCTCGATCGTCGGCTCGGAACCAGGGGCGAGGACCACTCGGATGACCTCTGAGAGGGGTCGGAGGCGGAGCTTCGCGCGCAGTGCGGGCTCGAGGGCGCACGAGGCCACGTGCACAACGCCCGAGCGAAGCCGACGGAGCAGCCACGGCGCATCGTCGACGGCGACCTTGTCCGCGGCC